>Ga0081540_1002535_pt1 | contig 14818 bp, 7 predicted proteins | sample TabmetS2T1R1_FD_71024 | JGI IMG/M metagenome (GOLD analysis project Ga0081540, IMG submission 71024) | Tabebuia heterophylla rhizosphere microbial communities from the University of Puerto Rico - S2T1R1 | ecosystem: Host-associated > Plants > Roots > Rhizosphere ... | reverse complement strand
TCCGCCCGCAGCGTGATCGTATCGCTGTCCGGGCTCAATGCCGCGCGCGTGGCCTCGTGCCGTTCGCCTACCGCTTCAACAGCGGCCTGCAGTGCCGGTGCGAGTAGTGAGCCTTCGAGCCGAACCGCGAGGGGCTCGTTATAGGCAGAGCAGGCCTCGGCGGAGTAGCGCGCCAGGAAGCCCACATGCTGTTGCGGCGGTGTGAGGGTGGTCTGCCGGTTCTTCTCGCCGGCCGGTCGGTCGGTCTTGCTCGCGGCGCGTAGTGTCTTCTCGTGGGTATTGATCGCCTGATCGATGAAAGCCGAGAGCGCGCGCAGGTTTCCGGCGCCTTCCAAGAGGGGCCGGAGCGGGATCATGACGCCGAATCGCTCGTAGACGGTACGGATCCCTTCCAGGAGCGCCAGCGAAGAGGTCACGTAATCCAGCAGTGGGGCATCTTCGTCGATGTCGGCGAGGTCCGCGCCGATGACGCTACTGATGATCTGCCGCAGCTCCGCCCGAATCTGGGAAAGATCCGGCTGGGTAGTCGTCCCCATTAGCCCTCCTGACCGTTCCAGCCGGGCGGTATCGAGGTTGGATGTGCGGCAGGCGCGGGCAAGTTCACGCGAGCTGCACGGCGATGCCTGGACGCATACTGGACGGCGGCGCGCCGGGCTCCGGCAGATATCCAACGCTCCTCAGATAGGTGACGTACACGCCGAGGAGCGCCTCGTCCACGCGCGGACACACGATACCCGTTCCTTCCAGCTCTGCCAGCGTCTGGCGGCAATCGTAATACGGCAGCTGGAAGTTACGGTCATCCATCGATTCCAGGACGGTCTGAAACGGGAAAAGAGCATTGTTGTGGAATGAGGCATCCTCGAAAAGCCGCCGTCGCAGCTCGGCGAACGGCATCTCCTCGAACTGATAGCCGAGGCCGCGGAAGAACGAGAGCACTTCGCTCATGGGCATGGGGTGGGGGTTGGTCAGGTGGAAGGCCCGCCCCAGGGGCTTGCGCCGGAACACCAGGTGGACCATCGCCTTGGTCATGTAATCGACCGGCGCCATGTCCAGATTGGTCTCGATGCCGGGAAAGGCGCCGAGCTGCAGGAAGCCTTTGAAGGCCGCGACGATGAAGTGGTGCAGCATGCCGCGGCCGGTCCGCGAGTCGCCGCTGACCTCTCCCGGCCGATAGCGGGCCACCGGCAGCCCCCGGTCGGCCGCGTTGATCAGGCACCTCTCGCCGACCCATTTGACGTCGTCGTAGCCCATGTTGAGCAGCTGGCCATGATCGATGGGGTCGGTTTCATAGAACGTGTATTCCGGCCCCATGGGCCAGATCGCCGCGGTCGACATGTAGTGGACCGGCTTGATCCGCCCATTAAACCCGAAGCGGATGATCTCGTGCACGCCGGCCACATTGCTGGCCTTGAGGGCCTCGTACGGGTAGATGAAGTTCACATACCCGGCGCAGTGAATGATCGAGTCGATCTCGCGGGCAAGCTTTTCATAGGTGGCGTCGGACAGGCCGAGCCGCGGCAGGATCACGTCTCCCTCGAGCGCATGGACTCGCGCGGCAAACGCCGATCGCCATTCATCGTCATCACGCCACAGATGGAGATCGCGCAGTTGCTTCTCGATGCGATCTTTCGCGCTCACATCCTGCTTCGGCCGCACGAGGCAATACAGCTCCGCGTCCGTGGCCATCAGGGCCTCGGCCAGGAGGTAGGCGCCGAGGAATCCGGTCGTTCCCGTGAGCAGGACGGTTTTGATCTCGGCCTGCGGCCGGTACGTCAGCCCGCGCGCCGGCCCGATGCTCGGGGGCAGCTCCGCCTCGCGGCGAAGGAACGCCATGCGCTGCTTGCCCCATTCCGAGTCGCGGTCGTGCACCGGCGTGTTGCCGTGCAGGGCCTGCGCGCCCCGTGCCTGCTGGATGAGGGCGGCGAACTTGCGCAGGGTCGATGCGTCGAAGAATTCACGTAAGCTGAAGCCCACCTGGAACCGCTTGCGCACCTCCACCAAGAGGTGGGTCATCTGCAGCGAATGCCCGCCCAGCTCGAGGAAGTCGTCATCGCGCCCGATGAGGTCGACATCGATGCCGAGAATGCTGGCCCAGGCCGCTGCCAGCGAACGCTCCGTCGCCGTAGCCGGCGCCACCCGCTCCCGCGTCGTGCGCTGGGCGCCATCGGGGGGCGGCAGCGCAGCGCGATCGATCTTTCCACTCGCCGTCAGGGAAAATTCTTTGGCGACCAGGATGTATGTCGGGATCATCGCATCGGGGAGATGATCGCGCAGCCGCTCGCGAATCTCCGCGACCGCCAAGGCCCCGCTCGCCGCCGGGATCAGGTGCCCGACCAGCTGGTTGCTGCCGCTGGCGTCGGTCCAAACGCTGGCGACCGCATCACGAATGCCGGGCAGCTTACGCAGGCTCGCCTCGACCTCGCCGAGCTCCACCCGGACGCCTTGGATCTTGGCCTGATCGTCGGCCCGCCCGACGAAGACGATGTCGCCGTTGGGCAGATAGCGCGCCAGATCGCCACTGCGGTAGAGGCGCTCGCCTGATCGGAACGGGCTCGCCACGAACCGTTCCTGCGTCAGCTCGGGGTTGCCGACATAGCCGCGCGCGACACTGGCGCCGCCGATGCACAATTCACCTACGACGCCGATCGGCACGGGCTCGCTCTGCGCATCCAGGATGTAGAGCTGGGTGTTGGGACACGGCCGTCCGATCGGGATCGGCTGTCCGGACCCGCGCTTCACCTCGTGGACGGCGGCGTTCACCGTGGTTTCGGTGGGGCCGTACATGTTCCACAAGGCGCGGCCTTTGCCGAGCAGGTCGTCAGCGAGTTCGCGGGTAAGCGGCTCGCCGCCGCACCCCATGGCGAGCTTCGCATCGCCTTTCCATCCGGCGGCGAGGAGCATCTTCCAGGTGGACGGGGTGGCCTGGATGAAGGACGGACGGCAGGCTTGAACACGTTCGGCGAGCCGGATGCCGTCGGCGGCGACGCCATCTTCGGCCAGTTCCACAGCACCGCCGGCAATGAGCGGCATGAACAGCTCAACCGTGGAGATGTCGAACGTCGGCGTGGCGATCGCCAGCGCCGAGTCGGCAGCGGTGAATTCGAGCAGGTCCCGGACCCCGCACAGGCAGTTGACCAGCGAACGGTGCGTGACCTCCACGCCCTTCGGCTGGCCGGTCGATCCGGATGTGTAGATGATGTAAGCGGCATCGCTGGCGCGGCTCGCCGCCACTCGGCTGTCGAGTGGTTCAGCCTTGTCGGCATCGTCGAGGCAAACCGCACGGATACCCGGCAGGTCCGCGATGGTGGCCTGCAGCTCGCCACTGGTCACGGCGATGCGAACGCCGGCATCCTCCAGCATGAAGGTGCTGCGTTTCTGCGGCGCCGCGGGATCGAGCGGCACATAGGGCGCGCCGATGCGCCACGCCGCGAGCATTGCGGCGATCTGGTCGGGCGAACGCGAAAGCAGGACGCCGACGGGCCCGCCTGCCTTGGCGCCGGCCGCGTGCAGCAGTGATGCGATCTGGTCCGCGCGTTGAGCGAGCTGCCGATAGGTCACGGCTTCGCCGGTAAAGCGCACTGCCACCCGGTCCGGGCCCGCTTGAACCTGCTCGCGGAATAGGTCCAATACCGTGCGGTCCTGCGGATACGGCCGTTCCGATGCACTCCAATCGTGCAGCAGCTGCTGGCGCTGGCGATCCGACATGATGGGCAGCCGGCCACAGGATTTTTGCTTGTCCTTCAGCCCTGCGCGCAGGAACTCAACCAAGCCTTCCAGCCAACGCTCGACAGTCGCGTGGTCGAAGAGCTCGGTGCTGTAGTCGCACACGAGCTGCATTCCGTCGGCCGCGGACACGAAAGTGAGCTCGATGTCATAGCGCGCGCGAGCGTTGGGGGCGGTCACTGGCATGCAGCGCAGGCCGCCAAAGGCGGGCGGAGCTGCGTGCGACTGCGCTGCGAACGCGGCCGAGAACAGCGCCGCCCGGCCCTGGTCGCGCGGCAGCCGCAGCGCCAGGATCAGCTCGGCGAGGGAAAAGTTGCGGTAGCGGTCGGCGTCGGCGAAGGCATGCGCCGACGAACGCACCTGATCGGCAAAGCTGCGGTCGGGGTCATAGCCCGAGCGGACCGGAACCACGTTCCGCGTCGGGCACACCATGCCCCGCGCGCCGTCGTCGTGCATGGGCGAGCTGCGGCGCCCGACCACGATGTCGTTGCTGCCGGTGAGCCGGTGCAGCAACGCGAGATAGGCGCCGAACACCGTGGCATCGGGCGCGGTCTCGCGCCAGCCGCGCAGCAATTCCTGCGTTCCCGCATCGAGCGACACCACCGCGCGAGCGCCGTCATAGGCTTTTACGGCCGGGCGCAGGCGGTCCGAGGGTAGCTCCACGCGCGGGATGCCGGGCGCGAAGACATCGCGCCAGTGCGCATTGGCGGCGGCGCGCGCCTCGCGCGCGGCCGGCTCGTCATGGCGCGCCATGTAGGCGGCGAGCTCGACGCGCGTCGACAGGACCGGCGCCGCGTCGCCGCCCGAGAACACGCCGTACAATTGACCGATGTCGGTCGCCACGAGGCTCAGCGCGTCACCGTCGAGGGCCAGCGCGTGACCGACCAGGGCGAGAACGTGATGCGTTGGAGAGACCTGCAGCAGGCGCGCACGGAACAGCCGTTCGCCCGGCTGAAACGGCAGCGTCACGAAATCGGAGAGCTGCTGCGCGACCTCGCTTTCGGGGCACGGCGCCACCGTAAGGTCGAACTCCGCGCCGGGATCGAGCATGAGGGCGTTGGTGTCGGGGCTGAGCGCCGCATTCAGGGATTCATGGCGTTCCACGACCGATTTGACGGCAGCTTGCAGCGCCGGAGCCTGGAGCGGCCCCTCGAGACGGAGGACCAGGGGCTCGTTATAGGCTGACGTCGAGCCGCTCGAATAGCGTGCCAGGAAGCCGACATGCTGGTGCGAAGCGGCCAGTGGAATCTGCGTCCGTTCCCGCTCCGCGACGCCGTCCGCTCCGCCATTGGTGTGCTGCCCGAGCCGATCGCGGTCGCTCAGCGCCTGGTCGATATGGGCTGCAAGCGCCGCAAGCGTGCCGGCCCCTTCGAGGAGGGGCCGGATCGGCAAGAGCACGCCGAACCGCTCGTACACCACGCGGATGCCGGCAAGCAGCGCCAGCGATGACGTCACGTAGTCGAAGAGCGGAGCGTCGTCGTCGATGTCGGCGGGTTCTCCACCGATCACATCGGCAATGATCTGACGCAGCTCCGCCCGGATCTGGGCCTTATCCGGCTGGTTGGTACCATGCATGACATCACCTACAAAGACCACGGTTTCGGGTCAGTAGGCGGCCATCGACAATTCGGTACCCTTGGTCTTTCGCACCACGCGGTCGCGCAATTGCTTGTACCGGTGCTCGGCGAGCAGCGTCTGGACCATTGGCGTGTAGAACGGACCGTCGCCGACGAGTGAAATCTTTTCCGGAGTAATCTCGACGAACTTCCACTCCGCCAGCGCGTCCCACACGCCGGAGAACTGTTCGTAGACGTCCACTCCGAAGGCTTTCTGGAACGCCGCGCGGTCCAGCTCGAGGCCGAACAGGTTGCGGAACACCATGGAGATCTGGAAGTCCTCGGTATCGTGTCGGAAGCCGCACTCGACCGGGAATTTGCCCGCATCGATGGCGGCCTTGTACTGATCGAGCCGACGCCAGTTGATGTACGACCAGGTGCGGCCGGGATCGAGTGCGGAGTCACCGAAGAAGGTAATCGCCGCGTAGCCGATGCCCAGCGTGTCCATGCTGTCGAAGCGGTGGGTCACGCCTTCCTCGTAGGGGCGGCCGACCGGGTCGCCGGGCTTGCGCCAGTTGTAGGCGGTGATCTGCTTGTAGCCGTGGCTCTTCAGGAGGTCGCGCGACACCCGGTACATTTCCAAGTTGGCGAGGGTGCTCGGCAGTTCGTGATAGCGGTTGAGCGCGAAGTCGGTAGGGCCGCCGACATTGAGCTCGTAATGCGTGATGTCGTGAACGCCCCACGAGATGACGGTCTCGAGGTCCTTCACCATCGTCGAGATGGTCTGCTGCGGCCAGCCGAAGATCAGGTCGATATTGGCGGCGAGCCCCAATTCGCGCGCCCATTCCAGCGTCTGCTGGACATGCTTGGTGGTCTGCTTGCGGCCGCTCAGGGCGTTCAGGCGCTCATTGATCTGCTGGACGCCGACGCTGATGCGGTTCATCCCGCAATCCTTGATGGTCTGCAGCTTCTCGCGGGTGAACAGCTGCGGGATGCCTTCGAGCGTGATGTCGACCTCGGGCGAGATGACCGGGAAGAGGTCGCGCACGAGCCCCATCAGCCGCGCATACATCGGCTCCTTGTAGAGGTTGGAGGTGCCGCCGCCGAAGTAGACCGCGCCGAGCTTCTGCCCCTCCAGCGCGCCCTTGTACATGTCGACTTCACGCTTGAGATAGCCGAAATAATTTTCCAGGGCGTCGTAACCGGCGAACTCTTCCACCGGGAACAGGCAGTAGCCGCATTTCCCGGGATTGGTTTTGATGCAGTAAGGCACGCCCAGATAGAGGTTGATCACTGATCCGCGCCCGATCTTGCTCAGGTGCTGGCGATCGTCGAGCACTTCCTGAACCGGGATGTCGGTCTCGGTCCAGTAGCGCGGCGACGGAAATGCGTGCTGGATCTTGTTAACCTGGCGCTTGTCGAGATGGTTCTCGATGTACTTGCGGGCGGACGCGACATCGACGGAAAGCGTGTTGCTGAGCATTGAAACTCTCCTTGCTGCGACGGCCGTGTGACAGAGCGGTTCAGTTGGCGGCCTGACGGGCAGCCGTCGCTGCCGCCTTGGCCGCCGCACCTGCCACCGGCTCGGCGAAGAGCACCTCATTGAGAATGTATTCGGCAAGCGACTCGATACTCTGGTAGTCCAGGCCCTGCATCGGCTTGAACCGGAACTCGAGCTTCTCCTGGATTCGCCGCTGCAACTCGGTGACGAGAAGCGAGTCCAGGCCGATTTCGACGAAGGCGGTCGACGGGTCGAGATTGTCGAGATCGATCTCCTCCGCGGCCTGACCGAGGATGTCCTTGATCTCCTGGATCAGCCATTTCGCCAGCACGCCGCTGCGCTCGCGCGCCGGCAGCTTGAGCAGGCGTTCCACCAGTTCGTCCTTCGATTCGAACACGCGCTCGGTGGTGGCGGCGGCAGCGGGCCCGCGCGCCAGGGACAGCCGCGCCATCTGGCGCAGGTCGAGATCATTCACGTGAGCGAGCACCTCGCCGCTCTCGCTGATGACGCGCACCGAGGCCATGACCGAGCGGTCGTCGCCGCTGGTCCGCACATGCACGTGGCTCCACACCTGAGCCGGCAGCTCACGCGGCATGCTCACCGACTTGATCGCCCGCGGCACGAAGGTCCCGCGAATTTCGCTCTCGCCAAGCGTCATCATGGCGGCGCGGATCACCTGCAGGCAGCCTTCCAGTACGGCGCTGTAGCGGTAGGGATGATCCTCCGGAACCTGAAGGTCGGGCGATGCGGTGATGCGGCCAATCGCCTCGCCGGAATTGGGCTCGCCCAGCCACAGCTCGCGAATGGTCGAGAAGTTCGCCCCGTACTCGAAGCCCCCGTTGCGGAATTCGCCGTAGAACTGCCCGACGTGGGGCTTGGTTTTCATGCGGCTCAACTCGGCCTGCAGCGGCACCTGCTCGATGTGGCCGTTGGCGGCCACGACGCGGCCCAGGCAGTGGTTCTCCGTCCCACTGTCGCCGGCGGCGGAGATCACGAACGTGCTTTCCGCCGATCCGTTGGCCGAGCGCGCCTCGAGCGCGAGGTTGACCTTCTGGGACTTGCCGTAGCCGAGCACGATCGGCCGCTCGAAGGCGACGTCGCGCAACGTCAGGCTCTGCCAGTCCTCTCCCTTCGAGGCCGAGAATCCGCGCGCCGCCATTTCGAGGTAGGCGGTGCCCGGAAGCACGGTCGATCCCATGATGCGATGGTCGACCCAAGGCTGCGACGCCGAGAGGGTCGATTCGAACATGGCACGCCGCGACCCGATGCTGACGGCGCGGCCGAGCACCGGATGCACCTCGCGCGGAGGCTCGGCCTTGGCCACGACCTCGTGGGGCGCGTCGAGGCCGAGCTCGTCGCGCAGCCAGTGCTTGTCGCGACGGAACGGGTAGAGCGGAAGCGACACGCGCCGATAGTCGGCGCTCCAGAACATCCGGTCGAGGTTGATCGGCGCTCCGCTGACGTAGAGCGCAGCCATCGTCTCCAGGATGCGGGCGGCATCCGGCTGGTCGCGCATGAGCGTCGGCACGCACTTCGTCTTCTTCATGTCGAAGGCGGCGGCGATCGCCGGCGTGAGGGCAGGATGCGGTCCGACCTCGATGATCACCGAGCAGCCGGCATCGACGAGGCGCGAGACGCCCTGATGGAACAGCACCGGCTGGCGCACATGCTGGCTCCAGTATTCGCCCGTGATGCTGTCGCCGAGGAACTCGCCGGTGACGTTCGACACCACCGGAATGGTCCCGGGCGTCATGCGCAGCGAGGATGCTACCTTCGTGAGCTCATCGAGGATCGGATCCATGAGCGGGGAGTGGAACGCGTGCGAGACTTCGAGCGCCTTGGCGCGTCTTCCCGCCGCGGTGGCAAGCTGCGCCACGTGATCGACCGCGGCAGCGGTGCCGGAGATGACCACGCTCTGCGGTCCATTCACGGCGGCGATGGACGCCTCGTCCTCGCGGCCGGCCAGCCATTCCTGCGCCTGCTCGGGCGTGGCGTCGGTGGCCAGCATCTTGCCGCCGGGCGGCAGCTGGCCCATCAGGCGGCCACGCGCCATGACGAAGCGGACCGCCCCCTCGAGATCGATCACGCCCGCGACGGTGGCGGCGACGATTTCGCCGACGCTATGGCCGACGACGAAGTCGGGGTCGATGCCCCAATGGTGCAGCAGGTCGGCGAGCGCGTATTCGATGGCGAACAGAGCAGGTTGCACGTAGCGCGTATTGCTGAGGTACTTGCCCGAGTCAGGACCGAACAGGACGTCGAGCAGCGGCGCGCCGAGCTCGCCATCCATCAGCGCGGCGACGCGGTCGATCGCCGCCCTGAACCGCGCCTCTGTCTCGTAGAGCTGGCGGCCCATACCGGCATACTGCGCACCCTGGCCGGTGAACGCGAAGCCGATCTTCATCTTGCGACCGATCGACGTCTGGCCGGCGAGCAGGCCCTTCGACATGCGGCCTTCGCGCCAAGTGTGAAGCTTGTCGGAAAGCTCGTCCTTGTCTTTCACGATCACCGCGAGGCGATGGCGCAGGTGGCCGCGGCCGGTGCCGGCCGTGAACGCGATGTCGGTAAGCCGCGTGTTCTTGTCCTCGTCCAGGAACGCGGTCCATTTGTCGACCAGTTCCTGCAGGCTCGGCGCCGATTTCGCCGACAGCACCACGATCTCGCATGGGCGCTTCGGCTCATCGCCGATCGACTGCATGGGCAGCGGTGCTTCGGTGAGGATCGCGTGCGCGTTGGTGCCGCTGTAGCCGAACGAGTTGACGCCGGCCAGGCGACGCTTGCCGCCGCGCGGCCATGGAACGGGGGCGGTCGGCACCCGCAGCGGCGCTTGGCGCAGGTCGATATTGGGGTTGAGGCGCTTGAAATGCAGGCTGGGAAAGATGGTCTCGTTGTCGAGCGACAGGGCCGCCTTGGTCAATCCGAGGACGCCGGCCGCGGGCTCGAGGTGACCGAAGTTGCTCTTGGCCGAACCGACATAGAGCGGCTGCTGGTCCGAGCGGTCGGGGCCATAGACGTTCACCAGGGCGCCCATCTCGATCGGGTCGCCCACCGGCGTGCCGGTGCCGTGCGCCTCGACATAGCCGATTTCATTGGGATTGACGGCGACGCGGGCAAGCGCCAGCCGGATCACCTTCTCCTGCGCCTGGCCGTTGGGAGCGGTGATGGCGGGCGTGCGCCCGTCCTGGGTGAGCGCGGTGCCGAGAATGCTCGCCATGATGTGGTCGTTGCGGGCGATCGCGTCCGATTGCCGGCGCAGCACCATGGCGACGCAGCCTTCGCCGCGAATGTAGCCGTCGGCGCTCTCGTCGAACGCCTTGCAATGTCCCGAGCGGGACATGAGGCCGACCTTGGAGAAAGCGACGTGAATGCCGGGGTGCAGGATCAGGTTGATGCCGACCACGATGGCGGCGTCGCAGTCGCCGGCGAGAATGCTCTGCCGCGCCTGATGCACCGCCACCATCGATCCGGAGCAGGCGGTGTCGAGCGCGAAGCACGGGCCTTCCAGGCCGAGGAAGTGCGAGATGCGGCCCGCCGTGATGCTCATGGCGTCGGCCATGGCGTCGTAGCCGGTGATGCCGTTGATGCCTTCGTAGATCGCCTTGAGGTGCGAGTAGGCGTTGGTGTTCATCATCGCCAGGAAGACGCCGGTGTTGCTCTTCACCAGCTCGTCCGGCGATTGCCCGGCATGCTCCAGCGCGTGCCAGACCGTCTCGAGCACCAGGCGCTGCTGCGGATCCATGCGCGCGGCCTCGGAGTCGGAGATGCCGAAGAACGCCGCGTCGAAGCGGTCGATGTCGGCGACGAAGCCGCCGTGGCGCACATAGGTCTTTCCCGGCGCCACCGGGTCGGCGTCATAGAAGGCATCCGGTGCCCAGCGTTCCGTCGGAATTTCGGTGACGCAATCACGACCGTCGCGCAACGCGGCGAGCAAGTCCTCTACGGTCGAAATGCCACCTGGAAGCCTACAACCAACACCCACGATGGCGATCGGTTCAGCGGAACTGCTGGCAGAATTCTGGTGTGTATCAAGAGCCATTGCTACTGCCCTCTTTCCAATCGAGTGAGTGTTGGTAGCGAAGTCAGCTCGAGCGGTTCATCGCGTGTCGCGCGAACATTTCCATCGGAGCTGAACGTACTGTTGTTGAACGTCTCCCATCAACAAACACGCATCACGACGTGATGGAAGGTCCGAGAGTCGAACACTGCAACGTGCCGTTTTTTCGACCGGCTCCTATTGCGGGATCGCCTCGTCTCCTCGTGTCAGTGTCGACTGTATAACAAGTTATCACGGTGCGCTACCGTTCGCATTGTTAACGATGCTGAGCGCTCGCGTGAGAACAAGGTTGAGTCGATTCTGCACCGCCGGGTTGTAGGAGCCCCGGCGTGATGGCCGCGCAGCGGACCAGTAGATCGACGCCCGTCAATTGCTCACGCTAATGATGTTTCCGTCGCCAACGAGATTATTTTTTCAGCAGACACAGCCGCTCAGGAACGACAATTCGCCCGCCTTCAGGCGGGCGATGCCGATAGCCTAATGGCCGTCAACGACGATCAATCCTCGTCGTCATCGTCATCATCATCGTTATCGTCGCCATCGAAGTCGGCGGCCTCGAACGGCCACGGTACCGGCGGGGTCTCGCGAATGATGATGACCACCGGTTGGGCATTCGCCTTCACGGTTCCGGCCTCGACGAGATCCTCGACGATCTCCTCGATGTGGGTGATCAGCTTTCCGCGGCCATCGCGCAGGCGCCTGACCTCCTTCGGCGACTGGCGCCTGCCCAGATCGACCATGACGATCTGCTGCTTCGTCTTTTCCTTGTCATGATCGCGGGTTTCAGCGGCGGTATTCGGCTGAACTGCCATTGCTTGTATCCTCCGTGTCTCGATTGCTTACGCTTTCGGCAGGATCCTGAAGGGAACGCCCTTCCGCGCTTCGTTGTAGGCCTTGCGCCCCGACTCGATGATGTTCGCCGGAGCCTCCAGGATCCACCCGTCGCGACGCCGGCGATTGGCTTCATGGCCGCGGCGAAGGAGCTCCTGTCCGAAGATGACCTGCGCCCGCACCATCCGTCGCGACGCGCGTTCCAGCGGCCGCGTCCACATCGACACCTTCTCGCGGCTATCGTCTTCCGATTCCCGATAGACGGTTACCGCCTTGCGATGACCATCGGGGGTCCGCTGAATGACCGTCACGCGTTTGACGAGTTCGTCCATAATCGCTCTCCTTCGTGCGATGCAGTTTGGCAAAGTTTTGTGATCGGTGCGTGTCGGCTCTCGACGGGAGCGAGGCGATCGGATTCTGGCGCGCTGATCGAGTGTGCCACGGCGGCCTCGTGATTTTGCACCGGAAACGAATAGTACAGCCGCGAAGCCGGTGCCGGCAAGCATTTCATCGGACGAGGACCATTCACGATCGCTATACCGTCGCGACGCCTGCTTTGATGCATGATCAGGTTCGCCTTGAGCGATCCCGCGCTCGATCCGGCAACGTCAAGTAGGCATATTGCCACCCGTCGCGCCGGCGCGGGAGCCGATACGCACCATCATAGTCGGTGCACGGGCGCGTCGAGTTCAATGCCGGTTTCGATCCGACGCGTTGCAGGCTAGTCGTCGCTGTTGTCTTCTTCCACTACGTATGGTTTCTCCTCGTCGTCGCGGATATAGGTCGCTACCACCGGTAGAAAGACGCGGTCGCTGGTCCGCGGGCCGGTGTCACGGCGCAGGAGCCGCATGACCTCCTCGATGTCCTCGGCGAGGGGACCCGTTCCCTGCATCAGCAGGTCGAGCTCGTCGTCGCTGGCCTTGCCGAGGTCGACCACGATAGGCGGCGCCACCAGCATTACGTCTCCGCCTCCCGCCGGGGGATGATGACCACGCTGTAGGCGTCCCTGCGACGATAAAGCAGAACGACCGGAACGATCTCGGTGGCCGGGTTGATGCCGAGTTCCTCGCGGGCGCGCTGAACCGCAGTCTGGATTTCGTGCGCGAGCGGGCCGTCGCCCCGCTTGAGCTGCTTGATATCCCGCCGCCGCTGCGGCCCGAGCTCGAGCCTGAAGCCGCTTTCCGGCGGCCGGGTGGTTGAACTGGTGAGCGCCGCCGCGACGACTGCGGGAGGCGAGGCGGGCGGATCGTCCGGTTCCATGTCGCTCCTTTTCGGCGCGCCCTCAGCGCACTTTCGTTGCGCCGTCAGCGCACCGGTCCCGGTGTCCGGTCGGGTTCGCTCATGCGGATCAGGACGCGGCGGATCACCACCAGGGCGCCGAGCAGAATGATGGCCTGGGTCGCCGCCCAGGACAGCACGGTTTCCAGGATCCCCGACCACGAGATGCGCACGCCGAACCAACGCTGAGCCGAGTAGTCGGCGATCAGCGCGAGGCCGACCGCGGTCGCCGCCATATAGGTCAGGCGCAGCAGCATGCCCAGGCTGTATGCGATCTTGCCGACGATGTTGCGGAAATGAACGATCGGATCCTCGACGCTGCGCTGAAACCGGAACACCACCTGGGTCGCGATGTCGGCGAGCTGCTCGATCTGCAGATAGTCCATCCGGGTTGGACCGCCCAGCCGCTTTGCGATGTACCGCCGCACGCGCCTGCGCGAGTCCTTGGCGGCCACCCGCGCGTAACTCTTCCATTCCTGCACCGGATCAACGTTCTTATCGAGCCGCACGATGACCGAATCGTAGAGCAGGGTGGCGCGGAAGAATTGAATCGTTTCCAAACTGACCGGGATGCCGTGCTCGCGGGCGACGTTGATGTAGCGCAGCCAGTTCTGCGCGCTGCTGCGCTCCCACCATTCGGCGTCGGTGCTGTTCACCGCATACACCCAGTCCGCATAAATGTCCTCGACCTTTTTGAGGACGGTATCGATGTCGATGGGTGGGAGGCGTCCCGACAGCTGGATCGAGCTGTGCACCATGCGCGCAATGTCGTGCCGCCTCATATGCCACTGCAGCTCGCGCCAGGTGTTCCGCGTTTCGGTGGAGAACCGCCCGATGGCGCCGAAATCGATGAAGCAGATGCGGCTGTCCGGCAGCACCACCAGATTGGCCGGATGCGGGTCGGCGTGGAAGAACAGGTGCTCGAGAAGTTCCCGGTGGAGCGCCCGCACCAACCGCCTCGCGACCGCCGTGGGGTGGATCCCCTGGCGCGCCACCTCGCCGAGAAACTCGCGGTCGTCGCGGTCCACCGCCGCCATGAGCTCCCACATCCACACGCCGGAGACGAGCTCGCTCACCATGACTTCATCGGTGCAGTAGTCGAAGAACACGCGCGGCGCCGTTATGCCGTCGCCATCCTTTTCGGCGGCCAGGCGGAACATTTCCTGGTAGCGCGCCTCGGTGCGGAAATTGAGCTCGCCCAGCAGCATCTTCTTCAAGTCCATGCGGAACTGGGTGGTGAGGCCGGGCTTGATGAAGGTGAACAGCTCACCCAGCTGCAGCACCCAATCCATTGCGCGCAGGTCGGCGGCGAGCAGCGGCCCGATGCCCGGGCGCCGCACCTTCACGGCGACGCGCTCGCCGGTCTTGAGCTGGGCCTGATACACGCAGGCGAGCGACGCCGAGCCGATCGGATCCGGATCGAAACTCTCGAACACTTCATCGAGCCGGCGGTCGAGGCTGCGCTCGACGATCTCGATCGCCTGCTCGCTGGGGAACGCCTTGACCCGGTCGAGCATCTTGCTGAGCTCGGCGCAGTACGCGTAGGGCAGGAGGTCGGCGCGCAGGCTCAGCTGCTGCCCGAGCTTGGCAAAGCTTGCGCCGGTGTCCTCGAAGACTTCGCGCAGCCTGACGGCACGGCGCTGAATCGAGGCGCGGCCCATGACGTAGTCCCACAAGTTCCCGGAGAAGAACCGTACGCATGCCCCGATCCAGACCCCCAGGCGGGCGATGGGCCGGAAGATTCCCGCCTTGAACACCACGCGCCGTGGCATGGGCAGGGTGACGTGGCTGGCGTCGAGCACGTGCAGCGGCTTGCGTCGCGACATCGGCCGCAGCACCTGGCGGCTGTGATCGACTGGCAGCGCCACCGCGACC
>Ga0081540_1002534_pt1 | contig 14820 bp, 9 predicted proteins | sample TabmetS2T1R1_FD_71024 | JGI IMG/M metagenome (GOLD analysis project Ga0081540, IMG submission 71024) | Tabebuia heterophylla rhizosphere microbial communities from the University of Puerto Rico - S2T1R1 | ecosystem: Host-associated > Plants > Roots > Rhizosphere ... | reverse complement strand
GCGTTCCCTTTCTTTTTCCCTGCTGGCATTTGCGGTGTCGGCGACGTTGGCGCGCGCCGACGAAGTCGAAGTGCAGCCGACCGTGCAGGTGACCGCCTCGCGCGTTGCCGAGACGGCCGACCAGACGCTGGCGGACGTCAGCGTGATCACGCGCGAGGACATCGACGCGAGCGTCGCGCGCGACGTGCTCGATCTCTTGCGCCTTCAGGCCGGCGTCGATCTCTATCGCACGGGCGGTGCGGGGCAGCAGACCTATCTCTTCCTGCGCGGCACGAATTCCAATCACGTGCTGGTGTTGATCGACGGCGTGCGCGCCGCATCGCTCGACACCGGCGCATTCGCGTTCGAGCAGTTGCCGCTCGACGCGGTCGAGCGCATCGAGATCGTGCGCGGTCCGCGCGCGAGCTATTGGGGCTCGGATGCGATCGGCGGCGTGATCCAGATCTTCACGCGCAAGCTCGAAGGACCGCGCGTTGCGCTCGGCTACGGCACGTACGACGACGCGGCCGGCGCGGCCGGCATCGGCCATTGGGACGGCGTGAACGGCTACAGCGTGCAGGTCGGCGCGCGGCACGTCGGCGGCTTCTCGGCGACCAATCCGTCGATCTGCAACGGGCCGGACGATCCGTTCTGCACGTTCAATGCGGACGACGACGGCTTCCGCAACACGAACCTCGTCGCGCGCGGCGCGCACACGCTCGGCAGCCAGTTGCTGTCGGCGTCGATCTTCCGCAGCCAGGGCGAGGTCGAGTTCGATCAGGGCAACTCGAACGCGATCGAGCAGGATGCCGGCGTCAATCTCGAAGGCGATCTCGCGGACGGCTGGAGCCACCGTCTCTCGGTCGGCAACGCACGCGAGGATCTCAACACGCCGACCTACTATCTCCTGTACCTCACGCGTCGCGACAGCCTGCTCTGGCAGAACGACTTCCGGTTGAGCGACACGCAGCGCCTGATCGCCGGTGTGGACTACGTGCACGAGCGCGGCGAGACGCGCGACACGTTCGCGGGCGTGCCCCAATACGACGACAGCCGCCACGACACGGCGGCATTCGGCGGATGGCAGGCGCGCTTCGGCGCGTTCGACAGCGAGCTTTCGCTGCGCCACGACGACAACAGCGAATTCGGCGGCGCGACGACCGGCTCGGCCGCGCTCGGCTGGCGCTACGAGGACTTCGCGCGCGTCTACGCAAGCTACGGCGAGGGCTTCCGCGGCCCGACGCTCAACGAGCAGTTCTCGCCCGGCTTCGGCGGCCAGTTCGCCGGCAATCCGGCACTCGATCCCGAGCGCTCGCACTCGACGGAGCTCGGCATCGAGCTCACGCCGTGGACGGGTCAGCGCTTCGGCGCGAATCTCTACACGACGCGCGTGAGTGATCTGATCAGCTTCAGCGGTCCGGACTTCCAGGCCGAGAACATCGCGCGCACGCGCATCGACGGCGCCGAGCTGACCTGGGACGCCCATGTCGACGCCTGGCTGGCGCACGTCGCCTACACCTTCGAGGACGCCGAGGACGAAGCGACCGACCAGCAGCTCCTGCGAAGGCCGAAGAACAAGCTCGACGCCGTCGTCGAGCGCCGCTTCGGCGAGCGGTTCCGCGCCGGTGCGGAGCTCGTCTATGCCGATCAGGCCGACGACATCGGCGGCACCGAGCTGCCGAGCTACGCGATCGTGAACCTCCGCGGCACGTGGACCGTCAGCGCGGACTGGAGCCTCATCGCCCGCGTCGAGAACCTGTTCGACAAGGACTACGCGCTCGTGCACGGCTACAACACGCCGGGCCTGTCGGGGTTTCTCGAGGTCGTCTGGCAACCCGGCGCGCGCTGAGAAACGTCGCAATCGGACACGCGGCGGCACCGCGCCGCCGCGGCGCGCTCGGCGTGGCCGTGGCGGCGTCGGTATGAAAATCGCATAGATAGCCCGCTGGCACGTCCGGACGGCTGCTGTTCGCCATCGGATGGACGTGCCAGAATGACCCCGCACCTCATGCGCGGCCGACCGCGCGGGCGGGTCTCAGGGGGACCACGACCACGGACGCGTGACCGGCACGCGCCCGATGCGGGATCGCAGTTTGTCTTTTGGGGGGAGGCCGGCGCAGGCGCCATGAGTCAGCGGTCCGTAGCGGCGGGGGTTCGCGGTGGAGAGGAGGTCCTGAAGTCGCTCAAGCAGCGACCGGACCTGCCTTCGCGCGTGCGCTCGCTGCTCGAAGGCCTCCTCGAGCGCGCCGCCAACCAGTTCGAGCACGCCATCTTGCGCACGCTCGACGAGCTCGAGCAGGAGCTCTTCAAGCTCGCCGAGCGCGCCCGCAGCAACGAGCAGCAGCACGCGCGCTTCGAGGCGCTGCGCGAGATCAAGCGCGGCCGCGCCGACATCGCGCCGCGGTTCCTGCTGCACATCGAATCCTCGCTCGCGCACATCAATCCCGGCGCCGGCAAGGCGCCGGAGACCGCGCGCCGCAACGCGCCCGGCATGCCGCTCGAGCTCGTCGACGCCGAGGTGCTCGAGGAGGATCTCGCGCTGCAGGAGATCACCAGCAAGTCGGAGATCCGCCACAGTCAGGCGATCTACGCGCTGTCCCACCGCTTCGGCGTGCTCGCCGGAAGTCCGGCATGGGACCCCGAGGTGCTGCCGCTCGGTCCCGCGCAGCTCGGACGCGCGCTTCGCCACGCGACGCGCTGCCTCGATCTCGGCGTCGAATACCGCGTGCTCACTTACCGTCTGTTCGATCGCGTCGCGATGCTGCCGGTCGGCGAGTTCTACGACGTCATCAACGGCTATCTCGCCAAGCAGCGCGTGCTCGCGCACCTGCAGTCGCCCGCGATGCGCGCGCACGGGGGCACGGCCGCCGCGGCCCAGCCGGGCGGCGAAGCGGCCGGTCAGCCCGAGCCCGATGCCGAGCAGCCGGTTCCGGCGCCGCAGGAGCCGAGCGAAGAGCAGCGCGACACGGAGCTTTTCTCGACGCTGCGCATGCTGCTCTCCGGCCGCCGCAAGGCCCAGGGCGGCAGCGTGCCGTTCTCCGGCGACGGCTATCTCGTCAGCCGCGACGATCTGCAGTCCGTGCTCGGCTCGCTGCAGCAGCGGCACGATCTCGCCGAGATGCGCGGAGGCAAGGCACGCGATGCCGCGGCGCTGCGTCAGGACATGCTGATGCAGTTGAAGCAGATGAGCCCGCAGGGTCGTGGCGCGGTGCTCGCCGAGGAGGATTCCGACACCGTCGACCTCGTCGGCATGCTGTTCGACTTCATCGGCAAGAGCGTGCGCTCGGAATCGAGCGCGCAGTCGCTGCTCGGCCGCCTGCAGGTGCCGGTGCTGCGCGTCGCGCTCAGCGACAAGGCCTTCTTCACGCAGCGCGAGCATCCGGCGCGCATGCTGCTCAACACGATCGCCGAAACCGGCGCGCGCTGGATGGACGACGAGGACGCCGATCCGAGCCTCGCCGAGAAGATGCGCGTCGTCGTCGACAAGGTCAGCTCGGAATTCAACGGCGACCTTGGCCTCTTCCGCACGCTGCTCGGCGATCTCGGCCAGCACATGCAGCTCCTCGCAAGGCGCGCCGAAGTCGCCGAGCGCCGCCACGTCGATGCCGCGAAGGGCCGCGAGAAGCTCGACCTCGCGCGCGACACCGCGCGCTCGGCCATCGGGCACCTGCTCAAGCGCGGCAACCCCTCGCCGCTCGTGCGCACGCTGCTCGAGCAGGCGTGGACCGACGCGCTGGCGCTGACGATCCTGCGCCAGGGCGAAGATTCGAGCGCGTTCCATCGCCGGCTCGCCGTCGCCGACCAGCTCTTGCGCCGCGAGCCGACCGCCGACACGCCGGCCGACAAGATGCTGCGCCAGGAGCTCGACGTCGGTCTGAGCCAGGTCGGCCTCCACGGCGACGACGTCAAGGCCGTGCTCGGCAAGCTGTTCCCGGCCGGCAAGGCCGCCGCGGCGAACGATGCGACCGCGGCCAGCGCGGCGAACGCCGACGTTGCGGTCAAGCCGCCGGCCGCAATGCCGGCCAAGGCGGCGAACGATGCGGTCGCCGCGCCGGAAATCGATGCCGACGCGCTCGCGGCCAAGCTGAAATCGCGCGCGCGCCTCGGCGGCGAGCAGGCGCCCGAGCCGGTGCGTCCGGTTGCGCGCGCACCGCAGACGCTGACGGCCGAGGAGACGCAGATTCTCGAACGCATCCGCACGCTGCCGTTCGGCACGTGGTTCGAGTTCACGACCAACCAGCAGGGCGCGACCGTGCGGCGCAAGCTCGCCTGGTTCTCGACGCTGACCGGACGCTGCCTCTTCGTCAATCAGCGCGGTGCGCGCACCGACGAGAAGACGCTCGAGCAGCTCGCGCGCGACATGGCGCGCAAGCAGGCGAAGATCTGGAGCGAGCAGTCCGACTCGCTGATCGATCGCGCCTGGAAGGCGATCCTCGGCACGTTGAAGCAGTTCAGCGGCGGCGAGACCGAGCCGCAGGGAGCGACCGCGTGATCGAACATCGCCGCTCGCCGCGCAAGCCGCCCGGCGTCATCATCCAGGTCACGAACACGATGACCGGCGACGTCATCGGCCGGCTCGGCAACATCTCGGCCGAAGGCATGATGCTCGTCGCGAACCGGCCGATGCTCGACGACGCGCTTTACCAGCTTCTCTTCAATCTGCCGGACGAGCACGGCCGGCTGCACCCGATCGAAGTCGGCGTGCACGAGCAGTGGAGCGAGGAAGCGAGCGTGCCGGGCCAGCACTGGATCGGATTCCGCATCATCGACATCGCCGCGGCCGACGGCACGGTGCTGCACGACTGGCTCAACGGAACCGAGCGGCTCGACTGAGCCGCGCGCGACAGCGCGTCAGTGATTCGCCGGGCGCGGCGAGCAGGCGCGCAGGAAGAGATCGACCGTCGCGCGCACGTGCTCCTCGATGTCCTGCGTCGTCACCGACTGCGTGCAGCCGCACAGCAGCCGCGCGTGCAGCTCGCCCTTCAGCAGCGCGAAGAACTGCGACGCGGCGCGCGTCGTGTCCGGAATCTCGAGCTGGCCGGCTTCGACTTCCTTCTTGAGGAACTCCTCGAAGCTCTGGCGCATGCGCAGCGGACCCGCCTCCCAGAAGAGCTGCGCGAGCTTGGGCGACGTCGCGCTGCTCGCGGTGAGAAGGCGATGCAGCGAGATCGCTTCGGGGCTCGTGATGAGGCCGAGGAACGCGTGCGCGATCGCTTCGAGCTGGCCGCGCACCGGGCCGCGCTGGTCGACATCGAACAGCGCATCGGGAACCTGGTCCTCGCAGCGCGCGCGGATCGCCGCGACGAACAGCGTTTCCTTGTCGGTGAAGTGGCTGTAGACGGTCAGCTTGGAGACGCCGGCCTCGGCGGCGATCGCGTCCATGCTCGTGCCTTCGAATCCGGACAACGGGAACAGGCGCTTGGCGGCGGCGAGGATCGCGGCGCGCTTTTCGAGGTCCTTCGGTCGCCCGGGACCACAGGCCTTTGCAACAGCTAACGTCATGGGAGCACTTCGGGAGCTGGACTCCGACTCGGGTTTTATATACTATACCGTTCGGTATATGAATGGTGCGATAGCGCTGCGCACCAAAGTCAAAGGATTGTAACGGCGCAGTCCGGCGCTGTCCCGCGTGCTTACACGAGGACGAGCTCGGAAATCAGGGGAAACGGCACCCAGCCGCGTCCAGTCCGAGGTGGCGACTCCCCGTCTTCGGTTCAAGCCTCTCCCCGCGCCGTCCGGGACATCCCTCCCCGCACTCGGGCGGCGTGGGCGAGAGCATGCCGCGAACCGTCACGCGACTCGGCCGACGCCAGGTCGCGTGCCGGCTTCGGACTGCCGCAAAGGAGCGCTGGCGCACCCCTTGCTAGCGGCGGCCCATGCAACCTTTGTCTTTGTTCGCGCATCCGATACGCCAGATTCGGACGCGCGCGGAGTGAGCTCATGAACACGTGCGCGCCTGAAACGGGTGGTTCGGCGTCACAGTCGCCTGCGAGTCTTTCCTTGCGGCACGCGCAGCGCGCGTTCGCGGCCGTGCTCGATGTCGCGCGGCGCGTCGGCGAATTCCGCGATGCGCAGTTGCGATCAGCCTCGCGGCGGACGCTGTCCGCGCTGTCCGCGGACGACCGCGCGGCGCTCGTGGCGTGGCTGACGCTCGAGCTTGCGGTCGGCGCGCCAGCGAACCGCGAGCATCTGCTCGGGCTGCTCGCGCGCATCGATCAGGCGCTCCTCGCGCGCGTGCGGCGCGAGCTGCCGTCGCGCGTCGAGGCGCTGGCGAAGCGCGGCTCGAATCATTTCGCCGCCGCATGACGCGGCCGCTGTGCGGTGACTTCCGGCACTTCGGCGCACCGCGCGCGGCAGCGAATGTAGATTTGCCGGCAGCCGGTCGAGTGCCTATGCTTTTGGCCCTTTTTGCCCGCGGGATGCAGCCATGCTGACCAACGCCGACGTCGCAAGGCAGAACATGATCGAGAACCAGGTACGGCCCTGGGAGGTGCTCGACGCGCGCGTCCTCGACGTGCTCGCCGCCGTGCGCCGCGAGGACTTCGTCCCGGCGCGCTATCGCAATCTCGCGTTCGTCGACATGGCGCTGCCGCTTGGCCACGGCGAGACGATGATGAAGCCGACCGTCGAGGGCCGCATGCTGCAGGCGCTCGATCTGCGCACCGAGGATCGCGTGCTCGAGATCGGCACGGGCTCGGGCTTCGTCACTGCGTGCCTTGCGCGGCTCGCGGGCTCCGTGACGAGCGTCGAGATCCACGCCGACTTTGCCGAAGCCGCGCGCGCGCGCATCGCCGCTTCCGGCGCGAAGAACGTACGCCTCGAAGTCGCCGACGCGGTGCGCGGATTCGATTCCGGCGAGCGCTTCGACGCGGTCGTCGTCACCGGCGCCGTGTATTCATTGCCGGATCGCCTGCGCGCCGCGGTCGCTCCGCTGGGACGCCTCTTCGCGATCGTCGGCGAATCGCCGGCGATGCAGGCCACGCTGTTCACGCGCGCCGACGAAACGCACTGGCGCGAGGAAAGCCTCTTCGAAACCGATCTTCCGTATCTCACCCACGCGGAGCCGCCGCGCCGCTTCGCGCTGTGACGGCATGCGCCGGGAACCCGAACATTTTCCGAGGATAAAAACGATGACGCGCACTCGCTGCCTGCCGCTGGCTCTGACGCTGGCCCTGGGCGTTCCACTGGCGCACGCCGACGATCTGATGCAGACCTATCAACAGGCGCGTGCTTCCGATCCGACGCTCGCCGGCGCCGAGGCGACCAAGCTCGCCACCGACGAGACTGTCGATCAGGCGCGCTCGCAGCTTCTGCCGCAAATTGCCGCAGCGCTCTCGTACACGCGCGTGCGCGGCGGCGACAACGGTCAATCGACGGTGCAGATTCCGGATCCGAACAGCCCGACCGGCTTTCGGGAGATCGCCGTCAACGGCACGACCGACACCGCGCATTCGCGCTCGCTCGGCGCCACGCTCGACCAGAGCCTCGTCGACATCAGCCGATGGACCGCGCTGAAATCGAGCCGGGCGACCGCACAGGCCGGCGCGGCGACCTACGACGCCGCACAGCAGCAGCTCATCGTCTCGACGGCGCAGGCCTACTTCGGCGTGCTGACCGCGCTCGACGCGCTTAAGTACGCCGACGCCAACGAGAAGGCGCTGAACCGCCAGCTCGAGCAGGCGCAGCAGCGCTTCGAGGTCGGCCTCGCGGCGATCATCGACGTCAACGACGCCAAGGCGCAGCACGACGCCGCGGTCGCCAACGTGATCAGCTCGCAGAACGCGCTCGATCAGACGCGCGAGACCGTGCGCCAGCTCACCAACAAGGCGCCGGGCGAGTTCAAGAAGCTGCGCGAGGATCTTCCGCTCGATCATCCGAATCCGGACGATCCGAAGGTCTGGGTCGATCTCGCGCTGAAAGAGAATCCGTCGCTCTCCTCGTCCTCGCTGCAGGTCGAAGCGGCGAACCAGGACATCAACACCGCGCGCGCCGGCCATCTGCCCGTGCTGAGCGCCCACCTCGGCTACTCGCGCGACGTCAACTGGGGCAACACCGACATCGGCGGCGCGGGCGCGGACATCCCGAACTTCGCGGGCGATCCGAAATGGGGCAGCTCGATCGGCGTCACGCTGTCCGTGCCGATCTTCACCGGCGGCTTCACGCAGTCGCGCGTGCGCCAGGCGATCTACCAGCGCGACTTCGCGCAGGACCAGTACGAATTCACGCGCCGCCAGGTCGAAGCCGCGACCCGCAACAACTTCCGCTCGGTCATCGCCGGCGCCAGCGAAGTCGAGGCGACCAAGGCCGCCGTCGTTTCGGCGCAAAGCTCGGTCGAGGCGACGCAGGCCGGCTACGAAGTCGGCACGCGCACGATCGTCGACGTGCTGATCAGCCAGCAGTCGCTCCTGCAGGCGCAGGGCAACTACTCGCAGGCGCGTCACGCGTTCGTCATCGACGGGCTGCTGCTGAAGCAGGCCGCCGGCGTCGTCGAGGTCAAGGATCTCGAGCTGATCAACGCGCTGCTCGAATGACGACGCGTCGGCCGTGAGCGAACGAGGCGGCTTGCCTAGCGCGCGCCGCTCGCGGCGGTACGCTCGCTGTCCTCGATCACTTTCTCGACTATCGCCATCGTCCGCTCGACCGCGCCGCGCTCGCGTTCCATGACGCGGCGCGCGGCTTCGCCCATCGTGCGGCGCTCGATGTCGCGCGAGAGCAGGCGCACGACCGCGGGCCCGAGCGCGTCGGCGTCCGGAATGCGCAGCACCGCGCCGGCCCGGATCAGATCCTCGGTGACTTCCGCGAAATTGAACGTGTGCGGTCCGACGATCACCGGCCGCGCGAGCGCCGCGGGCTCGAGCAGATTGTGGCCGCCGACCGCGACGAGACTGCCGCCGACGAACGCGACGTCCGCCGCCGCGTAGAAGCGCAGGAGCTCGCCCATCGAGTCGACGACGAAGCACTGATTGTTGCGATCGGCGTTGCGCTCCTCGCTGCGCGTCGCGGTGCGGAAGCCGAACGCCTTGCAGGCGCTCGCGAGCGCCTTGAAGCGTTCCGGATGGCGCGGCGCGACGAGCAGCAGCGCGTCCGGAAACCGGCGCAGCACCTCGGCGTGCGCCTTCAGGACGACCATCTCTTCGCCTTCGTGCGTGCTCGCCGCGATCCACACCGGGCGATCCGCGCCGGCGGCGAGGCGGAACTCGCGGCCGCGCTCGACGACGTCGGACGGCACGCTCATGTCGAACTTGAGATTGCCGACGACCGCGAGCCGCTCGGTCGGCGCGCCGAGCGCGTGCAGGCGCTCGCCGTCGGACGCCGACTGCGCGGCGATGAAGCTCGCGCACCGGATCGCGCGCCGCGCCAGCGGCTGGATCGGCCAGTAGCCGCGCAGCGATTTCTCCGAAAGCCGCGCGTTGGCGATCACGATCGAGATGTCGCGATCGGCGCAGGTCATGAAGAGATTCGGCCAGATCTCGGTTTCCATGATCACCGCGAGGCGCGGGCGCACGCGATCGAGGAAGCGCCGCACGGCCGTGGTGAGGTCGTACGGCAGGTAGACGTGGAACACGCGATCGCCGAAGAGCTGCAGCACGCGCGCCGAACCCGTCGGCGTCACCGTCGTGATCACGAACGTCGAGTCGCCGTGGCGGCGCATCAGCGCCTCGATCAGCGGCACCGCGGCGTTGACTTCACCGAGCGAGACCGCGTGGATCCAGATGCTCTGGTCGATGCCGGGATCGGCAAAGAAGCCGAACCGCTCGCGCCACCGCGCGAAGTAGTTGTGGTACTTGATGCCGCGCGCCGCCAGCCGGTACAGCACGAGCGGCGTCAGGAGGTACAGGAGGACGGTGTAGAAAAAGCGCTGGAACACGGCGATCGTCGGCGCGGACAGCGGCCGAGTATAGCGAGCGCGACGCCGCCCCGGCCGCGACGGCCTTACAATGCGCGCGGATGACGCAGCACGCGCCGCCGTTCCGACCTGCCCTCGCCTCGCCTCGCCACTGGCCTGCCTGGATCGGCCTCGGGCTCATCTGGCTCGTCGCGCGCGTGCCGTACGCCGTGCTGCTGCGCGTCGGGCATGGGGTCGGCTGGCTAGCCGAGCGGCTGATCGGCCGCGACCGCCGCGGCACCGCGGCGACGAACATCGCGCTCTGCTTTCCGGAGCTCGACGACGCGCGGCGCGCGCGCCTTCTCGAAGCGAATCTTCGCGACAGCGGCGTGATGCTGATCGAGTTCGCGCTCGCGTGGATGGGCTCCGAGCGCGCGATCGCGAAGATTCCGGTCACGATCGAAGGGCTCGAACACCTCGAGGCCGCGCACGCGGCGAAACGCGGCGTGCTGCTGGTCGGCGCGCATTTCTCGCACCTCGAGCTCTGCGCACGCCTCGTTTCGCAGCGGCTGCGCATCGCGGGCATGTACCGCGAGCACGAGGACGCCGCGTTCGAATGGGCGATCAAGCGAGCGCGATTGCACTATGCGAGCGCGATGTTCACCAAGGACGAGATCCGGCAGACCGTGCGCTGGCTCAAGGCCGGCGGCACGATCTGGTACGCGCCCGATCAGGACATGCGCGGCAAGGACGCCGTGTTCGCGCCGTTCTTCGGCGTGGCGGCAGCGACGATCACGGCGACCCACCATCTCGCGCGGCTGTCGGGCGCGGCCGTCGTTCCGTTCTTCCACCGCCGCCTCGACGACGGCGGCTACGCGATCCGCCTCGAAGCGCCGCTCGCCGATTTTCCGGCTGCCGACGTGATCGCCGACACGGCGCGCGTCAACACCGCGATCGAGCGCATGGTGCGCGAGGCGCCGACGCAGTACCTTTGGATGCACAAGAGGTTCAAGACGCGCCCGCCGGGGGAGGCGAGCGTGTACTGAGGAATGCGACGCGGCCGGGCAAGCGGAAGCCGTCGCGATCGACAAGACCGGAGCCTCGGCGCGACGCCGCAGCCCGGCACAGGGGAGGTCCATGGCATTCCTGATCGTCGTTGGCTGCGCGGTTCTCGGCCTTTTCGTCGGCGGCGCGGTCGCCGACGGCTCGACCACCGCGCTCGGTTTTTTCGCCGGACTCGCGTTCGGCCTCGTGTTCGTGCGCCTCAACACGTTATCAAAACGCATCGAGGCGCTGCGGCGCGAGCGGCTCGAAGGTACGAGCCGCGCGCGCGCCCCCGAAACACCTGAGGACGTTGCCGCGAGGCCCGTTCCTGCCAGGCCGGCGCCCGCGTTTGCCGGCGTCGAACAGCCGCTGCAGCCGTCCGCGCCCGCGCCCATCATCGACTCCGCTGCGCGACGCGCATCGATCGCCGCGGCAGCAGGCACCGCGACGACGAGCGCCGCACCGGCGACGCCACCGCAACCGACGGCTCCGCCGTCGCCTCGCACTCCGCCGCCGCCCGGCCCTATCGAGAACGTCGCCAACGCGATCAAGCGCTGGTTCACGGAGGGCAACGTCCCGGTCAAGGTCGGCATGCTCGTGCTTTTCGCCGGCGTCGCGGCATTGCTCAAGTACGCGTCCGACCAGGGCTGGCTGCACGTCCCGATCGAGCTTCGCCTCGCCGGCATCGCGCTCGCGGCGATCGCGGCGCTCGGGCTCGGGTGGCGCGAACGCGGGCGGCGTCGCGCGTTCGGGCTCAGTCTGCAGGGCGGCGCGATCGGCGTGCTGCTGATGACGGTGTTCGCCGCGTTCCGGTTGTATCAACTGCTGCCGCCCGGTGCCGCGTTCGCGCTGATGCTCGTGCTCGTCGCCGGCACCGGCGTGCTCGCCGTGCTGCAGGACGCGCTCGCGCTCGCCGTGCTCGGCCTCGTCGCCGGCTTCGCGGCGCCGATCCTGATCTCGACCGGCAGCGGCAATCACGTCGTGCTGTTCACGTACTACGCGATCCTCAATCTCGCGATCTTCGCGATCGCGTGGGCGAAGGCGTGGCGCGTGCTGAACCTGCTCGGTTTCGCCTTCACGTATCTCATCGGCACCGCGTGGGGCGTGCTGCGCTACGAGCCGCCGCTCTTCGACAGCACCGAGCCGTTCCTCGTCGTCTTCTTCGCGATCTATCTCGCGATCCCGATCCTCTACGCGCGCAAGCGCGATCCGTCGCGCCGCGATCTCGTCGACGGGACGCTCGTGTTCGGCAATCCGCTCGTCGCGTTCGCGCTGCAGGCGGCGCTGCTCGACGGCGATCGCATGCCGCTCGCGTATTCCGCGCTCGCGCTGGCCGCGATCTACACCGCGCTCGCGTGGCCGTTGATCCGGAGCGTCCGCCTTCGCGTGCTCGGCGAATCGTTCGCGGTGCTCGCGGTCGGCTTCGCGACGCTCGCCGTGCCGCTCGCGCTCAGCGCGCGCTCGACCGCGTGCACGTTCGCGCTCGAAGGCGCGGCGCTGGTCTGGCTCGGCTTCCGCCAGCAACGCTGGCTGCCGCGTCTTTCCGGTCTCCTATTGCAGGCGCTGGCGGCCGGCGCATTCATGGCTTCGGTCGCGTTCGACGCCGGCAACGCCGACACGATCGCGATCGCGAACGGCGGCTGCATCTCCGCGCTCCTGATTGCCGGCGCCGCGCTCGCGACCGCATGGCTCTTCGCTCGCGCCGGCGCGAACGCGCAAGCCGCCGTGCTGTTGTACCTCTGGGGCCTCGCCTGGTGGATCGGCGCGGGCCTGCGCGAGATCGACCGCTTCGTGCCGGAGCGCTTCGATCCGCAGGCGCTGCTCGCGTTCGCGGCGCTCACGGCGGGTCTCTCCGGCGGCGCGTGGCGCTTCGTGCAACGCACGGCGCTCGCGTGGACCGCCGCGATCGCGCTCGCGGTCGGCGTCGCGATCATGATCGCATTCGGCGCGGCCGGCGCGCGTCCGTTCGGCGGCTGGGGCCTTGGCGCGACGGTGGCGTACGCGGTGCTTGGCCTCGCGACGCTGATCGAGCTTCGCGCGGGCACCGACACGCCGCTCCGCATCGCGCACATCGCCTGGCTCTGGACGCTGACGCTCGCGTTCGCGATCACGCTGCGCCAGCTCGCGGGCGACTACGCGCTCGCCGACGGCTGGCGCGACGCGCTGACGCTGGTGCCGCTGCTCATCGCGTGGATGCTCGCCTTGCTGAAGCCTGCGTGGATCTCGCCGCCGGTGAGCGCGCGTTTCATGGCGTGGCGCGGACAACTCGCGTCATCGCAGGCGTTCGTCGCGACGCTCGCGTTCGTCGCACTGCTGCTGCACGCCGGCGAAACCGCGCCGATCGCTTACGTGCCGCTGCTGAATCCGATCGAGCTCGCGCAGATCGCGATCCTGCTCGCGGCGGCGCGCTGGCTCGCCGATCCCGCAACGGCGTCCGATCTCCAGCAGCGCCGCCTCGCGCTGCTGGTCGGCGCAGGGTTCGTGTTCGTGACCGCGGCGACGCTGCGTGGCGTGCATCACCTCGGCGGCGTGCCGTGGAACGCCGACATCGGCTCGTCGATGATCGCGCAGACGTCGCTGACGCTGGTCTGGAGCGTGCTCGGCGTGGTCGGCTGGGTGCAAGGCTCGCGGCGCGGCAGCCGGCCGCTCTGGCTCGCCGGCGCCGTGCTGATGGGCATCGTGCTCGCCAAGCTCCTGCTGATCGACCGCACGCATCTCGGCAGCGCGTTCGGCATCGCGTCGTTCATCGCGTACGGACTGCTGTGCACCGTGATCGGCTACTTCGCGCCGGCGCCGCCGCGGACCGCGCGTGCGGAAGGAGAACGCGCATGACGCGCCTCGTCGCGCTGCCGCTGTCGGTTTTTCTCGCGGGCGCGGCGCACGGGAACGCGCCTTCGGATTACGCCTACGCGTTCCCGATCGAAACACCCGCCGCGACCGAGAGCAGCGCGTGGCGCGTGGAGCTCACGCCCGATGTGTACCGCTGGGTGCAGGACCCGGCGCTTCGCGACGTCGAGATCTTCAACGCCGACGGCCATCCGGTACCGTTCGCTCGCATAGCCGTCGAGCCGGTGACGACCTCGAGCGAGCACAGCGCCGCGCTGCCGGTGCTGGACCTCCCGCCGGAGACGATGGTTTCATCCGCGAACGATCTCCGTCTCGTGATCGACCGCGACGCGTCGGGACGCCTGCGCCGGATCGATGCCGGCGACAGCGCGCGGCCTTCCGCGACGACGCGCGACTGGGTCGTCGATGCGAGCGCGCTCGATCGTCCGATCGAGAGCCTCGTGCTTTCGTGGGGCGATCCGCCGTCGGGCCTCGTCGCACGCTTCGTCGTCGACGCGAGCGAGGACCTGCAGAACTGGCGCGCCGTCGGCAAGGCAACGGTGCTGCTGCTCGACCAGCAGGGAGCGAGACTCGAGCGACGCGACATCGCTCTCGGCGGCGTGAGCGCGAAGTACCTGCGCCTGCGCCGGCTCGACGACGGTGCCGCGATGACAGGACTTCGCGTCGATGCGCGCTCGGTCGAGCGCGGTCGCACGCTGCCGGCGCGGCTCTGGATCGATGCGGATGCGGCGCCAACGCCCGCCGATCCGAAGACTGTCGCGCGATTCGACTACACGCTGCCTGCCGCGCTGCCGGTCGAAACCGCGCGCGTCGAGCTCGCCAGCGACAACGCGCTCGCGCCGCTGACGCTCCTCGCACGCGCGAGCGCCAACGGACCGTGGCTGCACGCCGGCGGCCAGACCGCGTTCCGCCTGCGTCAGGGCGACGAGATGCTGCGCAACGGCGACATCGACGTGCGCGTCGCCGAACGCCTCGTCGCCTTCCGCATCGAATCGTCGACGGCGATCGCCGAGCGGCCGCATCTCTCGCTCGCGTATCGTCCCGACAGCCTCGTGTTCCTCGCCGAAGGACGCGGGCCGTATCGGCTCGCGGCCGGCAGCGTTCACGCGCGTCATGCCGACTAT
>Ga0081540_1002533_pt1 | contig 14823 bp, 13 predicted proteins | sample TabmetS2T1R1_FD_71024 | JGI IMG/M metagenome (GOLD analysis project Ga0081540, IMG submission 71024) | Tabebuia heterophylla rhizosphere microbial communities from the University of Puerto Rico - S2T1R1 | ecosystem: Host-associated > Plants > Roots > Rhizosphere ... | reverse complement strand
GACATATGTTTCGACGTGGACGGCACAGCCACCCACGGGACGCTGCGTGTTCCCGCGCATCGCGAGGGACAGCGGCTGGCCGCGGCGCTGTTGCTGCCCGGAAGCGGTCCGGTCGATCGCAACGGGGACGTCCCCGGGCTCAGCCTGACTCCGCGCACCCTAGCCCTGATAGCCGGTGTTCTCGGCGACCTGGGCGTCATGAGCCTGCGCTTCGACAAGTACTTCACCGGGCGGACCGGCGCCGGGGCCTACACCAAGGATCCGGGCCGGATCGACCTCGACGCCTTCATCCGGCAGGCCGCGGCCGCCTACCGCGTGCTCGGCGCGCGGCGGGAAACGCGGCCGGAGGCGCTGCTCGTCGCCGGACACAGCGAGGGCGGCCTGTACGCGCTGCTCACCGCGGCACAAACACAACCGCTCCCGGCCGGGATCGCGCTGATCGAGCCCATGGCCGAGCCGCTGCTCAGCACGATCGAAGTGCAGGCGACGGCCGAGCTCAGCGCGGCCGTGGCCGCGGGCACCCTCGACCCTGCGGTCGCAACAACAAACGCCAGCGGGGTCCGGCACGCGATCGGCGAGTTCCGGGCCGGGCGGCCGGTGGACACCAGCGGGCTGCTGCCCGACGTCGTGCGCAGGCTCAGGCCGGGGCTGCTCGTCGCGGAGAACGCGCGGTACGTGCGCCAGGGGGACGCCGTGCATCCGGTGGCGGCGGCTGCGAAGGTGGCGCCCGGCACGCGCGTGCTCGTCACCGCGGGCACCCGGGATGCCAGCATCCCGGTTTCCGCGATCAAGCTGCTCGCGGTGGTGTTGGCCGGCGTCGGGACCACCGGACCGGGACTGCAGGTGCTGGCGGGAGTGGACCATTTCCTGCACGACTCAGGCACGCCCCGCAACGAACCCGTGCTCGCGCCCGCGGTGGTCGCCGCGCTGACCGACTGGGCCCGGCCGTACGCGGCATCCGGGGCGTAGGCCCCGGATGCGGCATACGGGGCGTAGGCCACGGCGGTACGGTAAACATCCGTAAGCGGATGACCGAGGTCGGGGATCACTGTGCAGCTCACCTTCGTCGTGGGGACCGGCCGGTGCGGTTCTACCCTGCTGTCGCGCCTGCTGCGTGAGCACCCCGATGTGCTGTCGATGAGCGAGTTCTTCAGCACCCTGCGGATCGCGGCCGCGTCCGGGCCAGCGAGGTTCCCCGCCAGCGACATGGACGGCGCGCAGCTGTGGCACCTGCTGGCCAGCCCGTTTCCGATGCTGGACGCGATGATCTCCGACGGGCTCCGTACCTCGGAGATGCTGTACCCAGACAACGGCCGGTTCGGCGCGGACACCGGAATTCCGCTGGTCAGCCACTACATCCTGCCGATGCTGGGAGCCGACCCCGACTGGCTGTTCGACGAGCTCGCCGCCGAGGTGCCGCGCTGGCCGCGACGTCCGGCCGCGGCGCAGTACCAGAACCTGTTCGGCCATCTCAGCCAGCTGCTGGGACGGCCGGTCGTGGTGGAGCGGTCCGCTTCCTCGCTGCAGCTGATCCCGCTGCTGCACGCGCAGTTTCCCGCGGCCCGGTTCGTGCACCTGTACCGCGACGGGCCTGACTGCGCGCTGTCGATGAGCCGGCACCCCGCGTTCCGCCGGGAGATCCTGGCCATCGGCGCGGCACGGGCCGTAAAACTTCCCGCGGGCGCGACGTTGCAGCAGGTCAACGACGCGCTGCCGGAGCGCTTCCGCGGCCTCATCTGTCCGCCCTACGACGCGCGGAAGCTCCGGAGCTTCCCGATACCGGTCGAGGTGTTCGGCCGGGACCGGTGGTCGCCGATGATCTGCGCGGGCGTGGCCGCCCTCGGCCGGCTGCCCGCCGCCAGCCGGACGAGCCTGCGGTATGAGGACCTGCTCGCCGATCCCGCGGCCAGCCTGGCCCGGGTCGCGGGATTCATCGGCATCGGCGCGCCAGGGGAGTGGCTAAACCTGGCATGCCGAACGGTCGATCCTTCGCGCACCGGCACCGCCGGTGCGGAACTCGAGGCGGGCGCCTTCGCCCGGCTGCGCGCGGCCTGCGAGCCGGGCACGCGGGCCCTGTCCGCCGCGGCCCGGCCCGCGCCGGGCGCGGCTCCGGTCCGCTCGCGCCCGGGCGGCTAGCGACTGGCCCGCTGGCTCCCAGCCGGCCGTTCTTCTCGCGCCACCTCTCCCCGATCCGTGGCCAGGCGGGAGAGCAGGGCGACGATGGCGGGCTCCTTGGCCGCGCCGGCCAGCGAGCGCAGGGACCGCAGCTGGTCGTTGGAGAGCTGCAACAGCTCGCGGGCCAGGTCAGAGACGGCCCGTTCGCGATCCCACAGGCCGGGCTGGGTGGCGGCCGCCTGGTCGATCAGCGCCCGCACCAGCGCCTGGCCGTCGCCGTCCGGGCAGCCGTAACGGTGGGCGAAGCGGGCTAGTTCCGGTATGACGTGGTCGACGCGCAGCATCCGGCGGTCCAGTGCCTCGGCGAGGAAGCCGCCGGCCTCGCCGGCCTCGGCGCCGTCGGCCAGCAGGTCGGTGAGCGTGCGCAGCGCCGTGGTGACCGGAAGCCCTTCGGCCCAGGTCACCTCGTACGGCGCGAGCGTGCCTACGCGCAGCCGGACCAGATGGTCCCGGCTGGTCCGCCGGCGCGGGGTGGTGAACTCCATGTCCCGCACCACGAGGTCACCGAGCTGCAGCAGCATCGCCGCCGAACGGTGGGAGACGATCGCGCTGTTCGCGCCGAGCAGCGGCCGCTCCCAGGCCGGCACCGCCGGGTCCATCCGCAGCCAGGCCACCTTGACCGCGCGGTGCCGCGCGGCGGCGGCCTGGCCGCCGATCATCAGGTAGACCCCCTGCCCCGCCTTGTCCAGCAGCCCCGCCTCGGTCATCCGCTTCAGCTGCATGTAGCTGACGCCGGCCTGTACGGCCTGGGCCGAGGTGACCATTCCCCACTGGCCCTGGGCGAACCGGGCCAGGGTGACGAGTGCGGTGCGACTATCCATATCCGGAGCGTATCAGGCTTACAGCATTACTATCTCTATAACGTTAGAAATGAAGATAATCAGATGGCGAGAAGATAACGAACGGCTAAAAGCACCGAGAAACACGGGTCTCCCAGACATGTGCGCTTATAGCATCACTTCTCACAGCCATAGATGTTAGACACTTCAGACACTGTGGCCTTCTCCCCGCTCGCGGGACGGGGAAATCTAACGAGCGGACCCAGCAGGGCGTCCGCACAGCACGGAGGAGATGTGACATGGCCGGAGGAATCCAGGGCGCCGATCTGGCCCAGCTGCAGCATCTGGTCCAGCAGCTCGGCGGTCCGTTCCAGAGCGAACTGCAGGCCACCCTGAACGGCATGAACCAGAAGGTCCAGGCGAGCAGTTCGTACTGGGTGGCGCGGAACGCCGACCAGTTCCGTAATGACTTCGCCCAGTTCGTCAGCAAGTGCGAACAGCAGCTCAACCAGATCCTCCAGGAGGCCGCGAAGGCCAGCGGCCAGCACCTGCAGGCCATCCAGACCGCCACCGGCTCGGCCATCTGACGCCCGCTCGCCCGCACGGGCATGCCGCAGGGGCATGCCCGCGGGCCATGACGCCCCGATGAGTGGGCGACGAAGGAGTTCGCGCATGTCGCTCAGACCTGAAGAGGGCGCGGGCACCCCGGTGGACGAGCGGGTGCTGATCGCGCCGGACGAGGTGCTGGAGAGCGAGCGGTCGTCGGTGATCACCGGGATGGTTGTCGCGCGTGCCTGGCGAGACCCCGGCTACCGGAACCGGCTGCTGTCCAGCCCCAGAGAAGTCCTGGTCGAGGAGGGCCTCGAGATCCCGGACGGCATGGCCATCCGGGTCTTCGCGGACACCCCGGCGATCAGGCATATCCACCTGACCAGCCTGACCACCGAACCGGAGGAGCTCATCGGTGTGCTGCGGGAGATACTCCCGCTGCCCGAGGGCAGCGAGGTCCGGCTGATCCAGAACACCGAGCAGGCGCTGTGCCTGGTCCTCCCGCTCGCGCCGCCGGAGCCGCAGACCCTCACCGACGTGGACGTGCTGCGCCGGCTCGCGCCGCGCGCGTCGGCCTTCGCGGCGGGCGATGTCATCGCGACCGTCGTGTCGGACGCGTTCATGGAGGCGGCGGGGGAGGCGGCCGCCGCCGCCGCGGCCGCGGCCGCCGTCAACACGACGCAGACGGAAACGGCCAGCGCCACGGCGTTCTCCCAGGAGTCGGCCGAGGTCATGACGACCACGCAAACCGAAGGCTGGACGATGTCGGTGGTGTCGACACCCGGGGCGGAGTGCGCGACCGAGTCCATGTCCATGTCCATGTCCGAGGCTTCGGCGGACACGTCGGTGTCGACGGAGACCAACGTGGTCACGCTGACGAACACCTACACCACGACCGACGTCTCGACCACGTCGTTCGAGGCGACCTCGACCGTGACGACGCAGACGACGGCCGCGGAGACCACGCTGACGGCCGCCGAGTTCGAGGCCGTGGCCACCACGACGTCGGCGGTGGCCGAAGGCGAGGCGGCGGTCGTCGTCGTGGCTGTCGGCGCCGCGGTGCTCACCTAACGGGGCCTGGGAAGGGGATGGGACGAATGACGAGGCAGTCAGCGTCGTACTACCGCTTGCTCGGCGATCTTTCCGATGTGCCGGACGAGTACATCAGGGACGTGTCGCACATGAAGCGCTTCCTGGAGCGCTGGACGATGGACCCGAAGTACCAGGACGCGTTCGCCAGCGACCCGGAGGCGGCGCTGGCTGACCTGGGGATCGACCTGACCCCGGCCGAGGTGATACCCCTCATGGACCGCGAGGCGGCCCTGGAGGCGACCCGCCTGGTCCGGGCGGGCCGGGCCGCCGAGGTCCCGCCGGCCGTGCTGCGCTACCGGTATTTCATCCACGAGAAGGTTGAGCACCGTCGCCGGCAGCGGGCCGAGACCGTCCCGGGCGATCCGCGGCTGCGGGCCTGGCGGGAGCGGATGATCAACCGCTGCATCGGCGAGCTGGGCCAGGACCGGGCGGACCAGATCGTGCACGCGCCGGCCGCCCTGGAGCTGTCCAAGGGCTGCACGGTGGGCTGCTGGTTCTGCGGGGTGGCGGCGCCGAAGTTCGACTCCACCTTGAAGTACACCGAGGAGAACGGCCAGCTGTGGCGGGAGTGCCTGGGCGTGCTGGCCGAGGTGTACGGCATCTCGGCGCGGGCCGCGTTCCTGTACTGGGCCACCGACCCGCTGGACAACCCGGACTACGAGCATTTCCTGACGGACTTCTACGACGTGTTCGGGACCTGCCCGCAGACCACGACCGCGCAGGGGCAGAAGGACATCGAGCGGACCAGGCGGGTCCTGCGGCTCGCCCACTCGATGGGCTCGCCCGTGGACCGGTTCTCGATCATCGCGCTGAACTCGCTGTACCGCGTGCACGAGGGGTTCACGCCCGAGGAACTGCTGCGGGTGGAGTGCGTGCCGCAGAACAAGGAGTCGGCCGAGGGCGGCCTGATCCGCAAGTCCAACGCCGGCCGCGCGCGCAAGTTCGCCCAGAAGCGCAGCCGCGAGCTGGTGTCGGAGGAGCAGAGCTCGACGATCGCGTGCGTGTCCGGGTTCCTGTTCAACATGGTGGACCGGACGGTCAAGCTCATCAGCCCGTGCAACGCCAGCGACCGGTGGCCGCTCGGCTACTGGGTGATCGCGCAGGGCACCTTCGACACGGCCGATGAGCTGCGCGGCCTGATGCGGTCGATGATCGACGAGACGATCAGGGACAGCCTCGGCGTGCTCGATACCGTGCGGCTGCGGCACGACGTGCGGATCGTGGTCGGGCCCGAGCGGCTGCGGGTGGCCTCGATGGGCCTCGGCCTGGCCTTCGAGGACCAGCCGCAGGCCGGCGAGCTGGCCGAACTGCTGGCCGCGGGCACGTACACCGTGGAGCAGATCGCGCTGCGGCGGCGCCAGACCGCCGGCGTCCCGCCGGCCGAGACCCTCGCCGTCCTGGACCGGCTGTTCCTCGGCGGTTTCTTCGACGAGGAGCCGCCCGCCCCGGAGAGCACGGTCCCGGAGAGCACGGTCCCGGAGAGCCCCGTGCCGGCGAGCGCCGCGCCGGAACCCGCCGGGCTGCTCCAGCTCACGGCGACCGGGCGGCCAGCGGAATGACCGGCGGGATGACCAGCGCGCCGGAACTCGCAACCTGCTCTCCCGCGGTCGCAGGGTCCGCGGGAGAGCGGGGGGCACCGGACGTCTGCCTGGTCACGATGCCCTATGCCTCGCCGACCCGCCCGTCCATGGCGCTCGGGCTGCTCAAGGCCATCCTGGCCGAGGGCGGCGTCACCGCGTCGGTGGCCTACGCCAACCTCTGGTTCGCCGAGAGCGTCGGGCTGCGCCGGTACTCGCTGTGCGCGTCGAACATGCCCATCGTGTTCCTGGCCGGCGAGTGGACCTTCGCCGGCGCGGCCTTCCCCGACGACCCGCGGCGGGCCGAACGCGATGCCGAGTACCTGCGCCAGGTCCGCCAGGCCAGCGACGGGTACCCGCAGGTCTGGTCGGGTGCCCGCGGCGGCGAGTTCACCGCGGACCTGCTGGCGCTGCGCGCGGCGGCGACCGAGTTCGTGGACGAGGCCGCGCGGCGGGTGCTCGCCACCGGCGCCCGCGTGGTCGGCTGCACGTCGACCTTTGAGCAGCACGTGGCGTCGCTGGCGCTGCTGCGCCGGGTGCGCGAGCTCGATCCCGGGGTCATCACCATGCTCGGCGGCGCCAACTGCGAGACCGTCATGGGCGAGGCCACGCACCGGTGCTTCCCGTGGGTGGACTACGTGGTGTCCGGCGAGGCCGACGGCCTGGTCACGGAGCTGTGCCGGCTGGCGCTGACCCGCGGCCGCGACGTGGCGGCGGCCGAACTCCCGCGCGGGGTGCTCGGGCCCGCACACCGGCAGACGCAGCAGGGCGATGCGGGGGCACGCCCGGCTGGTCCCAGGCATGCGCGGCGCAAGCTGGCCCGGGCACTGTTCGGTGACCTGGACCGCCTGCCCACGCCGAAGTACGACGACTACTTCGGCACGCTGGCGGCGTCGCCGCTGGCCGCCAACGTGCGGCCGGGCCTCCCGCTGGAATCCTCGCGGGGTTGCTGGTGGGGCGCGGCCCACCAGTGCACGTTCTGCGGGCTGAACGGGACCAGCCTGGGCTACCGGTCCAAGTCACCCGAGCGGGTGCTCGCCGAGGTACACGAGCTCGAGGACCGGTACGGCGTCAGCGACTTCGAGGCGGTCGACAACATCCTCGACATGGGCTACCACAAGACGCTGCTGCCCGCGCTGGCCGCCGATAAGAGCACCCGGCGGATCTTCTACGAGATCAAGGCGAACGTCAGCCGGGCCCAGGTGGCGGCGCTGGTGGACGCCGGGATCATGTGGGTCCAGCCGGGCATCGAGTCGCTGCACAGCGAGGTGCTCGCTCTGATGGACAAGGGCATCCAGGGGTGGCAGAACGTCCAGCTGCTCAAGTGGGCGCGCGAGCTGGGGCTCCGGCTGTCCTGGTCGATCCTGTGGGGCTTCCCCGGCGAGAAGGACGACTGGTACGAGGACATGGCCGAGTGGCTGCCCGCCCTGGCGCACCTGCCGCCGCCGGCGGCCACGCCCCGCGTCCGGTACGACCGGTACAGCGTCTACCACGAGCAGGCCAGCCAGCAGGGCCTGATCCTGTTCCCGATCGGCACGCTGTCGCTGGTCTACCCGGCCGGGCCTGGCGACCTGGACGCGCTGGCGTACTTCTTCACCACCGAGCCGAACAGCGGGCCGCTGCGGATCATCCAGGCGCTCAGCGAGGCGGTGACGGCCAACCCCGGTATCCGCGCGGTTACCCGGGCGGTCCGCGACTGGGCCGCGGCCCACCGGAGCGGGGAACTCCCGGTGCTGACCAGCCAGGACCGGGCGGGCGTCCTGGAGATCACCGACACCAGGGCCTGTGCCCGCACCCCGCGCCAGCTGCTCACCGGCCTGTCCCGGGCCGTGCTGCTCGCCTGCGACAGCGCGCCCCGGCCGGCCAGGCTCGCCGAGATCGTCGGCCGCGACGGCGGCATCACGGCCAGCCAGGGCGAGATCGACGCCGTGGTCCGCAAGCTGCGCGACGACCGGCTGGTCCTGTCGATGGACGACCGGCTGGTGGGCCTGGTGCTGCACGGGCCCGTGCCGGAGCGCATCCCCGACTACTCCGAGTTCCCCGGCGGCGGCCTCGTGGCCGGGCCCCGGCCGGACGCGGAGCCCCGGTGATGGCCGCGCCCGCGGCCCGGGCGGCGTCCGGTGCCGTGCAGGCGGACTGGCTGGACAACCAGTCGCTGACGGGCCCGTCGCATCAGCTTCACCTCGACGAGCCGCTCCTGCTGGACTGCGGGCGCGCGCTGCCCGAATACGTCGTGAACTTCGAGACGTACGGGACGCTCTCCGCCGCCCGGGACAACGCCATCCTCGTCTGTCATTCGCTGACCAGCCGGGCCCACGCCGCCGGCCGCCACGCGCCGGACGACCAGCAGCCGGGCTGGTGGGATGCCGCGATCGGTCCCGGCAAGATGCTGGATACCCGCCGCTACTTCGTGATCTGCACCGACGCATTGGGCGCGGGCCAGACCACGGGACCGGCCAGCCCGGATCCGGAGACCGGCCGCCGCTACGGCGTCCGCTTCCCGGTCATCACGGTGCGGGACATGGTGCGTGCTCAGCACCGTCTCGTGCAGCGCCTGGGGATCGATCGCCTGCACGCGGTCATCGGCGGCTGCATGGGCGGGCAGCAGGCGGTCGAATGGGCGATCGCATACCCCGCCATGGTGGGCAACGCGGTCGTCATCACCACGACGCCCGCGACCTCGGCGCACACGATCGCGATATTCAGCGTGATGCGCCATCTCATCCGCGCCGACCCGGAGTGGAACGCGGGTGACTACTACGGGAGATCGTTCCCGGCGGCTGGCCTGGGCGCCGCCGTGGCCGCCGCGGTGCCGCTGTGGATGAGCCGCGAGGCCATGGAGACCCGGTTCGGCCGCCGGTCCTCCGGATACCGGTACACGCTCGGCCCGGAGTTCGAGGTCGAGTCGTTCATCGCCAGGCTCGTGGCCCAGGCCCGGCACGACACCGACCCGAACGGCCTGATGTACCTCATGCGCGCGGTCGAGTACTTCGACCTCGAACGCGAGTACGGCGACCTCGAGGCGGCCTTCCGGCCGGTTTCCGCCCGCGTGCTGTTCGTCAGCTACCGCCGGGACTGGCGGTATCCGGCCGCCGAGGCCGAGCGGATGCGGGAGGCGATGACCGCGGCGGGCGGGGATGCCCGGCACCTCGTGCTGGACAGCGCGATGGGGCACGGCGCCTTCCTCTACGACATGGGCGACCTGGCCGCCCGGGTCTCCGGCTTCCTCGGCGCCCCGGTGCGATGACCGGCCCGACGACCGCCCCGATGACCGGCACGACGACCGGCCCGATGACCGCGCCGATGACCGCGACTGGCCGGGTGTGGGACGCGCTGTGCCGGCACATCGACGGGATGGCGATCGGGACCACCATGGCCGCGCTGCACGAGCGGGGAGCGCTGGCGATGCTGGCCGCGCAGGACCGGACGCAGTTCGGGCCGCTGCGCGAGCGGCTGGCCGCCAACGCCGGGTTCCTGCACGTGGCGCTGCGCCTGCTGGCCGACCAGGGCTGGGTCGCCCGGCAGGGTGAGCCGGGCACGGACCAGATGACGATCACGCCGACGGCCCGGGGCCGTATCGTCATGACCGAACTCGCCGGGGCCTATCCGGCCGCGGTCCGCTCCCTGCCGGTCCGGGTGCACGGCGAACCCGGGCCGTTCGGCCCCCTGATGCGGCGGGAGTGGGGACTGCCCGCCGGCGTCCCGCCCGACGTCCGCCACCAGGTCCTGCATCACCTTGACGGCCACCTGGTCGCGCCGGTCATGCAGGCGGTGAGCAGCGGGGAAGCCGATATCGCGACGAGCCCCGGCGCGGCGGAGATCCTCGCCGCGGCGGGCTGGGCGCGGCTGGACCTCCAGGTGCCCGAGCTCACGCCCGACGGCGAGATCGCGGTCTCGCTCGCCCGGCAGTACCGGTACCCGGTGATGTACCTGCCGTTGCTGCGCCAGGTCCCGGAGCTGATCTTCGGTGCGCCGGCCAAGACCGGTGACAGCGGCGAGGAAACCCACCTGGACCGGGAGCTCGACCTGCGGTTCAGCGGGGACGTGTTCACCGCGGCGTGCCGCGAGCCGTTCCTCGGCATCGCGCTGCCGCTGTTCGAGGCGGCCCCGCTCGACCGGCAGCCGGCGCTGGTCGTCGACGCCGGGTGCGGCGACGGCGCGCTCCTCGAGGCGCTGTACCTCGCGGTGCGCGAGCGGACCGCCCGGGGCCGGCGCCTGGCCGAACGGCCGCTGGTGATGGCCGGCGTCGATCCCAGCCCGGTCGCCCGGCGGATGGCGTCGGCGCGGCTGTCGGCGGCGGGCGTCCCGCACGTCATCCTGGACGGGGACATCGGCGACCCGGCCGGCCTGGAGCGGGCGCTCGCGGCGCGTGGCCTGGACGCCAGGGACGCGTTGCACGTCTGCAAGTCCGCCATCCACGACCGGGCCTACGAAGGCCCCGGCCCGGAGAGCCCGGAGAGCCCGGAGAGCCCGGAGAACCCGGAGAACCCGGCCTATGCCGGGCCGCCTGGTGCCGGAGCGTACGCGCTGCCCGACGGCAGCGCGATCCCCGCCAGCTCAGTGGCGCTCGACCTCGCCCGGCTGTTCCGCCGCTGGCTGCCCGTTGCGAGCCGGCACGGCTGGCTGGTGATCGAGGCCCACGCGGCGCCAGCGGCGGTCCTGGCCCGCCTGATCGGGCGGACGCACGCCACCGTGCTCGACGCGACGCACGGGTACGCCTGCCAGTACCCGGTCGAGCCCGGCGTGTTCGCGTGGGCGGCCCGGGCGGGCGGGTTCGTCAGCCGCGGCCACGCCGAGCCGGGGGCCGCCACGCTGGGTCACACGATCCTCACCATCGACCACTTCGTGCCGGATCAAACCTGCATGAGTCAGGTCTTGTAGCGCCGTGCTTCCGCGAGCTGCTCCGGGGTCAGGCTGGCCTCCCGCACGTTGCCGCACGTCACGATCTTGCCGTCCACCGGGCACTGCATCTTCCGGAACGGTCCCATGTGTACTGAGCCGAACAACCGGGATGACTCGCTGGACACGAACAGGTGGCCGTCGCTGCATCGCAGGATCCGGTCCCCGAAGACTGCCATCGGTTCTCCTCTTCCTCCGCCGTATTGGATGCGCCCGTGATGATAGGTCAAGACCGGGGCGCGGGAGATCGCCAGATGCCACCATATACCCGGCATGAGGCTAGAATAGTTACAAAGGATGATCGAACCATTACTCTTTGCTAACCGTTTTCTGCGGTTGGGGAGCCGAGCAGAGCACCGGAACCTACAGGAAGGAACTGTGCCATGCGCGTGGTCTGGGCCGCCGCGGCGGCCGCGCTGCTCTGCGCCGGGCTCGCCGCCTGCTCCAGTGCGGGAGCGGCCGGCGGGTCGGGATCGGGTTCGGGACAGGTCGCGGCGACGAGCAGCGATGTCTCGTTCGCCGTCGACGGCACGAAAACCTACGGGACGCTGGAGATACCGGCGCACCGCAGCGGCCAGCACCTGGCGGCCGCGCTGCTGCTGGCCGGCAGCGGGCCCACCGACCGGGACGGCAACCAGCCGTCCCAGAGCATCACCCCGCAGACCCTGAAGCTGGTCGCCGGCGTGCTCGCCCGGCAGGGCATCATGACGCTGCGATTCGACAAGTACTTCACCGGGCAGACCGGCGCGGGCACCTTCGCCTCCGATCCCGGGAATATCGACCTGAACGCCTACATCCGCCAGGCCGACGCCGCGTACGTCTTCCTGCGCGGCCAGCCGGCGGCCGACCGGCAGCACATGCTGGTCGTCGGGCACAGCGAGGGCGGGTTCTACGCGATGCTGGTGGCGGACACCGTCTCGCCGCACCCGGCCGGGCTGGCGCTGCTCGAACCGCAGGACCAGCGGATCCTGAGCCTGGTCGCGCTGCAACTCGACGAGCAGCTCAACGCGGCCGTGCAGCAGGGCCAGCTCAGCGCGTCCGCCGCCCGGCAGCAGGCGGAGGGGATCAGCAACGCGATCGCTCAGTTCCGGGCCGGCCAGCAGGTGGAGACGGACGGCCTGCTGCCGCAGATCGTGCAGCAGCTCACCCCGGAGCTGCTCACCCCGGGGAACGCGAAGGTGGCCCGCACCGACGACGCGGTCAGCCCGGTCGACGCGGCGGCCAAGGTGGCGGCGGGCACCCGCGTCCTGATCACCGACGGCACCGCGGACACGAACATCCCGGTCAGCACGATCAGCCCGCTCGCCAGCGCGCTGACAAGCGCCGGGACCACCGGTCCCGGGCTGAAGGTGCTCACCGGCATCAATCACCTCCTGCACACGCCGGGCACGGAGGACAACGACGCGGTGCTGGCCGGCTCGGTGGTGGCGGCGCTCAGGGCCTGGGCCCAGCCCTTCGCCGCGGCCGGCTGAGGATAAGGTCTCAGGCTTTATACCGAACGGCCTCCTGACGGCCCGCCGCACGCCTCGCGTCATTCCGCACCGGCACTCGGGCGGTGTCGGATCGGGGCCGGGCTGTTCGTTGCAGAGACGAGGCCGCCCGCGAGGGGCGTCCCCGGGCCACAGGAGGTGATCCGAGATGCAGTACCTGGTTTCCGTGATCTTTGACCGCGATGGCCTCGCCACCGAGGACGAGCAGGCGGCCATCGACGTGTTCAACGACCGGCTCGTGGCGGAGGGGCACTGGGTCTTCGCCGGCGGCCTCGCGGCACCAGCCTCGGCCACCGTCATCGACAACCGCGGTGAGGAGGCGATGGTCACCGACGGGCCTTTCCTGGAGTCGAAGGAGTACCTCGCCGGCTTCTGGATCATCCAGGCCGCCGACCTCGACGTGGCGCTCAAGCTCGCCGCCGAGGGGTCGAAGGCCTGCAACCGGAAGGTCGAGGTGCGGCCGTTCCGGTGAGCGTGGCCGACGTCGCCGACGCGATCACCCAGGCACACCACGAGGAGTGGGCCCGGGTAGTCGCGTCCCTGACCAGGCGTTTCGGTGATCTCGACGTCGCCGAGGAGGCGGCCGCCGAGGCGTTCGCGACCGCGGTCGAGCGGTGGCCGGCCGACGGCGTACCCCCCAGCCCCGGCGCCTGGCTGACCACTACCGCCAACCGCAAGGCCATCGACCGGATCCGGCGCGAGAACAAGCGCGGCGGCAAGCATAAGGAGGCTCAGCTGCTGCACGACGACGACCCACCCGAGCCTATCGGCGCCATCGACGACGAGCGGCTCCGGCTGATCTTCACCTGCTGTCACCCGGCCCTCGCGATCCAGACCCGCGTGGCGCTGACGCTGCGCATGGTCGCCGGCCTGACCGTGCCCGAGATCGCCCGTGCCTTCCTGGTGCCCCAGACCGCCATGGAGCAGCGGATCACCCGCGCGAAGGCCAAGATCAAGGCGGCTCGCATCCCCTACCGGGTGCCGTCCGCGGAGGATCTGCCGGCCCGCGTCTCCGGCGTCCTCGCCGTCCTGTTCCTCGTCTTCAACGAGGGCTACCTGGCGACCGGCCCCGACACCGATCCCGTCCGTCACGACCTGACCGCCGAGGCGATCCGGCTCACCCGCCTGATCCGTGCCCTCATGCCAGAGGACGGTGAGGTGGCCGGGCTGCTGGCGCTGATGCTCCTCACCGAGGCGCGCCGCACCGCCCGGGTTTCGGCGAGCGGCGAACTGGTCACCCTCGGCGAGCAGGACCGCGGGGCCTGGGACGCGGCGCTGATCGCCGAGGGTCACCGGCTGGTGCGCGAGCGCCTGGCCGCCGGCGTGGCTCCGGGTCGCTACCAGATCCTCGCGGCGATCAGCGCCGTGCACACCTCCGCCCGCGACGTACACGCCACGGACTGGTCACAGGTCGTCGCCCTCTACGACCAGCTCGTCCGCCTCGACCCCTCGCCGATCATCGCCCTCAACCGGGCCATCGCGGTTGCCGAGCTTGACGGCCCGGAGGTGGCGCTGGCCGCCGTCGACCGTCTTGAGCACCGGCTGGCCGGCTATCACGCCTACCATGTGACCCGCGCCGACCTGCTGCGCCGGCTGGGCCGCAGTCAGCAGTCGCGCGCGGCGTACGACAAAGCCATCGAGCTGGCGGGCAACACCGCCGAGACCGCCTACCTGACCCGCCGCCGCGACCAGCTGAAGTAGCAGATCAGGCCGGCTGCCACAGCTCGACCCGGTTGCCCTCAGGATCGGTGACCCAGCCGAACCGGCCGACGCCCTCCATGTCCTGCGTTTCCGCGGTCACGTCCGCGCCCTTGGCGTGCAATTGCGCGAGCATCGCATCCAGGTCGCGGACCCGGAAGTTGAGCATGGTCTGCTGGGCGCGGGACCCGAAGTAGTCGGTCCCGGACTCGAACGTCGCGAACACCGTCGGCCCGGTTCCCTGACGCCACAGGCCGTTCTCGTCGGCGTCCAGGCCTAGGCAATCGCGATACCACGCGCTCAGGGCCGCCGGGTCGGCGGCCCGCATGAAGTACCCGCCGATGCCAAGCACACGTTCCATGCCGCTATCTTGCCAGGACGGCGACCGGGCGGGCTGGCACCACACCGCGGCTGCCTGGCGGTCACGCCGCCGCGGTTACAGTTGGTGTGACTTTCCTCGATGGGGGGTTGATGGGTAAGCCGGTTGTGCTGCTGGCGGACGACGCGCGGACGAGCGGACGCGTGGAGATGGAGCTGGGTAAGCGCTACGGGGCTGACTACCGG
>Ga0081540_1002532_pt1 | contig 14825 bp, 16 predicted proteins | sample TabmetS2T1R1_FD_71024 | JGI IMG/M metagenome (GOLD analysis project Ga0081540, IMG submission 71024) | Tabebuia heterophylla rhizosphere microbial communities from the University of Puerto Rico - S2T1R1 | ecosystem: Host-associated > Plants > Roots > Rhizosphere ... | reverse complement strand
CGCACAAGCTTGTTGCTGATCGCAACGCCCTGCACGTTGACGGCCGGCCCGCCGTCGAAGGTAAGTGCTATCGGAAAAGCCTGTCCGCCAGACAACGACCAGCTGTCATGGGCAAAACCCAGGCTCCAACTCGGAGCGCCATCGATCATGACAAGGAAAATGATTCCGCTTTGGTACATTGCGGTCGCGCCACAATGCGAGAATTCCCCGGTCTGGTCGCTGGTGAAGGCGCCGCCCTTCCAGTTGCCGACACTAATCGTGCCGTACGGCCCGCGCGCTTTTGCGGAACCAGCAGCCGCAAGCACACTTAGCACCGCAGCGAAGACGACAACCCAACGCTTCATAACCAGCCTCCCAGGCCGGAGGCGAGCATATGGGACTTTGCAACCCATGCCTAAGGCGGGATCGGCCAGGCCTCCTTCGATCCACGGCTTCGGAGGGCATCCTGCTTCGGCGACGGGAAGCGCGCTAGTCCTGCGAAGGGGACAAGCGCAGCTGGGTGGCGGAGAGGGAGGGATTCTCCGCCAAGGTCCCGAGGACCTCGAAAACAACAGTAAAATCAACGTCTTCGGACAACCGCGATGGGTTGTGTGTACCGGCGATATGTACCGGATCTGATGAACAGGCTCAAGGGAATTTCTTCGGACCGTAACTCGCCTTAACTATCCGGGTTGCAGGCGCGGCGTCCCGCTTGCCACGAGCGGACCAGAATCTTCCAAAGCCCCGCTGTTGCCTACCCGAGCTCCGAAGCTGATCTGGTCCGGAACGGTTCTGTTGGGAGAAGCAAACTCTGTGCTGACTATGAGGGAGCGGCGTCCCTCGGGACGCACCCTGCGAGGCGCGGCATCTCAGCGCTGCATAAAGTCGGCACGATTCGCGAAAGCAGGTAGCACGCCTGGATACAGGATCGCTGATTCTCATGCGCGCCAGCGCGCCTTGGCGAGAGGTACTCTCACAGACTCGCTGCATTGAGAATTCGCTCGGATCCAGTGGCCGCCGGATCCTGACCGTGCGGGATGGCTCTCGCTCCATATTCGAATTCGAACTCATCGCTCGGGTGGTCGGGGTGACGAATACCGTAAGCGCGCTCAGGCGTACGGCCAGCGAAGAGGATCGGGCGCTGGGACGGATTTCCCGCGGAGGATAGCGACTATCGAACCTTCCTCCGCGCTCGCCAGCACTACCGTCGGTCGAGGGATTGTTTGAGGATTCCAAAGCGCCGGCTTCATCGCGAATGCATCGATACGCTGCCAATCTACCTAAAATCCATCCTGAGCAAACTACTTGCCCGCCAAACCAGCGATCCGTTCGCAAAGCCGCTTGTTAAGCGCTCAGACTGTCGCGTTGTAAGGCGACGTATAGTGCCCATCGGCATGGCTTTTGCCGATCTTTCGATCTTTTACGTTTAGGTCGGCGTTGCTCGTCTCAAGGATCGCTCGAGCCAGCATCCCCGCGCCCTGCTCCGACAGTTGGGATATTGCGGACTTTTTATCGAGGTCATCAACCAATCGACCCTTTCCCTCATCACCTTCTCGCTTAGGTCGACGTCCAGCGCGGCTTGATCGGCGGGGAAAGCCTTTTGCGCTTCGGAAGGCACGTCATCGAACAGCCGATCGATCGACAAACTCGAGAAGATGCGCCGGAACGTTCCCTCGACAACATCTGGGCTAAACGCCCAGCTTCCAGCCTCGTCCTTGCTCCATACCGCCCCTTTGAGTGCTTGCAAGCATTTGCTGGGTCGCTTGCGAGGTCGCGGGCGATATCCTGGTAGAAATCGATCATATCGTAGAGGAGATTGACCTTTCGTTTACCCTCGATGAGGTCCGATCCCGTCCTATTTCGTGCGCAACGGATTCGACATCGTGGTCCGCGGCCGCGCTGTCGATCCTCGCGATGTCGACGATGCCGACATCCCGGCCGCATCGTTCGTGCAGCGTCTAGCCAAGAACAATGCTCTCGGCCGGATCAAGGTTGGATTGGTCAACTCCGGAGGCATTTATCTGCACGACACCAACGACAAGGCGGCTTACGACAGGAAGGGCGTCGAGTCGCATGGCTGCATTCGTGTCGAGGCGGTGAGGGATCTTGCAGCCTGGATTTTGGGAAAAGACAAGGCGGACATCGCCAAATGGCTCGATGAGGACGACCGCAACAACCGCAAGCCGTCGCAGCCGGTGAGGGTGGTCGTCGGCTATTTCACGGCCTGGCCCGATGCGGACGGCCAGGTCCATTATTACCGTGATGTGTACAGCCGCGATCCTCGAGGTCCTGCCTGTCGTAGTGCTGACGAGGATCGCGAATCCGTCGAGATGCCTTACGGGGAAACCGTTCGCGACGCATCGGATCGGCCTGTGAAAGACGATGTTCCGAGGGATGACGAGACATGACAGTACAACTGAAGGAAATCCGACGCAGCGCCGAGCAGGCGATGGATATGTTTGGCGACGCGGCGAACGTTGCGATGCTGCTCGCGGCGGTCATTGCATCATGGAAGTGCTGGAGCTCATTTTTCGATCTCTACCACAGGATCGGGGGGCTTTCGGCCGTCCCTAGGACTGGCGAGGGATGGAAGACGTTCGGCCATGCCGTCTACATGATGCTGCAGGACGACATCCATCGCGCCTCGATCTGGAAGGGTATCCAGACCTGGTCGCTGGCATGGATCACGCTGATCCCGGCGGTGTCGTTCACGCTGCTTGCGATCGCCGGCCTGCGTTGGGCTTGGATCCGTGCGCGCGATATTGTCGCCGGCGCCTGACGCCGCGCGATCACCTTTTATCCGCACTCCACACGTCCCATAACGCACTGGTTGGGATCGCCGTCGTCGGCTGCAGCGGCGGTGACGGAAGCAGTTCTGAACATCGTATCCTCCAGCGTTTTCTTGCGGGCATTGACGATCTGCTTGCCGACCGCGTTCGTGTGAAGCCCTTTCGTGGCGACGAAATCCTTGACCAAGTTGACCGTTTGCGCCGGGATGCGTACTTCGGCCCCCTTACTTTTGATTGTTCTGGTAAACGCCGTGAGTTTGTCATGGCTCTCGATCATCTTAACGACCTTGATCACGTCGTGAAGTGCCATCACGACCGAAGCATTTTCCGGAACATACTGAGGGGTGACTGGTTCGATTGGTTTGGCCTTTCGCTTCGGGGATGAAGCCTTCGTCTTTCTCTTCGCTTTGCTCTTGGTCGTTTTCGGCATGCTGATACTCCTCTACCTTGCGACAACGATGTTGGTTCGGAACAGGTTGAGCGTGAGGGCCTGATTGACGGCGTCGGCCGCGATCGCCTCTGCGGACGTCCTCGGGCGAGCGCTGATGAGCAACAGGCTCGGAAACGCTGGGTATGCTCGAAGTTGTCCAAGGGAGCGCAATCCGGGCTTGGTCACGGCGACGCCCATGGTGATCTTGTGCAGATCCGTTCGGATAGCCTCCCCGGTGAACGACGCGTCCACAACTTGCAGGCCCGGGGTGACCTGCGTGAACAGGATTGATGGGGTGACACCGCCGCTGACCATGGTCTGGAATTCGAGCGCATCGACCAGAGTGGGTGGGCCCTTCGGCTCGTCCTTTGGTCCTCCAAGGTTATCAAAGATCGACATATTGATGAAATCGGCCAGGAAGCCTTTCACGCCGATATTGCCGGTGATCGGGTAGATGTAGTCCGGCGGAACGAGATGGGTGTAGTTGCGTCCGATCGACTCGCCGCTGCAGTAGTGTTCGGGCAGCTTTAGAAGTCCGCCGAAATTATCGGTGAGCGTGAAGAGGCGTTGGTTCTTGCGGGAGCGGTCGGCCTGGCCCTTTAGGCCAAATTTCAGATTCGAGTCCGTGAACGGCTTCAGAAGATTTAATTCCGCACGGAGATTGTTTGCCTCGGTCATCTCGAGGTCGAACGTGTAGGCAACGCCCGCCGTGTAGAACGTATCCACGACATCCCTGACATGGCCGTGGAAGAGCTTCGGCTCAAATTGAGCGATCGGGCGGCGTCTATTTTTGAATTCCCACCCGATGGCGTGGGCTTGAGGATCGACGCGGCGATTCTTCAGGTTTTCGTCCGCCGTCAGCCAGCCGAGCGTGAGGTCGATGATGGCTTGCCGCGTTTCGCAGCGGATCTGCTTCACGATGGTTGGCGTTGTGACCCCGGATACGTGTTCGGGTAGCGGTCGAATTGCACATCCGGCGACAAAAACGGCCGCTGTAAGCGGCAATATCCGCAAAAGCACGGCGCTCTCCCGAAGAATGGCTTTGTTATTAGAAACTAAATTATTTGAAGGAGAGACTGCATCAATATCGATTGCGAGTCTGTTGCTGGCACGCAACAGTTGTCGCGTAATGCGTTGGCAATCGCCGCCGCGGGGCCGCGTCGAGGCCGAGATTTCGGACTGCGAGGGCTCTAAACGTTGATGAAGCCCGGCAAGGCGGTTGCCTTGATCCCGTACAGTGCAGCGATCTCGGCACCATTCATCCGCCCGCCCCGCTCCTGCCTTCCGCCTGTACGCATGCGTGGAGACGCAGTCTTCGCGCTTCTTGTTGATGAAGTTCAAGAGGCGGGCCGCCGCTCGAGCGTGGCACAGTGCGCGATGGTGATCTTCGAAAGGGATGTCGTAGATCGTGCAGAGTTTGCCGAGTCCGTACGATTTGTGCCCGGGATATTGGCAACGCATTCCGACGCGAGTGCACAGCTTCGGAAAGCGGAAGCGCCGTTCGAGCCGTTCGTACCCGTACGACAGGAAGCCGTAGTCGAAGTTCACGTTGTGGGCGACGAAGATACCGTCGCCCATGAACGCCATGAAGCTGTCCGCGATCTCGTGGAACACCGGCGCATCCCGGACCATCTCGTTGTTGATGCCGGTCAGCTCGATGATCTTCGCGGGGATCGATCGGCCGCTGCGGATTGACAAGCGAGTACCACTCGTCGACCACCTGATGGTTACGGATCTTGACCGCTCCAATTTCGGTGACGATCTCTGGCTTTCAACTTCCCCGCCTCCGCAGCATTCTGCGCCTGGCGTCTACTCGGACGATCTCGGAACGGACGCCGAATTCTGGCGCACATGTGCACAGGAACGCGGCGATGGGTATCGCAACAAGGTCAATCGGCACAACGCGCGTTGGTTCGAGGCGGATCCAGGCAAGGAAGCGGACGAACGTGTCGTCGACCTTATCGCGCTGGAATGGACCAAGACCGTCGCAGGAGTGAAGGAGCTGATGCCGACACCGTGAGCGCCAGCCAAGCTTTTCGAGATGGAAGGAATGGTCGACGAGCGTCCTTTGCGAAGAGCGCGTAAGTCCTGGGCATCGGGATCCTGCTAGTTGATGCGATGGCTTGCACGGAGACGTCGTCTTTCTCGATGCGCCCGGCAAAGAAGGCTGCCGTGTCGTCGAGCAGGGCCTTGCCTAGCGTCTCCAATGCGCGATCGGCGTCGAGCTGCGGCTGGTCGGTGAGCGACACGGCGACCGAGGCAACGCATTCGAACGGCTTGTCGCCCCCGGGAAGCCGCCCGACCGCGAACACGCGCGTGGCGCCGACGTCGGAGTAGAGGATCGTCGCCTTGCCGGCGCCTCCGTGCTCGATCGCGATCACCAGCGCGCGCTAGTGTGACGCCGCCCGCGACGATTTCATCGCGACCATCGCGCTCTGCGAACATGGTGTAGGTCGGGATCATGGCCGCGCACCTCTAACCGTGGTGGTGCCGACGCGCGTGGTCGCTGTCAGTCTCCAGAAGACGCCGGCGTTGGCGAGCAGGGAACGTTCGAAGACGCGGAACGTGTCATCTTCGTCGAGCTCGGGCGAACGGGGATCATGACGCAGCGGCTCTTTCCGACGCGATGGACGACGACCACTTCGCCCGCGCCGTCGTGCCCGGTTGCGATCCGGAGCGCGTCTTTCAGGGGGATTCCGCGCACGAGGGTTTTCCCCCCGCCGGCGGCGTTCTCGATGAACATGGTGCAGGTGATTTTGGACATCGTATTCTCCTTTCAGACCGCGTAGCGCGGCAATTTCTCGATCTCGCGCAGCGCCACGAGCGGCCAGGTCTCGCCGTAGTCGTCGGCGACCTTCGTTCCGGCGTGGCCCTGGATGATGTTGCGAACGTCCTCGGGCATGCCGATGAAGCGGGCGACCGTCGAAAAGCGGTGGCGCTAGCCATGATTTGGCGCGACGCCTTCGTCGATGCCGAGCGAGCGGACCCACTCCGCGAGCCTCTCGGCAACCTTCTTGTGATGCGGATTCGAGTCCTTGCCGCCGCGGCTGCGGGTGGGGTCGTAGAACAGCGGCCGCGTACCGCGCGACTTCGCATAGTCGAGCAGTCCCTGATCGATGAGGTGGCTGTGCAACGGCACCTCGCGGAAAGTGCGCGTCTTGTTATTGGCGCCATGGATGCGGATCATCCAGATGCCGTCGCGCTTGACAAAGTCGCGCGCGACGAGCGGCGTGATCTCGTTGACGCGCGCGCCGGTGTAGGCGGCGATCCACGGCACCCAGCGGCGCGCCGCCCTCATCTCGATGCTGATCAAGTGCGAGAACGGCCGCAGCGTCGCTGCGAGGATCGTCTCCGCCTCGCGGCCGTCGAAGCCCTTCTCGCGCTCCTTCACCTTCTTGCGCACGCGCACCTTCACCTCCTTCGCCGGGTTCTCGGAGAGCTGCCCCTGATCGACCGCGAACTAGAGCATCGCCTTGGTCGCGGCGAGGTAGACGTCCCTGACCGTGATGTTCGTCATGCCGCCGTCGAGGAGTGCGTCCTTCCACGCGACGACGTCGGCGCGCGAGATCGTCGAGGCGTCGTCGTGGCCGAGGTGCCCGATCAGACGATCGAGAACCGGCGACCAGCGCTTGACGGTGGCGTGAGAGAGCTGCGCCTCCTTGGCGTAGGATTTGAAGAGGGCGCGCAGCGGCACCGGCGCCTTGTCGGCCGGCGCCGAAAGAACCGAATCGGCCGCAGCAGGAGCGTTCGCTGCGGCCTCGTCGGAAGAGGCGGGCGGCGCCGCACCGGGGACGACGCGCGCGAGAACGCGGCCTTCGCCGTCGATGATCGAGGCGTCGATGCCCGACCAGGCGCGTTCGATCCTCGCCAGTTCCTCGAGACAACGGATGCGCGCCACCTTGCGATCGGTCGTGCCCAGCGACAGTTTGATCTCGCGTTTGCCCACGATAGGCTGCAGCCACGCGGGCACTCGTTTCCGAAACTGGAAGATGCCGCTGTCCGGATGCCGTCGTAGAGATTCAAAGCCCATGTGTACCGACTGTGTGTACCGACGGTCGGTCCGGAAACCCATTGAGATTCAAAGAGTCCGCTGTTTTCTAGGGGTTTTCGAGAGGGGTGGCGGAGAGGGAGGGATTCGAACCCCCGATAGGCTTGCACCTATGCCGCATTTCGAGTGCGGTGCATTCAACCACTCTGCCACCTCTCCAGGCGCCGATGTGTGGGGCGATTCACCCCGTCGTGGTCGGGGCGTGTTCTAGGCGAGGACGGCGGGTCGGGCAAGGCGCGCCCGGAATAAAATGCAGTGCGAGCTTGCGGAAAATGGGAGCAAAAACAATGGAGCATCTCAAGGTTCAGGCCAATGGCGCGGCGTTCCATGTGGCGCGGGCGGGGCAGGGCCGGCCGCTCTTGCTGTTGCATGGCTGGCCGGAATTCTGGCTCACCTGGGAGCCGGTGATGACGCGCCTCGCCGACCGCTTCACACTGTACGCGCCGGACCTGCGCGGCTTCGGCGACAGCGACAAGCCGGATGGCCCTTTCGGCCCGGAGCAGCAGGCCGCCGACATGGTGGCGCTGATGGATGCGCTCGATCTTAAACAGGCCGGCATCGTCGGCCATGACGTCGGCGGCGCGCTGATGCAACCGCTCGCCCGCAACGCGCCTGCGCGCATCGCGGGGCTGTTCTTCTTCGACTTCGTCTATCCCGGCATCGGGCCGCGGATGGCGGAGCCGGACCGGCTGAACAACATCTGGTATCAATCCTTTCATCAGATGGAGATGGCCCCTGCCCTCGTTGGTGCGACGCGCGAAAGCTGCCGCGTCTACATTTCTCATTTCCTCAAAGCCTGGTCGTATCGCAAGGATGCGTTCGACGATGTGGTGGACGCCTTCACCGACAATTTCCTTAAAGACGGCAACCTCGCCGGCGGCTTTGCGCATTACCGCGCGGCGCATGCGGGACGGGTGAAGATGATGAAGGGCGAAGCGCCAAAGCTTACGCCGATCACTGTGCCGACCTGCGTGCGATGGGCCGAGCACGATCCGCTGTTTCCATATGCGTGGACCGATAAACTCGGCGAAACCTTTTCCAATCTCGATCTTTCGATGTTTGCCGGCGTCGGGCACTTCCCGCATCGGGAAGATCCGGATCGCGCCGGCGAAGAGATCGCCGGCTTCTTCACGCGTATCGGCTGGAAGTGAGGGTGGGACCGCCGGACGCGACAAAACACCGGCGGCCCCGTGCCGCTTCATTGAAATTCCGGCCGGGAAGTGCGGCTTCATCGGCCAGCGAGAGCGACGCAGCGACCGTAGCGACGAGCCGAAGTAGAGGGCAACGCGATCCGGTTCTTAACCTAACCCGTCAAGGTTACCCCGTGCACTGGACTTTCAGTCCTTGCTATCCTTGCTCTTTTTCGCTTTCTTCTCGTCCTTGTCCTTCTTGTCGTCCTTCTTGTCGTCCTTCTTGGCATCCTTGCCGTTATGGCGGTTGGTGAAGCGCGCGTTGCCAAGCCCGGTGCCGATGGTGAGCACGCCCCAGCGCTCGACGTCCTGCATGAAGGGAACCTCCGCCAGCCCTTGCGCCACGCCGTCATTGTGCATGACGACCGCGGTGTCGTGACCGCTGATCTCCGGAATGCCCTCGATCAGGCTCGCCGGCAGATTGAACTTGCTGCTCTCCCAATTGCCGGGCAGGTTTTGCGCACCCTTCTCGATCGAGCCATCCTCGTTGATGACCCCGGGGCAGGAAACGCCGATAAACGGCGCGAGCTTTAATCCTTCGTTCTCGGCCTGTGTGATCAATCCCTTCAGCATCTTCACCAGCCGCTTCACCGCGCCCTCGCGCGTCGGCTCGTCGTCGGCGTGACGCCACAGTTCCGATTTCCACACGGCGGCCTTCGAGAGGTCCGGCGTCTTCTTCCAGTTCGTCTCGACCACGCCGCAGCGGATGTTGGTGCCGCCGATATCGACGGCCAGAATGCTGTCGTGCGCCTCGAAGATCCATGACGGTGCCAGATGCAGCGTTCCGATCAACCCGGCATCATCGGGGTGGAAGCGGATCGGCACCAGATCGACCTTGAAGTCTTCCGACTTCAGCATGATCTCGGTACGTGCGATCGCAAGCTCCCCCAACCGGCTCTCGCGAAAACCGCCACCGACCACGATGCGCTCGGTCTTGTCCCAGGCTTTCGTCTTGAGGAAGCGCCTTGTGACATAAGCAAGTTCCTGCGCGAACTCCTCGATCGCGCTGTGCACGATGGCGGAGGCCTCGACATCGTCGCCGATCAGTATCTCGTCGAGCACCTTCTTGCTGATCTTGTCGGATGGCTCGTCCCCAAACGGATCCTCGCCGGATTTGCGAAGCGGCTTGCGCCAGCGGTCGAAAATCTTGCGGAAGGCGCCCTTGCTGGCGCGGTCGCCGAGAAAGCCGTCCTCGTCCTTCAATTCGAGATTGAAGCTGTCGACGTCGACCGACGGCAGCCGACCAGCCCCGTGCCCGGCGATCCCGGTGGTGGTGATGAGGTCCTCAGCCATGATTTCCCTGGCCCGTGACGAATGCGAGGAGACAACGGCAGCGGAACCCATTGGTTTCATGGGGGCGAATGGCAAATAGGGAGTGGCGAATGGGCGTTCCCCTATTCGCCATTGGCCACTCGCCATTCTCCTCTTTTCCGGCCAAATCCCTCATATTTGGCGGTTTTTCCGGCCCGTTTGCCTTGACTCCTAAGCCTGTCTCGCTATAAAGCCCGCCATCCGGCGCGGGGATTTCCTGCGCCGCTTGTTTTTGCGCGGGTAAGGCCAAGGGGTTAGCCCCGGTTCGCGCGGAACACGTACCCATAACCGACTGAACAAGAAGCCGGCCCGGGCGAAGTCCCGAGGACGGGATCGAACACGAAGGAATCAAACGATGTTCGCAGTCATCAAAACCGGCGGCCGGCAGTACCGCGTCGTTCCGAATGATGTACTCGAGATAGGCAAGATCGAAGGCCTCGTCGGCACGATCGTGCAGCTTGGCGAAGTTCTGGTGGTCGGCGGTGATACGCCGGTGCTGGGCACGCCGACCGTGGCAGGCGCTTCCGTCGCGGCCGAAGTGCTCGACCACAAGCGCGGACCGAAGGTCATCGCCTTCAAGAAGCGCCGCCGCAAGAATTCGCGCCGCAAGCGCGGCTACCGCGACGAGATCACGGTGCTGCGCATTACCGAGATCCTCACTGACAACGCCAAGCCGACCGTCGGCCCGCGTCCGAAGAAGGAAAAGGTGGCCGCTGCTCCCGCCGAAGGTGACGATGCAGCGCCGAAAGTGGCCAAAAAGAAGGCCCCTGCCAGGAAGCCGGCAGCCAAGGCAGCGGCAAAGCCCGCGGCCAAGGCGCCCGCCAAGAAGGCTCCGGCAAAGAAGGCGGCGGCCAAGAAGAGCGAGAAGAAGTGATCGCTTCAATTTGAAGCGTGACAAATTTTGCAATGATTCCGTCAAGGAATTGATCTAAGAGATAGACGAGTTGGAGACGGGCCATGGCTCACAAAAAAGCAGGCGGTTCATCGCGTAACGGACGTGATTCGGCGGGCAAGCGGCTCGGGATCAAGGCGTTCGGCGGCGAGCACGTCGTTCCCGGCAACATTATCGCGCGTCAGCGCGGCACCACGTGGCATCCCGGCCTTAATGTCGGCATGGGCACTGACCATACTCTCTTTGCCAAGGTTGAAGGCCGTGTCGAGTTCCGCGCAAAAGCCAATGGCCGCACGGTCGTGTCTGTACTTCCGATGACTGAGGCTGCTGAATAACGGTGGATCAAATTGAGTCCGCCGGGTCCTGACGAACCGGCGGAGTCCAAACAAGGCTCCAAAAGGGGAGGCGGGAAACCGGCCTCCCCATTTTGTTTTCGACTTCTCGCGTTTCTTAAGTTGCATCACAGGAGCCGGACGATGCTGCAGGAATTTCTGACGCCAACGTTGCGTGAGGCGAGTCCTTGCGTCCTCGAGACCGAACGGCTGAACCTTCGCCGGCCGACGCTCGCGGACGTAAGAGCGATTGCGCGTCTCGCCAACGACCGCCGCATCGCCGAGAATACGCGTCGTCTGCCGCATCCCTATTCCCAGCAGCATGCCGTCGAGTTCGTGCGTTACACCGCAGCCGAGCCGCGGGAACTTGCGTTCCTCATTGAGCACAATTTCGAGCCGATCGGCGTGGTCGGCCTCATCATGCATCAGGCCGATGCGCCCGAGCTCGGCTACTGGCTTGGTGTCGAGCATTGGGGCCAGGGCTTTGGCACCGAGGCTGCGCGCGCGGCGATCGACTATTTCTTCGAGGAGTTTTCCGGCGAGCATCTGTTTGCCGGCGCCCGCGTCACCAACCCGGCCTCGCGCAACATCCTCGAGAAGTGCGGCTTCCAGTGGAGCGGCGTCGAGCTGCACCGTTTCGAGGCACTCGGCTGCTCGACTCCGGTCGACAAGTTCCGGCTGTCGCGCAGCGTGTGGTCGTCGCTGAAGAATTGGAGCAGCTCGGTAAGGAGAGAGCGCTAAACGCGCCATCGTCATTGCGAGGAGCAAAGCGATGAAGCAATCCAGCTTTCTTCGCTGCGGCAAAGCTGGATTGCTTCGCTTCGCTCGCAATGACGCACAAGTGCTCATTCCCGCGACTCGTTTTCGCCCGGGTTCTGCAAAGCTCGTTGGCCCTCCTCGATCAGAGGGCGCAGGGAAAGCCGAGCGCCGACTGCGCCCGCAGTCCCGTGTGCGAAAAGTAGTCAAAGAAAGCACACGGGTAGAACTACAGGTACAGCCGAGACATCCCGGCTTTCCCCGCACAATGGATTTACGGCTTACTTCGTGCTCTCCTCGGTGAACGGCCTTTCTTGCCACCGTCGCCGATCGATCGCTCCATCGGCTTGACGCCAGGGTCGCGGCGCCAGGACCACACGACTTCGCCGTACGCTGCGGCGTTTTCGTCCGCACGGCTTGCGCCGCACTGACGCCCCAGCGTCCATCGCAACCCGCGCCAACGTTCCGTGACGATCGCGTTGCGTCCCCTATGGTGGCGCGGGCTGGGCGGATTACTGCCACTGATCTGCCCGACGGGGCAAGTGGTATTTCTGATTTTCAGTTCACTAGTTCGTGAAAATCGAACTATGGATGCGAGGCTGCCGACAGCCCTCCGTAATTCCGGGGCGCGCCGAAGGCGCGAACCCGGAATCCATTAATCCCAGGCGAGCGGCTTTGACTTGATCTCGAGGCTCGCCGATCAGTGGTCTCCGAGACCACCTTCGACTCGCGACGACAGGTCAACAAAGGCCGACCCCCGCAGATGCATCTAAGCCGCTTGAGAACCCGACTTAGGACCCACGTCTCCCAGAGACGCCGCTGCCTTCGCGATGAATTCCGCAACGACATCGGGCTGAGAAAGCATCGGCACATGCGAGCTTTCCAGCACGAGAGTCTCGGCGCCCATTCGGCTGGCGGAATCGCGCTCGACAGCGGGAGGAATGGTCTGGTCTTGCGCAGCCACGATGTACCAGTTGGGTTTGGAGCGCCATGCAGCCTGGGTGATCTTGTCGCCGAAGCATTTCACTGCCAGCGGGCCCTGGGTCGCATACACGAGATCGGCCTCGTCCGACGGGACGTCCTGCACGAAGTGCTTGCGAACCCCCTCCCGTGTCAATGCTACATAGCCCTCGCCGTACGGCTTGATTTCGGCCGCGCCCGGTGCGGGCGTATAGTCCTTCCACCAATCAGCGAACGACTGGCCGCTATCCGGCGCGCCGGCCGCGACATAAACAAGACCCTTCACCTGAGGATGGTTGCCGGCTTCCGTAATGACGGCGCCACCCCAGGAGTGACCGACCAGGAGAACCGGACCTTCCTGCATCCCAATGACCCGGTGGGCAGCTGTAACATCGTCCGCCAACGAGCTGAGCGGATTTTGAACGGCGATTGCCTTCAGCCCGCGCTTGGTGAGCAACGGAATCACCTTTGCCCAGCAAGAACCGTCGGCAAAAGCGCCATGCACAAGAACGAGGGTTTTTATGGCCATGATACTACTCCTTCGTGTTGACCGTTGCTTCGGAACATGCCGACCCACGGCAAAGTGGCGGTCGCGCATGCCGTCATTATCGGACAGGAACGAGCGTTCCCGCCGTTAAGTTGGGTAAAACGGCGTTAAGCTGGTTCAGGCCGGCGCGTCCCGGTTGATGAGTCCCGCACGGCGCAGGCCGGTCCCGGCGGCGGATTACGCCGGAGCCTGTCATCGGGCCGCGCTTCGTGCGAACCCGTTAATCCGCTCTACGCCAATGTCGGCCCGGCGAATATGTTGCGAGTAAGTGCTCCCTCACACCGCAATCGGCTTGCGATAGACGTCCTTGGTCGCGAGCCTGCCGTTTTCGAAGGTGTAGCGCTCGATGCCCTGCTGCTCGCGCTGTTCGCCGGTGGCGCGCACGGTTTCGCTGACGCGGAAGGTCATGAAGGAGATGTCGGGCAGGTGGTGATAGACGACGTCGTGAAAGCGGCTCGATGAGAAGAACGTCTTGCGCTCCGCAATATGTTCCTGGATGGCGTCGCGCCCGGTCAGCACGCGCTCGGCCGAAAGGCCGTCGTGATAGCGCCAGACGAAGTTTTCGCTGACGACCGCGTACAGCGCATCCATGTCGTTCCTGAACAGGGCGCGGGCAAATCCTTGAAACAGGGCATCGCGTTCTGCTTCAGTCGGGATCATTCGTCCCTCCCCTGACTATGCCGGCGGATTGACGGCGGGCTCCTCGCGCCCCAAGGCCTGCTCGCGCAGGAAGATGTAGATGCCGGCGGCAATGATGATGGCAGCGCCGATGATGGTGGCAATCTCCGGCACGTCGCCGAACACGACATAGCCGAACATCACCGCCCACACGATCATCGAATATTGATAGGGCACGACGACGGAAGCCGGCGCCAGTTTCAGCGAGCGGTTGACGCACATCAGCGCACTCACCGAGATGAGGCCTGCCAGCGCGAACAGGCCGAGGCTTGCGAAACTCGGCGCGACCCAGCCGAACGGCGCCATCAGCGCACCGAGCGTGAAGGTGCCGATAAACTGCGTGGAGGCCAGCACGATATCGGGTGTGGCGCGCAGCGAGCGCGTGATCAGCATCAGGAAGGCAAATGACGTCGAGCCCGCAAGCGCAATCAGCGCCGGCCAGCTTACGCTATTCGCCGAAGGCCTGAGCGCAATCAGCACGCCGCAAAAGCCGATCAACACCGCGCTCCAGCGCCGCCAGCCGATCTTTTCGCGAAGCACGATGCCGGATAGCGCGGTGACGAAGATCGGGCACGCCAGATAGTAGGTGATGACGTCGGCGAGCGGCAGATAGACGGTGGCGAGAAAAAAGGCCGCAACCTCGATGGTGGACAGCGTCACCCTCAAGCATTGCAGCCACGGCCGCTCCAGATTGCGAAATGCGGCGCGCTGTTGCCAGATCATCGGAAACAGCAGCACCAGCGCGGCGCAGGCGCGCAGCCACAGCAATTGCCCGACCGAATAGGTCGCTACCAGGAATTTGCCGAGCGCATCGCCAAACGAGAACATGAAGACGCCAAACAGCATCAGGCCGATGCCGGCCAGGCGTGCGGAGCGTTCGTCGAGGGCGGAGGTCTTTGCGAAGAGGGGCATG
>Ga0081540_1002531_pt1 | contig 14829 bp, 14 predicted proteins | sample TabmetS2T1R1_FD_71024 | JGI IMG/M metagenome (GOLD analysis project Ga0081540, IMG submission 71024) | Tabebuia heterophylla rhizosphere microbial communities from the University of Puerto Rico - S2T1R1 | ecosystem: Host-associated > Plants > Roots > Rhizosphere ... | reverse complement strand
CCTTTCAAGACTGATCAGTCCAAATATCGGCGCGCGCTTGGAGCGGAGGCGTAAATGGGGTGTCTACCTGATGAAGCGGCCGAGCAGGGCGTCGGCGGTGGCTTGCGACGTGTTCCGTATCGGCGCGGTTTTGCCGACGACTCGCAGCCCCTCAACGAAACAGACGAGAATTTTGGCGGCACTTGCAGGCTCGACACCATCGGCCAGCTTGCCCGCCGTCTTCGCGCGAGAAAGTGTAACTCCCACCCTGGCCTCCATGGCTTTGAAGAAGCCCGCGATGCGACGAGCAACTTCAGCATCCTGGCCAGCCAGTTCCATGGCTGTGGCCACCAGCAGGCATCCGCGCCGGCCATTGGCGCCGCTGGTGCGCTCAACGTAGCCGGCAAGATAGGCTCGCAGGCCGTCGACCGGTTCTCTGCGGGGGGAGAGTTCGACATCCATCCGCGTCAGGGCGTCGGCGATGTAGCGATCAAGCGCGCGCAGGAAGAGAGAGTGCTTGTCACCGAAAGCGGCGTAAAGGCTGCCGCGCGAGAGCTTCGTGGCGCGAAGAAGGTCCGGGAGCGCGGTGGCGTGATAGCCGCGCGACCAGAACACCGCCATGGCGCGTTCGACGGCGGCGTCCACATCGAAGCTTCGGGGGCGGCCACGGGGCAACTGTGCTTGGGGGCTCATTGCTAATATATAGACCAATTGGTCTATATATCGCAAGTGGCCGGTTCAGGTCAGGAGTATAAGCCGAGGCCGCACCCGTGCTCGCCGCGGCGGGCTTATTCGGGCAACTGCGTTGATAAGGTCGTCCTTGCTGACGACGCGCTCCCTGTTTCGGATCAGGTAGTCGAGCAGATCGAACACCTGTGGTGTAATGGAAACGACCTCTGCCCCGCGGTGCAGTTCGCGGCGGTCGATGTCAAATGCGAATTCCTCGAAGCGATAGCGCAAGCTCGCAATCCCTTGGATGGCCGTGTGGAGAGGCCGCTTAGCGCGCTTAGACCGTAAAGAATAAGCCGGCGGTGAGGAAAATGTAAGCCTGAGCTCGAAACCAGCATGGATGGCTAAGGTCGATACCTTACCAGCCGTGACGACTTAGCTCTTGCCCAGGCCAGCCGTAATGGCTGCTCTTGCTGGAAAAGCAGACGTGGATTGAGCTCTTCCAGATGTCCGAAAAGGGCCAACAACGGACTCATGCAATGCAGCAAGACGCTCTTGTTTGCGGCTTCGCTTTAGAGGCGATGGCCGCAGGCAGGGTGCAATGATCGGCACTTCAAGCCCTGCCAAGCGAAGGATGAGCGGGAGGACTGTTGCCAATCTGCTCACCAATCTGGCGCTCGATCCGTTTGGAAAGATCCCCGAATTCAAGTTCTGCGCCGTGCGCGCGAAGCCAGTGGGAATTAGGACGGCGGCGGAGCAGGCGACGGCCGGGATCAATCGCCCCGGACCGCTGTCAGTTGGCGAAAGGCGTCTGCGGCGCGATCTTGTTCTGCGCGATGATGGCTTCGGCCCGCGCGAGATTTTCCAGCAGGCGCTGGCTGGTCAAGACAAGGAAGTAATAGCCGAACTGCGGGTTTTGGAAGTAGATCTCGAGCAGCTTTTCATAGCTGATGGTCAGGACGCGGCCATCCTCGATACATTCGATCGTCGCGGTCCGGCGGTTGTCGGGCGTGAGGAAACCAAGCTCGCCCATCAAACGCCCCGGCGGAAGTTCGACGTTGATTTCGATGACCCGGAATTTGCCGGTAACGGTCAGCAGCATTTCGTTGGCTGCGTCACCCTTCTTCATCAAGATATCGCCCTTGCGATACTTGCGGTCGGTCATGAACGGCTTGAGCCACTCCATCGACATGTCGCCCTGTGTTGCGGTGCGCGCCTTCTTCACGAGAGCGAGCATTTGACGGAGACGGTAGGCATTGATGGGAATCATCAGGAGATAAAGAAGAAAGGTCGTGACGGCTCCGGTGAGCGCACCGAAGATGGCGAAGAATGCGCAACCGATCATGTTCGCGACCCGCAGCGGCACCATCGTGTGCGTCAGCAATGTGGCGACAAAGAAGATTGCGCCGACCAGGGCGAACATATTGGCAAGCGTGATGTTGTGCAGAAGGATTTCCAGCAGGCGGTTGAAGATGGCGTCCCAGGTCACGTTGCTCGGATCGAGACCCATTTGGACCAGAATCTTCGCGAACCTGAGGTTGTCGGTTGCTGCATCGAGAATGCGGTCCAGCATGATGGAAATATCTCCTTTGGAGCTGGTGAGGCCAGCTTACCGGAAGTGGCTTTATCGCAGCGCAACAAACTTGGCCGCCCGACCTCCGAGATGGGTCAAACTGAGAAGAACTCTCGTTCCGCAAGACGTGTCCGCTCTTGCCTTGAATGCCGACGTGCGAGCGGAAATGGATGTCGGTTGCTCAGGGCCACAAGAGGACTTCCTAGACAGCTGCGCCTCGCTCGCTCTGACATGCAAACGGAACTTCGCACTTCAGTGCGCGCTATCGAGATGTTCTGCCAATTTATCCGTTTGAGTGGAAGCTGCTTGAAAGCTCAGAAGAGAGCCGATCCTCCAGACTGAGACTCCTCCAGTGAACATGATGAGGGGCTGCAACCAAACACTCGGAATTGTACGCACCTCAGCTTCAAATGCGAGCCGCAGGGTGTGGTAGAACATAATGCATCCGATCAGACTGATCGCGATGCCAGGCCAGGGCTCGATACCGCGTCGCCCGGTCAGCAGCACCGCAACGCCGATCAACGCTGCGCATTCAACGAATGTGGCCGCGACACGCAATGCTCGTGCGGACGCGGCATAGTGCGCATTCCCTACGAATTGCCATCCCGAGACGTCGGCAGCGAGCCCTACGCAAACGACGATTGCGTAGGCCGCCAAGACCGCGTAGCCGAAGCGAAGCCATGCATGCGGCGCTGATATCGTCTCGACCAGCCGTAGCGCGCCGGCTCCCGCCGCGAGGGAGGCGATCTGACCAGCCGTGTAGATCATGATCAAGTCCGTCAACCGAGCCGGACCTGTAGCGACGTTATAGCCCAGATCTTTAACGACGTTCATCGCCCAAAGTAGCGCCGGTAGTGCGAAAGCGGCTGCAACCCACCGCGGTGCGCCAACAGCATCTACGGCTCGAAAAGCGCCAACGACGCCAAGGATGCACCCCAAAGCAGCGAGCAGCCAGTACCAAACAAAAATGGACGAACCCGAGGTCAGCGATGCAGCCATTCCAGCCAAAGCCGCTAGTCCGGTCGCAATCGCCAGGTAGGATCGTAGAGGCATCGGGAAATAATCCTCGTCTGGAAACGCGAAGCCTGATCATCGCGCGGTCATCGACTAGGGAAATAGTTGCGGGACACCATGTCTGCAACGTGGGTTGCGATTGTCCGCGTTACGCACAAAGGCAAAATGACGAAGGCCAAGGCGATGGAAATTCTCAACAAGGACGACATCCCCTGCGGCCCGATCGTGTCGATGAAGGAGATCGCCGAGGACCAGTCGCTGCGCGCCACCGGCACCGTGGTCGAGGTCGACCACCCCACCCGCGGCAAGTACATCTCGGTCGGCAACCCGATCAAACTGTCGGACTCCCCGAGCGAGGTGACCCGTCCCGCGCTGCTCGGCGAGCACATCGACGAAACCCCGCGCCAGGTTCCCGGCTTCACCGACCACCAGGTGCCAAAATCCACGATTCCGGCGCGCCCGGACCACCGCGGAAGCAGGCGGCGCAGTAAGCTCCCTTAAGACCTGGAATACAAAGGCCGCCGGGTTCCGGCGGCCATTTTTGTTCTGGAATCCCGCATTTATGGCCTGGAATCCCGTATCCTTAATTTTTGCTGCATTGCAAACAATCGAATGCTGCTATGCAAACAAACGCGTTGTTCTTGGCATCTGGTATACATAGATTGTTCCCAGTCACGGAGCAGAGTTGCTCCGCACTTCATGAAAGGGGACACAATGTCCAAGACCGCACCGATCAGCCTCCTGCCCTCCAGCACCCTGTTTGGTCGCCTGGTGGCCACGATCGACCGCCTGCTGATGGCTAGCGCCCGCATCGCCATCCGCAATGGCGATCTGCCCCGCTTCGGCCTCTGAGGCCTGAAAACTAAACGATTTCCGAGGGCGCGGCCGGTCCGGACGGATGGCCGCCGACCTCTATCTCCTTCCAGAAATGGCCCCGGCTTCCGGGGCCATTTTCTTTTGCCCCGCCGGCCGGCTGCACGCCTCACCGCCACTCGCACCCCATCTGCGACAAATCAGCCTGACCCACAATCTGCGGTAATTTGTCCATTTGCCTCCTGGCATATCGCATACAAAAATGCCTGCGAACGCTCGAACAGCAACACGAGCGCAACCAGGGGGGCCTTGCGTTACCGGAACGGCCAACGCGATCGGGCGCGGAATATGGACGCGCTTCACGACTTCCTTCGCAGCGTCTGGCAGATCCAGCATTGGCCGAAAGGAGCGGATGTCGCACCGGAAGGTCCCTCTTACAATTCGCTTCCCTGACACCCGTCGCGGCGACGTAAGCCGCTGCGGCAGGGAATGCGGGACGATTGGAGTTGTGGGGCGGTTCAACAAGCCGGCGAAGACCGGCGCAACGATACCTGGATGGGAGCGAAGCAAATGAAACACACTGCACGTGCCGCGTTAGGAGCGGCTGCCGCATTATGTCTGGTCGGGACCTCGGTCCCCGCAACGGCTGCCTGGGAGCCTGTTCGACCCGTTGAATTCATCGTCCCCGCCGGCACCGGCGGCGGCGCCGATCAGATGGCGCGCACGATCCAAGGGATCGTCACCAAGCACAACCTGATGAAGCAGCCGATGGTCGTCATCAACAAGTCGGGCGGCGCCGGCGGCGAAGGCTTCCTCGACCTCAAGACATCGGGCGGCAATCCGCACAAGATCATCATCACGCTCTCCAACCTCTTCACCACCCCGCTCGCGACCGGCATTCCGTTCACCTGGAAAGACCTGACGCCGGTGGCTATGCTGGCGCTCGACGAATTCGTGCTCTGGGTCAACGCCGACCAGCCGTTCAAGACGGCGAAGGATTATGTCGACGCGGTGAAGGCCGCTCCCGCAAGCTCGATCAAGATGGGCGGCACGGGTTCGAAGCAGGAAGACCAGATCATCACGGTCGCGCTCGAAAAGGCCACCGGCGCCAAGCTGACCTACATTCCCTACAAGGGCGGCGGCGAAGTCGCCGTTCAATTGGTCGGCAACCACGTCGATTCCACCGTCAATAATCCGATCGAGGCGGTGGCGCAATGGCGCGGCGGCAAGCTGCGGCCGCTCTGCGTGTTCGACGCGCAGCCGATGGCGTATGACGAGCAGATCGCGGACGGCAAGAGCTGGAAGGATATTCCGACCTGCAAGTCGCAGGGGCTCGACATCGAGTACCTGATGCTGCGCGGCATCTTCATGCCGCCACGGGCGACCAAGGACCAGATCGAATATTACGTCGAGCTGTTCAAGAAGGTTCGCGCCACGCCCGAGTGGCAGGACTTCATGAAGAGCGGCGCCTTCAACACCACCTTCCTCACCGGGGCCGACTACGCCAAATGGGTCGAGGTCGAGGAAAAGCGTCACGAGGCGCTGATGAAGGACGCCGGTTTCCTCGCCAACTGATCGGGAAGAACTGATCGGGAATCGCCGATTGACGCCGCCAGCATCGCAACGCGGTCGGGCCCACGAGCCGCAGGCCCGGTTTCGCATGGAGTATCGATGACGACAGGAAGCCCAAGCAACGCCGGCCCGACCCACAAACTGGTGGAAGCCGGCGTCACCCTGCTGATCGCGCTGTTCGGCGTGGTCGTTATCGTCGGCAGCCTGAAGGCCGGCATCAACTGGGGCGCGGAAGGCCCGCGCGCCGGCTTCTTCCCGTTCTACATCGGCATCTTCATCGTCGCGTCCAGCGCGATCAATCTGTGGAACGGGCTGCACGAAGAGAATGACGGGCTGTTCGCGGAATGGGGACAGCTTCGCCAGGTCATGAGCGTCGTGGTTCCTACCGCGATCTATGTCGGCGCCATGCCGTTCACCGGTCTGTATCTCGCTTCGATCATCTTCATCGCATGGTTCATGCGATGGCTGGGCAAATATCCGTGGGCCACCGTGCTGGCGGTGTCGCTCGGCATGCCCATCGTCACCTATTTCATTTTCGAGCGCTGGTTTCTGGTCCCGCTTCCCAAGGGGCCGGTCGAAGAGTGGCTCGGCCTTTAACATCGTCGCACGGCAGGAATCACCGGGATGGAAGAACTCGCCAATCTGTTTCACGGCTTTGCAGTCGCGCTGCAGCCGTTCAATATCATGGTGATGATCGTCGGCATCGTGCTCGGCGTAGTGATCGGCGTGCTTCCGGGACTGGGCGGCGCCAACGGCGTCGCCATCCTGCTGCCGCTGACGTTCAGCATGCCGCCGACGTCGGCCATCATCATGCTGTCCTGCATCTATTGGGGCGCCCTGTTCGGCGGGGCCATCACGTCGGTCCTGTTCAACATACCCGGCGAACCATGGTCGGTGGCGACCACGTTCGACGGCTACCCCATGGCGCAGAAAGGCAAGGCCGGCGAAGCCTTGACCGCCGCCTTCACCTCCTCCTTCGTCGGCGCGCTGTTTGCGGTTGCCATGATCACGCTGGTCGCGCCGCTGGTTGCGAGCTTTGCGCTGCGGTTCGGGCCGGCCGAAAAATTCGCGGTCTATTTCCTGGCGTTCTGCAGTTTCGTCGGCTTGAGCAAGGAGCCGCCATTCAAGACCATCGCCGCGATGATGATGGGCTTTGCGCTGGCCGCCGTTGGCCTCGACTCCATCACCGGGCAGTTGCGGCTGACCTTCGGCTTCACGGAATTGCTGAACGGCTTCGACTTCCTCATCGCCGTCATCGGCCTGTTCGGCATCGGCGAGATCCTGCTGACAATGGAGGAAGGGCTCGCCTTCCGCGGCGGCAGCGCCAACATCAATCTGCGCGTGGTGCTGCAGACCTGGAAGGAATTGCCTGCCTACTGGATGACCTCGCTGCGCTCCTGCATGATTGGCTGCTGGATGGGCATTACGCCGGCCGGCGCCACCCCCGCCTCCTTCATGAGCTACGGCATCACCAAGCGCGTATCAAAGAACGGCAAGAATTTCGGCAACGGCGAAATCGAGGGCGTGGTCGCGCCGGAGACCGCCGCGCACGCCGCCGGCACGGCAGCGCTGCTGCCGATGCTCTCGCTCGGCGTGCCCGGTTCGCCGACGGCCGCGGTGCTGCTCGGCGGCCTCCTGATCTGGGGCCTGCAGCCCGGACCGATGCTGTTCGTCGAACAGAAGGAATTCGTCTGGGGCCTGATCGCCTCGATGTATCTCGGCAATCTCGTCGGCCTGCTCGTGGTGTTGACATGCGTGCCGATCTTCGCGGCCATCCTGCGCGTGCCTTTCAGCATCATCGCGCCGCTGATCCTGGTGCTGTGCGCGATCGGCGCCTATTCGGTCCATAGCTCCACGTTCGACGTGGCGCTGATGCTGGTGTTCGGCGTGGTCGGCTATCTCCTGAAGAAGTGCAACTATCCCCTCGCCCCGCTGGTGCTGGCGATCGTGCTCGGCGACAAGGCTGAAGAAGCATTCCGCCAATCGCTGTTGGGATCGCAGGGGTCGCTCGGCGTGTTCTTCTCCAACACGCTGGTCAGCACCATCATGATCCTGGGCCTGATCGCGCTGTTCTGGTCGGTAATCCAGCAGGGGTATACCCGTCTGCGCGGCGCGGCCGCCTGAACCTCCGCCACCGGCGGACAACAGGAATTACTATCGAGAAAACAAGGCGCCGGCGTCACTGCCGGCGCCTTTTCGCACTTGCAGCATTTTCCCGAAGGCGCGGAATTATGTTAAAGCCAAACAAGATTCCGCTTGTCTACTGGCATAACATATACCAAACTCCGCCCTCGAGCTGTCGGCTAAAAGATAGAACAGCCTTTGGAGGAAAGATGACGGATACAGTGCACGGTGCAGCGGCCCCCGTGGCGGCCCGCGTCAGCGATACCTACCGCTGGACTCAGTTGGGTATCGGCGTGCTGGCGATGGTGATGATCGCCAATTACCAATATGGCTGGACTTTCTTCGTTCCCGACATCCAGAAGAAGTTCGGATGGGATCGCGCCTCGATCCAGTGGGCCTTTACGCTGTTCGTTTTGTTCGAGACCTGGCTGGTGCCGGTCGAAGGATGGTTTGTCGATAAATACGGCCCGCGCATCGTCGTCTTCGTCGGCGGCATCCTCTGCGCCGTCGGCTGGGCGATCAACGCGCACGCGACCTCTCTCAACGGCTTTTATCTCGGCATGATCATCGCCGGCATCGGCGCCGGCGGCGTGTACGGCACCTGCGTCGGCAACGCGCTGAAATGGTTTCCCGACAAGCGCGGCCTCGCCGCCGGCATCACCGCGGCCGGTTTCGGCGCCGGCTCGGCGCTGACCGTCGCCCCGATCCAGGCGATGATCAAGGACTCCGGCTTCCAGACCACCTTCCTCTATTTTGGTCTCGGCCAAGGCATCATCATCGTCATCCTCGCCTTCCTGATGTACGCGCCCAAGACCGGACAGGTGCCTGCGGTGACGCAGAACGCCAACATCATCCAGAGCCGGCGCAACTTCCAGCCGACCGAGGTGGTGCGCCAGCCGATCTTCTGGCTGATGTACTTCATGTTCGTGATCGTCGGCGCCGGCGGATTGATGGTCACCGCAAACCTCAAGCCGATCGCCGTCGACTGGAAGGTCGACGCCGTGCCGGTGACGCTGATCGGGATGACGATGACGGCGGTGACGTTCGCGGCGACCATCGACCGCGTCCTCAACGGCCTGACCCGCCCCTTCTTCGGATGGATCTCGGACATGATCGGCCGCGAGAACACCATGTTCATCGCGTTCGGCATGGAAGGCATCGGCATCTGGGGCCTCTACATGCTGGGCCACGATCCGGTGTGGTTCGTGCTGCTGTCGGGCTTCGTGTTCTTTGCCTGGGGTGAGATCTATTCCCTCTTCCCGTCGACCTGCACCGACACCTTCGGCGCCAAGTTCGCAACCACCAATGCCGGCCTGCTCTATACGGCAAAGGGCACGGCGGCGCTGCTGGTGCCGGTGGCGAACTACATGCAGCAGTCCTCGGGCAATTGGGACACCGTGTTCATCGTCGCGGCCGGCGCAAATATCCTGGCCTCGCTGCTGGCGATCGCGCTCCTCAAGCCCTGGCGCAAGGTGGTGGTGGCCAAGTCGCAGCTCGCCGCCTGATCCGACCCGGACTGTTTTCGAAAGACACGCGCTCATCCCTTCGGGATGGGCGCGTTTCGCTTTGCGCACCTCGCCGCGCTGCAGAAGGCGTTTACGCTGGTACTGAACGCTCTGGTATACCTGAACGCGTTTTAGCCCGCTCCATTAGGTGGCACCCCACCTCTGCCCCGCGTGCCCCAACCCAATAATGTCAGTAATACTGCCTGTTTATCTGCACTTCGCGTACAGATTTCTCATGTGGAACGTGTTGACAAGTGGCATTATGTATACCAGACTTGTCGGAACATTTCACCCCAAGGAGGTTGCCATGCAAGTCGGAGATATCCTGCGGAAGAAGACCGCCCGTGTCGCAACGGTTCGCATGAACGAGACGGTGGCCGTTGCCGCGCAACTGATGCGCTCCGGCAATATCAGCGCGCTCGTCGTCAAGGACGTCGTCCGCACCGAGGGCAACACGGCAGTCGGCATGTTCACCGAGCGCGACGTGGTTCGCGCCATCGCCCAGCACGGCGCGGCCGGCGTGAACATGCGCGTCTCGCAATTCATTTCAGTGCAGCAGCTCGTCTCGTGCACGTCGACGGACACGCTCGAACATGTCCGTCACCTCATGAGCGTGCATCACATTCGCCATGTGCCGGTCATCGACAATTACAGCCTGATCGGCGTCGTCAGCATTCGCGACATCTCGATCGCGTTCGACGACGAAGCAACGCCCTTCAGGCTAGCCGCGACGGCCTGATCGGTCACTTCGAACTTCGCACGCCTTCCGTGGGGCGACACTTCCAGGGAAGACGGTAACGCACCGAAAATTTGGCTTAACGCCTGTCGCAAAACAGGCGCTCGCAAACCTGCGCCCGAGTGGCGGCGCCGGAAACCATCATCTGTGGGAGGACGCATGGCGCGTAACATTGTGATCCTTGGAGCCTCGTATGGCTCGTTGCTGGCGACGAAGCTCTTGATGGCGGGTCACAACGTGACCCTGGTTTGCCGGAAGCAGACGGCAGAGCTCATCAATCGCGACGGCACCGAAGTCCGCATCAAGCTGCGGGACGAGCCGGCCCACCGGCCGATCTTCTCCCGCGACCTGCCGGGGGTCCTGGACGCGGTCGCACCCGCCGACGTCGATCCTTCGCGTTACGATCTGGTTGGTCTTGCGATGCAGGAGCCGCAATACACCAACCATGCGATCCAGGTGCTGATGATCAAGATCGCCGAGGCAAAGCTGCCTTGCCTTTCGATCATGAACATGCCGCCCTTGTCCTATCTCAGGCGGATTCCCGCGCTCGCGAAAATGGATCTGGAGGAGGCCTATACCAATGCCGCGGTATGGGAGCGGTTCGAGCCGGGTCTGGTGTCGCTCTGCTCGCCCGATCCGCAGGCCTTCCGTCCACCGGAAGAGGCGGCGAATGTTCTTCATGTCGGCCTGCCGACAAACTTCAAGGCCGCGTCATTTGCCGATGAGAAACACAATCTGCTGCTGCGCGAGCTGGAGGCCGACATCGATGCGGTCAGGCTGGATGGCCAGGACGTGCCGGTGAAGCTCAAGGTGTTCGATTCGATGTTCGTCCCGCTGGCGAAATGGTCGATGCTGTTGACGGGGAATTACCGCTGCATCACGCCGCACGAGCCCCGATCGATCCGCGACGCGGTGCACGGCGACATCAATCTCTCGCAGTCGATCTATGATCACGTCGATGGCATCGCCCAACGGCTGGGCGCCGATCCCGCCGATCAGGTGCCTTTCGAGAAATACGCCAGAGCCGCGGAAAGCCTGCTCAAGCCCTCGTCGGCGGCCCGCGCCGTCGCCGGCGGCGCGCCGTTCATCGAGCGCGTCGACCTGCTGGTAAAGCTGATTTCGCATCAGCTCGGCGTACCCAATGCCGAAATCGACCGCACGGTCCAGATCGTCAATCAGAAACTCAACGAGGGCAGCACGGCCGCCGAATCCGCCGCGCCGCGAGGTGTTCCAATCGCAGTGACGTAAAACCCTACCGTGGTACGGACGATCCTCGACGGCGCCGAACGCCACCCGAACGCCGGGTTCCTCACGCTATCGTTCCGATGCCGCGGCTCCGCGCGGCATGTGGTCTATTTCATAGAGATGCAAGGCAATGCGGCTAAGATGCCCTCATGGGGAGCCTCATCATGCGCGGCATCGTCCTTCTGATCATCGCACTTATCGCAGTGTCGGCAATGCATCACGGCCCCTACAAGCCGCTTCCGACCTCTGCCATGCCTGCGATCGACGTTCCCTAGCAGCGCGCCAAGTCCAGCGCGCCAAGTCCGCGTAACGTCCTCTCACAGCCTCCGTTGACACCGTTGAACGGCGACACGACATATCCCTGTACCGTTGACCCAGTACCGTCGACTTAAGGTCACCGCCAAGGACAAAGATATGAACGCGCCGCCCAAGATCGATCCGCTTCCCGCCCATTCGTACAATGGAGTCTTGCAGTGGCTCACCAACGACACGCGCGACGAGCGCTTCATTGACAACATCTTCGCCGAGCTGTGCCTGCGCCTTCAGCAGGCGGGCATTCCCGTCAAGCGGGCGACGCTTCATCTCCTGATCCATCATCCGCAATGGCTTGGCGCCCGTATCATGTGGGCGGACGGAATGCGCGAGGCCGTGATTGAACGGGTCGACTACGATGTCAGGGAGCGGTCCGAATACATCGGCAGTCCCGCCAACGAAATCCACGACGGCGCCAGCGAGGTGCGCGAGAACCTCGAGCGCGATCCCTCGCCGGGCCGCATGCATGCCGTCTACGACGAGATGCGCGCGAAGGGCCTGACCGACTACGTGGCCTGGCCGCTGTACCATACGCTCGGCAAGCGTCACATCGTGACCTTCGCAACCGACCGCCCCGGAGGTTTCGACGCCGCTCATATCGCCGACCTGTTCAAGCTGTTGCCGATCCTGGCGCTGGTCAGCGAAATCCGCATGAAGAACCGCCTGGCGCGAACGCTGCTCGAAACCTATGTCGGCTCGCATGCCGGCGAACTCATTCTGGCCGGCGCCACCCGGCGCGGAAGCGGAACGACGGTGCGCGCCGCCATCATGATCTGCGACCTGCGCGATTTCACCCGGATCTCCGACAACTGGCCGCGCGACGACGTCATTGATCTTCTCAACGGCTATTTCGACGCGATGTCGGAACCGATTGCGCGGCATGGCGGGGAAATCCTGAAATTCATCGGCGATGGCCTGCTCGCGATTTTTCCGCTCAGCCAGCCCTCGGCCTGCGCAAATCTGCTGCGCGCCGTAACCGAGGCCCGCCAGGCCATGATTGCGCTGAACGAACGGAATGGCGAGAACGGCCGTGCGCCGCTCAATTACGGGATCGGCATCCACGTCGGCGACGTCATGTACGGCAATATCGGGTCGCGTAGCCGGCTCGACTTCACCGTCATCGGTCCCGCCGTCAACATGGCTTCGCGGCTCGAGACGCTCACCAAGCAATTGGGCAGGCCGGTGCTGGTGTCCAAGGCGTTCGCCGATTCCGTGAAAGGCGACTTCGAGCTCGAACGCGTCGGCGAACATCCGGTGCGAGGCTTCAGCGACCCGATCGAGCTGTTTGCCTATCACGGCTGAGCGCCACAAAATTCCGGGAATGCCGCATGCCATGCGAAAATGGTTCGCACTGCGGAACAAGCTGCGCTTTTGCATGATGGCATTGCCCTCACCTCCGCCCGCCCCCCGTGGACTTTTGCGGGGGGTAACGGCATCCTCCCCCTCGAAATCTCAAAAGAAGCTGCGCGGCCTCACGCCGCATGGAAACCGAGGGCAGACATGAAGACGCGATTCACCGAACTCGTTGGCGTTGAACACCCGATCGTCCAGGGCGGCATGCAATGGGTCGGACGCGCCGAGCTGGTCGCTGCCGTCGCCAATGCCGGCGCCCTCGGCCTGATCACCGCGCTGACGCAACCGACGCCGGAAGACCTGACCAAGGAAATCGCCCGCTGCCGCGGCATGACCGACAAGCCGTTCGGCGTGAACCTCACCATCCTTCCCGCGATCAAGCCGCCGCCCTACGCCGAATACCGCCAGGCGATCATCGAGGCCGGCATCAAGATCGTGGAAACCGCCGGCAACAAGCCGCAGGAACACGTCACCGAGTTCAAGAAGCACGGCATCAAGATCATCCACAAATGCACCAGCGTCCGTCACGGCCTGTCGGCGGAGCGGATGGGCGTCGACGCGCTCTCGATCGACGGTTTTGAATGCGCCGGCCATCCCGGCGAGGACGACACGCCCGGCCTGATCCTGATCCCGGCTGCCGCCGACAAGATCAAGAAGGCGGGCAAGGTTCCCTTCGCCGTCGGCAACCAGACGCCGTGGATCACGCAGCTCCTGCCGTACGCGATCGCTCCGTCGACGGCCTTCGCCGAGGATCCGAACCTGGCGCAGGACATGCTCGACAAGAAGAAGAGCTTCGAGAACTCCGGCTGGCACACGGTCTTCGAGCGCTATCTCGAGCTGTACAAGCGGGGTCTGTTCAACAAGAGCCCCAACGGCACCACCTACGAGCAGACTCAGTCGCTCGTCGGCAGCGGGAAGGCGGCCATGGCCGTTCAGGTGATCGCGACGATGCCGCCGTTCCTCGCAGCGGCGAAGAACAAGGAGGACCTCGGGACCTTCCCGTTCCCTGCCGCGGAGAACGCCGATGCGCTCCAGATCCCTGCCGGCATGTGCGCCGGTCTGGCCGCAAGCGCAAACGGCAAGAATCTCGATGAGGCCAAGAAGTTCATCGACTGGATTGGCAAGCCCGAGAACATGGCAACCTTCTCGAAGGCAACGTTCTCGATTCCGCTCGTCGGCGCGGAATCCGCGGAGGTGGATCCCGTGTTGAAGCCGTTCACCCCGTTCCTCGCGTCGAACAAGACCGTGCCCTTCATGGACCAGCAGTGGCCCAACGCGAAGGTGCAGCCCGCGCACTTCGCCGGGATCCAGGAGCTGGTCGCCGGCAAGACCGACGTTCCCGGGTTGCTCAAGCAGCTTGACGAGGCATACAACCAGAAGTGACCACTGATGTAGTCGTGAAGGCGGCGGTCCGCTCACGCGGCCGCCGCCGCTTCCGCCGCGCTGGGTCGCCGGCGCTGTGGTTTGCCGCGCCGGCGCTCGCGATCTATGGACTGATCGTGATCTACCCGAGCCTCGCCGGGGCGGCGTACGCGTTCACCGACTGGTCAGGCATCGGCAGCGCGCATTGGGTTGGACTGGAGAACTTCAAGACGCTGTTCACCGACGACCAGTCCTTCGGCGCCCTGGTGAACACGCTCAAACTCACCGTGGTCGTTGTGGTCGTCCAGAACAGCATCGGCCTGCTGCTGGCGCTCGGCGTGCATACGCTGATCAAGAGTCGGCACGTCCTGCGGACCGTGTTCTTCGCGCCCGCGGTCCTGAGCCCGATCGTGCTGGCGTTCCTGTGGAAGTACATGTTCAATCCGGCGCCGGACGCGGGCCTCAACGCCCTGCTCGGCTTCCTCGGGCTCGACTTCCTCCAGCAGAACTGGCTCGGCGATCCGAGCGTCGCCCTGTGGGCGATCGCCATCACGGTCATCTGGCAGTTCACG
>Ga0081540_1002530_pt1 | contig 14834 bp, 14 predicted proteins | sample TabmetS2T1R1_FD_71024 | JGI IMG/M metagenome (GOLD analysis project Ga0081540, IMG submission 71024) | Tabebuia heterophylla rhizosphere microbial communities from the University of Puerto Rico - S2T1R1 | ecosystem: Host-associated > Plants > Roots > Rhizosphere ... | reverse complement strand
GGCCATATTGTTTTTCCAGTTGGGTAAACGCCTGGCGGAGGCTGGCATGTCTGAAACGGACGGTTGCTTTTCTGCCGGGGTCCTGGGCCAGAAGGAGGTCGGGTAGCGCGAAGAGAACGATGAACAGGAGCAGTAGTTTTTTCATAGCTGTACCTCACTTTACGAGGATGGTGTTCCCTTGGTGAATAAAGTGAACGCCGGCGGTGAGGGAGACGATATCGAGGGCGTCAGTCAGGCTGCGGTTATCGAGGAGGGTTGTGAGCAGGATATTTTCTGCGGAAGGGTTGGTGTATTGGAATTGGACACCATAGAAGCGTTCGAGTTCGGCGGTTACCTCTTTCAGGGGCTGGCGGTGGAAGGAGAGGATGCCGTTGCGCCAGGCGCCGATGGCGGAGGGGTCGGGGAGATCCGATATTGCTGATTTTTGGGTGAGGGAATCGTACTGAAGGAGTTGGCCGGGGAGGAGGGCTCCCAGGGGGGCGGCGGGTGGCGGAGTCGCGGCTGACGGAGTCGCGGCGGGTGTGCGCAATACCTGGACTTTGCCGCTGGCTACGGCTATAGTAATAGTCGGTTGGCCGGGGTAGTAGCGGATATTGAATTCGGTGCCGATATCGCGGGTGGAGAGGGCGCCGGTGACGACGGTGAAGGGCCGGAGTTGATCGTGTCTCACGATGAAGTAGGCCTCTCCTTCCAGTTGAACGAGGCGGTGGTGGTCGTCATTTTGTGCATAGCGGAGCGTGCCGGTGGCTCCCAGATAGACGCGGGTGCTGTCGGGCAGGACGATCTCGCGGCGATGGCCCGGGTCATTGTGCCAGGAGAGCCATGTGATGGCGGCGTCATGGCCTTGCGGGCCGGAGGACCGGGGAAGAAGCAGCCAGATGCCGATTGCGACTACGAGTACGGCGGCGGCGATGGCCACCATCCGGCGGATGACGCGCAGGGGTGTTTTGTTTTTGGGGGTTATATAGGCAGAGCGGAATTTCGTGTACTGGTGGTCCATGTCAGGCAGCGGTGGGAACGGTTGGCCGTGCAGGGTCTCCCACTCCTCCTGCATGAATTTGTCCAGGCTATCCTTATAGGCTTCATCGTGGAGGTATTCTCTTATTTGCAGCAGCTGGTTTCGGGAACAGTTTCCTTCGAGATAGTTGAGTAATAATTGCCGGTCGACTTCTTTCGAGGCCATAGATATACTTTTCTAGATGTTCATACACGGGCCGGTGGCCAAACCCCCAGTGGTAACATTTATTTAATATAGAATTATAGGATAATAGAGGTCAGGTATTGAAGCATCGCTACCCGAAGCTGTTTCAGGGCGGCCCCGATATGGTTTTCCACCGTTTTTGGGGAGATGTGCAGTTTCTGTGCGATCTCTTTATAGCTGAGCTGTTCATTGCGGTGGAGCAAAAAGATGAGGCGACGCTGGGGCGGCAGTTCGGAGACGCTGTTGTGATAGACGGTCTCCAACTCTTTGGACAGAATGGGGTCATATTGGCTGGAAGCGTCGTTGCTTTTGCCATCTGCGACTTCGGCCGGAAGGCTTTCCAGGGAAAGCAGGCCGTCTATCTTGCGCTGCCAGCGATTGACCAGATGGTTGCGGGCCGCCGTAAAAAGGTAGTTCTCAAATGTTTCGGCGTGGGTAATGGCCGACTTCTTTTCCCAGATGCGGGCCAATACGTCCATAGAAAGTTCTTCGGCCCAAAATTCATCTTTTATATAGCGGAGGGCATAGCGAAAAAGCCGGGGGTAGTAGTAATGAAATATCTTTTCGAATGCTTTTTCGTCGTCCCGGAGCCAGCAGCTGATTTGGTGGTGAATATCCATCTCCATTTAACACGGATTTCGGCGTGCAAAATAAGAAGGATATGTGAACTGAATATTACTTGTTCTTCGTATCCGGCTTGATGATCATTCTGAGCGACTGATCCTTCGAGAGATAAGCCGTTGCCCAATTGTACAAAGTGCGGATACGGTTACGATAACTTGCCAGGAAAATGGACGGAACGACCGCTGGCTGTTATTGTTCTGAAACCCTCCTTCGCTGACTGCTCGACAAAAATTTCAAGGAACAAAAGATGGTGGCCGGGTATGCGGAGCAGTTATTGGTGAGTCCAGGATATCTTAATAAGATCGTTACCAGGTATACCGGGTATTCTGCAAGCCATCAGATCAGGCAACGGGTAGTCCTTGAAGCAAAAAGAATGGGTCGTTATTCCGGGGCCGGGCTGAAGGAGATAGCTTACCAACTGGGATTTGAAGATCCTGCGCATTTCAGCAGATTTTTCAAGACCTTTGCCGGGGAGAATTTTTCTGACTTTAAGCGAGGAGTTTCGATTGTTCCGCGGGATGGGACACCTCATAGAGCCTAAACATTGCTACATGACCAAGTATCAGAAAAACTGGCTTACGGTCGCCAGTATCCTTTTAGTTGTTTTTTTTGGGCTGTTATTTTGGGCAGCCTTGAAAAGCGACAGCAGGGGGACCATCTTTCAGACTATTCAAGACTCCGACACGTCGAATGTGGAAAGCATCCTGATAGAACCTGGCGACTTCCACGCAAGTAATGGCGGCGTAAGACAATTGGTGACCTTAACGGACAGAATGGACATCAATAGCATATTGAAGTCGTTGAAATCATTACAAGAAAAGCATTTCACAAAGGGGGGGCGTATACTTTGGGACGAAACGCTTTTCGTAAACTACCGTAAAAAATTCGACAACCGCCTCAAAGATAAGAGGCAGTTGGCGCTTCGGGTCTTTGATTCCGACGAGGGTCTGTTCGTTCAATTGACGAACGAAATGGGCTACGATACTTATTCCTCCAATGATCTTAGGTTTGTCCTGGAAAGTGTAAAGGCCATTAATATACAATAATTTATGGAATTTCCCGACGCCGTGCCCCGGCGGGCTTTTCCGCGGGAATAATGTGCTTGCCGGACAAGGCTTTAGTTATTAACTTTATAGAGTAAAACTAACGCCACTCATGAGAAATACCATACTACTGCTTATCGTTATTTCCTGGGGCTTCACTTCATGCGCGAAAAAAGGGGCGGGGTATTATTCGAGCGCGCAAACTACTCCAAACCTTCCCCTGACCAGTAACGATACGATTACCCGCTACTATTATTTCAATAACATTGTTATCGATAGTAACAAGAACGATACGTTCTATCTACCGCGACTTTCGCAGGCCATCATCGAACGCGGAACGGTGGCAATAACCTTCAGATCATCGATCGTCTGGTTGAACACCTGGTTTTCGTTGCCTGTCTATACCTTTCCGGACGGGTCTACTGTAACGGTGACCAGGGTAAGTATACAGCCGGGAATGGTTGTCTTAAAGTCCGATGGGCCGACAACACCGGAGATGAATTATACTTTTGCCCTATCCATACACTAAACCAGATCGACGGCAAGACAATTTCATGAAAATCTTACTACCCCTAACCTTTGCCGGGTTGTGCTGCGTGTTGTCGCTTCGCAGCATCGCCCAAACCTATCTTTCCCTTGCTCCGAATATTACCAACGACGCGGGGACTTTTGCCGAAAAGCTGAACGTGGCCATCGAGCTGGGCAGACAGTGGGATGTATTCAGCCTTGGGCTGGACTATGGAAAGACCACGCTTGCCAGACAGCATGGACGGGACACTTCCAACTATCTTGAGCTCCGGCCCAATCTCAATATTTTTCAGGAGGGAAAATTTGTGAACACCTTTACGGCGGGAATTGGATACATCTTTTCCGCGCAACAGACGCTGATGACGGAGCTGACGTCGGGGATCGAATATACGGCCAACGACTATATCCATGTCAACGTCTATTTTGGTCAATATTACTATAGCGGTCGATATGCCGCGAGCAATGTGACCTTTTTTGGAGTTTCCGCGATGTATTATTTCAAGGCGGCGAAGCCGAAATCATTGATCAGCCGGTCGGCGAAGAAGTGAGGAATGGTCAGTACCGACGTCTATTCCGACCGCAGACTTTTTACAGGATTCGACATGGCGGCTTTTATCGACTGGAAGCTCACGGTGAACAGGGCGATGCCTATGGCGGCGAGGGCTGCGAGGACAAATACCCACGGCGAAACCGGGGCCCGATAGACAAAGTCCTGCAACCATTTATTCATGCCCCACCAGGCGATCGGCGAGGCGATGAGGACGGAGATGAGGACCAGTCTTATGAAATCCTTTGAAATAAGCGTTGTAATGCCGCCGACGCTTGCGCCTAGCACCTTGCGGATGCCGATCTCTTTACTGCGTTGTTCGGCCATGTAAGCGGAGAGGGCGAACAGACCCAGGCAGGCGATGACGACGGCCAGTACCGCGAAACCGGTGATAATACCGCTGGTTCTCTGCACATCCGCATACATGGCGGCAAAACTTTGGTCCATGAACGTAAAGCGGATGGGTTGGCCGGCGTTGAATTTTTTCCACTCCGCGGTGACCGCCGGGATGACCTGAGACATATCGGCGCTGCGCAATTTTACGGAGACGATGCCGGGGCTGATCCCCCACTCCATCGCTACCCCACCCACGGCGTTTTGGCGCATCGATTCGAAGTTGAAGTCCTCAACGACCCCGATGATGGTTTTCAAGCCATCCCCGTCATTCATCCGTTTGCCGATGGCATTATTGCCGAGATTCAATCGTTTGGCCAGGGTTTGATTGATGATGACCGCCTGGCTGTCCGTTGCGATCTGCGGGGAAAAATTCCTGCCTGCCACCAGGTGTATGCCTACGGTGGGCAGGTAATTCTCGTCGATGATCCAGAACTGGGTCTTTGCCCGGTCGACCACGGTCTTCCCTTCGAGCCAGGCACTACCCCCATTCCTTTTCGTGCCGGTGACGGGTAAATAGTCGCCGATGGAAGCATCCGTAACTATGGGCAGCCGCTTCAGTTCGTTTCGGAAGGTCTTTATATTGGCGCCTAATACCTCGGTGCCCTGGATCAACATCACCTGGTCTTTATCGAACCCTACTTTTCTATGCATGATGTATTGCACCTGATGGTAGATGATCATGGTTCCGATGATCAGGATGATGGAGGTCGTAAATTGAAAGACGACCAGTGCGCTTCGCAGGCCGGCGCCTTTCGCGCCTTTTGCAATTTGCCCCTTCAGTACTTGAATGGGACGGAACGAGGAGAGGTAGAAGGACGGATAGATGCCCGCGACGAGACCCGTTACCGCCGCCGAGAGCAGCATGACGGGGGCCAGCCACCCCGCCTGCCAGGGGATGACCAGGGATTTATCGGCCAGGACATTGAAAAGGGGAAGGAGCATCCAGGCGAGTACGATGCCCACTGCAAAGGAGATGGAGCTCATCAGCAGCGACTCGGCCAAAAACTGGCGGATGAGATGGATGCGAAGCGAGCCCAGTGTTTTGCGAAGGCCCACTTCCCTGGCACGACCGGCGGATTTGGCGGTTACCAGATTGATGAAATTGATGGCGGCCAGAGCCAGGATGAAGAAGGCAACTGCGCCAAAAAGCCAGATAAACCGGATATCCCCGTGCGAATGACCATCCTCTACGCTGGCATCGATATGGATGTCGCGCACGGGTTGCAGATGGTATTTATTGGCATTGGTGATCTTTGCCGCGTCCCGCCAACCGATGCGCAGAAAATAAGGAAGGATATATTCCTTGTTCAGGACATCCAGTTTAGCCTCGAATTGCTTTACGTTAGCGCCGGGCCTCAATTGTACATACGTAAAGTAATTGGTGTTGACCCAGTTTTCCTGTTCGCCGGGCCAGAATTCGATGCCCTTTAGCGTAAGCAGGAAGTCATACTGGAAATGGGTGTTCGAGGGAAAATCCTCCATGACCGCGGTGATCGTATAGGAGGACTCGTTGTTGAGTTGAAGCACCTTGCCAACCGGGTTCGTGCGCGGGAAATATTTTTGCGCCATTCGCCGGGTAAGTACGAGGGTATTGGGCTGGGTAAGCGCATGCGACCGATCGCCATACACCATGTGGACATCCAGGATATCCAGCAGGTCCTGGTCGGCATAGGCAAAGCCTTTTTCGTAGAGACTCTGGGTTGCGGCGGCTTTTCTCACCTGATTGCTACCCGCGCCTTTAAAGAGGGGAAAGTCCAGCATTCTCGCTGCCTTCTCTACTTCCGGGAAATCCTTTTTCAGCGTTACGGCGATGGGAGCCTGGTTCGACCAGGAAAGTGTAGCCTTGCCATTATCATCGTATTCGTGCAGCAGCCGGTAGATGCGGTCGCCATGAACATAGTTTTTGTCATAGCTGAGCTCGTCTCTTATGAACAGGGCGATGAGTAGGCAGGCGGCGATGCCGAGGGCGAATCCGCCGATCTTAATGGCGGAATATATTTTCTCCTTCTTCAATTGTCTGAAGGCGATCTTGAAGTAATTCTTAAGCATGATTCGTTGTCAGCCAAAAAAATGCCTTTTTTCTATTACTTTGGTAAACAGATTTTTAGGATGTAAATGGCGGGTTGAGGCTGTCCGGTTTCGATACGAACAGTGTCCGGGGTACTGTATCAAAATCGTGCATACGCAAAATAGAGGTGAATTTATGCCATTGACTTACATTCATTTAGACAACGGTATTGTTTTGGCGGGTGAATCGCCAAATCTTCTGCACAATGAAAAAAATCGGTCCGCTTCTCGCGCTATTCATAAGCGTTCATTTCTCGCAAGCACAGGATCTCAGTGCCTATAAAAAGGAATTCTTTATCCGGGGTACGGATACGTTACGGTATAGAATTCTATACCCTGAAAATTATAAAAAGGAAAAAACATATCCTTTAGTCGTTTTCCTGCACGGTGGGGGAGAAAGGGGAAATGACAATGAGCACCAGCTTGACCATGGGGCCGCTTTGTTTTTGAAGGATTCCATCCGAAAGCAATTTCCGGCGTTGGTCATTTTTCCGCAATGCCCGACAGACAGCTTATGGAAGGTTTCGTCGACGTTGGATCTGAATCCGGCCTACGACCCTGTATTAAATACGTCAGGGCCGACAACCCCCGAGCGGCTGGTGAAACTATTGATGGATAGTTTAGTCGAAAATAAGATTGTCGATAAGAAACGACTTTATATCGGCGGGCTTTCAATGGGGGCCTTTGGAACCTATGATCTGGTGATCCACTATCCCCATTATTTCGCCGCGGCAATTGCCATTTGCGGGAAAGCCAATGTGAAATTATATCCGGAAAAAGCCAGGAATGTTCCGCTGTGGATCTTTCATGGTGAGATGGATAATGTTGTCCCGGTGCAACCCGACAGAGATCTGTATAAAGCCTTACAAGAGGCCGGTGCTAAGAATGTGAAATACAATGAGTATCCGGGTGTAATGCACAATAGTTGGGACAATGCATTTTCGGAACCAGGCTTGCTTCCCTGGCTATTCTCGTTCAGGAAATAGGTTGGGTATTGGGTCAATCGGCGCGTTGAAAACGGGTCAGATCGCACTCCATGTCCCGAGGCCAATGGCCGGCCACTACGGCGGCCTCGAAGGTCGACTGCAAAAAACTCAGCAGCAAGGCATCGGGATCCGGGGACTGCTGCACGACCTTGTACGGGAGAATGAATTCCCCAAGCTCGTAATTGTAAACGGCCTCCTGCGGCTCAACGGGCTGCTTGTCAAATCCGCCGGCTACGGGGTAACAATAGGAATAAAACATTGGGTAAGGAACGGCGTCGCTGCCAGGCCAGAAGCCGCAGCTGCTTACTTCATGGGAATACGCTTCCTGCATGACTTCGTCGGGAATATTCGGGACGCCGCCGGGATGTAAAGGAGCCTTCCTGCCGGAAAACCGGGTCAGGGCGAGATCGAAACCACCCCAGAAAAAATGCACCGGACTAACCTTTCCATTGAAACCTGCCCTAAAGCGAGTAAAGACGACATGCACCCTTATCAGGGCCTGCCAGTATTTCAACATTTGGCCGGGATCATAGTCGCGCTGGTTGTAATCTTCCGAAAAGGGGGTGGTAACCGCCATCTCGTTTGGCTTTTGGTAGATATCGATGGGAATGTTCAGCTGCCTGAACCGCGTCATCAATTCCTCATAAAAGGAAGCTACCGACCGAGAATAGAGCTCCACGGTCGCGTCCTCCGCCTCGCTGGTGTGTATTGTCAGGCGATTCCGGATGATATCGATATCGATCTGGAATATTCCGCGGTCATATGGAATGCTTCCGGTGCTGAGGCCCGTAGGGCTGACATACAGCGTTACATGCCAGGAGTGATTGATCCAGGGCATTTGCCGAAGCCGGATCTTTCCAACGATCTGCGTCCATAGATGCATCGATTCCAAGGTAGGTTTTAGCCGATAAAAGTCCAGTTCCGGCCACGGGTGTATCGATCTCATTTTTTAGGCGTTTGAATATACGTTTTGATTTTCCTGAAGCCATTGATAAATAAATCCGGCATCCTCTTCCCATGTGGGCAGTCCCAACACCAGATGGCTCCTTTGTTTTTCGACATAGGAAATGACGGATGACCGATCCGTATAACGGCGATAGACCCGGTGGCAGAGATGAGCCGGGATGCATTGATCCTGGGAGCCTGCCAGGATGAGAAGCGGAGAATGCGGTTTTTCGAAATCTATCTTTGCATCCTTGCTGAGCCCGCCCCGTAGGATCCTTTTGCTTTCCGGAATTGCCAGATCCATGTAGCTCGATCTCTGCGTGGCCGGAGACAAGCCATTTGCAAAGGCGAATTGCCAGGTCTTGAATGAAATGAGATAGGTTTTTCGCAACGAGGTGAAATAACCGAATGCCCTGGTATTCGATCGGTAAAAGTCCATCTCCAGCGGAAGCACGCCCTGAGGCGGGGCCGCGTGGATCGCAACGCAAGCGGAGACAAGACCCTTGTTCATAAGAATCTGCGCAATCAATCCGCCGAACGAATGGCCGATAACAACCGGCTTTTCGGGAAGGCTGCGTGCGATGTCTTCGTAATGTTTTACCAGTTGAGCCATGGATACACTGGCTAGCCTTGCATCAGGCTGCCGGGCGCGAAGGGCACCGGGATCTGAATTTTTACCTGGCCAGGGCGGAGCAATAGCCTGATAACCGCGTTCATTGAAATAAGTGATCCACTCGTCCCAACAGGAATGATGGACATATGCACCCGTGCAAAACAAAATAGTGTTTGAAGTTAGCATGAGATCGTGTTTTGCCTTCTAGTCAAACCAACGGCATGCCGGGATCGCTGTCACCTGGTTTGCAAGATCTTCGATTCGGGGGATGAAGGGAAAATATTGTTATTTCGTTAGTAATTGAAAAGATGACCACGCCCAAAAGGCGGTATTTTGTCGCGATCCCACCCCTGCATTGTCGTTTTTACACAGCACGGAATTCTAAAATGCCCTCGATATTTGTACTGTCAGTAAATTACAAAAAAAACCTAAACAACGTTTTTATGAAAGGGTCACTCATTATTGCTTTGCTTTTCTTTTCGGTCGTTCAGTCGAACGGGCAACCCAGTAAACCTGCCGAAAGCGGCTTTGCCACGGTCAATGGCATAAAAGTTTATTATGAAGTATATGGACAGGGGAAGCCGATCGTCTTACTGCATGGAGCTTTTATGACCATTCAGGCGAATTGGGCGCAATTGATCCCTGAATTGTCAAAAACGAGAAAGGTGATTGCCATCGAGTTTCAGGGGCATGGGCATACCCCCTATTCCGACAGAAAATTTGATTTGAACACGCTGGCAAGTGACGTGGAAGGGATAATGACCTACTTAAAAGTCGACAGCGCGGATGTGGTTGGATACAGCATGGGGGGCTCCGTGGCTTATCAGCTGGCGATCAGGAGCCCTAAACGGGTGACCAAACTGGTGATCATTTCTTCTACCTATAAAACCGGTGGATGGCTGCCGCAGGTAACGAATGCGTTTAAGGGTTTTAAACCGGATTTTTTTGCGAATTCCCCTTTGCAAGCGGCATACGATGAAGCAGCACCCGACAAAACGAAATGGACGAAGTTCGTGGAACAGATGATCGTCTTTATCCAGGGACCATTCGATATGGGCGACAACAATATTGCGAAGATCACTTCGCCTGTATTGCTGATCGCGGGCGACAATGACGGCCTGGACAAGGTGGAGCTGGCGAAAACGTATCAATTACTGGGTGGCGGCGTAGCCGCTGATATGGGACCCATGCCGAGATCACATCTGGCCATTGTTCCGGCGCAAAGCCATGTCAGCCTGATGATGCAGTCGCAAATCCTATTGGATTATCTGAATGGCTTTTTAAAATAAACGAATAAAATGTCAGCTATGCGCAAGTTAATGATGAAGATGTCCATTTCCATCGACGGTTTTGTCGGCGGGCCGAATGGCGAGAATGATTGGATCTTCAGGAGCTCGGACGAGGAGTCGAGGGCCTGGGTCCTCCAGTCGACCCGGGAATCGGGTACCATTATCATGGGAAGGAAGTCGTTTGAGGCCATGTCACCTTATTGGCCGGCTGCGGCAGGCGCCCTGGCGGAGGCGATGAACGAGATCCCCAAGGCCGTATTTACCCAAAAAGGATTTACAATTTCGCCCAACCCTTCTAAATCGCCCGCGGCGGCCTCCTGGGATGCGGCGCGGGTCGTCCAGGGAGATCTTGCCGAAGGGATCAGGCAATTGAAGCAAGAGCCGGGGAAACCCATTATCGCGTTTGGCGGCGCCGGATTCATGCGCAGCCTGATCGGGACGGGGCTTATCGATGAATACCACCTGGTAGTCCATCCGGTAGCGTTGGGCAGGGGGCTGCCTATCTTCAGCGATGTTGCGAAGCCGATGGATTTGAAACTGGTGGCAGTGAAGGCTTTCTCCGGCGGGGTCGTCCTCCACACTTATCATCCGGCATAGGGGCTCGCGCATTATGGCGTTTACGGTCTCCAGGCGCTCAGAAATGCTCCTTTAATAACGGAATTGTACTGATCGCATACAAAGGCAAATTAATCATCCAATTTTGCTCCCTGTAATCCGACAGGGACGTTCTAAAGGAAACGGGAGGTTCATATTTTTGATGATAGATCCGAAGACTTTTTGCTTGTAGGTTTTCGGCAGCCTTCACCTCTAAAGGAACAATTTTCCCACTAGTCTGTAAAAGAAAGTCTATTTCAGAGCGGGCGTTTTGTGAGGACCAATAATAAACTCCGATTTCTTCTATGGGTATTAGTTGCTGGAGAACATATTGTTCGGTGAGTGCGCCTTTAAACTCTTCGAACAAAACGTTTCCGACAAGAAGCGACCTGACATCCAGGTCCGTCATTGCAGACAACAGTCCGATATCAACGAGATATAATTTGAAAGCTCCAAAGTCTTCATATGCCTTTAGTGGGATAGCAGGCTTGGTCACATTGTTCACCTTTAGAATTAATCCGCTATCGATTAGCCACGACATCGCCAGTTCGAAATCCTTTGCCCTTGCTCCCTGGCGTATGATTCCATACATAAATTTTCTATTTTCTCTGGCCAACTGGGCGGGTATTGAATTCCAAAGCATCCGTATCCGTGGAACAATCTCTATGGGAGCATGTTTGGAGAAATCTTGCTCATAGGCGATGAGGATACGTTTCTGCACTTCTCTCACCTCATTGAAGTCCATATGTTGCGAAAAAGAAAGGACAGCCTCAGGCATACCGCCAACATAGTAATATTGCTTTAGCCTTTCAATATACCGGGCTTTGAAACCGTTGATGAGTGACCAGTCACGGCTTTTCAATAGATCAACCAATGGTTTTTCATTCAGCGCCTCCAAAAATTCAGTAAATGACATCGGATAAAGATCAAGAAATTCGACTTTACCGACAGGGAAGGAAGTAGAACGATTAAGAGCAACTCCCAACAAAGAGCCGGCGGCAATTACATGATATTCCGGAACATTTTCCTGAAAGTATTTCAGAGAAGTTAGTGCTCCCGGCGCCTCCTGAATCTCATCCAGGATCAAAAGGGTATTTTCAGGCTCAACGATTATCGAGGTTTCGATCTGAATACCCAACAATATCCGCCTAATGTCAAAATCTACGGTAAAAAGACCTTTTAATGCAGGGTTGCTCTCGAGATTGACATAGGCAACTTTTTGGTATTCTGTCCTGCCAAACTCTTTCATAAGCCAGGTTTTGCCGGTTTGACGTGCACCTCTGATTATCAAAGGCTTACGGTTATTTGAGTTTCTCCAATTTCGCAAATGGGTTAATTCGTCTCTTTTCACTGTTGGGTTGATTTACAAAACACGTACGTGTTTATGTGCAAATATACATAAATTAGTACGAGTTAGTGAATTTTATTACACTTTTACCCGCTAGTTTAGTTTGAGGTTACAGCAAAAGCGAGCCTTTGACGTTAACGGCGCCTGCGGGGATTCAACTGTCGCCTCAGGGCGGTGGCGGCAGGTTTTCTGGTGTTGGGCTTCTTCGCCGGTTTTTAGGGCAGGGCGGCGGCGAGCGCCGGCTTACCGGTGTCGGGATTCTTCGGAATAAATGATAACAGTTGCCTATTTTGGCTCAATGAAAATCCTGACCTGTTGTCTTCTTTTCACCTGGCTTTGTTCCACCGCTAGTGCCCAAAGTGCCGCAGATAGCGCGGCTGCCGCGATCCGACGACATCTGAAGCCGGGCAAACATCCCGTTCACTATTTTAGGCTCGGACTAAATGGCGCCGACCTTTATGGCGACGATTTGCTCGATATCACTGCCAAAGGGGATATCCTCAATTTTAAAGGGACCGGTAAGGCATCGGGGCTTGATTCCGTCCGCTTTGACCTTGCGCGGAATATTGCTTTGTTCCGGCAGCGGCAGATCCCATTTATAAGGATAGAACATATCCGCGCTGCCGACAATGGTTTCCATACGCCGGGCGTGACCTATGCCTATGAGTTGAGCATTAGCTCCATGACCGATAGCACGGATATGAGCACGCTACGTATGGAACGCTATGATTTCGGAATTTCCTACCTATCTGCGACCGGGAAAACAATGATCGTTTTCATGAAAACGATCATGAAAGTGCAAGGCGACAAACCTAATATAAAGCCGGATATTTTGACTTTCCTGATCGATTAGTTCATTGGTGATGGGGGGTTGGGGGTTAGCGGCTTAGGGCAAAAATAATCTTTATCTGCGTGCCGTTTTTCGTCTCGATGCTGAAAGTGCCGCCCAGATCATCGGTAAGTCCCTGCAGCAATTCCATCCCCATTGAAGCTTCTTTCCTGGAATCAAAATCAGTGGGAAGACCGCGGCCGTTATCTGCGATGCACAGAAGGATGCGGGAATCGGAACTATGCGAAAGGCCGATGGAAATATTTCCATCGGCCTCTTTTGGAAATGCATATTTGATCGAATTGGTGATCGCTTCGTTGAGGATGAGCCCCAATGTGATGGCGGAGGCATGATCCAATGCAATGTTCTCTATTTGCAGCGAAAACGCGATCGTCTGTCGGATCCCATAGCTTTCCACGAGGTATTCCACCAGCTCGTAGATATATTCGGGCATATTGATGGTGGAGAGGGAATCGGACTGGTAAAGCTTCTGGTGAATGATCGACATCGAGTGGATACGGTGCTGGCTTTCTTTTATGGCGGACAGGGCCGCGGTGTTCTTCAGGTAGCTTGACTGGATCTCCAAAAGGCTTGCGACGGTGTGGAAGTTGTTTTTGACGCGGTGATGAATTTCCCTGACCAGCCATTCCTTGTCCTTCACCAGCTGCTCGAGTTGCCGGTTTTTTTGATCCATTTCTTTGTTTCTCCGGTGTTTGATCCTGTATTGGTTGTATATCAGGCTGGTGACAACCAGCAACCCTACAATGCCGGCGAGGGTAATTTTCCTCATGGTATTGGACTGGCGTAAATTCGCCTGCGTCACTTTGTCCTTTTGCTGCAATAGCTCAATGTTCTTGTCTTTTGCTTCCGTCTCATACTCTATCTGGAGCTCCGAAAATTGCCTCGCCTTTCCAACGTTGTAGATGCTGTCGTCAAGAATTTCGGCCAGGCGGTTCTCCTTCAGGGCGCTGAAATAATTGCCCGCGCAGGAGTCCAATTTTGATTGTATGCCATGTATCCTGGCCACGCTAAAAAGATCGGAACTGTCGGCAAACAACTTTGCCTGCCGGAAATACTTTTGGGTTGATGCAATGTTGCCTTTTGAAAGTTGGTTCCTGGCCAGATCCATATACCCGGAAAAGATCTCAGGTCTTTGCGAAGGGTCGCTTTTTAGCGAGTCCAGATAGGGTTCCATGACGGCATAGTGTTCCTCGCAAAGCTGATCCTGCCCCAATTCGTGATAACAATATCCGAGCAAATGGGTTATTTTCATTTTGTCACCCCTGGCGACAGGTGGATATTGTTTTATGATATTCAAGACGTATTCCAGTGTTTGCCGGAAGTGCCCGGTCTTTGCATTGTTGATACAGATGTCTGTAAACTGCGGGTACCAGATCCTTTTGGCCTTATTGAATGACTCTTCCTGTATACTCTTATCCAACCAATAAACGGCTTTCCCATAGTCCTCAAAATCGGAATAGATCTGCGCCATGGCACCGTAGATAAAATTCGAGAATGCCCGGTCCTGGTTGTCTTCCATGACGGCTACCGCCTTCTTGCATTCGGTAAATACGTCGCCCCAATTGCTCACGCGATAATTCAGAAAGGCAAGAACGCGATGATTATAGTGAGTATGCCTGAAGCCGACCAATCTTTCAAGGTCGGTCACGTGCAGCAGCTGGTCTTTTACCGTATCAAATTTTCGATGTACGAAATAGATCTCGTAGATGCCGGTAAGCATCCCGATCTCGCCGATCGTATCGTGTAGCTGCCGGGACAGGCCGAGGGCTTCATTCAGATCTTTTTCCTTTTGAGGATCGGCAA
>Ga0081540_1002529_pt1 | contig 14839 bp, 17 predicted proteins | sample TabmetS2T1R1_FD_71024 | JGI IMG/M metagenome (GOLD analysis project Ga0081540, IMG submission 71024) | Tabebuia heterophylla rhizosphere microbial communities from the University of Puerto Rico - S2T1R1 | ecosystem: Host-associated > Plants > Roots > Rhizosphere ... | reverse complement strand
GAGGTGCGGCTTGGCGTGAAGCCGGAGATCAATGCCATTTGCACCATCATGATCGTGGTCGTCGCGGTCGGTGTCGTCGGCGCGGCACTGTTTGCCAAGCGCGGCAAGCTGCGCGCGGCGGGCGAGGCGAGGACGACGGGTTAGATCGGGTGCTTACCTGTCAGGCGGCGGCGCCGGCAGATGGCGGACGGCCGGGCGAGCCACAAGGCTCACATGCGCCGGTCGACTCGCGCAGCACCGTGCCAATCGTCATGACCCTTGGTCAGGGTGAAAGTATCGGACGCGACGATGCGGTCGCGGCCTGATTTCTTGGCCTCGTACATCGCGATGTCGGCGCGGCGGAGCATCCGGTCGATGGCGTCATCCGTTTCCCATTCGGCAACGCCAAAGCTGCAAGTGACGGCGAACTCCCGGCCATTGTGTTTGAAGCGCAGCGCGCGAATCGATTCCTGCAGCTCGCCGGCGCATTCCAGGGCATCGGCAATCTCGCCATAGACCAGGACACAGAACTCCTCGCCGCCAAGCCGGCCTGCTTTGCCTTCAATCATTTTGGCCTGGTCGGCCACCGCAGCCAGGACCTGGTCCCCCATTTCGTGTCCGCAGGTGTCGTTGATCCGCTTGAAATGATCGACGTCGAACATGATCGCCGAAAGCGGCCCCTCGGCATTCGCCGTGGGGCGCATTTCGGCTGCGGCATCGAAGAAAGCGCGGCGGTTGAGCAACCCGGTCAATGGGTCCGTTGTGGCGTGCAGAATCAACCGCTGCTTCATCGCGGTCACGCGATCGGCGAGCCGGAGCCGCGCACGAAGCTCATCGGGATTCGGCGGCTTGTGAATGAAATCGTCAGCGCCATTGTCCAGAGCCGTCACCGCCAGATAATAGTCGTCGGTTGACGACATCAGCATCACGTGCAACGCCCGGCGGGTGCCGCTCAGCTTGCGAGCGGCCGCGCAAAGCTCGATCCCTGAGATATTGAGCGGCTGGGGGGCGGGGGGCAGGGGGCGGGGGGCGTCCGGGGGGCCCGACCCACGACGGCTGCGCTGCCGAGGCCGCCGTCCTGAGCTGGTCGAGCAGCGCGGTGAACTCGGGCCGCGAGGTGGATGGCTGCACCGACGGCGGTGCGTACGTCGGCATCGGTGCGGGCTGCACCGGGAACGGTGACGACGCCGGCGCAGGATCGTCGTGCTCGAGCAGCCGGCGCAGGGCGTGGTCGAGGGCGTCGGAACGCTCGGCGGAACCGGTCGCCGCGTTCGGCGCCCCGGTGGCGAGCCGAGAGGCGGCGCGCTCGGCGGCGTCCGCGCGCTCGGTGAGGCCGAGCAGCCCTTCGGCGGCGGCGACCCGAGGGTCCTCGGCAGCGGCGACGAGACGCCGGGTCAACCGGTCGAACGCGCTGTCAGGAGCTGGATCGAGTGCTCCCGCCTCGCGGGGGGCGGCCGCGTTCGTCGTGGCCTCGCTCGTCGTGGCCTCGCTCATCGTGGATCCCTTCGGAGGTGCGTCGTCGGACGCGAGGTCGTGCAGGCGGTCGGGGATCTCCAGGGCCACCTCGAAGCGTTCCTTCGCGAAGAACCCGAGGACGCCCCCGTGGCGGAGCTTCTCGGCTCGCAGGATCCGCGCCTGCGGCCCTCCCTCGGCGTGCGCGCGCTCGAGGAGGGCCTCGAGGTCGTCACCCTCGAGCAGCAAAGTCGTGGGCACGGCTCACCTGTCCGACGGTCTCGATCGAGGTCAGCCCCGCGGTCTCGGCGAAGCCGAGGACAGGGAGCTGGGGGAACGTGCCGCGCAGCAGCCGGCGCAGCGGCAGGCGCAGCGGTCCGGCGACGAGCAGCACAGGAGTCACGCCGCTGTTCTCGGCAGACGTCACGAGCGAGGACAGCTGGCCGACCAGCTGATTCGCGAGCATCGGGTCGACGGCGAGGACGACGCCCTGCTCGCTGGCGCGCATCGCCTCGGCCAGCTCGCTCTCGACGACCGGCTCGAGGGTGATGGCATGCAGGACGCCGTCGCGCTGGTAGGGCGCCGTCAGAGCGGGGCCGAGGGCGAGCCGGGCGGCCTCGAGCAGGGCGTCGGCGTCCGTCGTCGCGCGGGCGCGCTGGCCGATGCCCTCCAGGACGCGGCCGAGGTCGCGGATGGACACCTGCTCGTCGAGCAAGCCCTGCAGCACCCGCTGGACGCCGGCGAGCGGCAGCAGGCCCGGCACGACCTCGTCCACCGTCGCGGGGCGCTCGGCCTTGAGGACGTCGAGCAGCTGCTTGACGTCGTCGAGGCCGAGCAGCCTGGACGCGTGCCGGCGGACCATCTCGGCGAGGTGCGTGGTCACGACGGCCGCACGCTCGACCAGCGTGGCGCCGACGGCTTCCGCCGTGGTGCGGTGCTCCAGGGGCACCCACACCGCTGGCAGGCCGAACACGGGCTCGGTCGTCCGCCTGCCGGGCAGCATGTCGGGGGAGTCGCCGATCGCGAGGAGATGCCCGGGCGGCGCCTCGCCGGTGGCGACCGGGACACCGCCGATGCGGATCTCGTAGCCGCCGGGCGGAAGGGTGGCTCCGTCCCGGGTGCGGACCGGCGGCAGCACGATGCCGAGGTCGAGCGCGGTCTTGCGGCGCAACGCGCGAACCCGGTCGAGGAGGTCGCCGCCACGGGTGGTGTCCACGAGGTCGACGACGTCCGCGGCGAGCAGCAGCTCGAGCGGATCGACGTGCAGGGACTCCGTCACCGGGTCGCGCTCGGGCTCGGCGTCCAGGGCCTTGGCCGCGGGATCCGCTCCGGAGCCCTTGGCGTCCTGCTGCCGCTCGGGCGCTGCCGCCCGCGTGGACGCCGCGAGCAGCAGCCCGCCGGCCACCAGGAACGGCAGCTTCGGCATGCCGGGGACGATGCAGAGCACGAGCAGCGAGCCGCCGCCGATCCGCAACGCCTCGCGGTGCCGGGCGAGCTGACCGACGAGGTCGTTGCCCACGTCGCCGTCGCTGGTCGAGCGGGTGACGATCACTCCGGTGGCCACGGACATGAGCAGCGCCGGGATCTGGGAGACCAGGCCGTCGCCGACGGTCAGCAGGCTGTAGGTGTTGATCGCGTCGCCCGGTGACATGCCCTTCTGCAGCATGCCGACGGCGAAGCCACCGACGAGATTGACCACCGTGATGATCACGGCGGCCATGGCGTCGCCCTTGACGAACTTGGTACCGCCGTCCATGGCGCCGTAGAAATCGGCCTCGGCGGCGACCTCCTTGCGGCGGCGGCGGGCCTCGTCCTCGTCGATGAGCCCGGAGTTGAGGTCGGCGTCGATCGCCATCTGCTTGCCGGGCATCGCGTCGAGGGTGAACCGGGCGCCGACCTCCGCCACCCGGGCGGCGCCGTTGGTGACGACGGTGAGCTGGATGACGACGAGGATCGCGAAGACGACGAGGCCGATGACCAGCGAGCCGCCGATGACGATGTGGCCGAACGCGTCGATGACGTGGCCGGCGTAGCCGTCCCGCAGGACGAGCCGGGTCGAGGAGACGTTGAGCGCGAGCCGCAGGATCGTGCCGACGAGAACGAGCGTCGGGAAGACGGCGAACTCCAGCGGCTTGCGCACCTGCATGGCGACGAGGAGCACGAGCAGCGACATCGCGATGTTGCCGGCGATGAGGACGTCGAGCACGGCGGCCGGGAGCGGCACCACCATCATGATCACTACGACCACGACCACGATGGGCACCGCGAGCCGGGCGAGCCGGTTCGACGGCATGCGGGACCTCCTCGACGTGGGGATGCACCCGAATGGGTGACGCGAGGCCGTCCGTGGCTTCTGTCGTGTTCGGCACGCATGGCCCGGTGCTTGAGGGGGCAGAAGGGGGCGGCACGAAGCACGACAAGAGATCGAGTGGCGTCGGGGGGCCGCGCTTGCTCACGCGGAACGGGTCCGCGGGAAGGAGAGCAGCCATGCAGGTCCTCCTCACGCTCGTGGCGCTGCCCGCCGTCGCGCTCCTCCTTGCGCTCGCCAGTCGCCTCGAGGACGGCTTGCGCGCGCCGGCCGTCCCGGTCCGGTCGCCGGACGATCTGGACGCCCTCGACGGACTCGGCGCGCTCGCGGTCCCGGACATCGCGATGCCGGTTGCCGAGCCCGTGCCGTCAGCGCTGTCGCCGGGCCACTGACCGAGCCACTGAGCGCAGGTCGCGGACCTCGCGCCGCCCGTCGCGACGCTCCCTGGAGCGGCGCACGCGCAGCGCGGTCTTCGTCGGCACGTCGGGCAGCTCGGTCGGGCCGGGTCGTGGTGCGCGGGGTTGGCCGCCGGGCCGGCGCAGCGCCAGGACGAACGCCAGGATCCGCGCCACGGCCAGGTAGAGCTCGGCCGGGATCTCGTCGTCGAGGTCGCAGACTCGGTAGAGGAGCCGGGTGAGGGGCTTGTCCTCCACCACCGGGACGTCGTGCTCGCGGGCGCGTTCGCGGATCTTCGCCGCCAGCGCGTCGGTGCCCTTCGCGACGACGCGCGGGGCGCCTCGGCCGGCCTCGTACCGCAGGGCCACCGCGTAGTGGGTGGGGTTGACCAGGACGACGTCCGCGGCCGCGACGGCGGCGAGCATCCTGTTCCGGCTCATCGCGACCTGCCGCGCCCGGATCGCGCTCTTGACCATCGGGTCGCCTTCGGTCTGGCGCTGCTCGTCCTTGATCTCCCGCGGCGTCATCCGGAGCCGCTTCATCACCGAGCGCCGCTGATAGGCGTAGTCGGCGAGGGCCAGCAGCAGGCCGGTGGCCGCGGCGGCCCAGACCAGCGTGTGCAGGCCCGAGCCCAGCGTGGCCAGCGAGACGTCGAGGGGCTGCAGACCCCGGCCGACCAGCTCGGGGACCAGTGAGCGGGCCAGGGCCAGCACGACGCCGGCGATCACCGTCACCTTGACCAGGGCCTTGAGCGCCTCCCACGCGGCGCGGGTGCCGAGCATGCGCTTCAGGCCCTGCCGCGGGCTGAGCCGGGACGGCGTGAACTTCAGCGGCTTTCCGGTCACGTGCACGCCCTGCGCGGCCATGGCGAGGACGGCGCCGGCCGCGGCGGCGGCGCCGACGGGTGCGGCCGCGGTGAGCACGGCCACGGGGAGCCCGGAGACGGCGGCGAGCACGAGGGCCGGCGTGGGGTCCGCGGCGACCGCCGGCAGCCCGGCGAGCATGGCCGTGACCTCGCCGGAGAGGACGCCGATGGCGTGCGGGACGAGCGCCGTGCCCGCGGCGATGCCGAGCCAGGTCGCCGGGTCCTGGGTGCGGGGGAACTGCCCGTCCTTGCGGGCCTCGCGCAACCGGCGGGCGGTGGGCTTCTCGGTCTTGCCGTCCTGAGCCATCGGCGTCTCTGCCTGGCCCTGGCCTCAGCCTGTCCCGGCGTCCGCGCCGGACAGGTGCAGGACGGTGAGGACGGCGTGCTCGACGATGTCGTGGATCTCGGCCGGCAGCCGGATGACGACGAACCCGACGAGGAGCAGCGAGAGGAGGATCTTCAACGGGAAGGCCAGCGCGAACGCGTTGAGCGCGGGCGCGGCTCGGGTGAGCAGCCCGAGGGAGACGTCGGCGACGAGCATGGCGGCGACGACGGGCGCGGCGATCTGCAGGGCGCCGGTGACGAGCCCGGTGACGTCGCTGATCAGCGTGTGCCCGAGCGCGTCCCACGACACGTGCGGGTCGGGCATCGCCTGCAGGCTCCGCGAGAGCCCCTGGATGATCATGAGATGCCCTTCGGTGGCGAAGAGCACCGTCACGGCGACGAACTGGTGCAGGCGCCCGAACACCGACGTCTGCGTCAGCATCAGCGGGTCCAGGGCCAGCGTGGAGTTGAACCCGCCGACGAGGTCGATGAGGTCGCCGGCGCTCTGTACGGCCGAGAGCGCGACGAGCACGAGGAACCCCAACGCCAGCCCGGTGGCGACCTGGACCAGCAGCCGCACGACGAGCTCGCCGGACAGCAGGCCGGGCGCGGAGTCCTCCAGTGGCGGCGTCAACGGCAGGGCGAGCGCCAGGGCGAGCGAGACGCGGGCCTGCGTCGGGACGGCGCGGGTGTTGAACGGCGGCGTCACGAGCACGAAGGCGGCCGTCCGGGCCACAGCGAGCACGAAGGCGGCGGCGAGCTGTTCGCCGATCGCCAGGTGCATGCCGCTCACCTCCCTGCCTCCCTCCCCGTGATCATGCAATTCCCGCTGATCATGCAATTCCTGTTGATCACCCGATCGGTTCGATCACCCCGATCGGTGTCGATGAGGTCAGGCCGCGTGATCATTTACCGCTGCGTGCTCCCTGCCGCGGGCCGGCTCACGTGTTGAGCAGCGAGGGCACGAGCGCGAACAGGTCGTGGGTGAACCCCTCGAGCGTGCGCAGCGCCCATGCGCCGGTGAGCACGAGCACGAGCGCCGCCGCGAAGAGCTTCGGCAGGAACGTCAGCGTCGACTCCTGCACCTGCGTGGCCGACTGCACGATCGACAGCACCAGCCCGATGGCCAGCGTGGCCACGAGCACCGGGCCAGCGATCTTCGTCGCCGTCAGCAGAGCCTCTGCCACGATCTGCACGACCTTGTCGTTCATCGTTCACTCACCGACCGCCTCCTAGTGGTAGCTGCCGAGCAGCGTGGTCACGACGAGCGACCACCCGTCGACGAGGACGAAGAGCAGCAGCTTGAACGGCAGCGAGATCAGCGACGGCGGCAGCATGACCATCCCGAGCGACATCAGCACTGCGCTGACGACGATGTCGACGACGAGGAACGGCACGAAGACGACGAACCCGATGATGAACGCCGCCCGCAGCTCACTGAGGACGAAGGCGGGCACGAGGGTGCGCAGGTCGACGTCGTCGGGCGCCTTCGGCGGCGGCGCGCTCGCCGCCTTCGTCATCAGCGCGATCTCCTCGGGTCGAGTGTGGGCCAGCATGAACGAGCGCAGCGGCTTGACGCCGTCCGTGAAGGCCTGGCCGGACGTCTTCGTCCCTGCCAGATAGGGCCCCACGCCCTCCTTCTGCATCGCATCGAACGTCGGACCCATGACGAACAGCGCCAGGAACAGCGCCAGCCCGACGAGCACCTGGTTCGGGGGCACGGACTGCGTGCCGATCGCGCTGCGCACCAGCGACAGGACGACGACGATCTTGGTGAATGCCGTGCACATGAGGAGCACGGCCGGCGCCACGCCGAGGATCGTGGTCAGCAGGATGATCGAGACGATCTGGCTGGGTTGCCCGGGCACGTTGAGGCTGACCGAGCTGGAGCCCGTGCCCGCGCCGGTGCCGCTGTCGGTGGTGGTCGGGGCCGGGGAGCGCGGGCCCGTGGGCTTGTCGGGTGCGCGCGGTCCGGACGCCGCCGGTGCTGACACGGTCGCCGGCGCCGCCGCTGACCAGGTCGCCGACACTGTCGCGGCCGCCGTCGACGAACTGGCGGACGCCGATGACGCCATCGCCGGCAGCGTCGCACACGCGATCAATGCGGCGGCGGCGATCCGGGCCCACAGCCGTCGGCGTGCTGTGCCGGCAGGCACGACGGGCGTCACCGGCGTCGGGCGGTGAGGTCGCGGAGCGCCTCGACGCCCTGGCGCCACGTGCGGGGATCGAGCACGGAGCCGGTGCCCTGGACAGCTGACGCCGCCGGCGCGCCTGTCCGGACCATCCCGCGCCGAGGCTGCCCGACGGCCGAGATCGAACCGTTGGTGCCGGGCGAGCCGGCTCGAGCCACGGCGCCGACCGGGGTCGCGGGCGAGGACGTCGCCGCGGTCACGGCTGCGTCGAGCTGCCCGGGCTCGAGCTCGGTGAGCAGTGAGATGCCGTGCGCCGTCACGCCGAGCACGAGCCCCCGCCCGGCGACCTCGACGACGGCGACCGACGCCTCGCGCGACAGCCCGGTGCGGTCGAGGACCCGCAGCCCGGCGCCGCCGCCGCGCACGCCCGCGCGCCGGGCGAAGCGGGCAGCGAGCACCGCGAGGGCGAGGACGACGACGAGCGAGGCCGTGACGCGGGCGAGGATGGCGAGGTCGTCGGCGGCGTTCACGGGCCGGCTCCGCGCTGGGTGCGCGTCACGTCGCGTCCCGCGTGACGATCTCGGTGATGCGCAGGCCGAACGCCTCGTCGACGACGACGACCTCGCCCCGGGCGAGCAAGGTGCCGTTGACGAGGAGGTCCGCCGGCGAGCCGGCGAGGCGGTCGAGCTCGACGACGTCCCCGGGGGCGAGCGCGAGCAGGTGCCGCACGGTCATCCTGGTGCGGCCGAGCTCGCAGGTCACCTCCATCTCGACGTCGCGCAGCATGTCCAGACCCCAGCTGGCCGCGGCGCCGCCTGCCGTCGCGGCTCCGGGGCCGGGTGCCGGCTGCACGATCGAGACGCCGACGAGCGCGTGTGTGGCGTCGCCGGAGGCCAGTGGCACCAGCACGGTCGTCCCTCCGGCGAGGACCTCGAGGCAGTCCTCGACGGCGATCGCGGTGGGTGCGCCGTCCAGCCGGCCGCCGAGCGCGGCGGCGAGCGTGTCGAGGGCGGGGCGAAGGGCGTCCGCGGGCTCGACGGCTCCGAACGGCGTCCCGGCCAGGGCCTCGACGAGCTCGGCGGCGACGACGAGCAAGACCTTGCCCTCGACTCCGGCGCCGAGGTAGCCGGTGAGCGCGGCGCCGGTGGGCAAGGTCAGCCCGGCCGCGTCGGCGACCGGGGCCTGCACCGTCAGCGGTGACGCACTGGGGATCTGCGCGGCCGCCTGACCCACGGCGTCGACGACGGTGTCGGCGACGCGGCGCCAGACGTCGGTGGCGGCGTCCCCGTCGGCGCCGGGTGTCATGGGGGAGGCGGAGAAGGTCATCTCAGGGTCCTCGGGGTCCTCGGCATGGGTGGCAGGGCTTACGGCGTGGGCACGATGAGGACGGCGAGCTTGCGGCCGGACGTGCCGGGGACGGCGTGCGCGAAGGTCGTCGATGCCGACGTCACGGCGAGCGGGGTCGTCGTCCGGTGCTCCAGGCGGACGACGTCGCCGACGGCGAGCCGGCCGATCGTCGCCGACGGCAGGCGCAGCGGGCGGAACCGGACGACGACCTCGACCTCGACGTCCGTGAGGCGTTGCTGCGTGCGTTCGGCCGCCTGACGGCGCGCCAGTAGCCGTTTCTCGTCGTCCTGCGCGCGCGTCAGTCGGTCGAGCGCGGGCTCGATGCTGGCGAACGGGACGCACAGCGAGGCGTTGCTGGTGCGCTCGCCGATGCTGAGCTCCAGCCGGGCCAGGACGACGGGGTCCGTGGGGGCCGCCGCCTGCACGAACCCGGGGTTGGACTCCAGGCTCAGGAGCTCGGGGGTGAGCGGGCCGAGGGGCTCGAGCGCGTAGGAGAGCTCACGCAGCATCCGACCGAGCAAGTGGCGCAGCAGGGCCTGCTCGATGTCGGTGAGCGGCCGGTCGGGTTGCTGGGTGGCGCCGGGGCCGCCCAACAGGTGATCGACCATCGTGAGCAGGGTCGGCAGCTCGAAGCTCAGCAAGGACTTGCCGGTCCACGGCTCGAGGGCGACCACGGCGCAGACGGTGTGGTCGGGCAGGCCGGTGAGGTACTCGTCGTAGCTGAGCTCCTCGATCTCGGGCGAACCGAGCGTGGAGACGACCCGCAGGCTCGTGGTCAGCACGGTGGAGGACTGCCGGCCGAATGTCTGCATCGCGATGCGGAGCAGGTGGGCCTGATCGCGCGCCAGCCGGACCGGCCTGCGGAAGTCGTACGTGCGCGGCTCACCGCGGCGGCGGCGCGAATACGCGGTCGCCTGATCGGAGTACCCCACCCAGCAGGCATCGGGCGGTCGGGCGACGGCCTTGAGCGACCCCTTGGTCGTGATCATGCAATTCCTGTCGATCAAGTGACGAACCGTGACAAGACCGACCTGAATTGCATGATCAGCGGGGATTGCCTGATCAGCGCATGACCGCATGATCAGCCCGAAGCTGGCTACTGCATGACGAAGTCCGTGAAGTAGATGTCGTAGACCTTGCCCTCGTAGAGGTCCGACACCTTCTTGACCAGCACGGCCTTGGATCCGTCCCGGCCGTCGCGAGTGGCGAGCTCCTTGACGGTCTTGTTGCTGAACAGGTCGATCGCGGCGTCGAGAGCCCTGGCGCCGGAGACGTCCTCGCCGGCGTCCGCCGTCGCCTGCAACGACAGCCCCAGCTTGAGGAAATGCCCTCCGGCGAGGTTGACGGTGATCGGGTCGAGCTTGACGACGGCGCCCGGAACGGGCTTGGGGGGCGGGGCGGGCTTGCCGTTCTTCGGCTTGAGCACGAGGACGTATCCGGCGGCGGCCAGCGCGAGCACCGCGACCAGAAGAATGATCAGCTTCTTCCGACCGCCGCGCTTCTTCTTCTCGACGGGTGCCTCACCCTTCGGGGCCTCGGCCTCGGTCCTGGTGGGCATGCGCTCCTCTTTCCCATTCTTGATCGTCCGGCCCAGCCTGGGCTTCTTCGTGGTCGCCGTCGCGTCAGCCGCCACCACGGCCCCCCTTCGTCGCCCCCTTCGTCGCCGTGGTCGCCGCCGTGGGCGACGCCGTGGTCGACGCCGTGGTCGACGCCGTCGAGCCGCCCACGTCCCCGTTGCCCAGCGCCGCCACGGCCCTGCCCTGGGCGTCGTCGACGCCGGCGAGCACGACGATCTCAACCCGTCGATCGACGGTCACGGCACGGGGGTCGCTGCGCGGGAGGAGCGGCTTGGTCTCGGCGTACCCGGTCGCCGACATCCGGCTCGCATCGATGCCACCAGGCCGGCCCAAATACCGCAGGACGCCGGTCGCCCGGTCGGTCGACAGCTCCCAGTTGGACGGGAACTGCGAGGTGGCGATCGGCAGCCAGTTCGTGTGCCCGTCCACGCTGAGCCGGTTCGGCAGGGCGGCCAGGGTGGGCTCGAGGGCGTCGAGGATTCGGCGGCCCTGCGGCAGGAGCCGGGCGCTGCCGCTGTCGAAGAGCACCTTGTCGGTCGCGATCGTCACGACCAGGCCGCGCTCGTCGAATCGGAACGTCGCCCCCTTGGGGACGCCCGCGTGCGCCAGCGCCGCCTGCAGTGCCTTCTTCGCCGCCTCGAGGTGCGCGACCTCCTGGCGCAGCTGCGCCTGCTGCGTCGCGTCGACGAGCTGGCTGACCTTACCGGGGCTGACGTCCTTCCACGAATTCGCGTCGGTGCCGCCGCTGCCGCCGTCGGTCGTGCCCGGCACGGGCGGGCTGTCGGGTGCGACGGCGCCCCCGGCGTCGAGCAGGTCGCTCCCGCCGGCGAGCATGGTCTGGGGCGAGCCGAAGCCGGCGTGCAGGCCGGCCTTGAAGACGTCGAACTTCCTCTGGTTCACCTCGCTCAGCGCGAACATCACGATGAACAGCACCATGAGCAGCGTCATCATGTCGGCGTAGCTGACCAGCCACCGCTCGTGGTTCTCGTGCTCCTCGTGCTCCTCCTCGTGGCCGCCGCGCCGGACGTGCGCGCGGACCGGCCGGGGGCCGCTCACACCGTCCCTCCCGCCCTCGATCCGCCGGACCTGGTGGTCACGCCGCCTCCTTCGCGGCAGCTGGGCCGGGCGCGAGCATCTTCGAGCGCAGCTTCGTCGCCACGACCCGCGGGTTCGACCCCGCCTGGATGGCAAGGACGCCGTCGATGACCAGATCCATCCGTGCTGCCTCGGCTGTGACGACAGCCATGATCCGCTTGCCGAACGGCAGGAACATGATGTTCGCCGACATGACGCCCCACAGGGTCGCCACGAACGCGCCTGCGATGAGTTTCCCCAGCTTGCTCGGGTCGGAGAGGTTCTCGAGCACGTGCACCAGCCCGACGACGGTGCCGATGATGCCGATCGTCGGGGAGTAGCCGCCGGCGTCCGTCCAGAAGCTGGCTCCGGCCTTGGCGGACGCCTTCTTCGCGCGGACCTCCGCCGAGAGGATCTCGTAGAGGTCGTCAGGATCCGTGCCGTCCACGGCCATCTGGAGCCCCTTGCGCATGAAGGGGTCCTCGACGGACTCCATCTCCGACTCCAACGCGAGGAGCCCCTCGCGCCGGGCCCGTTCCGCCATCTTGACCAGCGGCTCGACCACGGATTCCGGATCGGTCTTCTTCGCCGTCAGCGCGTAGATCAGCCACTTGATCCCGCCGATCATGCCCGGCAGCGTGTTCGATGCCAGCGCGGCCCCCGCGGACCCCACGAAGATCAGGAACAACGGCGGGATGAGAAGGATCGACGCCGGGCTGCCGCCCTCGAGGATCTGCGTGCCGAAGACGGCGACGAACCCCAGGACGACACCGACGATGGCCGCCGGGTCCACGCCTCAGTCCTCCCGCGCAGGCATGCGCAGCACCCGGGCGAGTGACGATCCGAGTGCGCTGTGCGCGGCGACGTCGTCCGAGGCGAGCTCCGTGGCGCGGTCGAGCCGGCCGGTCCCGGCCACCCCGCCGTCGGAGGACAGCGCGTACGCCTCGGCCGCCACGGACGCGCGCCATGCCCGGACGGCGTCCACGATCTCCGCCACCGACTCGGCGACCAGCAGCTTGTGGCCGTCGACCATCGTGATGACCGTGTCGGGCGTCGGCTCGGCCCGCTCGATGAGGTCGGGGTTGACGGCCACCTGAGCGCCACCCAGGCGGGTGAGGATGATCATGTCCACGTCCTTGGCGACTGGGGCCGGCCGCGCGCCCTCCCTGGCTCGTGCAGGACCGGTCGGCATCGTGGCCGGGATGTTGAGGCACTCCCGTGCCGGCCGATCGGGTCGCCGCTGCGCCGTCCGGGTGAGCCGGGTGCCGACGTCCGAGCCGGCCGCCGGCGGCGCCCCAACGGACGCCGCCGGCGGCGCCCCAACGGACGCCGCCGGCGGTCAGCCGCGGATCGTCAGCCGCTGATCGTCAGCCCCCGGCGACGGATCAGCGCTTGATGTCGACCAGGTCCTGCAGCATCTGGTCCGACGTGGTGATCACACGGGAGTTCGCCTGGAAGCCCCGCTGAGCGATGATCAGGTTCGTGAACTCCTGGGCAAGGTCGACGTTGCTCATCTCGATCGCCCCGCCCAACAACGTGCCGACACCGCCGCTGCCCGGCGCGTTGATCTGGGCGTTCCCGGAGTTCGTCGTCGACCTGTAGGCGCTGTTGCCGACCTTCTCCAGACCCATCGGGTTGTTGAAGCCGGCCAGCGCGACCTTCGCCAGCACGAGCTTCTGCCCGTTGCTGAAGACGCCGGTGACGCTGCCGTCACCCGCGATCTGGAAGCCCTGCAGGCTGCCCGCCGCGTAACCGTCGCCGCTCTGGACGTTCAGCGACTTGGGTCCGCCGTACCGGGTCACCGTGGTCATGTCGATGGTCACCGTGGTGGTGCCGTCGGGCAGCACGATGGACGGTGGGGTGTTCACCGTGATCGCTCCGGTGGCGTCGAACGTGACGCTTCCCTGAGTGGGGACGGACGCGGTGGTGGGGTCGTTGCCGTCGACGATGTCGACGGTGTAGTTGCCCGTGCCGTCACCCGTCAAGGTGATCGTCAGCGGGTGGGCGACGCCTCCGCTGTCGTACACCGTCTGGCCGAGCGTCAGGGTGTCGATGGCGGCGGTCGGCTGGATGTTGCCGGCGAGCACCACGTTCGCCGAGGGCTGGGGCTTGATCAGCGTGGTGGCGGGCAGCACGATGTCGCCCGGCGCGCCGTTGGTGTCGACCACGCCGGCCGTCCCCATCCAGCCCTGGACGCGGAAGCCCTCGGGGTTCACCAGGGTGCCGGTCGTGTCGAAGCTGAACGACCCGGCTCGGCTGTACTCCTGGGTGTTGCCGTTCTGCAGCACGAAGAAGCCGTCGCCCTGGATCATCAGGTCGGTGGCGCGGCCGGTGTTCTGGGCAGAGCCCTGCGCGAAGTTCGTGCTGATCGCGCCGAGCTGGACGCCGAGGCCCACCTGGGCGGGGTTGACGCCGCCGACGCCGTTGCCGGGCGAGGACGCCGGGCGGACGAGCTGGCTGAGGGTGTCCTCGAACACCACCGAGCTGCTCTTGTAGCCGGCCGTGTTGACGTTGGAGATGTTGTTCGACACCACGTCCATCAGCGTCTGGTGCTGACGCAGGCCGGTGATGCCGGAGAAGAGGGAGCGGAGCACGCGGTCCTCCTGAGATCAGGCGCGGGGGCGGCGTCCGTGCCGTCGGACCGAGGGCATCGTGCCCGCGGGTGGTGCTGGTGGCGGTGCTGGTCGTGCCGTTCGGGGCGTCAGCCGGCGGCCGCGCCGGAGACGGTCCCGACCGCCGTGACGTTCTCGAGCGGCACGTCCGTGCCGTCGATCGTGAGGGTCGGCGTGCTGCCGACGGTGGTGCCGGTCACGGTGCCGGACCGGGCGGTGCCCGACGCGTCCGTGTACGTCACCTGCTTGCCGATCAGTCCGGCGGCCGCCTGGACCCGGGTGGCGTCCAGCACCTGCTGATCGAGCGCCGAGAGCGCCTCCAGCTTCTGGACGACGGTGAACTGAGCCGTCTCGGACAGGAACTGGGTGGCGTCGGCCGGGTTCGACGGGTCCTGGTACTTCAGCTGCGCGACGAGCAGCTTGAGGAAGGTGTCCTGGTCCATCTGGGTCGAGGATGCGCTGGACGGCGCGCCCGACGACCCGGTTCCCGGGGTGGCTGTCGTCGCGGTCGTGCTGGTCGCGGTGCTGCACGCCATCAGCGACGCCGACGACCCGTACCGGATCGTCGCCGAGTACCGCGACGCGCTCGCCCCCGGCAGCTACCTCGTGATCGGCCATGGCGCGCGCGAAGCCCGACCGGAGGCCGAAGACCTGGTCGAGATATCCCGCCAGACCACCACCCCGATGACACTGCGGACGGCGGACGAGATCGCCCGCTTCTTCGACGGCTTCGACCTCGTGGAGCCCGGCCTGGTCTGGGCTCCGCTGTGGCG
>Ga0081540_1002528_pt1 | contig 14843 bp, 14 predicted proteins | sample TabmetS2T1R1_FD_71024 | JGI IMG/M metagenome (GOLD analysis project Ga0081540, IMG submission 71024) | Tabebuia heterophylla rhizosphere microbial communities from the University of Puerto Rico - S2T1R1 | ecosystem: Host-associated > Plants > Roots > Rhizosphere ... | reverse complement strand
CGTCACATCGACCATGGTAGCCGCGTCCCCCCGACTATGCCGCCCACGCGAGCCAAACGTCTGCGCGGCGGCCGATGGGCCGCCGTTTCTAAAGTGAGGCACCGCTGCAGCGTCCACGGGGGTATCTCCCGCAATCAACGCGTCCGACGACACTCGACTTCACCCGGCAATTTTTGCCCGGTGTATGGTTAGCAAAGGGTTAACAAGGGGTTCCCTCGGGTCACATTCAGGGGGGCGTGGCGCCGCACCCGCAACGCCTTCGCATCGCCCCAAATCACGCAGGACGGCGATGCAAGAAGCGCCATGGTGGATCGACCCCGCCGGCTGTATAAGCCGGTAGCTTCTTCAACCACTCGAAGAGGCTGACATGAACGACCTTCATTCCTGGCTTTCGCAGCAGCACCACGGCCTGCGGACCTTCAAAAACTTCCAGCAAAAACTTGAGAACTTGAGCGCCCGCGAGCCCGCGCAGCAGGGCTTGTGCACGCTGCTCAGCGGTCTCGTCGGCAGCTACATCGACATCTTCGATGAGGCGCCGCTGCCGGTGGCGGTTGCCGACCGCGCCTATGGCCGGCTGCTCGATCTCGTTGGAAGCCTCGATCTTCACTCCGATGCAAATCGCCGTCTTGCCGACATCAATCGCGTCGCGGCGTGCGACCTGCTACATTGAGCTGAGCCGCGCGATATTGCACTTCCCGTTCGGTGCAAATTGCTCCGACAGTTTGCGCGCATCTGCATTGCCCAATATCGCGGCATTGTGGGTTGACCGCGGGCAGAAGACAGCCGAAGTTGCGCCCGCCGTGGTAATTTCTTCTCACTTCAGCCCAGTTTCCGACCGCTTCATTCCTGACTCCCGTCAGGCATGGATGCGGCTTGTCGTCGCCGTTTTGATCGCCTCCGTCGGCGCCGTCGGCATGTGGTCCGTCGTCGTGGTGATGCCGGTGGTGCAGGCCGAGTTCGCGGCCACCCGCGGCGCGGTTTCGCTCGCCGCCACCATGGTCTTCTTCGGGTTTGGGCTAGGCGGCGTGGTCATGGGCAGGATCACCGACCGCCTCGGCATCGTTCCGGCGATGACGGTCAGCATCGCCTTCCTGGTCGCCTCCTATGTGCTGGCGGGACTATCGACAGCGCTGTGGCAGTTCATCGCCGTCTCGTTGCTGATGGGGCTCGGCTCATCGGCGACGTTTGCACCATTGATGGCGGAAGCCTCGCACTGGTTCGAGCGCTACCGCGGCCTGGCAGTGACCATCGTCGCGTCAGGCAATTACATCGCGGGCACATTCTGGCCGCCGCTGGTCAACTGGGGCACGCACACCTACAGCTGGCGCGAGACCCACTTCGCCATCGCCGCCGTCTGCGCGGTGCTGATGACGATCCTGCTCCTCGTGCTGCGCCAGATGATGAACGGCAGCGCAGCGCATGATCGCGCTAATGCACCGCCGCCGCGGGTCGACCTCAATCTGTCCACCAACGCGCTGACGGTGTTGCTGTGCATTGCCAGCATCTCCTGCTGCGTCGCCATGTCGATGCCGCAGGTCCACATCGTCTCCTATTGCGGCGATCTCGGCTATGGTCCGGCGCGCGGCGCGGAGATGCTGTCGCTGATGATGGCGTTCGGCATCGTCAGCCGCATCGGCTCGGGGTTCATCGCCGACAGGTTCGGCGGCATGGTCACGCTGCTGATCGGATCGATGGCACAGGCTTTCGCGCTGTTCTTCTATCTGTTCTTCACCAGCCTGCCGTCGCTGTTCCTGATCTCGGCGATGTTCGGCCTGTTCCAGGGCGGCATCGTGCCGAGCTACGCCATCATCGTGCGCGAGACGATGCCGGCGAACGAGGCCGCCACCCGCGTCGGCATCGTCATCTCCGCGTCCGTCGTCGGCATGTCGTTCGGCGGCTGGATCTCCGGCGTCATCTTCGACTGGACGGGCTCCTACGCGGCAGCCTTTGCCAACGGCTTTGTCTGGAACCTGCTCAATGTCGTGATCGTGCTGATGCTGCTGATGCGCGGCCGGCAGCGGCTGGCGATGGCGTAGGCCCGACAATCGTCCGGCGAGCGGATCATGGCATTCGCGATCAAGGCCGAAATCGACGATCCGCGCGCCAGCGCATTCACGTTCACCGCGCAGAAGACGATGTATGGCGGCAAGCAAGTCGCCGAAGGCGACACCATCTTCGTGTTTGCGAGCGAGAACGAGGGCGGGCAGGGTCTTGTCGCGCGCGGCATCGTCACGTCAGCCAAAGCGACACCGAAGATGCCTGGACTTGCCAGGCAAACACCGCGCGTGAGCATCACGGTCAGGCGCACGGCCCTTGCAAAGCGACAGCTCGGCCGGACCGAGCTGAAGCGTTTCAGCGACTGGAACGACGGCCGGCCGGAGACCGAGCTCAATTTCAAGTTCTATCGCCAGGCGACCAACAAGATCGTCGGCATCTCGGACGAGACCGCAGCGTTCCTCGAAGAGTTCTTCCAGGCGGCCGTACCCGTTCTCGGGGAATGAGCAGCCTGTGATCTTCAGGCGGCCGTTCGGCTGCTAGCCCTGCGCGCAGACCGCGGTCTGCGCGGCGACGAACTACTTGAGATTGCTCCGCGGTCACGTCACACTGCGCCTTTATCGGCGGCGGGGAGGGTGCGGTGACCACATCGACATCACAGAAGCCGGCACAATCTTGCGACATCGTCATGAAAGGCGGCATCACCAGTGGCACGGTTTACCCGCTGGCGATGGTCGAACTCGCGAAAAAATTCCGCTTTGCCAATATCGGCGGCACGTCGGCAGGGGCCATTGCCGCTGCGGCGGCCGCCGCGGCCGAATACGGCAGGTTGGTCGAGGGGGCTGGTTTCGAACGGCTGGAGAAAGTGCCGCAGGAAGTAGGCCCGGAACTCCTCTCCATGTTTCAGCCGTCGCCTGCGCTCAAGCCGCTGTTCAGCATGTTCGTGGCTGCGCTCCGGGCGAACGGCGCGATCGAACGAACGTTCGCAATATTTGCGGCGGCCCTCCGCGGCTATCGGTTTGCGGCGTTACTGGGCGTGGCGCCGGGCGTGATCATCGCCGTCATCGCGCTCCTGTGGTGCGCCTGGGGTTGGTTCTTCTTCGGTGTGCTGGCGGCAGTCGTGGGCCTGATGGCCGCGCTTGCGTGGCGCTTGCAGAAGGCAACCAATACCGAACTGCCTGCCAACGATTATGGGCTTTGTCCCGGCATTCGCCAGTCGTCGCCGGCGCCGGACGGCTTCACCGACTGGCTCGCGTTGCTGATACAGGAAGCGGCGGGACGCAAGCAGGACGATCCCCCGCTCACATTCGGCGATCTCGACGCGCCGCCGGACGGTGCACCGGCGATCAATCTGGCGATGATGACGACAAGCCTGATGGAGGAACGTCCCTACACATTGCCGATGCAGAACGAACGTTTCAGCTTCAGGATAAGCGAATGGCGCAAGATATTTCCGAAAGAGGTCATGGACTTCCTGATCGCCAACGGCCGCCCCTTCGAAGTCGAAAATGACGAAAAGGAAGACTTCTTCTATTTTCCGGAGCGATCAAAGCTGCCGGTGATCGTCGGCGCGCGAATGAGCCTGAGTTTTCCTGTCCTGATTTCAGCTGTTCCCCTCTGGACGCGTGATTTCACCCTTCGGACGGAGGACGACCGGCAGACGTTGCGACGCTGCCTGTTCAGCGATGGCGGACTGACAAGCAACTTTCCTATCCATTTCTTCGACCACCTGTTTCCGAACAGTCCGACCTTTGCGATCTCGCTCGACGACTTCGACGCCGCGCGCAATTACAGCCATGTCTGGCTGCCAGCGTCGCCGCGAAGCGGAAGCCAGTTGCCGATCCTGCCGTTCAGCGGTCTCGGCAGCTTTCTGCTCCGGCTGCTCTATTCCGCCAAGGATTGGCAGGACAATCTGCAAAGCACGCTTCCCGGTTATCGCGAGCGCATCGTCCACATCGCGCTCAAGCCCGACGAGGGCGGCCTCAACCTGACCATGAACAAGCAGACCGTCGCCAGGCTGGTGGGTTACGGCCAGCAGGCCGGGATCAAGCTGCGGGACGATTTCGACATGAATGAGCACCGCTGGCGGCGCTTCCTGGTCTCGATGGCGCGGATGGAGCAAAGTCTCGACGAGGTCGCCGCCGCGTACGAACAGGTGCCGGGCGAGTTCGGGGATTTTCTCGACCGCTATCTGAAGGACGCCAAACCCTACAAGAGCCCGGAGGAGCCCGGCCACCGGCCGCCCTACTCGCAGGACACCAAGGCGCGGGTGGAGGAGATGCTGCGGCGGGCAGGGCAATTGGTGGCACTTGGAAAGGACTGGCGCGCCAAGCCGACCATCCGCGACGGCGACATTCCAAGGCCGGCGACCAATCTGCGCATCACGCCGAAATACTGATGTCAGGCCGCCTGGCCTGCCTTCAGCAGGCTGCAGCCGGTGATTTTCAAGCTGCCGTCCGCCTGCTGCTCCAGCGTGTAGAGGGCTTCCCAGGCTTCGCCCTTTTCGTCGACGATGTGGACGCGCTGCGCGACATGGCCATCGGAGACTTTTGCCTCGCCGAACTCGAAGCTCCGGTGGCGATAGACCGGCGGGTAACCCTGCTGCACCATCTGCATGAAGATCTCGGCATGCCCGAAAATCTCCTGGATGGCCGGCGCGGCATAGGAATAGGCGGCGCTCGCGTCGTCTCTGGCAAAGGCCCGCTCCTGCGAGCGGATCACGTCTTGCGCGGCGGCGACATCGGCGGCGCGGGCAGGCGCCGCGACGGACAGCAGCAGGGCAACAAGCAGGACGACGGCGCGCATGACAATGCTCCCGGGTACGATGCCTTGCAGATACGTTTACACCGCCGGGCGGTTTCCCGCCTGCCCAATCGGGTTGCAGGCGCAGGCTACCCGGCGTGCGGGCGCAGCAGCTTTCCGGGATGGCGGCCGTCGACATGGCCCATGAAGGGCGGGTGGATGGAATAGCCGATCAATTCGCGCGCCCGTTCCGGCAGCGTGTCGGCGATCCCGGCAGGCACGGCCAGCGCCATGTTCTCGAGTTGGCGCACCCAGCCGGCGCAATATTGCGGCGTGATGATCAGCCGCGGGCGGTCGGAGCGGTTGGCGCCGCCACGATGCCACAGCGTGCCCTTGGTGATGCCGAGCGACCCGGACGCCATGGTCATCCTGATCGCATCGGTGCGCTCGTAGGTAGCGCGCGCCGCGCCCTTGCGTGCGAAGTCGGCCGGCGTCAACGCACCCTCGATGCGCAGATCGTCCCACACATGGCTGCCCGGAATGATCTCGGTGGCGCCGTTCTCTTCAGTGGTGTCGTCGATCGCCCAGAACGTGCTGATGCCGAACGCCGGCCGCGGCCGCGGGATTCTCACGCCGCCATCATCCGTGTGCCAGGGCTGCACGGTCTCGCCGGGATGCAGGTTGATGGCGAGCAGCGCCGAAAGCAGACAGCTCTCGCCGAGCTCGGCCTCGGCGAAGGCGAGCGCCAGCGGATGGATCGCCAGCTCCGCAAACACCGGCGATTTCGCCATCAGCGCATAGACGCGATTGGTCTTCTCGCCCTCGAAATCGTTGCGGCCCTTCAGATCGTGCGCCAGGTGCGGCGCCAGCGCCGTGCGGATGGCGGCCACCTGGTCGGGCGAAAGCACGCGCTCGAAAATCAGGTAGCCGCGCTGGTCGAATTCCTCGCGCCAGGAATCGAAGGAACGTCCCTTCAACCACGGTGCCGCCTGTTCCGCTGCTGTCGCCATGGCGCGCTCCCTGTCATCTTTGAAGTTTCCTCCATTGTAGCGCCGCAGCGTTGTCCGGCAAGCCGGCACCGCATCACGGCTCCGACCATTCTTCCCAGAATTTCAGCAGCGGCTCGGCGAGCGTGTCGGGGCGATCCTCCGGGAAGAACAGCCGGCCGTCCTCGACCTCGATGACGGCCTTGGCGCCGGGGATGGTGTCCTTCAGCCAGTAAGCCCATTTCCTGTCGAAGAAAATGTCCTTCAGTCCCCACACGATCAGCGTCGGCACTTCGAGCTGCTTGAGCGCCGAATGAATGGCGACCGTCTGGCTGTTGTCGAAGCCGAGCCAGTAGCGCGCGAACGCGTCGATGCGTTCGGGCGAGGACAGCAGCGGCTGCAGATAAAGGCGGATCAAATCGTCGGTGAGGATGCTGGTATCGAAATAGGCGCGGAACAGCGGCGCGGATTCACCGCGCGCATGGCGCTCGCGCGCCAGATCAGGGCGGTCGAGCGTGGGCCGGAACACCTGCGCCAGCGTGCCCTTGCGGCAATGCTCCATCAGCGGCAGCACCTGCGGCGGCGGCCAGCCGTCATGGACGTCGCAATTGGTCAGCACGAGCGAGCGCAAGCGCTGCGGATGGTGTGCCGCAAAGATCTGCGCGATGGCGCCGCCGGAATCGTTGCCGACGAGATCGATCTTGTCGATGCCGAGGTGGTCGAGCACTTCGGCCAGCATCTGCGCCTGCGCGGTGAAGGAGACGTCCTGCGTCGGCGTAATCTCCGTATAGCCCAGCCCCATCAGGTCGACGGCGATGCAGCGCCGCCTGTGCTCGACGCGGTCGAAAATGTGCCGCCAGTGATAGCCGCAGATCGGCACGCCATGCACGAACAGCGCCGGCGGGCCTTCGCCGCGCTCGACATAGGCGATGCGGCCGGACTTGACCGGCGCAAAGCGCCGGCTGGCGTGAAACTCCGATATTTCCATGGAATGCCTCCGTGATACGGAGGCCATTTGGACCGGATCAGTGCGGCCGCGCTGTCATGATCTTGCGCAAGTCGGTGAGCCGGCTGGCGCTCGCGGTGCGACGGAGCGCGACCGGCGTGCAGCCGAAGAAGCTACGGAAGCGCGCGGTGAAATGGCTGTGGCTGGCAAAGCCGGCATCGAGCGCGATGGTCGTCAGGTCGTCGTCACTGTCGAGCACGGCATCCAGCGCTTGCGCCAGACGCTCCTGCAGCACGTAGTCGTAGATCGAGGTCCCCACCATCTGCCGAAACACGTGGCAGAGATGGAATGGCGAAAGGTTTGCAAGCTTCGCCAGCCGCGCAACGTTCCATTTGTTCGACGGCGCAACGGCAATCGCTTCCTTGACGCGCTCCAGTGCCCGCGTCCGCCGCATCAGCGCCGATGGCCGCAAGTCGGGCTTCTCCTTGCGCATCGCATCGAACGACACGTTGAGCAGATCGAGACCGATGGTCTCGACTTCGAACTCGTCGATCTGACCTTGCCCCAGCCGCGCACCGAGCAGGTTACGCAGCATCATGGCGGGAGCTGGCAGCAGTCCGTGCGGGGCCAACGCCGCCTCGCCGCTCCGGTCGACATATTCCGGAGCAAGCTCTTCGCCAAAGCGCAGGATCAGCGCACGATCGCCGATGCCGCCGGGATAACTGATCCGAAACGGCGTATCTGCCGCGACGAACACGGCATGGCTGGGCGTGCCGATCACCTGCCGGCCGGGCGCGTCGTGCTTGGCAAACACGCCCGCGAGCGGCAGCACCACCGCGTTGCGATCCTGCCGCTCGACATCGCCGCAGGCATCCGAAACGCCGCGCGCCTCGAACAGGCCGATCTGCAGTGTTGCGCTGTCGAACTGGGATTTGCGGGTGACTGGCAAGGATTGAAATCCGCAGGCTTGCGTGAAGTTCTATCATATCACGGAACCGGCTTTTTCGCACCTGTCGCCGGGGCAAGCCTAGCGCGTAAACGCAAGGTCACCGGCCGCCACGCATTCGCTGCGTGCCGGTCATTCGGCCGCGGCCGGTTGCTTGCGCTGCCAAAACGGACTGTAATTGGGACCGACCAATCAGGCTGCGGCCAGCAACATTCCGGAGCGGGGAATGACGGAGGAAGCCAAGACCCATTACGAGGTGATCGTCGTCGGCGCCGGCGTTGCCGGCATCTACCAGATCAAGCGCCTCGCCGATCTCGGCATCGACGCCACCGTGCTCGATTCCGCGCCCGACCTCGGCGGCACCTGGTACTGGAACCGCTATCCCGGCTGCCGATTCGATTCCGAGAGCTACACCTACGGCTATTCCTTCTCGCGCGAGCTGCTCGACGAGTGGCACTGGAAGGAGCGCTTCTCGAGCCAGCCCGAGAACCTGCGCTATCTCAACTATGTCGCCGACAAGTTCGACCTGCGCAAGCACATGCAGTTTGGCTGCGCTGTTGAGGCAGCGCATTTCGACGAGACGCATGACCTGTGGCGGCTCAAGATCGGCGACGGCCGCGTGCTGACCTGCCGCTTCATGGTGCTGGCGATCGGCCTGTTGTCGGCGCCGACGCTGCCGCGCCTTCCTGGTCTCGATCGCTTCAAGGGCCGCTCGTTCCACACCTATTACTGGCCGCACGAGCCGGTAGAAATCGAGGGCAAGAAGGTGGCCGTGATCGGCACCGGCGCCACCGCCATCCAGATCATCGGCGAGATCGCCGACAAGGTCGCCGAGCTCACCGTGTTCCAGCGGCGGCCGAACTGGAGCGCGCCGCTCCACAACAGCCCGATCTCGGACGCCGAGATGGCCGACATCCGCGCGCGTTACGACGAGATATTTGCGGCCTGTGCCCGCACGCCCGGCGGCTTTGAGCACGAGCCCGACCGTCGCGGCTTCTATGAGGTCTCGCGCGAGGAGCGCCACAAGCTCTGGGACAAGCTCTATGGCGAACCGGGCTTCGGCATCTGGCTCGCCAATTTCCGCGAGATCTTCATGGACGAGGTGGCGAACGCTGAGTTCTCCGAATATGTCGCCGGCCGCATCCGCCAGCGTGTAAAAAACCCCGAAGTGGCGGAAACACTGATCCCGCGCGACCACGGCTTTGGCGTGCAGCGCGTGCCGCTGGAGACCAACTATCTCGAGGCTTATAACCGCGACAACGTGCATCTTGTCGACATCAGCAAGACGCCGATCGAGGAGATCACCGAGAACGGCATTCGCACCACCGCGCGCGACTATGAATTCGACATCATCGTCTACGCCACGGGCTTCGACGCCATCACCGGCGCCTATGACAAGATCGACATCCGCGGCGTCGGTGGCGAAAAGCTGTACGACAAGTGGAAGGACGGCCCGTCAACCTTCCTCGGCATGCTCTCGCAGGGTTTCCCGAACCTGTTGATGCCGACCGGCCCGCAAAGCGCGTCCGCGACGACGAACTTTCCGCGCGGCATCGAGACCGGCGTCAACTGGTGCACGGACCTGCTGCAGTTCATGTGGGATCACGGCTACACCCGCGCCGATCCGATCCGCGCGGCGGAGGAACGCTGGAGCGCGCACGTCGCCAAGATGTACGAGATCATGCTGATGCGCAAAGCCAGGGGCTGGTTCACCGGCTACAATTCCAACGTCGACGGCCACGAGGCGGGCAAGGTGCGCTACTTCGTCTACAATGGCGGCACGCCGAAATATGTCGGCATCATCAACGATGTCGCCGCGAAGGGCTACGAGGAAGTGACGTTTTCCTCGAATGGGCAGGCAGCATCGGACACACCGCGCTCGCGCGTCTCGGCTTGAGACATCACGCCTCGAACGCGATCTCTACCGTGGCGACATCGCCGAAGCGCGCGCAGACGTGCTGGCCGCGGCGGATCGGCAGCATGCCCGTCATCGAGCCGGTGCTGATGGTCTCGCCGGCCCGGAGGCCGTCGCCATACTGGCGGCGCTCGTCGGCGAGCCATTGTAGCGGCCGCAGTGGATCGCCCATCACGTCGGCGCCACTGCCTTCGCGGCGCAAGGCACCGTTGACTTCCAGCCGCACCGGCATGTCAGCAAGCCCGTTCCGCCACTTGTCGATCCGGTTGCCAAACACATAGCGTCCCGACGCGCTGCCATCGGCGAGGATCGCAGGGAGCGGCGGCAGCGCACCTCTGACATAGCGGCATTCTGCGACTTCAATGCCGGCGTGAACGTCCGCAATGGCGTCGATCACTTCCGGCATCGTCCACGGCGCCTCGCGCGGCGGCAGGTCGCGCGCCAGCGTGACGAAGAATTCGCATTCGACCAGCGGATCGAGCAGCTCAGCATGTTTGAAGCGGGCAGGGGACGCACATTTGAAGCGGCGAAACGAGCGTCCGTAGATCGGACCTTCGAGCCCGAGCTTGCCGCGCACATTTGCCGTGGTGCCCGCAATCTTCCACCCCAGCGGCTCCCAGCCGAGCCGTTCCGCCACCGCGCGATTGATCACGTAAGCTTGGGCCGCGGTTTCCGGTACGAGATCATCGGCCAGCCGATCGAGCTGTCTTGCCTCGCGACGGGCTTCGACCAGCAGGTCGGCGAGCGCCTGTTGTTTAGCGGAAAGCATCGTTGCGCGCACTCCTTACCGGCCCTGAAATACCGCAGCGCGGCGCTCGATGAAGGACTGGATGCCTTCGCGCGCGTCAGCCGAGTTGAGCACGCGGTCGCGGATTGCGGGGATATAGGCGATCGCGGCAGCCTCGCCGCCCTCGATGTATTTGAGCGCGGCTTCCTTGGTGACCTGGATGCCGAGCGGCGCGTTGCGCGCAATGGCCGCGGCCAGCTCCATGGCGCGGGCGACCTGCTGCCCGGCGGGCACGACTTCCTGCACCAGCCCGATCTCTTTGGCGCGCGCGGCATTGAATTCGTCGCAGAGGAAAAGGTGATACATCGCATTGCCCCAGCCGGCGCGGGTCAGGAAGCGGAAATGCGCGCCACCCAGCGGGGCGATGCCGCGCTTGGATTCCATCTGGCAGAAGCGGCTGTCGTCGGCGGCCACCACGATGTCGCCCGCCAGCATCAGTTCGATGCCGATGGTGAACACGATGCCCTGCACGGCGGTGACGATCGGCTTCTTGCAGCGCTTCTGCAGCGCGAAGGCGTCGACATTGCCCTCCTTGAAGTTGCGCTTCTCGGCGGTCGGACCGAAGAATTTCGGCATGTCGAGGCCGGCGGTGAAATCCTTGCCCTCTGCGCAGATCACGCCGACCCAATAATCGTCATTGTTGTGAAGCTCGGTCAACGCGTCCGAAAGCTGCTCCATCATTTGCGGCGAGAAGGCATTCTTCTTCGCCGGATTATCGATGATGATCTGGAAGATGCGGTCGTGCACTTCGGTGCGGATCTTGCCTTCGCTCATGTTGGAACTCCCTTAGCGGTCGTATTTGACTGACAGCGCGGTACGGATCGCGGCCGCGCGCTCCGGCGGAAACGCCGCCGCGCCCTGGTCGAGCAGCTGGAAAAACGACAGCACGCCGCCGCGCGAACCCCAGTTTCCTTCGTCAATGACGCGGAAATTGATCCACCAGCTCGGTGAGGGCGCTTTCATGCCGAGCGCTTCGGTGAGCGCGGCAAAAATGTTGCCGATTACGGCCTCGCGATCCCTGCGCGTCCAGCAGCAATCCATCACCACGACGTCGAGCACCATCACGTCGCTCGGATTGTCCGACAGCAATTCGCCGCCATGGGCAATCATGTCGAGCGGCCGCTCGAGGAAATGGACCTGGTAGCCGCGACGCGCCTCGGGCGCGAGCCGGCCGACCTCCGGCACCAGCACCGCGTCGGTGAGCGTTTTCGCCAGCACGCGCCGCTGGGCGGCGTTGATGCGCCCCTGCGCCGTCATCACGTGGATAAAGGTCATGGCGACGCGCCTCCCGGACAGGCATCTTGATCTCTATGACGGGTGGCATAGTTCACCATCAGACTGGATATGTCAACCGTCATAGTCTATGCTGGCTATGCGAATCCCGGGAGACGGCATGACTTCAGAGACGAGGGCAAGGATGGTGACGGGCGCGGCGGACCTGATGAGCCGGCGCGGTGTCAATGGCACCAGCATGCGCGACGTGGTGCGTCATACCGGCACCCCGCGCGGCTCAATCGGCCACCATTTTCCGCGCGGCAAGCAGCAGCTGATCGAGGACGCGATCGAGTTCGCCGGCAGGCAGGTGTCGGGCCCGCTAAGGCATCTTACGGAGGATCGCGGCGCCATCGCGGGCCTGCGCGAATTCATCTCGCTGTGGCGCAGGACGCTGGAGCGGTCGAAATTCCAGGCCGGCTGTCCCGTGCTCGCGGTTGCCGTCGAGCAGTTCGTTAACGAGGCGACCGAACGGGACGGCAAACCGGACGAAGCCGCGCAAGGCCGTCTGCTCGAGCTTGCCGACGGCGTATTTGCCGACTGGCAGCACATCATGGTAAGCGCGCTGCGCCGCGAAGGCGTATCGCCGGCCCGTGCGCGGCGTCTTGCGACGTTGGTGATTGCCTCCACCGAGGGCACGGTCGCGATGTGCCGCGCCGCCCGCAGCGCGCAGCCGCTGGAGGATGTCAGGCACGAGCTGGAACTGGTGCTCTCGGCAGCGATTGCGGGCTGAGCGTCAGGGCTTGCAGTTCGGTGTCGGCGGCAGGTCTGCGAACCGGTCGCGGGTCCAGGCAACGAGGTCGGCATCGAGCGCTGGGTGGTTGGTGACCAGCGAAACGTGGTCGCGTCTGGGATAGATGCGATAGTCGATCGGCTGGCCGGCCGCACAGCGCGCGGCGACGTAGCGCGCTTGCAGGGCAGGGAGCACGAGATCGTCGGCTGTGCCTTGCGCGATGAGAACAGGTGCCGCGATTCCCGTAGCCGGCGTGTTCTGCCGCAGCCGTTCGCCGAGCGGGCCGGAGGCGGGATCGCGCGCAAAGATGCCGCCAGAGGGAAGCAGATTCGTCTCGGCAACGGAAAACAGCGTGGGCCAGCCACCGGCACAACGCGAGGCGATGTCGCCGACAAGCGGCCGCGTCCCCGCGTTCACATAGGCTGGGATGCCGACATCCGGATAGGCGGCCGCATAGGCCTTGATGAGATAGGACGACACGATCTTGCCGAATGACGTGCCTTGGCTAGACTTTAGCAGCGCCGGGAGATCGCTCGCCGGCGCAAGCGCTGCGACGCCCGCAACGTTCACATCCGGCGAGTAGTCGTCGGCGCGGATGCCGGTCCACAGCGCGGAGTTGCCGCCCTGCGAATGGCCCCACACCACGATGCGGTTGCCGAGCGAAGGCCCCTCCAGCCGCCGTGCCGCGCGGACTGCGTCGAGCACCGCACGGGCCGCATCCTCGCCGACCAGATAGGCATGGCCGCCGGCGGTACCGAGGCCGGGATAGTCCGTGGCGACGTAGGCCCAGTTCTCCGCAATGACGCGGTCAACTGCGGGAACGTTGGCGAACGGCTTCATCAGGGATGGCGCGCAGCCGGGCACGATACCGGTGGTGCCATGCGCCCAGGCGATCACCGGACGCGGGCCGCTGCTCGTTTGCGCTGATGTGACAACGATGGCGCTGGCGACGGTTGGCGAATTGGCGCGCAGTGTCGTGTAGAGAATGCGCCAGCCCTTCGCGCCCGCCGGCAATTGCTTCGTGTAAGGCTCGCTGCGCAGCAGGGCGCCGGGATCGGCCGCCTTCTGTGCGGGCGGGTCATAGAACGCATCGGGTTGGGCGGGGTACGATGCGATCCACAACGCGACGATCATCGCAACGACGATCGCGGCCAGAATGACTGCCCAGCGCGCGATCGAGCGAGCGACTGCCATCTGCTATCCTCAGACCTCTGCCACCGCATCGCCCCAGGGCTGCGCGCTTTCCGTCGCGCCGGAATTGGTCGATCCCTGCCGCATCACGACGCTGGGACAGGCGAACTTCATCGGGAAAGTCTGGATGCGCGCCTGTTCGTAATCGAAGCGGGCACGCAAGGCCTCGTGCACCGGCGCGGGCAATCGCACGTCGCCGATCACGATCGCGCCCTCGCTGGCATCGATGCGAGGTTGATGGATCGCAGCTTCGAGGTCCATGTCGAAATCCATGGCGAAGGATAGCAGCTGCGTCACGGCTGGGAGGATGCGGCGGCCGCCGGAGGCGCCCACCGCAAGGCGGCGGCCGTCGTCGGCCTCTGCCACCACAGGCGTGTAGTTGGTGAGACAGCGCTTGCCGGCGGCAAGCGAATTCGGCACGCCCGGCGTCGGGTCGAACCACATGATGCCGTTGTTCATGGTGATGCCGGTTTGCGGCGTCACGAATTTCGAGCCGAAGGTCGAGAGCAGCGTTTGCGTCACGGCGGCCATGTTGCCGTCCTTGTCGACCACGGAGAAATGCGTGGTGCAGGCCGGCGCGAGATGCTCGGCGCCGAGCGTGCGGCGGCCGTCGGCATCGCCCATGTCGGAGAGGCGCTCGCGATAGGCGGCTTGCAGCGCCAGCGCATATTCGCTGTAAGCCGCCGCGTCCGGCGCGTGTCCGGGCGTCCATTTTTCCATGTGGCGCAGCGTCGACGCCAGTGTCGGACCTGCGGTGAGCTCGGGTGTGGCAAACACCTTGCCGCCGCGATAGGGGATTTGCAGCGCGTGCCGATAATAGGCGCGGAAGGCCGCGAGATCTTGCACCGACAGCGCGCCGCCCGCTTCCTTGATGTCGGCGGCCATGCTGCGCGCAATGTCGCCCTCGTAGAAATCGCGCGGGCCCCGCGCGGCGAGCTGCTCCAGCGTCGCCTTCAGTCTATTCTGCGGCAGCCGCACGGTGGACTTGATGCCCCATTGCGCGTTCGGCGGCAGGCCGTCCTGCAGATAGGCGGCCGCGCTCGCCGGATAACGCCGCAGGTCCACCGCGGAGCTTGCGATCATCAGCGTGGTCCACCAGTCCACCAGCAGGCCTTCGCCGGCGAGCCTGGCGCCGGGCGCGAGCAACTCCTTCCACGGCATCCTGGCGTGGCGGCGATGCGCCTCCTCCATGCCGGCGACGACGCCGGGCACCGCGATCGAGCCCGGGCCGTGCAGATTGCGGTCGTCGTTCACCCGCGGCCAGGGGAAGATATCGGAGGCCGCGGCGCCGCCACCGATCAGCGGATAATCCTCGACGCGCAGGCTGTTC
>Ga0081540_1002527_pt1 | contig 14845 bp, 12 predicted proteins | sample TabmetS2T1R1_FD_71024 | JGI IMG/M metagenome (GOLD analysis project Ga0081540, IMG submission 71024) | Tabebuia heterophylla rhizosphere microbial communities from the University of Puerto Rico - S2T1R1 | ecosystem: Host-associated > Plants > Roots > Rhizosphere ... | reverse complement strand
GGACATCATACGCCGTCAGGCGCATCCTCGATCGCGCCGGCAAGATCGCCGAGGGCTCGGTGATGTTCTCGGGCGTCGACGTGAAGGCCGCGAGCGAAGCCGAGATGCGTGACCTGCGAGGCCGCGAGATCTCGATGATCTTCCAGAATCCGCGCGCGGCGCTCAATCCCATTCGCAAGGTCGGCGACCAGATCGAGGACGTGTTGCGCCAGCATGTGCAGCAGTCGCAGGTCGGCGATCGCGGCGAGAAGGCGATCGAGGCCCTGGAGCAGGTCAAGATCGCCCGTCCGCGCGAGCGCTATCACGCCTATCCGTTCGAGCTTTCCGGCGGCATGTGCCAGCGCGTCGTGATCGCGCTGGCGCTGGCCTGCAATCCGCGGCTTCTGATTGCGGACGAGCCCACCACCGGCCTCGACGTCACCACGCAAAAGGCTGTCATGGACCTTATCGTGGAGCTGACGAAGCAGCGCGGCATGTCGACGATCCTGATCACGCATGATCTTGGATTGGCCGCCGCCTATTGCGACCGCGTGGTCGTGATGGAGAAGGGCCATGTGGTCGAGACCGCGAAGTCGGCTGACATCTTCGCCAAGCCCGAGCATCCCTATACGAAGAAATTGATGCGCGCGACGCCGCGGCTCGGGGTTTCGTTGCGCGATCTGTTGCCGGAGGAAGAGGCGGCCGCGGCAAAGCCGGTGGCTGCGCCGGCACCGGCGGCGGAGGAGAAATCAGGCAAGCCGCTGCTTCTCGTGGAAAAGCTGGTCAAGGAATATCCGCGCCAGGGCGCGACCGCCGTGCTGGGCAAGCTGTTCAGCCGCAAGCCGCCGGTCGAGCAGGAGGTGTTCCGCGCCGTCGATGGCATCAGCTTCAGCGTCGGCCACGGCGAGAGCGTCGGCCTTGTCGGCGAATCCGGCTGCGGCAAATCGACGACGTCGATGATGGTGATGCGCCTGCTCGACCAGACTTCCGGCCGCATCATGTTCGATGGCGATGAGATCGGCACCATCATGCCGCATGCCTTTGCGCGCCTGCCGCTGCGCAAGAGCATCCAGATGGTGTTCCAGGATCCGACCGACAGCCTCAATCCGCGCTTCACCGCGGCGCGCGCCATTGCGGACCCGATCATGCAACTCGGCGACATCAGGGGACGCGACGCGCTGCGCGCGCGCTGCGAGGAACTCGCCGGCCTCGTCGGTTTGCCGATCAACCTGCTGGATCGCTTCCCGCACCAGCTCTCCGGCGGCCAGAAGGCCCGCGTCGGCATTGCCCGCGCCATCGCCCTGCAGCCGAAGCTCGTGGTCCTGGACGAGCCGACCGCGGCGCTCGATGTCTCCGTTCAGGCGGTGGTGCTGAACCTGCTGCAGGACCTCAAGCAGTCCATGGGCATGAGCTATCTGTTTGTCTCCCATGATTTGAATGTAGTGCGTCTGTTGTGCGATCGTGTCATTGTGATGCGGACCGGGCGGATCGTCGAAGAGGGTACTTCCGAGAAGGTGCTCGGTGATCCGCAGGACGCCTACACACGGCAGCTGCTGGAAGCCATTCCGCATCCGCCGCTGCCGGTGCACTGACAACGATAACGGGAGGAACCATGGCTGCCGATCCGCTCGACGACTACATCGACTCCGTGTCGAAGGCGCTCGGCGTCACCGTCGAGGAGGCCTGGCGCCCGGCGGTGCGCGCCAATCTCGAAGTCTCGCTGCGGCTCGGCCGGCTCGTCGACGAGTTCACGCTGCCTGATGAAACCGAGCCGGCCAGTGTCTATTCAGCCTGATATCGCGATGACGGCCGGCTCCGACGACATGTCCGCATCCGACATCGCGCAGGCGGTTTCTGCCCGCAAGCTCTCGGCCGTCGAGGTGACCGAGGCCGCCTTGGCGCGCATCAGAAAGCACGACCAGGTCCTCAATTCCTTCACGGATGTTACCGCCGAGCGCGCCCGAGCGAGGGCGCGGGACATCGACGCTGCGATCGCCGCGGGCAAGAACGTGGGCCCGCTTGCGGGCGTGCCGTTTGCCGTGAAGAACCTGTTCGACGTGAAGGGCCTTTCCACCCGCGCGGGTTCAAAGATCAATCGCGACCTGCCGCCGGCCGCGCGCGACGCCACGCTGATCGAACGCATGGAAGCTTCTGGCGCCGTGCTGGTCGGCGCGCTCAACATGGGCGAATACGCCTATGATTTCACGGGCGAGAACGTCCATGACGGCCCCTCGCGCAATCCGCACGATCCGACACGGATGACCGGCGGCTCTTCCGGTGGCTCAGGCGGCGCGGTCGGCGGCGCTTTGGTGCCGATCGCGCTGGGATCGGACACCAACGGCTCGATCCGCGTGCCGTCGTCCTTCTGCGGCGTCTTCGGCCTGAAGCCGACCTATGGAAGGCTGTCGCGTGCGCGCTCCTATCCTTTTGTTTCGAGCCTCGACCATCTCGGCCCGCTCGCACGCAATGTCGGGGATCTCGCACTCGCCTACGACGCCATGCAGGGAGCTGATGCCGATGATGCGGCCTGCACGACGCGGCCGGTCGAGCCGGTCGCGGGCTCGCTCGCGCAGGGGATCGATGGATTGAAGGTCGCGATCGCCGGCGGATACTTCCAGAAGAACGTTTTTCCCGAAGCGCAGGAGGCCGTGGCGCGGGTCGCCAAGGCACTCGGCGCAACGGAGACCGTCATCCTGCCCGAAGCGGCACGCGCCCGCGCGGCAGCCTACATCATCACTATGACGGAAGGTGCCTCGCTCCATCTCGACCGGCTGCGCAAGCGCCCTTGGGATTTCGATCCCGCGGTGCGCGACCGCTTCATCGCCGGCGCGATGGTGCCGGCCGTGCTGGTCGACCGCGCGCAAAAGTTCCGCCGCTGGTACCGCGCCAAGGTGCTTGAATTGTTCAAGTCCGTCGATGTGATCCTGGCGCCTGCAACGCCGTGCGTCGCGCCCAAGCTCGGGCAGGTGACGTTTACGCTCGATGGCGTGGAGCAGCCGGTGCGCGCCAATATCGGCATCCATACGCAACCGATCTCCTTTATCGGCCTGCCTGTAGTGGCGGTGCCCGTGCCGCTGCAGCCGATGCCGATCGGCGTGCAGGTCATCGCCGCGCCCTGGCGCGAGGACATTGCGCTGCGGGTTGCGCACGCGCTGGAAAAGACGGGCGTTGTCGCAGCTCCCGCGCCGCGAGGAATCTGAGATGGAGATCGACCTTCCCGACGTGCTCGCCGAGGTCACCGCGCAGTTCCAGCGCTACGAGAAGGCGCTGGTCGACAACGACGTTACCGTGCTCGACGAACTGTTCCGCAACGACAGGCGCACGCTGCGCTATGGCATCGGCGAGAATCTGTATGGCCATGATGCCATCATGGCCTTCCGCGCCGCGCGCTCGCCGGTCGGGCTGATGCGCAGGACCGACAAGACCGTCATCACCACCTATGGCCGCGATACCGCGGTGGCTTCGACGTTGTTCTATCGCGATGCGTGGACGAGCCCGAAAGTCGGGCGGCAAATGCAGACGTGGATACGCTTTCCCGAGGGTTGGAGAATCGTTGCCGCGCATGTCAGCATCATCGACGAGCCGCAGGGTCAGAAGACATGAGTCTGGACGACATTCCGACAACCCGCCCCGGTGATAGCGGGACCGAACCGGTGGTTCGCCGCATCGACCGGCCGGCTCCGCAGCAGACCCGAGTCACGCGCGCCGAAGAGCTGCGGCTGCAGCTTGCCGACGAGATCGTGCGCGGCGCGCTGGCGCCCGGCGCGCCGCTCGACGAGACCGACATCGCCCGGCGCTTCAACGTCTCCCGCACGCCGGTGCGCGAGGCGCTGCGGCAGCTTGCGGCAAGCGGACTGGTCGAAGCCCGCGCGCATCGCGGCGCCGTGGTGGCGCGGCCGTCGCTGGATCGCCTCAACGGCATGTTCGAGGCGATGGCCGAGTTGGAGGCGCTGTGCGCCGGCCTTGCCGCCGAGCGCATGCCGGCGGTCGAACGCGCGCGGCTGGAGGCCATCCACGAAGAGTTGCGCGTGCTCAGCCACGCCGGCAATCCCGAACGCTTTCACTCGGTCAACGAGCGCTTCCACAATGCGATCTATGCCGGCTCGCAGAACGGCTACATCGCGGAGATGACGCTGGCGACGCGGGTGCGCGTGCAGCCGTTCCGCCGCGCCCAGTTTCGCAACCTCGGCCGGCTTGCCAAGTCGCACGCCGAACACGACCGCGTCGTCGTCGCCATCATGCGCGGCGACCGTATCGGCGCGGCTAATGCGATGCGCGCGCATATCGAGCTGGTGCGCGGGGAATACGAGATCTACGCGGTGTCGGTGTAGCGGGCGAGTGGCGAATAGCGAATTCAGGTTTTCCGAGTTTTATTCGCTCCCTATTCGCCATTCGCTACTCGCCATTCGCCCTCCTCACTCCGCCGCCTGCTTCGCCACGAAAGCGCGCCAGCCGCCGAACGAGGAGATGTCGCGCGCGCCGCTCACCGCGGCCGGCTCCACAAGAAACCCCTTTACGCCGCGGCCGTCGGCGAGCCTGATGGTGCCGATCGACAGTGGCGGCGGGATTGCGGCGACGAATTTGCCAAAGGCGGCCGTCGACAGCGCCCACAATTCAAGCTTGATCGCGCTGCCGGTGCCCGCATCGACGCGCAACATGCCGGGTTTCGGCGGCGTGGTGTCGAGCGCATAGAGCTTGTAATCCGGCGCGGTGACGGCCTCTTCCAGCAGCCGGGCGTCCAGCGCCTGCAACTCCCCGTTCAGGGCCATGCCGGACAGATGCGCGCCAACCACGGCGATGGCGATTTCGTCGCCGCCGTCCGTTGCAGGCAGCGGCGCCAGCGCAGGCTGCTGCAATCCCTTGGCGCCTACGGCAAGTCCCGTGTCGGCATGGAACACGCGCCCGATGCTGGCGAGCAGCGCGTCATTGCCGGCCGGCGCGAGCAGGGTGATGCCAAACGGTATTCCGTCCGCACGCATCGCCGCGGGCAACGCCAGGCCGCAGAGATCGAGCAAATTGACAAAATTGGTGTAGGTGCCGAGCCGGCTGTTGAGCTCGGTCGGATTGGCGAGCACCTGCGCGGTTGAATAGGCCGTGGGCGCGGTCGGCAACACGATCGCGTCGATATCGGCAAAGGTGCGTGCGGCGACGCCGCGCAACGACTGCAGGCGATAGAGCGCGGAAAACGTTTCGGCCGCGGTCAGCCGGCTGCCGGCCGCCGTGATCTCGCGCGTCACGGGATGAATCGAATCCGGTGAGGACGCCAAGAGATTTCGGATGACGAGATAGCGCTCGGCCACCCACGGCCCCTCATAGAGCAGCCGCGCGGTTTCATAGAACGGCTCGAGGTCGAACTCGACAAGTTCGGCGCCGAGCGCGGTCCAGCGCTGCAGCGCCTCGTCGTAGGCCTTCTCGGAATGCTTGTCGCCGAAGAAGATCAGTTGCCCGTTGCGGGGAATGCCGAGCCGAAGCTTGCCTGGGAACGCGGTCATGCCGGCGAGTGGACGGTTGCGCGAGAATGGATCGCCGGCGTCGGGCCCAGCCATCACCTGCAGGGCCGTCATCGCATCGTCGACGGTGAGCGAGAACACGGAGACGCAGTCCAGCGTGCGGCACGCTGGCACCACGCCTGATGTCGAGATCAGGCCGAGGCTCGGCTTCAGTCCGACGATGTTGTTGAGCATCGCCGGCACGCGGCCGCTTCCGGCGGTATCGGTGCCGAGCGCAAGCGGGACCAGTCCAGCCGCGACCGCCACCCCCGATCCCGAACTCGATCCGCCGGGAATGAGGTCGCTGCGGATCGGATTGACGGGAATGCCGTAAGGCGAGCGCACGCCGACGAGGCCGGTGGCGAACTGGTCGAGATTGGCCTTGCCGATGATGATGGCGCCGGCGGCGCGCAGTCGCGCGACCGAGGTCGCGTCCCGGGCCGGCTGATAGGAGAAAGCGGGGCAGGCAGCGGTGGTCGGCATGCCGGCGGCGTCGATATTGTCCTTTACGGCAACCGGCACGCCGAGCAGCGGCAGGTTGGCCGCATCTTTTCGCGCCAGACTCTCGGCCTCGGCGATGGCCTCTTTCTCGTCGCGTAGCGAAATGAAGACGGCGGGGTCGTTGTGCTCGCGGATGCGCCGGTAGCTGCGGGCGACGGTCTGCGCGGGCGAAGCCGATCCGTCGCGATGCGCGGTTACAATCGCAGCTACCGTCTCAGGCACGTCACGCTCCCTCTTTGATCGATCCGCTGTGGCCACTCTCATCCCAATCGAAGCAAGCGATGTGCCATTGTGTACAGGGTGCGGTTTGCCTCGGATTTAGAGATATTCCTTTTTCATCAATTGGTTGCATAGATCGCTCAGCTTTCGATTTGCATACTCCCTCCAATTTCTGCTCATAAAATAGGCAGGGTGGACGGGCGCTGATCGGTCAATCTGCCGGTTGCGCATTTGGCAGAAATTCACCTTTCGGAGTTACTCAATACCGTTCAGCGGCGCATCCCGCGCACACGGAACAGGTATTGGCCATCAATGGCTCAGCCAAACCGCGCAAGTGAACAGCTCACGCAGTACCTGTCGCAACTTTTGCCACAGGTGCGCGGACGTCTGCTTGCCGAGCTGGAACGGCTGCTTGAACTCGGCGAGCCGATTCCCCGCACCGAGGAACTGATCGCATCGCTGCGCGCCGAATTCCCGAACGGCGCCGATCGCCGTGGCGAGCCGTCGCGGCTGTTCTTCAAGCCGCTGGAGCCCGTACTGGTCGATGGCGCGCCCGAGCGTGCCAACAGCGGCCAGATCGCGAGGGGGTCGCTGCTGCCGATCTGGACGTTGCTGACAACCGAGTTGCTGCAGACCATGGCGCGCGAGTATGTCGACAACGTCAGCAACGTCTCCAAACCGCCAGAAGCGGAAAAGCTGGCGGTTGGCTTTCAGAAAAAGGCGCTGGGTTACCTCGACGGTACGATGCGCTCGGAGGAGGGCAGCGCCATGGTGCGCGCCTCGCTTCGCATGTACACGAGCTCACCGGCCGTCTTCGACGACCTCGCCAAGATGTTCACGGTGTTTCGCACCAGCGAGGCGCTGACCAAGTTCGCACAGAATCTCGAGCCGAAGATCGCCAAGCTCGAGGGGGCGTCGCTCACCAAGGTGCTCGATCAGCTGAAGGCGCTCAAGAAGGCAAACGCCGATGCCATTCCGTTCGCGCTGACGATCGTTGTGCGGCGGCTGGCGACGCCGTCGCAATTGCTGCACCTCGCGACCAAGGTCGCGGAGAGCAAGGCGCCCGCCGCGATCGCGGCCACGCCTTGCGCACTAGCGGTTTCGATGGTGATGGACCAGATCGATGAGCGCCGCCTGCTGCTGGCCGTCGCCCTGAAGGGCAATCGTGTCGCGGTCGCCAAAGCCATTCTGAAGGAGATTTACGCAATCGAGGCCGCGCTCAGGGCGCAGATCGATCTCGGCGGCTCCGACTGGGGCAATCGGCTGCGCGACCAGCTGGCGGCGGTGGCCGCTGTGCTCGAGGTCGACGGAGCCCAACACGGCCTGCGCCCGGGGCCATCGCTGAGAGATCGCCTTGCGCAGACCGTGCAGAAGGGCCGCGCCCTGATCGCGGACATCCTTCCGGCCTGATCGCCCCTCGGCCTGCTCAGGTGAAGCAGGAAAGAATCTGCAGCAGCCGCTCGCGGTTTTCCTTGCCGATCTTTTCGGCGACGTGCCGCTCATGCTCGGCGGCAAGCCGCTTGAACTTGCGCAGCGAATCCTGGCCATGCGGCGTCAGGTGCAGCGCATGGGAGCGCCGGTCAGTCGCCGAGGGCACGCGCTTGACCAGCTTGCGCCCCTCGAGGCTGTCGAGGAGATGCACCAGCCGCGCGCGCTCGATGCCGAGCCGCTTGGCGACGGCCATCTGGCTCAACCCCGGATTGGCGCCGATCACGGTCATGACGGAATATTGCGTCGGCTTGATATCGACGGCGGCGAGCGTCTTGATGAAGTCCTGGAAGATCCAGAGCTGGAAGCGCCGCACGGCGTAGCCGGCATGTCCGACCAGTGCGTCGAGGCCGATCGCGTCGTCCGCGTCGGTGTGCCGCGACGGGGCTTTCCGCGATCGTTTGCTGCGGGAGGCAATTCCCGTTCCGGGGTGGACGGCTTGGCTGGACAAATTGTTTCCTCCGTCGTCGGCGGTTCTTGTAGCGCGCCGGAGAGATCAGGGAAAGATTGTTGTTGACGACAACAATTGTTCTGCCCAACATTATGGCCAGTGGCCCGCAACGAGGCTGCAGGCCCGCCGGGCGAGGGAGGAATCCATGACGATGGCCGCCGTCCGCGGTGACAATCCCGACAGTCTTTTCGCGACACCCGCCATCGTCGCCGAACGCCGCGGCGACGGTTCCATCATCGTCAGGTCGACTGCGCCCTTGAAGCCCGCTGCGCGCTGCGTCGGCGACTGGCTGGAGCATTGGGCGCGCGCGGCGGGCGATCGCATCTTCCTTGGCGAGCGCTCAGTCGAAGTGCCATGGACGACGGTGACCTATCGCGATGCGCTGATGCAGGTGCGCGGCATCGCCGCCTGGATCCTGGCACAGGGGCTGAGCGCGGAACGTCCGCTTGCCGTGCTCTCCGACAACAGCGTCGACCACGCGCTGCTTGCGCTCGGCGCCATGCATGCCGGCGTGCCCGTCGCGGCGATCTCGCCGGCCTATTCGCTGATGTCAAAGGACTTCGACAAGCTCAAGGGAATGATCGCGCTGCTTCAGCCCGGCGCGATCTATGTTGCTGGGACGAAGCCGTTCGCCGCCGCGCTGATGGCGATCCGGCCACTGCACGATGCGAAGGTCATCAGCGGCAGCGCCGATGATGACGCGATCCCGTTCCGCGCCGTCGCAGCGACGCCGGAGACGCCGGACGTCGCCAGGGCCTTTGCGGCGGTGACGCCGGATACGATCGCAAAATTCCTCTTCACCTCGGGCTCGACCGGCACGCCGAAAGCCGTGATCAATACCCAGCGCATGCTGACGTCCAGCCAGCAGGCCAAGGCGCAGACCTGGACCTTCCTGGAAGGCGCGGGCGAGGACCTGGTGATCCTCGACTGGCTGCCCTGGAGCCACACGTTTGGCGCCAATCACAATTTCAATCTGGTGCTGCGCAATGGCGGCACGCTCTATGTCGACGGCGGCAAGCCGGCGCCGGGCCTGTTCAACACCTCGCTGGCGAACCTGCGCAGCGTGGTGCCGACAGTTTATTTCAACGTGCCGCGCGGGTTCGACATGCTGATCGCGGCGCTGCGCGGCGACGAGGAATTGCGCAGGAAGTTCTTCGGCGGGGTCAAATTCGCCTTCTATGCCGGCGCGGCGCTGCCGCAGAATCTGTGGGATGCGCTTGAAGAGCTGTCGATCCAGACCGTCGGCCGCAAGCTGCCGATGGTGTCGGCCTGGGGTTCGACCGAGACCTCGCCGCTCGCCACCGATTGCCATTTCCTGGCAGAACGTTCCGGCAATATCGGCGTGCCGATCCCGGGCACGGAGCTAAAGCTGGTGCCGTCGGGCGACAAGCTCGAGGTGCGCGTGCGCGGTCCCAATGTCACGCCGGGCTACTGGAAGGCGCCGGAACTGACGGCGCAGGCCTTCGACGAAGAAGGATTCTACCGGATCGGCGATGCCGTCAAATTCTCCGATCCCGTGCGTCCCGAACTCGGGCTGTTCTTCGACGGCCGCGTTGCCGAGGACTTCAAGCTCAATTCCGGCACCTGGGTCAGCGTCGGCACGCTGCGCGTCGCCGGCATCGCCGCGCTCGCGCCGCTGGCGCAGGACATCGTCGTCACCGGCCATGATGGCGACGAGGTGCGTTTCCTTGTCTTCGCAAACATTGCCGCCTGCCGCGCCCATGCCGGGCTGCCGGATTCGGCGAGTGCGGAAGAGGCTGTTGGCCACGACAAGGTGCGTGCCGCGATTGCGCAAGGCCTTGCAAGGCTGAAGGCACAGTCCCCGAACTCCTCCGGCCACGCCACGCGCGCATTGCTGCTGGCAGAGCTGGCCTCCGTCGACGGCGGCGAGATCACCGACAAGGGCTACATCAACCAGCGCGCGGTGCTGACGCGAAGAGCCGCGGCAGTGGCTGCTCTCAACGCCGATTCCTCGCGCGCCTGGATCGGTTGCGCGATGTGAACCGGTGCTTCAGCGTGCGGCGCTCCTGTACGCCTCGATCAGCCGGGCCAGCATCTGCAGGAAAGCCGCTCGCTCCTGCCTGTCGAGCGGGGCGAGCGTCTGCGCGTTGAAGCTGACGCCAACCCGGCTCGCTGCGTCAGCGCGCCGCTCGCCGGCGGCGCTGAGCGAAAGCTCGACAGCGCGCTTGTCTCGTGCCGAACGCTTGCGCCTTATCGTGCCGGCTTGCTCCATGCGCCCCAGGATTTTGACGAGATTGGGCAGCTGCATCTTCAGGACTGCCGCAAGCTCGCTCTGCGTCACCGCCTTGTTGTCGCGCAGCGTGACGAGGATCGCGTATTCCACGGGCGAAAGCTTGAGCGCTTCGAAATGCGGATAGAACGCCTCGAAATTCTCAAGCTGCAGGATCCGGATCATGAAGCCAGGCGTTTGCTGCAAGGCGCTCAGATCGAGCTGCCGCGCCGCCTCCGGCTTCGGTTCGTTTCCTTTTCGTGTCAGCGCCTTGGCGGCTCTTGCCATCTTTCGACTGCCCCGCTTCTCACCGCATGAATTGACACCTTCGAAAAATACTTATATTTTATAAGTAATTTCGAAGCGGCCCGAAGGCTGCCTTTTGTATACGGGAGGGAAAGCATGCGACAGATGGTTCGCAGGGCAATGCTGGCGGCTGCGGCGCTCGGCGCAATGCTCGCCGATGGTGCGAATGCACAGGAGAGGGTGCGGATCGGCGTACTCAACGATCAGTCGGGCGTATTCGCGACCTATCAGGGCATCGGCTCCGTGATCGCCGCGCAGCTGGCGGTGGAGGACTATGGCGGCAAAGCGGCCGGCAAGCCGGTCGACGTCATCACCGCCGATCATCAGAACAAGACGGACGTCGGCGTCGGCATCGCGCGCCGCTGGTACGACGCCGAGAACGTCGACGCGATCTTCGACCTGCCGAATTCCGCAATCGCGCTTGCCGTTGCTGGCATGAGCGAGCAGAAGAACAAGGTGTTTGTCGGTTCGGGCGCCGGCACCGCGCTGCTCACCGGCGAGAAGTGCACGCCGAACACGGTGCACTGGACCTACGACACCTATGCTTATGGGCGTGGCCTTGGCAAAGCCGTCGTCGCGCAGGGCGGCAAGAAATGGTTCTTCCTGACCGCGGATTACGCATTCGGCCACGACCTGGAAAAACAGGCGGCCGAAGGCGTCAAGGCTTCCGGTGGCGAGGTGTTAGGGGCGGTGCGTCACCCGCTCGGCACTGCCGACTATGCGTCCTTCCTGCTGCAGGCGCAGGCTTCCGGCGCCGACATTGTCGGCGTTGCGAATGCCGGCGACGACACCATCACCTCAATCAAGCAAGCGGCGGAGTTCGGTCTCACCCGCAAGCAGAAGCTGGTCGGCCTGATCCTCGGCATGAACGGGTTGCCCGCACTGGGGCTGAAGGCGGCGCAGGGCGCCCAGATCATGAATCCCTTCTATTGGGACTTGAATGACGGCACCCGTGCATTTGCAAAACGCTTCGCCGAGCGTCATCCGCAGAACAATTATCCCAACGACATGCAGGCGGGCGTCTATGCCTCGGTGCTGCATTATCTGAAAGCGGTCGACAAGATCGGCGGCGCGACCGACGGCAAAGCCGTGGTATCAGCGATGAAGGCGATACCGACCGACGATCCGTTGTTCGGCAAGGGCATTATCCGTGCCGACGGGCGCAAGATTCACCCGCTCTATCTGCTGGAGGTGAAGACACCCGACGAGTCAAAATCCAAGTGGGATCTGCTGAAAGTGGTCGCGACCATCCCGGGAGACGCGGCCTTCCGTCCCGAGAGCGAAGGGAACTGCCCGCTCGTCAAGAAGTGAGCGGTAATGACGGATGCGCGAACCTCTGTTGCGGAACCGCGGATATTTAGGTTGCCAAGGCAACTAACTCGTGGAAGGATTGGGGTCGACCGAGGGCCAAAGAAAACCACCAAGGGCCCGGTCGCTTCAGGGGAGGAAGGGATGGCCGGCGATAGCCGCCCGCGTGATGTTGCGACGTCGCGCGCCCATATCTGTCGCAACGGCGGGACCGCCTTTAGCCGTGCGGCCGGTGCGGCGCGTTCAGGCTTTGCCGTCGACTTCGCCTGCGCCCTTTACCGCGTCAAGATTGCCGTGCACACGGCGGAGCAGCGCGATCAGGGTCTCGCGTTCGCCCTTGCTGAGGCAAGACAGCAGACGCCGCTCGCGCTCCAGCGCGACCGCGATCACATGGTCATGGGTGGCCGCGCCCTTCGCGGTCAGCGAAATCGAATAGGTGCGGCCATCCTCGCGGTCGGCCTTGATCGCCACCAGTCCGCGCTCCTCCATCGCCGCCAGCGTGCGGCTCACCGGGCCCTTGTCGAAGCCGATGACGTGGCAAATGCGCGACGCCGAAATTTCCGGCTCGATCGCCAGCAGCGACAGGATGCGCCACTCCGTGACGTTCACCTTGAACCGCTTCTGGTAGAGCACGGTCGCGCTGCGCGACAGCTTGTTGGCGATGAATGTGATGAGCGCCGGAACGTAGCGGTCGAGATCGAGCACCAGTTCGACCTTCGGGTCCTTCCCCGCCGCGGGGGACCGCAAATTCCGCGCCTGCCTGTTGCTGCTCATGGCCTTCCGGAGATTCCTGCCGCCTCAGACATAGAGATACCCCGCACCGCTCTGCAAGAACATTATGCAGGAGGCTGTCAATGACTGCGAGCGCAATGACCCCGGGGCGCGGCGCCGCGCCCGACATTCCGCATCTCGACTTCGACCCGTTCTCTATCGAGTTCTTCGCCGATCCATTCCCGACGCACGAGAAGCTGCGCGAGGCCGGCCCCGTCGTCTATCTCGACAAATGGGGCGTCTACGGCGTGGCGCGCTATGAGCAGGTGCATGCCGTGCTGAACGATCCGCAGACGTTCTGCTCGAGCCGCGGCGTGGGCTTAAGCGACTTTGCGAAGGAAAAGCCGTGGCGGCCGCCGAGCCTTATCCTGGAGGCCGACCCGCCGGCACATACACGCACCCGCGCGGTGTTGAACCAGGTCCTGTCGGCGACGGCGATGCGGCCGCTTCGCGGCCATTTCACCGCGCTTGCCGAGGCCAAGGTTGACGAACTGCTCGCGCGCGGCAGTTTTGATGCCATTCCCGAACTTGCGGAAGCCTATCCGCTCTCGGTTTTCCCGGACGCGATGGGCCTGAAGCAGGAGGGGCGTGAGAATCTCCTGCCTTATGCCAGCCTCGTCTTCAACGCGTTCGGGCCACCAAACGAGTTGCGCAAGGAAGCGATCGAGCGCTCGGCGCCGCATCAGTCCTACGTCGCCGCGCAATGCCAGCGCGAAAATCTTGCGCCCGGCGGATTCGGCGCATGCATCCATGACCGCGCCGATGCCGGCGAGATCACACCTCAGGAGGCACCGCTCCTGGTGCGCTCGCTGCTCTCGGCCGGCATCGACACCACCGTCAACGGAATAGGTGCCGCCGTCTACTGCCTGGCGCGCTTTCCCGATCAGTTGGAAAAGCTGCGCGCCGATCCGTCGCTGGCGCGCAACGCCTTCGAAGAAGCCGTTCGCTTCGAAAGCCCGGTGCAGACCTTCTTCCGCACCACGACGCGCGAGGTTGATATCGGCGGCCATGCGATCGGCGCAGGCGAGAAGGTGCTAATGTTCCTTGCCGCCGCCAACCGCGATCCGCGCCGCTGGGACAACGCTGACAGTTACGACATCACCCGGCGTACCTCGGGCCATGTCGGCTACGGTTCCGGCATCCACATGTGCGTCGGCCAGCTCGTGGCCCGCCTCGAGGGCGAGATCATGATGGCGACGCTGGCGCGCAAGGTGAAATCGATCGAAATCACAGGCGAAGTGAAGCGCCGCTACAACAACACGCTGCGCGGCCTGGAAAGCCTGCCGGTCACCATCAAGCCGGCCTGACGGGACGCCAGCAACTGGGGGAGGGAACCATGAAGAAGATCGCACTCGTTGCTGCAATCGCGCTGTCGTTTGCGGCCAGCGCGGCGCACGCACAAATCTCCGGCGAGGTCGTGCGCGTCGGCGTGCTCAACGACATCTCCGGCATCTTCCAGGATACCAACGGCATGGGTTCGGTGGAAGCCGCGCGCATGGCGGCGGAAGATTTCAATGGCGGCGGCAAGAACATCAAGGTCGACATCGTCTATGCCGACCATCAGAACAAGGCCGATGTCGGCTCTGCCATCGCGCGCAAATGGCTCGATGTCGATGGGGTCGATGCCATTGTCGACGTGCCGAATTCGGCCGTCGGCCTCACCATCAATTCGCTGCTGCGCGACACCAGGATGACCTTCCTGGCGTCATCGACCGCCAGCTCCGACCTCACCGGCAAGGCCTGCTCGCCCAACACCATTCAATGGGTGAATGATGCCTGGGCCACCGGCAACACCACGGCATCGGCGATGATGGCGCGTGGCGGCAAGGACTGGTACTTCATCACGGTCAACTATGCGCTCGGCCAGGGCATCGAGGCCGAAGCCACCAACTACATCGAAAAGCATGGCGGCAAGGTGCTGGGCTCGAGCAAGCATCCGCTCGGCACCTCCGACTTCGCCTCGTTCCTGCTGCAGGCGCAAAATTCGAAGGCGAAGGTGATCGGGCTCGCCAACGCCGGCGGCGACACCATCAATGCGGTGAAGCAAGCCGCCGAGTTCGGCATTCCGCAGGGCGGCCAGTCCATGGTGGCATTCCTGCTGTT
>Ga0081540_1002526_pt1 | contig 14852 bp, 15 predicted proteins | sample TabmetS2T1R1_FD_71024 | JGI IMG/M metagenome (GOLD analysis project Ga0081540, IMG submission 71024) | Tabebuia heterophylla rhizosphere microbial communities from the University of Puerto Rico - S2T1R1 | ecosystem: Host-associated > Plants > Roots > Rhizosphere ... | reverse complement strand
CGAAGGTGGGGTGCGATATTGACACCACCTACAAGAGTCGCGACTAGAAGGACGGACATCCAGCAGAACCCAAAACGGATGGAGGAGCCAAGATAGCCACGCAACGTTTCCTGGTCGCGGTTGTATTGGAAATAGAGTCGCTGAAGCGCGCTATCTATCGAGAGATTCCCGAAAATTATCAAGAAAGAAGCAACGATCTCCGCCAAATAGATGATTCCGTAATCAGACGGATACAGGTAATGTGCATAGAACAGGACTAAGATAAAACTGAGTCCACGAATACCAAAGTTTGCGACTCCATATACCGCTAAGGATCGCACCAGACGCGACGCCGTACCACGAAGGAGCGGTGAGTCGGCCTCATTGAGAGTCCCCGTTGCATTCTCCGGTGACGTGTCGGTCAATTAAGCCTCCCAGCGTGGTCGCTCCCCTGCAACGTCCGCTATCCAAGGATGTACCTTCGACTCCCCATCCTTGTCACGCCAGCATATCGAGGCTCAGTATGGCGCCTGCTTCAATGTCATGCAATGCACGACGGCCGATTAGATTTGGGCGCATAGAAGGTGGCAGACCCGTCCCTGGCCGCAGAACATCCAGCATGTCAACTGTAAGCACAGTCCCAGAAGTGATGAACTTGGCAGCCACCAGTGATCGGCGAGCCACGTCAGCGGTGTTCATTTCCTCTAGCGCAGGACGTTTGATTCCATCTCCGAGAGCTGCTTCGATATTCCTGATCCCTTTTACAAGCTTTGCCAATTCGTCTGGCTCCAGGGAAGCACGGTGATCAGGGCCTGGAAGGTCCTTGCTAAGAGTGAAGTGCTTCTCAATAAGGCATGCACCAAGTGCAACTGCACCAAGGGCTACCTCTGTACCTACAGTGTGGTCGGAGAGGCCGACACCAACTCCAAATTCCTTCTCAAGGGTGTGCATGGCGCGCAAATTCATGCTGGAAGGTTTCGCGGGATAGTTGCTCACGCATTGAAGGAGAATCATTTGTTGGTTTCCGGTCATCCTGAGCGTATCGACGGCAATAGCCACCTCGTCAAGGGTGGCCATTCCGGTTGAAACAATTAACGGCCGGCCCTTTCGAGCTACATGTTCCAGGAAAAAGAGATTTGTGAGCTCGCCTGAGGGTATCTTGAAGGCAGGGACGGGTAATTCGGCGAGAAAATCGGCACTCTCGTAATCAAAGGGCGTCGACAGAAAGATAATCCCTTTATCTGCACAATATTGATAAAGTTCACCGAAGGCCACAAATGGAAGCTCTAGTTTCTTTCCCATTTCTAGTTGGGACTCGTCAACGGCAGTGGTTTGCAATTGATAGGTTGCCTTGGGCGCAAAAGGCGAACAAACTTTCTCAGGTTTAAATGTCTGAAACTTTATCGCATCACACCCCGTCGAAATAGCTGCGTCCACTAACTGGAGTGCTAATTCAAGGCTCCCATTGTGGTTGACTCCTGCTTCGGCGATGATGAAGCAGGGTTGCCCTTTCCCTACGCTGCGTTCGCCGATGGAAATATTTTTATTCTCCACGTCGAGAGCCACCAATGTTCCTCCTTCAAGTCCGAGCGAGCACCGAACGATCTGACGGATTCGGTACGATTGCAGCCTCTCAAAAGACGACGTCACATGGTACACAATTTGATGCCGGAACGTTAAACTGCGCAGGTGCTTTTCCAGCCGACTTCGTTGTGTTCAAACTCAGGGTCGGTACCACGATACAAGAGGAATCAATGAAGCATACGATTGAGACCGGCACATGGGACCCCGTCTGGGAGAGTATCTTTCGCAGCAAGGGGTGGGGTAAATATCCTCCAGAACATATCGTCCGCTTCATAGCACGTTCATTCCCCAGCGCTAAGAACCGAAGCGGAATACGACTTCTCGAAATAGGGTGTGGGCCGGGAGCTAATGTCTGGTTTATGGCCCGTGAGGGTTTCTCCGTTTGTGGAGTGGACGGGTCCACTACTGCCATCGATCAGGCGAAGCAGAGGCTGGCTTCTGAAGGCTTAGCCGCCGACCTCCGTGTTGGAGATTATGGCCAGCTTCCTTGGCCGGATTCATCGTTCGACGGAGTCATTGAGAATGTCAGCCTGTATTGCAATCCGTCCGCAGCCATTGAACGGGCATTAAGTGAGGTCCATCGTGTTCTTCGGCCCGGAACGCCATTCCTGTCCTCGTTTTTTAGTGATCAAACATGGGGCTACGGTGAAGGGACTATGATCGAACGGGATGGCTTTGTCGACTTGCGTGAAGGACCGCTTGCGGGTGCTGGATTTTGCCTATTTCTAAACAGAGGGAGAGTGCAAGAACTGTTTCACATATTCAAAGATGTGGCTGTGGAGCGAGTCTCCCGGACGATGAACGATGAGCAGCATCTGGTGGAACAGCTCGTCATTACCTGTCGCAAAGAGGCTTCGTAGCCCCAGAGGAGCAATCAGAGGATGCGGGAGACGGGTCCAGAAACTCTCCTCACAACAAATAGTCCTGATGTGAAGCGGTGGACCACCCTCGTTGAACGTTCACCTGCTCAAGATGTGTATTACTCTCCCGAGTATGCCGAAGCAACAGCCGAGATCGAGCAAACGGAGCCGATCGCGCTTGTCGCCGGACCACCTTCCTGCAGGATATTGGCTCCGCTCCTGATTCGACGGACTCCAGCAACAATCAAGATTTCCAGGAGCGAATGGCTTGACGCAAGTACCCCCTATGGCTACGGAGGCCTGCTTGGCTTGTCGGGTCATCCGCATCCAGATGCCATGCATGCCTTTCTTTATCAATTGAACGACTGGTGCTTAGCTCGCGGTCTCGTCTGCTGCGTTATCCGCCTTCATCCATTAACTGCGCAGAACCTTTGGTTTCACACGAACGACTACTGGTCTGAGCAATTGCAAATTCACTCAAGGGGCACCACCAGCTCCATCGACTTAGCGCAGTGGGACGACGGGCTGGATCAACCATGCGGACTACGGAGAGATCGGCGAGCAGATCTGCGCCTCGCTACTAGCACATTACGGACGACTTGGACTACTGGCGAGGCTCATGACTCCACTCAAAGCCTGAACATATTTTTGGCTCTCTACGAAAAGCTCATCGAGCGCAACGGGGCGGATCGCTTTTTTAGATTCCCAGAGAGCTATTTCGTAAAGCTCAAAATGTTAGGATCTCGATTGGGAATAGCGCTGACCTGGTATGGGGATGAACCTGTGGGAGGAAATTTGTTTCTCGCCGGACCGCGCTACGCGCATGGTCACTTAGCAGCTACAAACGACATTGGCCGTAAGTATGGAGCTTCAACATTTCTTATCATAGAAGGTGCGAGATGGGCTCGCCAACGCGGATGTGAGTTACTCCATCTTGGCGGAGGAATAAAGCCGGGCGATTCGCTGGACGACTTCAAACGCAGTTTCGGCGGCCCATCGCATGTCTACCATTACGTCACATTTGTCGCAGATCGCAAGCGATTCGATGAAATCTGCAAACTGCCATTCGCATCCTGGCCATATAACCTTCTGGATTCCGCGACCCAACATGATGGAAGGCCAAAGGAATGAACGTCCATCCTGTCCTCGCAGTAATTCCAGCACGCGGCGGTTCGCGAGGTCTGCCCGGCAAAAATATTGCTCTTCTCGCTGGATTGCCTTTAATTGCCCATTCCATTCGCTTGTCAAAGCTTTGTGCGGAGATTGCTAGATGCGTCGTATCTACTGACAGCGAACAAATCGCTGCAATCGCTCGTAACCACGGTGGTGATGTGCCATTTCTGCGTCCCGCAACGCTGGCCAGAGACGATACGCCCATGTGGCCCGTGCTTAAGCATGCTTTGACGGAGATGGAATTGCGCGATCAGATCCGCTACGGAAGTGTGCTGTTGCTCTCCCCGGCCAGTCCTGGGCGCCTTCCTGAAGATGTCACAAATGCTGTTCGCTTACTCGAACAAGATACTCAAACGGTTGGCGTGGTCGCCGCATCAAAACCAAGCTTCAACCCTCGCTGGGTATGCATCGATGTGGCGGCCACCAGGTACATCCAACAGAGTTTTCCCGATGATCACAATTATGTGCGCCGCCAGGATGTACCACCCGTGTACCGCATTAACGGTGCCCTGTATCTCTGGCGGAGGGATCACGTGGCAAGCGCGGAAACTCCTCAATATTTTGAAATTCCACATCGAATGTTGGAGATTCCGGAAGAGCGTGCTATTGATATCGATTGCTTGAATGATATGCGGCTCGCAGAACTTATTCTTCGCGAGGGATTTGTCAAGTTGCCTTGGCTTTGACACGGCTCGAAACAGGTCAACGGCGCCACGCCTCAAAACACTTCCACCAAAGCAACTTCTCCCACTCATAGACACAGGTCTTTGCCCACTCACGATGGCGCCACCAAGGCTTTCCAAATAGAGTGGTGTCATTCACGGCAGCGACCGACCAACGATACTGAGGAAGACGCGAACTAAGTATCGAGCGCGCCCGACGAGTATGGAAGTCGTTAGTCACGATCAAAACAGACTTGGGCGCGGAATTTATCCGGCTCAAACAGGATTCCACATTGGACGTTTCCTGAACCGTCGAGTCATTTGTAATTGGGCAGATGCTGATTCGCGATGCATGGTCACCAGCTGTTTGAGCCACAAATGCCGCTGCATGTTCTGCATATGTACGACCGTAAACCCGATCGGTTGTGGCATCAACTACGACTCGTTGGCCATAACCTTCTCGCAAAAGCGCGAGACCACGCCAGTATCTCAGATCATTGTGGTCTCCACCCATGACGAGAATCACGTCCGACCGTTCAGGACTATTTACGATGAGGTAATCGCCCGAATAGAACAGTGCAATCGTCACAACGCAAGTCACTATTCCTACTAGTATCAAACCTTTCACATGACCAACTTTCAACATTGTGTGACTTCCTGATAACAACTGCCTGCATGACATTCAGAATTGAGGGGAGCTGAATCGGAGTGGATTACTATTGCAGGCGAACCTCCCCTCGTCAGCACCGCAACGTGAATCACGGAAAAGTCTCCCAATTGAGTAGAAAAGGAGCGGTTGTCTCAATTAACGGTAGTTCATCACGATTCGACGATAGGCGGAATTTTTCAATCATAGAACATTGGAGATTGCTGACCAGTTGACATCAAGTACTGGTCGACTTCAGTCTATTCGGTGAGAGCTGAGTTCGAGACGAATCGATTTGAGAACCATTGGTGTAGTGACCACATCGCGGGCAGACTACGGGATCTACCGTCCACTGCTAACATCTCTCCACACTGACCCAGAAGTCGCACTGAAGATGTACGTTTCAGGGACACACCTATCCCCGGAATTCGGTTCGTCTGTGCGCTTCATTGAAGAAGACGGCTTCGAGATCGTGGAACGAATCGAGGTGATTCTTGCCTCCGATACTCCGGAGGCCATTGCGAAATCCATGGGATTAGGATTGATTGGGTTTGGCCAATCATTCACCAAGTATCGACCCGATATTCTCGTCGTCCTTGGCGACCGATATGAGATGCTGGCAGCCTCTCTCGCAGCATTGCCTTTCAAAATACCTGTGGCACATATCGCGGGAGGCGAGTTGACTGAAGGCGCCATTGACGACTCTATGCGTCACGGCATAAGCAAAATGAGCCACCTTCACTTTGCATCTACTCAAGCATACGCCAACAGAGTTATTCAACTCGGCGAGGATCCTACTCGCGTTTTTGTCTCTGGTGCGTTATCACTCGACACCATCCTCACTGCTCCGCGTCTCAGTCCGGACGAGTTGTACAGACGTTTCGGCATTGACGTGAAGATGCCCTTCTTGCTGGTGACATTCCATCCGGTAACGCTTGAGTTCGAACAGGCCGAGTGGCAAATCGAAGAACTGCTGGCAGCGTTAGATTTGGCAGCTTTCCCGGTCGTATTCACAATGCCGAATGCCGACACGGGAGGGCGAATTATCGGAGCCAGCATACGTCGATGGATTCAATCCCACCAGGCGCTTGGCTTCGACAACCTGGGGTCAGCGGCCTATCACAGTGTTATGAGCCATGCATTAGCAGTTGTTGGCAATTCGTCCAGTGGCATCATAGAAGCCCCTTCAATGAAGATTCCTGTAGTCAATATCGGAACACGACAAGCAGGACGGATACGCGCCGCGAATGTGATCGATGTTGGCTATCCGCACAGCGAAGTGCTTGGCGCAATTCGCATCGCAACCAGCGAAGAATTCCGCCATTCCCTGCAGACACTAATAAACCCATATGCAAATGAAACCTGCTCTGCAGCTTCAGCAATTGCACAGGTCCTAAGAAACACTCCTCTGGACGACTCGTTGGTGCGAAAGAGGTTTCGCGATACTGTACTGGAGTGATCTGTAAGTCTAAATCTCTGACGCAAGTCTCAGAAATTTCGGTACAATGAGCGCGCGAATGAAGGCGACCTCCAAATGCCAGGTGCTGGGCTTAGGTGCAGGTGGACACGCACGCGTGGTCTTGGATGCAATTCGAGAAGTAGGGGAATTTGAGGTTGTTGGTCTGATCGACTTATCCGAATCGACGAGTGGCCAATTTGTTGACGGCGTGGAGATTCTCGGCAGTGAAAACCTACTCGGTGGGTTCTACCAACGCGGCATCCGACACGTATTTAATGGCATTGGCGGGGTTTCAGATACTACTCTGCATGCCGATGTATACCATCGCGTAGCAAAACAGGGGTTCGAATTCATAACGGTTGTCCATCCGCGCGCAACCGTCTCCAAAGCCGTCTCGGTTGAAGCCGGCTCAGTTTTGCTTGCGGGAGCCGTTATCAATGTGGGCTCTATTATTGGAACGAATGTCATTGTCAATACAAACGCAACAATTGAGCACGAATGCCAGATCGGAGACCATGCACACATTGCTCCCGGTGCAATACTCGCCGGCAAAGTAAAAGTGGGTGGGCATGCTCACATCGGGGCAGGAGCAATTATTCGACAGGGACTTATGATTGGAAATGAGGCTGTTGTGGGAGCTGGGGCGGTTGTCGTTAAGAATGTTCCTGCAGGAACGTGCGTAATCGGCGTTCCTGCCCGCCCATACCATAAATTTGCGGTGCTTTCATAAGGGAGGAATCCATGTCAGCCAACCCATCGCATGACCTGCCTCTCCTAAGAGAAACTCATACTGTTCGTGAGTTAATGACTCTCATGGATCGTTGCGCGTTAGGAATTGTCCTGGTGGTTAACAAACAAGACCACCTTGAGGCAACTATCACCGATGGCGATGTGAGACGCGGGATCCTCTTTGGAATTGAATTAGATCAAGAGGTCAGCGAACTTATTGCAATGCGCAAGGCCAGTGGATGCAAGAGTTCTCCGATCACAGCTCGCATCGGCACCTCATCCGAGGAATTGCGCCAACTTATGGCAAACTATCACGTTCGGCAAGTTCCTTTGTTAGATGAAGAAGAACGCGTTGTCGACATTGCGCTGGAATCAGACTATCTAGTCGATCCCACACCCACCTTAGACGGATTTATTATGGCAGGCGGTTTCGGCAAACGGTTGATGCCACTCACCGAGAACTGTCCGAAGCCAATGTTGCCGGTGAATGGTAAACCAATTCTAGAACATCTCGTGGATAAACTCCGTGCTGCTGGCATTCAACATGTAAGTATTTCGACGCATTATCTAGCGGAAAGTATCGTTGATCACTTTCATGACGGTAAGGATTTCGGAGTAAACATTGAATACGTGGGTGAGGATCAGCCCTTGGGAACTGCTGGAGCGCTTGCGAAGGCTGCTGTTGGAGATCTCCCATTATTAGTGATTAACGGAGATATTTTGACTTCCATCGATTTCCGCGCAATGCTGGATTTCCATCGCGAGAATTCGGCAGACATGACAATTGCCGTTCAACAATACGAAGTGCGAATCCCGTATGGTGTGATCACAACAGATGGTGTTGAGGCTGTCCGCATCGTTGAAAAGCCGACAATTCGCAATTTTGTAAATGCAGGCATCTATCTTGTTCAACCCAGCGTCTGCAAGATGGTTCCTGTGGACAGTACATTTGACATGCCCGATCTCATAACAAGCCTCATAAGCGCACGTAAACGTGTGATTTGTTTTCCTATACGGGAATACTGGCTTGATATCGGACACATGGAACAATATGAACGAGCATCCACTGATGCAGCACGCGGCATTGTCTAGCTGAGGCTAAAAAGTTGAGCAATTTAATTAGTTGGAAGAATCGACGAGTACTAATCACAGGAGCTGGAGGCTTCATTGGGAGTCATCTTGCTGAAAGAATCACACAACTTGGTGCACAGACTCGCTGTTTTCTACGTTACACATCGCAAGGTTCGCTAGGATGGTTGGCAAACTCACCTTCGCGTGAGAATTTAGAGATCATTCATGGTGATGTTCGCGATTACGAAAGCGTCCTTAAGGCAGCTGAGAATATTGATGTCATCTTCCACTTGGCAGCGTTGATTGGAATTCCTTATTCATACCATTCGCCACGATCGTACCTTCATACGAATATTGATGGCACTCTGAACGTGCTTGAAGCTGCGAGGCGACAAGGCATCGAACGCTTAGTGTGTACATCAAGCAGTGAGGTATATGGTTCGGCGGTTTATGTACCTATCGACGAGAATCACCCATTGCAAGGTCAGTCACCCTATTCGGCTACGAAAATTGGCGCAGACAAGATCGCCGAATCTTATCTCTTATCATTCGGGTTGCCTCTTTCGATTGCCCGGCCGTTCAATACTTACGGTCCACGTCAATCGTCTCGTGCTGTAATTCCGACTATCATTACGCAGGCACTCACGCAAGCATCCGTCAAGTTAGGAAATCTCAACACGACCCGCGATTTCAACTTTGTGTCCGACACAGTTGACGGGTTTATTGCGATTGCCGAAACAGACGCCGCGGTTGGAAAAACCTTAAACATTGGAAGCGGCACAGAGACGTCGATTCTGGACCTGACCAAAATAATTTTCGATCTGATTGGGGAAAATCGACCTGTAGATGTTGAAGAGGAAAGGCTGCGACCTGAAGCAAGTGAGGTAGATCGGCTTTGCGCAAATTGTGATCGGTTGCAGCAGTTGACGGCTTGGAAACCAAAGGTTCAATTGCGAGAAGGATTACTTCGAACGATAGAGTGGATCGAACAGAATCTAAATCAATTTTCGGTCGGAACGTACTCAATCTGACAGCAATCTCCATCTTCCGTGAAGTCGATTAGATAAATCGTCGGAAATACATATTCAATCCAGCAATACGACTAGAAATGATCCGTTTCCTCGCAAAACAGCTACCGCACCCACTCCTGTGCAGGTTGTATCATCACACTCGTTTTCGGAAGGAAAGCGCCCGCGCGACCGCAGCTGCTTTGCGTGCTGGTCTACCACTTTTGGAGTCTGTTGACCTTTCACTGTGGAAGACGAGCGATACGCTGTTCATCCTTGGCAGCGCATGGTCGATCAACGCCATTTCCGAGGAACGTTGGCAGATCATTGGCAAACACGATAGCGTTGGCATCAATTTCTGGCCCGTACATCCATTTGTTCCACGTTTTTTTCATTTCGAAGACATCACACACGACCATCATCCGGTTATGTATGAGGCTCTTCGAAGCCTTCTTGAGCGTCGATCAGAGGCATATTCTAATACCCTAAAGATCATTACAGAAGTAAACCCGAGTAGTCCGAAGCAAACCGTCTTTCAGCTTTCGGAAACTATGAAGAGGCATCTGTATGTGGCCTTCTCGATGCCAGTGGCTGCACGCAATGAAGAAGAGCTTCGTGCTGGTATCAAGTACATGCGCTCGATGGGTGCCTTCTTGCCGCATACCAACGTGTCATGGCTCTTCAAATATGGCGGCTCGGTTATCGCGATGATGACCCTCGGTGTTTTATTGGGCTACAAGCGCATTATCCTTTGCGGTGTTGACTTAAACAAGCAGGACTACTTCTATCACAATCGCGACCGATATCCGGAATGCGCAGATTGGGAATTCGTATCCCGAAGGGAAGCACATTTGACAACGCGCCGCCTTCCCTGGCTCGTTCCCGCCCAGTCTGCAGTACGAATATTTAAAGAATTAATTCTTGATCGGGAGGATATCGAACTATTCGTTGAAAATCGTGCCTCAACGCTATATCCAGCGGTACCGCTCGCTTCCGAATCACTTTTCGAGGAGTTAGCGCTGTATGGCAATCCAGCGCATCAATGAAGGGCAGAGCAAAGATGACAAAATTGAACCGACGACCTATTCGTTAATCTTGGCCGAAATCTTCATCCACAAAAATATAAGTAATGCAATAAAAACCACATGAATCGCTGCGTAAACAGCAACTCTCAAGGCTTTTGCGTAGGTCCGCCGACTAGATCGGCGCCTTGATCGCCTTCGCCGCTCTCCCGAACGATGTTCTGGCATTGGAGCAGCATAAGTAGGACTTGCATGCGTTCTCGAGTATTCCACATTGGAAGGCGCGAAATTCCTTCTTCTCCTCTTACGACGAATAGTTGTGGACTGTGGGGGATCAACTTTTCCGAGATCGGAACTCGAATTCGGAGCAACCCTGACTGGCTCCGTCGGATTCTCATTCTCATCAGCTGTGTAGAAATCTTCAGAATCCTGCTCAGGTACCATAGCCTTATTGAAATCCATGTCTTAACGGTGCAACACGTGAACCATGGTGATGCCCATCAAGCGAGCGCTAGTGTATATGATATACTTTCTCGGCTTCGGGAGTGAGTCTTAATTTGAGCCGCATTCTAAAGCCCACAGCGTGCATGTGTATTGCATTTCCCCCGGTTCAATTCTGCCTACAGGCATTGATTGCCGTTATCATCCTGCCTGTTGTTGGTTTTCAAGTTTATGCGCAGTCGTCGGGTGATAGCTTAGCTCATCCAGCCAAAGAAGTATCAACTTTCCCATCCCCTTCAACTGCTGCAACACCCACGAATGACGCAGCATCAGTTTCTGTCAATACAGCAATGCTTGGTGCCGATCAGACGCACTATGTTCTCTCCTCTGGTGACGTGTTAGAGATTTCTGTATTCGGAGCGCCGGATCTTTCTCAGAAGGCTGCGATAAACAGCGCTGGCAATATTTATATGCCCTTGATCAACAACGTGCATGTTGGAGGTATGCACGTGGAAGATGCACAGGGAGCATTAGAAAATGCGTACTTTGACAAAGGCATCTTAAAATCTCCGCATGTAAGTATTGTTGTCACTAACTATGCCAGCGGTGTCGTTCTGATGGGAGAAATAGCGCGACCAGGCATTTATCCGATTGTTGGAGCAGGAAGGCTATTTGACATCTTTGCTGAGGCTGGAGGACCAAGCGCGAGTGCTGGACAGATCGTCACGATCAAGCACAAAGACAACACTGAACCACAAACAGTTGTCCTCAGTAATGATCCGGTGAAGTCACTTTCAGCCAACGTTCCAGTGCAGCAAGGAGACACGATTATCATCTCAAAAGCAGGTGTGGTTTATATTGTTGGTGAGGTCTATAGCCCCAGTGGCTTTCTAATGGATGAAAAAGATCGGTATACCGTTATGAAGCTCGTCGCCATGGCTCGCGGAACTACCAAACTAGCGAAAACCTCGAAGGCGCGAATTGTCCGAAGGACATCTGATGGCCAAATGGAAATTCCAGTACCACTCGACAAGATTCTCGCCTCTAAAGCACCTGATATGCCCGTTCAATCAAACGACATTTTATTCATTCCAACAAATAAGGGAAAACAAGCGGCCGCACGCTCCGCAGATATAGCAATCGGTCTGGCCACCGGTCTGACGATGATTGCCGCATCACATTCATACTAATGCCTGTGCCGACTGAAGTTCACCGAGCGGCATAAGCCAGAACTTTTTCTACTGCATTCACCGTATCCTGCATATCCAGTTCATTAAGCGTTGGATGTACGAGCAACATCAGCGCGGTCTCGCCAAGCTCTTTGGCGATGGGAAGTCGTTCTAATGGGCGTAATTTTTCCGGAAAGGCGCGCTCAAGGTAGATCTCGCTGCAACTCCCCACAAAACAAGGAATCCCTTCCGCATTGATGGCATCAATAACACGTTGACGGGTCCAGCCGTCCCGCAAGCGATCACTTCTCAGAAATACGTAGTACTTGTAGTAGGAATGAACTACGTCGTCGGAAGGAATCGTTATGCGCAATGATGGCATTTGAGAAAACTGCTCGGTCAGAAATCTCGCCAGTCTGCGCCGTGAATCAACAGCTTGGGGCAGCTTCCGCAATAACAGCCTTCCCATAGCACTCTGCATCTCAGTGAGGCGCCAGTTCGTGCCGAAACTTTCATGTAGCCATCGATAGCCAGGTGGATGGTGGCGATGATAAACGGCGTCATAGCTTTTTCCGTGATCTTTGAAGGCCCAGGCGCGAGACCAATAGTCAGAGTTATTGGTTGTCAACATACCGCCTTCACCGCCAGTAGTCATAATTTTGTCTTGACAAAACGAAAATGCATTCACGTCACCCATGGATCCGACCTGACGCCCCTTGTAAGTCGCACCGAGCGCCTGAGCACAGTCTTCGATAACTTTCACTCCATGTTTGCGAGCAAGTTCGAGAATTGGGTCCATGTCACAAGGCCAGCCCGCCAAATGTACTGCGATAATTGCGCGCGTTCGCGGACTTAGAACGGCCCGAACCGACTCCGCTGTGATGTTTTGAGATTCACGGTCAACATCGGCCATTACAGGCGTTGCGCCTCGCATTACAACACAACTCGCAGAGGCAATGAACGTTCGGCTTGTGACGACAACTTCATCTCCGGGCCTGATGCCAACGGCTTCCAGGGCGAGTTCCAATGCGACGGTTCCATTGGAGAGGGCAATCGCGTGTTTGCAACCAACATAAGCAGCAAATTCAGCTTCAAATTCACGCCCTTCGTCGCCGGTCCAATAATTGACCCTTCCTGATTCGAGAACACGTGTAGCTGCGGTTACCTCATCCCGTGAAAAGGACGGCCACGGAGCAAATGGCTGCTTTCGAAGAGGTGGACCACCTTCAATTGCCAGCTGAGTTTGAGTAGAGATATTCATGCGATCAAATTCGCGGTTCTAAATGTTTCAAAATGCGCGCAGGAGTACCGATTGTAACAACCCAGTCGTCGACATTATGAACCACCGTGGCTCCTGCCCCAACAATAGATCCCGTACCGACGGTGATATTGGAAATAACTGTGGAACCAATGCCGAGCCAAGAAAGGTCGCCAACTTGTACATGTCCGCCAATTGCAACTTTTGGTGAGAGATGCGCACAGTTTCCAACTCGGCAGTCATGCTCAACAATCGCTCCAGTGTTTATGATCGCCCCGCGTCCGATCACAGCGTCGGCGTTCACAACGGCTTGTGCCATGATCACAGCGCCCGGCAAAACTTTTGCTGACGTCGCTATCGTTGCCGACGGATGCACCGCGGTTACTAACGGAGCACCTAATGCAACACAACGCTCAATGACTAAGCTACGAGCAAAATTGTCGCCGATCCCCAACGCTATCCCTACTGGCTTACTACTATTTCGTTCAGTAAACCAATCTGCATCGCCCAAAATCTTCAACCCACATACTTCTCCATGCTTTAGCGGATCATCGTCGACAAAACCTTCAACTTCGATACCACAAGCTTGCAGAATATCTGCAACCACCTTTCCATGGCCACTTGCACCGTAAACAATTGCTTTGCCGCTCGATGGTATGTTCACCTTCGCTCTACTCCGAACTTCTCCATCGTTGCGTGGCCTTGCTGGCTTATTCCTTCTCGTCTGATTACTTTTTCAACGGTTGACAGGAGAATTTGAACGTCAAGCCAAAAGTTCCAGTGGTCAACGTACCACACATCCAAGACAAATTTTTCTTCCCATGTGAGGGCATTGCGTCCCTTCACCTGTGCCAAACCGGTAATCCCCGGCTTCATAAGATGCCTTCTTGCTTGCTCTGCAGTGTAGTGATTGAGATATTCCATTAGCAAAGGTCGCGGTCCTACAAGGCTCATTTCTCCCTTTAGAACGTTCCATAGCTGAGGTAGTTCGTCGAGACTGAAACGCCGCAATACAATCCCCACTTTTGTGAGACGTGCGGCGTCATTCGATGGGTCGATCGTTGAGGATGGAGTCGCCCCCATTGTCCGAAATTTGAAGAGTGTAAACGGATTTCCGTACTGGCCGGGTCGCACTTGACGGAAGATGATCGGTTTGCCGATCGTTAACCAAATTGTGAGACCCACTATGACCATAATCGGAGAAAAAACCGCGACCGCAATGGACGCGCCTGTGAGATCAAAAATTCTCTTACAAGTTTTGCCTATTGAGTTTGAGCGCATCGCACCGTCTCCACGCGACACTCAGTAGGAACTAAATAGCCACGCTCTTGAAGCATTCTTCTATATAACGCTGCTAACGCCTTCCAGACAGTCTCGCTTCGAAACTCTCGAACAACGCGCTCCCTTCCCAACCGTCCCATCAATCGCATTTTCGATGGGTCTGACAAGAGCGATAACACTGTCTTTGCCAGTCTCTCAACATCACCAACAGGAACGACCTGTCCCGTGACACCATCGGCAATCGCATCCACCGCTCCGGTGGCCAGAGTAGTAACCACCGGAACACCCGACGCCTGTGCTTCAAGAACGGTATTCGGAAAGCCCTCACGGTGAGTAGGTAGTACAAAAACATTCATGACGTGGTAATAGAGGTCGATATCGGGCGTGAAACCGATGCGATAGATTCCTTGCTCAGCTTCGATAAGACTTCTTACATTTTCGGCAACAGGATCACCTGCTTCATAGTCGCCCACCAAGAGAAGAACGGCTTCCGGGAACTGTTCACGAATCA
>Ga0081540_1002525_pt1 | contig 14861 bp, 13 predicted proteins | sample TabmetS2T1R1_FD_71024 | JGI IMG/M metagenome (GOLD analysis project Ga0081540, IMG submission 71024) | Tabebuia heterophylla rhizosphere microbial communities from the University of Puerto Rico - S2T1R1 | ecosystem: Host-associated > Plants > Roots > Rhizosphere ... | reverse complement strand
CCGGTCCAGCCCCGCCTCCAGCTCGGCCGCCGTCATCGGATCCGGACGCGTCCAGGCGGGATCATCGTCCCACTCTGGCTCCGCGGGAACCGGTTCCGGAGGCATGTACCACCACCCGTTCGGAATGATGATCTTTATAGAACATAATAGCGTATTACGGCTTGTATTTCTACCTTTTCGGGGATATATTCTGGACGAGGGGTGGGCTCAGGGGATTCTGGGATTTACCTCAGCTTGCCGGGGGCGCGGTGGAGCCGCGGACCTCGAGGGCCGGGGGCAGCAGGTGGAGTTCGGCGGGACGGGCCGGGTCGGCCACCCGGGCCAGCAGGGTGCGGGCGGCGAGCCGGCCGGCCTCGAAGCCGGCGCTGTCGACGCTGGTGAGCCAGATCGACCGCAGCCGGGCCAGATAGGTGTTGTCGTAGCCGACCAGCGAGAGCCTGCCGGGCACGTCGACGTTCATCTCCGAGGCGGCCGAGCGGGCGCCGACGCAGGTCAGGTCGTCGACGGCGAAGATCGCGGTCGGGGGCTCGGGGCTGCTGAGCAGCCGAACGGTGGCGCGGTACCCGCCGTCCTCGGTGAAGTCGGCCCACTCGACCCTGATGTGCTCGCCCAACCCGCAGGCTCGCATGGTGTCCTCGTAGCCTTGCTGGCGCAGCTTCGGCACCACGTTGCTGGTCCCGGACACGCGCCCGGAGATGTGCGCGATCCGGCGGTGACCGAGCTCGACCAGGTGGCGGGTGGCCAGCGTCGCGCCGAGCAGGTCGTCGTTCGCGACCGCGTCGACCCGCGGCAGGTCGATGTCCCGCCACCCCACCGTGACCGTCGGGACCGCGCTGGCGATCTCGGCGATGACCGGCGAGTTCGCCTGGGTGCCCGCCAGGATGAAGCCGTCGGCCTCGAGCCCGAGGAAGCCGCGCAGCACCGAGTCGTCCATCCGCCGGTCCAGCCGGCCGCCGCCGCTGAGCACGACGTGCCTGCCGTCGGCCTCCAGAACGGAGATCAGGCCGTCGAGGAGGTCCACGAACCACGGGTGGCGGACGTCGTTGAGCAGCACGCCGATGGCCCGGCTGCTCCCCTCGCGCAGGGTCCGGGCGGCGGCGTTGGGCCGGTAGCCGAGATCGGCGATCGCCTGGTCCACGAGTGCACGCCGCGCCGGGCTGACCTTCGGCGAACCGCGCAGCACGAGCGAGACCAGGGACTTGGAGACCCCGGCGCGTTCGGCCACGTCACGGATGGTGGGCCGGGGCGCCGGCTCCTCGCCGCTGACCGGCATCGGGGACCTCCACGGGTGGCCGTTGGAACGATCTACCGAACGAAGCTTAGCTCACGCCACCGGTCCGGGCTGGGCTAGATGAATCCGCCGCCGGGACCTTGACATTGACCGCCCAGCGAGCGATTCTTTACATGTTGGAACGATCTAACAAATTCCAATCTTGTCCAAATGGCTGCTTGTCGCGGAGGTCGGGCCATGAGCATCAGCACGTCACGGGTGATGGAGTACGACCCGTTCAGCCAGGAGTTCCAGGCTGACCCGTTCCCGGTGTACCGCTGGATGCGTGACGAGGCCCCGGTGTTCTACAGCGAGAAGTGGAACTGGTGGGCCCTGTCCCGGTTCGAGGACGTCCGCGCGGCCGCAACGGACCCGCAGACGTTCCTGTCCTACGAGGGCATCGACATCGACGACACCGCGAAGGACCAGAGCGGGCCTGGGTTCCTGCCCGATATCGACAACCCGCGGCACGACCAGATCCGCCGGATGATCCAGCCGCAGCTGCTGCCCAACCGCATCGCGGAGCGGGAGGATGCGGTCCGCTCTGTCGTCCACGGCCTGATCGACGCCTGGCGGCACCGCGGCACTGTGGACCTGGCCCAGGAACTGGCCTGGCCGACGCCGAACGAGGTGTTCTTCGATCTGCTTGGCCTGCCCGCGGCCCGCGCGCAGGGCCGGGAGCAGCTCAACCGGTGGGTGCACGAGCTCAAGGACCGCAAGCCCGACGACTCCCGGCTCACCCCGGTGGCCAAGGCCGCCACCGCCGGCATCCAGGCCTATTTCATGGACCTGCTGCACGAGCGGCGCGCCCGGCCGCGCACGGACCTGGTGACCCACATCGTCACCGCGGAGATCGACGGCGTGCCGTTCGCCGAGGAGGACTTCGGCCCCGCCTCGGAGGTCCTCGGCCTGATGATGGTGCTGTTCCTGGGCGGCGTCGAGAGCACCGCGGGGCTCATCGGGACGCTGTTCAAGCTGCTCGCCGAGAACCCGGACCAGCGCGCCATCCTGCGTGAAGACCCGTCGCTCATCACGGACGCCGTCGAGGAGGCGATCCGGCTCGCTACCCCGCTGCAGCTAGTCGGGCGCACCGCGTCGCGCGCGGTGACGCTGCACGGGGTGACGATCCCGGCCGGCGGCCGGGTGGTGCTGGTCTACGGCGCGGCGAACCGCGACGAGCGACGTTTCGCCGACCCGGACCGCTTCGATGTGAGACGAGGGCGGTTCCGCCATCTCGGGTTCGGGGAGGGAATGCACGGCTGCCTCGGTGCACCGCTGGCCCGGCTCGAGGCGAAGGTCGCCTTGGAGGAGGGGCTCCCCGCATTGGGCGACTACACGATCGCGGCGCCGCCGGAGCGCTACCGGACCACCCCGAACATGTACGTCTGGGACCACCTGCACCTGGCGTTCCCGGTGGTCGCGGCCCCGGAGCACCACGCGCACGTGGAGACCGTTCGGCGCGACTCGACCAGCATGACCGTGCTCACGCGAGAGTTCGAGGCGGACGTCCGGGTGGAGGGCAAGGACGAGGTCGCGGACGGCGTGGTGGCCTTGACCCTGCGGCAGATCGCGGACAGCCCGCTGCCCCGGTGGTCGCCGGGCGCGCACGTCGACCTGATCCTGGACGGGGTGCCGACCCGGCAGTACTCGCTGTGCGGCGACCCGGCCGATCACCACCTGTGGCGGCTGGGCATCCTGCGCGACGCGAACGGCGGCGGCGGGTCGCGGTTCGTCCACGACCGGCTGCGAGCGGGAGACACGGTGCGGGTCCGCGGGCCGCGGAACAACTTCGAGCTGGTGGATTCGCCCCGGTACCAGTTCATCGCGGGCGGGATCGGCATCACGCCGATCCTGCCGATGATCGCCGCGGCTTCGGCGGCCGGGGCTGACTGGCGGTTGTTGTACGGCGGCCGCTACCGGGCGTCGATGGCGTTCCTGCCTGAGCTCGCCCGGTACGGCGACCGGGTCACCGTGGCGCCGCAGGACGAGACCGGGCTGCTTGACCTGGACGCGCTGCTGGGCACGCCGCAGCCGGACACGCTGGTCTACTGCTGCGGGCCCGAGCCGCTGCTGGCCGCGGTCGAGACACGCTGCGCGGTCTGGCCGGCCAGATCACTGCACGTGGAACGCTTCGCGGCCCGGCCGCTGACCGCGCCGGTCCGGGCCGAGGCCTTCGAGGTGGAACTGGCGGCCAGCGAGCTCACCCTGACGATCCCGCCGGACCGCTCGATCCTGGACGTGGTCGAGGAGGCCGGGGTCGGGGTGCTGTCGTCCTGCGCCGAGGGCACCTGCGGCACCTGCGAGACGGCCGTGCTCGGCGGCGTGCCCGACCATCGTGACTCGGTGCTGACCGAAGAGGAGCGCCAGGCCAGGGACTGCATGATGATCTGCGTCTCGCGCTCGTGCACGGACCGCCTCGTGCTGGACCTGTGATCGTGGACGGGTGAACGACCCAGTCAGGGCACCCATCGCCGGCCTGGCGGGCTTCGCCGCGCTCGATCCGATTCGATGTTGATAACGTATACTACGTATGTACATCATCCATCACTGATGGAGGCTCGTGGTGACGCTGACGCAGATCGACATCGACGACGACGCCCTGGGCGAGGCCATGCGACTATCCGGCGCGAAGACCAAGAAGGACACCGTCAACCTGGCCTTGCGGGAATTCGCCGCCCGGCACCGCCGGGTGGCTGCGCTCGAGCATTTTGCCACGCTGGCGGAAGGATGGGACTTCGAAGGATGGCAGCGCCAGCGGACGGCTGAAAAAGATCCGGCGTGATCCGCTATCTCCTCGACTCGTCCGCCCTCTGGCGAATCCTGCGGGACGCCTCGCTGCGAGCATCCTGGGCAGAGGTCATATCCCTGGGCGTAATCGGTTCGTGTCAACCGCAGCGTGTTGAGTTCCGCCGTTCGGCCCGCACGCTGGATGAGTATGAGCAGATGTCCGAAATGTTCGCCTCGCTGTACCCCGATGCCGTGGTCCCGAAGGGCGGCTGGCGGTGGATAGAGTCGGCGCAATATCGCCTGCTGCGGCAGGGCGCCCATCGGGCACTGTCAGCCGTGGACCTGCTGATTTGCGCCACGGCGGTACATCATGACCTCATCGTGCTGCACGACGACAGCGAGTTCGTGACCGCCGCGCGGCACCTTCCCGACCTCCGGGAACGCATCGTCCATGACACGCCGGAAGCCGGCCGAACTTGAGCTGTTCATACACGGAGCGGCTGATCCCGGATCTGCCGGGCAGCCACTACGCTCTCGGTCATGGCCACTGACTTGGTACCCCCGTTCCCCGATGATGCCTTCCGCCGCGTGCTGTGCGTGGTGGCGCACCCGGACGACGTGGAGTACGGGATATCGTCGGCCGTCGCCTCCTGGACGGCGCGCGGTGTGGACGTCGCCTACCTGCTCCTGACCCGGGGGGAAGCCGGCATGGACAGCAGCCCGCCGGAGCGGACCGCGCAGTTGCGCACCGAGGAGCAGATCGCGGGGTCGCGGGCGGTCGGCGTCAGCGAGGTCGAATTCCTCGATTACCGGGATGGCGTGCTCGAGTATGGCCTGGACGTGCGCCGTGACATCGCCCGCGTTATCCGGCGCCGCCAGCCCGACGCCGTGGTGGTGGGGTCCTGGGAGGTCGAGTTCCCCGCCGGGCTGAACCAGGCCGATCACCGGGTGGCGGGCCTCGCCGCTCTCGATGCGCTGCGCGACGCCGGCAATCGCTGGGTCTTCCCCGAACTGCTCGACGAGGGCCTGCAACCGCACTCGGCGCGGTGGCTGCTCGTAGGCGGAGACCCGCGGCCGACCCACGGCGTGGACGTCACCGGGGAACCGATGGACCGCGGCATCGCCTCGCTGGAGGCGCACGAGCAGTACCTGGCCGGGCTCCCCGGCCATCCCGCGCCCCGGATGATGATCACCGGGTTCACCGCGTGGCAGGGGCGCTCCATGGGCGTGCCGCACGCGGTGCTGTTCAGGGCCTGGGACTTCCAGTCACCCCCGCCGATCGCGGCCGAGATCATGGCGGCGATGCAGGAAGGCTGAGGGAGACGCGCTTCAGCTTGCCATGTCAGCTCGTCGTGTCAGCTTGCCGGCTCAGCTCGTCGTCCAGGGCCGGAGCTTGTCGGGGTTGAGTATGGCCCAGATGTGCTTGATCCGGTCGCCGGCGATGTCGAACGCGTACACGGCCACGGTGACGCCGTCTTGCTGAGCGACCAGGCCGGGCTGGCCATTGACGGTGCGTTCCAGGAACGTCAGGTTGCCCGGTGCCCGGCGGGCGAGATCGCCCATGTAGCGCGCGATCTGCTCGCCGCCTTCGATCGGGCGCAGCGCGGCGTTGACCAGACCGCCGCCGTCGCCGGTCGCCGTGGCGTCGGGGTCGAGCAGGCCGATGAGGGCGTTGATGTCCTTGGCTTCCCAGGCTCGCTTGAAGTCCCTGACGATGCGGGCCTGGCGGGCCGTAGGGGTCACGGGAGCCTGCGCGGCGCGGATGCGGCGGCGGGCCGACGTGGCAAGCTGGCGGCAGGCCGCCGGGCTCCGGCCGACGATCTGGGCCACGTCGGTGAAGGGGTAGGCGAAGACGTCGTGCAAGATGAACGCGACGCGCTGGGCCGGGGTCATCGATTCGAGCACGACCAGGAAGGCCATGCTGACCGACTCATCCAGGGTGACCCGGTCGGCCGGGTCGGCCGCGTTAGGGGCCGGCAGGCCGCTGAGCTGCTCCGCGCGGTCGGGCAGCGGCTCAGGGATCCATTCGCCCACATAGCGTTCCCGCCGGGCCCGGGCCGAGCGGAGCAGGTCCAGGCAGATGCGGCTGGTGACCGTGGTCAGCCAGGCGCCGGGGGTTTCGATGGCGTCCTGTTGCTGCCGGGACAGGGCGTACCAGCGGGCGTAGGTTTCCTGGACGGCATCTTCGGCCTCGGCTAGGGAGCCCAGCAGCCGGTAGGCGAGGTTGACCAGCTGACGCCGCTCGCTCATGATCGCGCTCAGGCCCGGATCGAGCTGGCCGTCTTCTGGCCCGGATCGGCTGGTCATGGTGCCGCCCTTCCCTGGTCGCGTCGGCCTTCACCAGTTCCGACGAGATAGCGCGCCGGACTGTGAGGCGGCCGTCGCATCACAATCGGGCGGGTCATGTCGTCGTGCTGCTTGAGAAAACACACCATCCAGGAGGCACCATGACTACCTCGATTCCGGCCACGCTGTTCGCCGACCCGGCGCCCGCGCAGCGCCTGGAGCGGGCGGCCGCCGCGCTGACGGCACACGGTTTCACCGTCGAAATCCTCGATGACGTCGCCGCCGCGCGCACCCGCGTCCAGGACCTGATACCCGAGGGCGCCAGCGTGTTCACCGGGGCCAGCGAGACCCTCCGCCTGTCCGGCATCGATAAGGACATCAACACCAGCGGCCGGTACGAGGCCGTCAGGCCACGCGTCCTGGCCATGGACCGCGACACCGGCGCCGACGACATCCGGCGGCTGATCGCCAGCCCCGACGTCAGCGTGGGCAGCGTCGCCGCGCTCACCGAAACCGGCTCCCTCGTGGTCGCTTCGGCTAGCGGAAGCCAGCTGCCCGGCTACGCCGGCGGCGCCGCCCGCGCGATCTGGATCGTCGGGGCGCAGAAGGTGGTGCCCGACCTGAGCACCGCGTTGCGCCGGGTCGAGGAGCACTGCCTCCCGCTGGAAAGCGCCCGTGCTCAGGTGGCGTACGGGCAGCCCAGCGCCGTCAACCGCCTGCTCATCCTCAACGCGGAGCCCTATCCCGGGCGCGGCACGGTCCTGCTGCTCCGCGAAGCCATCGGATTCTGAAACCAGTTGGCGCGGTAAGGCGGGTGGGGCTTCAACCCACCCCGTGATCATCTAGTGATTGGCGGATCCTGGCAGCAGCCCGACTGAATCAGCAGTAAGCACGCGACGGAAAGCGAACGGCCCGGAATGCGGACTCGTTCGCTTGCGTCCCGGTCTAGGTATCGATCAGGTGGGCTATTGCCGGATCGCGGCGCAGCTTTTCCAGGCAGCGGCGACGACTGGGCCCGATGCTCCCGATCGGTATGCCAAGCCTGGCGCTAATTTCAGCGTAGGGCACCGGCGGGTCGGCAATGAGCAAGGTAAGCAGTCGCTGCGAGGACAGGGGAAGGCGGCAGAACGCCTCGTGCAGCGCGTCACTGCGCTCCGCCAGGAGCAGATCGTGCTCGGCGGGCGCGGCCGATTCGGTCAGTGCATCTTCTAGGGCCTTCCCGGTGGCCGATACCTTGCAGGTGGCGCGCAGGACTTTGAAGCATTCCCGTCGGGTGATGGTGGCGAGCCAGCCAGCCAGCGCGGCCGGATCACGGACCGAGTCCAGGTGGTTCACGAATATCATCCAGACGTTCTGGCCTACGTCCTCGGCGTCCGTGCGGTCTAGGTGGTATTTGCGGCAGATTGACCAGATGAGCGGGGCGAACCGTTCCACGAGCGCGTCCCAGGCCCGGGCATCGCCTCCTTTTGCGAATGCCACCAGGTCAGCCGTAGACGAGTCATTCCACACGATCGTGGCGTCCTCTCGGGTAGCTGATAGGAAGCGGCGTTATGCTCTAAATTGCCGTACTGCATATTTCGTGCGTGCAGCTAGCCTGCGGGTATTTAGAGACTGTAGGTTTTGTTATCATTCCGCGTTCGGTGGGATGACAGCGACGGTAATTTGTGTCATCGCGGCCCGGACGTTAACCAACAGTAGGTCTGGTTCCCGAGGTCGGTCTGTTCGGCGGATGACGCTGTCAGCGTCGGGGTGCCAACATTGAAGCGCAACCGAGTCACCGGCCACACCACATTCAACGCACGTAACTTCATCAGCCGGGCCGTGGCCGTAAGCATTCAGCCCGTTCACGTGCGGTGAGATGCCGGTTTCCTGTTCACCGGCTAGTGGCTGCGGCGGGGCAGTTCCGCCCACGTGGTGTATCCCAGCCTCTCCAGGGTCGCCGCCAGCCACTGGCGTCCCTCGGGGGTGAGGCGCGCGGCGGCGAGGTCTTCCCGGTCTTTCTCCCGGTCTTGTCCCGCCTTGAAGAGCAGGGCCAGTTCCGGTCTCAGGTACGTCACGCCGTCAATCTGGTGGAGCGCCCGGTCCCACGGCACGCGCACGGAGTGGTCCCGTTTGAACACCCACTCCTCAGCAGTGCTCGCCCGGTCGACGAGGAACTCCAGCCGCCATGGCGACCGCGCGTCGCGTCGCACCCAGACCTGGTGGCACTCGGGACGGCCGGGGATGCCGGGGAGAAGCGGCCGGAAGGCGCCGTTGATGTTCTCCCACAGGTGCCAGCCGGGCATCGCCGCCCGGATCGCGTCCAGGTCCCTGGCGAGCACGACCACGTCGGTGTCCTCATGGTGCCGGGTGGCCGCGGCGCCGGCCCGGGCGGCTCGCCCTCCGGCGATGTGCCAGCTGGCGGGGCAGCCGCTGAGCACCTCGCTGATTTCTCCCGGCGTCATGGGCGTCCAGGGGCCGTAGAGCGCGAAGAACTCGTCATCGCTCAGGGCCAGGGTGGCGTTGACGAACGGGTCAGGCGTCGGCCCGGTCTGATCAGGCATCCGCACAGTTTCCCACGGCGGAAAGCATGCGGGCTCTCGCTTTTTGAGTTGCGCCGGTGACTGCTGGTTACGTTTCGGCGGCGGCCCTGGCGTTGGCGTGGCAGCAGGTCTGCGGATACCAGGATCTGGCCGACGAACAACCTCTCGGAGCGCGGCGTCCGCCCGCTTAAGACCCAGCAGAAGATCTCCGGCCGCCTGACCAGCGACGACGTAACCCAGGACCGCCTCGACATCCGAAGCTACATCGACACCGCCCGCAAGCACGGCCAGAACGCGATGGACGTCCTGCACCAGCTCATGCTCGGCATCCCCTGGCGACCGTCGGCCCAGGCATTCTCCCCGTAACCACGGATCACAAGACCGCGCCACCCATCACCGCGAGTGAATGGGCTGAATGCTTACCCGTGGCCCCGGAATCACCGTCTAGGCACTGTCCCCGCTGGCTAGACGTTGCAGGCCGCTGCGATTTACCACGGTTATCTGGCTGCGGTTTACCGCTACTATCTCGCTGGCCACGAGCCGCCGCAGAACCTGGTTTGCCGTGGGGCGAGTAGTCCCGGCGATGCTGGCAAGCGTTTCCTGGGTCACCGGGATCGTAATGGGCTGATCGTCTCCTGCGTACAGGTCGCACAGATCCAGGAGCCTGCGTATCACGCGTCTTTCGGCGGGTACGTACAGTGCCTCGAGCAAATTGGTATTGACCTTCGCGAGCCGGGCGGAAAGGAGTTCCACGAGGAACCGGTCTATGCCGGGATAAGACGTCCGGAGACGCTCGAACTCGAGCCGGCCAAGAGCCAGCGTCTCCGACGGTTCCAGCGCGACTACCGTGCCTATGCGACGATGAGCGTCGCCGACCAGGGCAAACTCGCCGAATGTGTCACCAGGCCCGAAGATCGCGACAGTGACGTACTCGCCGCCGCGCAGCGTTACGCGCACGCTGACATGACCTGTCGCGATCAGGTGGAGAGTGTCGGCCGGGTCGCCTTGATGAAAGATCACTTCATCGCGCCGGTAGACCTGGCGCCGCAGCCTCGCGACGAGCTTGAGTCGCTCGTTCTGCGGCAGCGACGCCAGAACCGGCCAGTCCATGACTTCACTATGGCCCCGCCGGCCTGCCGGTGACCACCGCCGCGGCCCGGATCGCACCTGATCCCGGGCGGCGCTCCTGATCCCGGGCCGATCGCCGTTGTCCACCGTCGTCATGCCACTGACGCCTGCGATGTCTCGTCGCTCGCGCCGGCCGAGTGGTCGTGATCGGCCAGCAAGGCGATTCCCCGCCCCAGCGGGATGATGCCCGGCAGTTCGAAAGCAACCTGCCTGCTGATGACCTTGGTGTCCTGGACGGCCAGGGTGGCGGCGACGTCGCAGCGGCCGGAGTGCACGGCGACGAGACGCCCTCCCCTGATCCCTGCGACCAGGGCACTGATGGTGAACACCACGGACAGACCGAGCTCGACGGTGGCCGTCTGGCGATTGTCCACCAGGAGATTGACCGCGGGACGCTGGGTCGCGGTGATCTGGTGCGTGGCCAGGTCGACGAGTTCGATGCTGCCCGGAGCGGCTAGGGTGCGCCTGGCGGCGGCGATGACCTCACGGTGTTTCTGCCACCCCGATACCAGGAAACCGATCAGGTCGGCATTCAGCAGGTCCCTGGCCGCACCGGTGGTCTCGCGGACGGCTGCCTGGCGGAGCGTGGCTGGAACGTTCCGCAGGGCGCGGTCTAGATCCTCGCCGACGCCGGGCGGCAAGAGCCCGGGTATTACCGCAACGGAGCTATCTTCGTCCGGGGGAAACAGCAGATCCAGGACGGTCTTCGGGGCGTTTTCCTGGAGTGGCGTCATGACTTGCCCTCCTTGATTCTTGTAATGCTGGCTCCGGGGCTGGATTCGATCCGCACTGTGTGCGTCACTCCCGCTCCGGTGTTCTGGACGCTGACCAGGGTGGGCGGACCAGGAACCGGATCAGCGCGGACAGTCGGCTGAGGCTCCGGCGGGCGGTGTGAGCGCCGCACTCGCCGCACGAGCGAGGTTGCGCCCGCGGCCGCGAACACCACGGCGCCGAGCAAGATGGTCAGAGTGCCGGGGAATCCCGACGTCGCCGAGGCGACGTCGAATGACTGCGCTAGATCGCGGGCAGCCGCGTAGTGGTCGCTGCCGCCCTGGCTGGCGGTGACGGTGCAGGTACCGGCCGCGATGGGAGTGAGGGTGGGGCCCGAGACCGTGCAGATCCGTGGCGTATCCGAGCGGAATGCCACCATCAGCCCGGACGTCGCAGACGCGGAGAGCGTAACCGCCTCGCCGACCTTTGCCTGCGGCGGCGGCGGGAAGTTGATCGTCTGCGCCTGGTGCCCCGCGTTGACCTGGAACGACTCGGCCATGTCGGGGGCGGCCAGGTAACGGTCGTCGCCGGCCTGCGAGGCGGTGACAGTGCAGGTGCCAGCCGCGATCGCGGTCGCGGTGACGCCGGAGACCCTGCAGATCGCCGGCGTGTCCGATCGGAACGACACCGCGAGCCCTGAGGTGGCCGACGCGGACAGGGGGACCACCTGGCCGGTGGACGCGGCCAGCAGCTGTCCGAAGGAGATCGTCTGTGAGGCCTTCTCGCTGTGACCGCCCTTGCCGGCGCCGCCCTTGCCACCGCCCTCCTTGCCGCTGACCTGGCTGGCGTGGACCGCGAAAGATCGCTGTATGTCGCGCGCTGGCGCGAACCGGTCGTCGCCAGTCTGGGAGGCGGTGACGGCACAGGTGCCGGCCGCGATCGCGGTGACGGTATCGCCCGAGACCGTGCACACCGAGGGCGTGTCCGAGCGGAACGACACCACGAGCCCCGAAGTGGCCGCAGCAGCCAGGGTGCCTGACTGGCCGGCGACCGCGGCGCGCGGCTGCGCGAAGGCGATCGCTTGCGAGGTCTTCCCGCCGGTGACGACCTTGCCGCGGTGGACCGGGAAGGACCGGGATATAACCTGGGCCGGCGCGTAGTCGTCGTTACCTGGCTGGGAGACGGTGATGGTGCAGGTGCCGACCGTGGCCGGGGAGACGGTGGAACCGGAGACCGTGCAGACCGCCGGAGTGTCCGTGCGGTAGGACACGTCTAGCCCGGAGGTGGCCGACGCGGACAGGGTGACCGGCTGGCCGAGGCTCATTCCGTCCGGGGGCGTGAAGGTGATGATCTGACTGGCCCGCTCAACTCGGAAGGAGCGCGCTTCGTCACGCGCGGGCGCGTAGCGGTCGTCGCCGGCCTGGCTGGCGGTGATGGCGCAGGCCCCGGCCGCCCTGGTGGTGACGGTATGCCCCGAGACCGTGCACACGCCGGGGGTCTCCGCACCGTAGCTCACCGGCAGCCCCGAGGATGCGGTGGCGGTCAGGGTGACCGGTCGGCCGAAGGGGACGTCCTGCGGCGGCCGGAAGTCGATCGTCTGGGGAATCCGCGCGACCGCGAACGACTTCCGCACCGTCCCGGCCGCTGCGTAGCGGTCGTCGCCGGCCTGGCTCGCGACGATGACGCAAGCCCCGGCCTTAATGGTGGTGGCGGTGCGGTCGGAGACCGTGCACACGCCTGGGGTGGCCGAGGCGAACGACACCGCCAGTTTCGATGTCGCCGACGCGGACAGGCCTACCCGATGACCGGCTTCGACGCCGCTGTGGGGCGTGAAGTTGATCGTCTGCGCGATCTTCCCGACCGGGAACGATCCGGACATGGAGTCGGCTGGCGCGTACTTGTCATTGCCGGGCTGGGAAGCGGTGACGGTGCAGGTGCCAGCCTTGGCGAAGGTAACCGTGGGGCCTGAGACGGTGCATACGTCCCTGCTGCCGGAGGCGTAGATCACCGGCAGCCCCGAGGAGGCGGTGGCGGTCAGGGTGACCGGCCGGTCCGCCGAGGCACTCGCCGGCGGCGCAAAGTTGATCGTCTGCGCGACTTTCCCGACCGGGAAGGAGCCGGTCTGCGAGCCGGCTGGCGCGTACCGGGCGTCGCCGGGCTGGGTAGCCACGACGGTGCAAGTTCCGGCCGCGGTGGGAGTGAGGGTGGCGCCCGAGACCGTGCATACGTCCAGCGTGCTAGAGGTATAGGTCACCGGCAGCCAGGAAGAAGCGGTGGCCGTCAGGATGACCGGCTGGTCGATCGTGGCGCTGGTCGGCGGCGTGAAGGACACGGTCTGCGAAACGCGGGCGACCGGGAATTCCTGCGTGATGGGCTCGGCTGGCAGGTACCGGTCGCTGCCGGCCTGAGCGGCGGTGATCACGCACCGGCCGCCCGTCCGCGGGACGACGGTGGCGCCGGAGACCGTGCACACCCGCCGGTTTTGCGAGGTGTACGACACGGCCAGACCGGTTGGCGAACCCGGATCGTTGTTCACCAGGATCCGCGACGATGCCGTCAAGACGACCGGTATGCCGACCGTCGTGCCCGGCACCGGGCCGAACGAGATCTGCTGAGCAACGCGGTTGGGATTGGGCGTGACCTGGAATGATCCCGATGCCTGGGCTGGCGCGTAGGTGGCAGATCCGCCCTGGTACGCGGTTACGTCACACGTGCCGGCCGCGACGGTCGTGACCGTGGCGCCCGAGACGGTCGCGACCGTGGCATCCGAGACGGTGCAGACCATGGGCGACTCCGAGCGGAACGACACGCCCAGGTTCTCTTCCGCGTCCGTCGAGGCAGACACCGGGACCGATCGGCCGGCCGCCACGGCCTTCGGCGGGACAAAGTGGATCGTCTGCTGTCTGGCTCCGGTGAGCGCCTGGAAGGAGCGCCGCGTCGGCCGGGCCGCCGCGTAGTGCTCATTGCCGCCCTGGAATGCGGTGATGGTGCAGACGTCGGCCGTCGTGGCGGTAACTGTGGCGCCCGAGACCGTGCATACGTCGGGAGTGTCTGAACGGAACGACACGACCAGGTTCTCGTTCGCGTCCGCGTCCGTGGAGGCCGACAGCCCGACCGGCAGGCCGACCGCCGCGGCCTGCGGCGGGTCGAAGGTGATGGTCTGGGATTTCGGTCCGGAATGCGCCAGGAACGCACGCGCCACGTCGGGAGCTGCCGCGTAGCTGGCGTCGCCGCCCTGGGTCGCGGTGATGACGCAGAAACCAGGTGCCGTCGGGGTGACGGTGACGCCCGAGACCGTGCACAGGTCGGGGGTGTCCGAGCGGAACGACACGACCAGGTTCGCGTTCGCGTCCGCGTCCGTGAAGGCCGACAACCTGGCCGACAGGCCGACCGCAGTGTCCCGTGGCTGGTCGAAGGTGATCTGCTGCGGGAGAAGGGCCGACCCCAGAGCTGGCCGCGGCATCCCGGCGACAGCGGCCGCGCCCTGACCGTGCGGCAGACCTACGGCCGGGCCGCCCACGATGGCGGCGAGGAGACAGATTCCCAGGAATTTCCAGAGGCTGGACCAGCGTACGCTCGAGCGAGCGGCCACCCTTCCGGCCAGCCTGCTCAGATCGCGCACCGTGCCCATTGGCTGCGGGTCCATGACCGCGCCCCTTGCCCCCTTGCCAACGTCCATACGGACATCAGCCCGTAATACCCCGTCATAAGGGAAGTGCCTGGGGGCGCGCCTACAGATACATGTTCCGGAGTCAGGCCGAGCTGCATACCATATTTCGTGGGAGAGCACCCGGATACGCCACGCGACGGCACGCCGGATATCGATGCCGAACGAATCCTCGAGCTGATGGTGCACCACGGCAGCCTGGGGTTCGCCAATCAATTCGGGCAGGGCGTAGCCACCGCCGCCTATGAGTCCTTCCACGATGCCTTCGCCGGTGTGCCACCGTCGGCCTCGCGGGGTTTCGTCGAAGCGCTCATCCCGTACATGCTGGCCCGGGTCTCCTGACGTCGGCCGCCCTTCTTCGAGCCGCACCCACCATCTGCGCGGTCGGCCGCCGTGGGGTGAGAGCCGGCTGCCTTATCTTCGGGGAGGCAGCGCGGCCACGACCGGGTGATCCCAGCCGGTCCTGCCGGCTCTGGCCGCGCCGCCCGGCGAGCCGAGATTGTCGAAGAACTCGACGTTGATCCGGTAGAAGCCCTTCCACGGGGCCGGC
>Ga0081540_1002524_pt1 | contig 14861 bp, 10 predicted proteins | sample TabmetS2T1R1_FD_71024 | JGI IMG/M metagenome (GOLD analysis project Ga0081540, IMG submission 71024) | Tabebuia heterophylla rhizosphere microbial communities from the University of Puerto Rico - S2T1R1 | ecosystem: Host-associated > Plants > Roots > Rhizosphere ... | reverse complement strand
CGGCGGCCTGGTCCTCTCCTGGGACCAGATCGAAGCCGGCTTGCGTCGCGCCCTCGACGCGGCCGTCCCGTTCCCACCGGAGTTGTCGGTGGCCCGGTTTCCTTCGGACGCTCCGCTGATCGGGGCGCTCGCCCTTGGCGTCGAGGCAGCGGGAGTTGTCCTCGGCGCGGAAGCATTCGCATGAGCAGGATCACCAGTAGCGAAAGGCAGAGACGATGAGGGGCATCACACGCATCGCGGTCGCCGCGATAGCGGTCGGCGCACTGACCGCCGGGTGCGGCGGTGGCGACAAGCCGATCGGGAGCGGGGCGTCGTCGGGCAACCCGTCGTCCTCGACGAGCAGCGGCGGCAGCACCGGGCAGTACAAGAAGGGCGGCACGGTCACCATCGCCAACGTCGGCGGACTCGCCGTCGGCCCGCTGATCGCCGGCGTGCTGGCCCAGTACGCCCCAGACGGGCTCACGCTGCCCTACGTGCTGCTGCTCGCGGCGCTCGTCGCGGGCATCGGGCTGGTGGCCTGGTCCCCCGAGGGCCGCCAGCCGGTCGTGCCCCGGCCCCGGTATCGCCCGCAGCGGCTGGGCGTCCCGGCCCAGGCCCGCTCGCAGTTCATCGCCGCGACGACCGGCGCGTTCCTCGTCTTCGCCGTCTTCGGCCTGTTCGCCGGACTGGCCGGGCGTCTGCTGGCGGGTCCGCTCCACCACCCCTCCGCCGCGCTGACCGGCCTGGCGATCTTCGTGAACTTCGGCGCCGGCGCGCTGGTGCAGACCACGACGACGCACTGGCCCGCGCAGCGACTGATCGCCGCCGGCGTCATCCCCACGCTGCTCGGGCTCGCCGTCCTGGTCGCCTCGGCGTGGACCTCGAGCCTGGCGCTGTTCTTCATCGGCGCCGTGATCGGCGGCGCCGGCGCCGGCGCGATCTTCCGCGGCAGCCTGGTGACCGCCGTCTCCAGCGCCGACCCCACCGAACGCGCCGGCGCGCTGGCGACGTACTTCACCGCGGGCTACGTCGGAGTGACGGTGCCCGTCATCGGACTCGGCGTGGCCCTGCTCTACGTCAGCCCCCAGGTGGCGCTGCTGGCCTTTGCCCTGATCGTCGGGGCAGGGATACTGGCGGCCGCACCGGTCCTCTCCGGTGCGAAGTCCGCGCCCGGAGGGGAGCGATGAGTGACTACGACGTGATCGTGCTCGGCGGAGGCTCGCCCGGCGAGCACGCCGCCGGGGAGCTTGCCGAGGGCGGCCTGCGGGTCGCCCTCGTCGAGCGCCACCTGATCGGCGGCGAGTGCTCCTACTACGCCTGCATCCCGTCCAAGACGCTGCTGCGCCCGGGCGAGGCGGTGCACGGCGCGATCGAGGCGGCGGCCACCGCCCAGGTGGACGTCGAGGCCGCGCTGGCCTACCGGGACTACATGGTCTCGAACTACTCCGACGCCTGGCAGGCGCGGTGGCTGGCGGACAAGGGCATCGACCTGATCCGCGGCACCGGGCGGCTGGCGGGCCCGGGCGTGGTCGAGGTGGCCGGCCGACGCTACACGGCCCGCGACGTGGTGCTGGCGACCGGCTCCGATCCGGTGATACCGCCGGTCCCGGGCCTGCGCGAGCTGGACGGGGTGTGGACCAACCGCGAGGTGACCGGGATGAAGGCGGTCCCGCGCCGCCTGCTGATCCTGGGCGGCGGCCCGGTGGGCGCCGAGATGGCCCAGGCCGTGCGCCGCCTGGGCGGTGAGGTCACCCTGATCGAGGGCGCGGAGCACGTGCTGGCGCACGAGCCCAAGCCGCTGGGCGACGCGCTCGGCGAGGAACTGCGCCGGGACGGCATCGAGCTGATCCTCGGCCGGCACGCGACCGCCGCTCGCCAGGACGGCGAGGACTACGTCCTGACCCTCGGCGACGGCCAGGAACTGCGCGGCGACCGCGTTCTCGTGGCCACCGGCCGGCGCCCGCGCCCGCCCGAGGGCCTGGACACGGTCGGGGTCACCGCCGGACGGAACGGGGTGCCGGTCGACGCGCACCTGCGCGCCGGGGAGCGGCTGTGGGCCATCGGGGACGTCACCGGGATCCGGCTGCTGACGCACGTGGGCAAGTACCAGGGCGAGGTCGTCGCCTCGAACCTCCTGGGCGAGCCGCGCGAGGCGCACTACGAGGCCATCCCGGACGTGGTCTACACCGACCCGGAGGCCGCCGCCGTCGGCGCGGGCGAGGCCCCGTTCAGCGGCACCGCCATGCTGTCCGAAGTAGCCAGGATGGAGACGTACACCCATGCATACGCCGAGTCCAAGGGCTTCCTGACGCTGATGTCCGACGGCGAGCGGCTGACCGGCGCCTACGCCCTGGGTCCCGCGGCGGGTGAGTGGATGCAGCAGGCCAACCTGGCCATCCGCGCCCGCGTCCCGCTCGACGTGCTACGCGACGTCATCCAGCCGTTCCCCACCTTCTCCGAGATCTACGTGGCCGCGCTCAAGGCGCTGCGCGCCCAGATCAAGGCCGGGTGACCGAGGCCTAGCCCTCCGGTCCGAGGCCGTCCAGAGCCCGGCGCAGGTCCCGGCGCGAGCTGATGCCGAGCTTGCCGAACACCTTGCGCAGGTGCCATTCGACCGTCCGGGCGGACAGGAACAGCTGCGCGCCGATCTCCGGGTTGGTCCGCCCGGCCACGGCGAGCCTGGCGATGGACGCTTCCTGCGCGGTCAGGCTGGCGCGTGTGTCGACCGTTTGCCGACGGACCGTCTCGCCGGCCGCGGCCAGCTCACCCCGGGCGCGTTCGGCGAACGCCTCGGCGCCGATCGCGGTGAGCATGTCGTGGGCGATCCGCAGCTGCTCGCGTGCATCGGCACGCCGGTTCTCGAGGCGCAGCCACTCGCCGTACAGCAGGTGCGCGCGGGCCAGTTCGGGCCGCAGCGCAGTACGTCCGAGCCGGTCGATCGCCTCGCGGTAGAGGCGCTCGGCGGTCTCGCCCTCGCTCAGCAGCGCGCGCGAGCGCGCCTCGATGCCCAGCCCGAACCCGGCCTGGCCGGCTTGGGTGACGCCGGCCAGCCGGATCAGCGCATCGGCGGCCAGCTGGGTGTTCCCGCTGCGCACGGCCGCTTCGATCAGCTCGGGCAGCACCCACATGGACATGTAGAGCCCGGGCATGTCCTCGCTGGCCTGCCGGGCCGCGGTCAGGGCCTCCGGGTAGCGGCCGAGGCCGTTGCCGAGCACGGCGGCCGCCCAGCGCGCGTAGGTCACCGCGATGCCCTGTCCCCCGGCGGTGGCCTCGGCGATGGTGACCTCGATCAGCGAGGCGGCTTCGGCTTCCCGGCCCCGCCAGGACGCGAGCAGGATCGCGGTGAACGGGGCGGCCCGGGTTCCGGTCGCCTCGCAGACCGCGTCGGACTCGGCGATCAGGGACACGGCACCGGCGAAGTCGCCGCACCACACGACGGCCGTGCCCAGCGCGGCCAGCATGATCGGCAGCTGGTCGAGCGCGCCGACGTCCCGGGCGAGCTGGACCTGCCGGAGCAGCATCGCCCGCCAGACGTCGTCGTCCCACAGGGCGCTGGCGGCCGCCTGAGCGAACCAGCCCCACCGGAGGGCTTCATCCGCGGTGATGCCGGTACCGGAAAAGGCGCCGACGGCCTGCCGCAACGTCGGCGCCGCCGCGGCCAGCCCGTCGGTGACCAGCAGGGTCAGGCCGTCGAGGACCAGGCTGGCCGCATCGGGAGGATCCGCGGGCGGCAGGGCCCGGGCGGCGCGGGAGACCTCCAGCAGGTCCCCGGAGCCCGCTAGGCGCCCGGCGAACAGCGCCGCCATCCACGCGCTCAGGTAGGTCTCGCGGGCTAGGCCAAGGTTGAGTGGCTCGAGCCGGGTGGCCGCCTTGAGCAGCAGCGGCGGTGCCTCGCTGCCCAGGCCCGAGGCGAAGACGAGCTGCCCGCGCAGCAGGTCGAGCCGGGCGCTCTGCAACTCGTCGAGCGGCCCGGAAACCTGATCCCCCGCCGTCGCCAGCAGCTCGGCCGCCGCGCCGAAGGCGCCCGCCTCCAGGTTGAGGTGGGCGGCGGTCAGCGTGCGCTCGGCGCGGCGCGCCGGATCGGTGGTCAGCAGGGCCGAGCGTTCGGCGAACGCCGCCGCCGCGGCCAGGCCGCCGCGGGCCTGGGCCCGGCCCGCCGAGTGCTCGAGCTCCGCCGCGACCTCCTCGTCCGGGCCATCCGCCGCCTGGGCGCGGTGCCAGGCGCGGCGGTCCGGATCGACGGCCGGATCGGTCACCCCGGCCAGCGCCACGTGGATGGCCTGCCGGTCCGCCGCCGACGCCGCCTGGTAGGCCACCGAGCGCAGCAGCGGATGCCGGAAGCGCACCCGGGCGCCGAAATCCGCCAGGCCGGCCTCCTCCGCCGCGCTTGCCGCGGGCAAACCGATCCCCAGCCGCCCGGCCGCCCGCCACACCAGCGCGGGGTCGCCGGAAGGGTCCGCCGCCGCCAGCGTCAGCAGCATCCGGGTCTGCGGCGGCAGGGCATCGAGCTGGCGGCCGAAGCTCTCCTCGATCCGGCCCGACAACGGCACCGCGCCCGGCAGGCCGAAGCCGCCCGCCAGCTGCCCCGGCGACAGCCCCCGCGGGAGCTCGATCAGGGCCAGCGGGTTCCCGCGCGTCTCGGCCACGATCTGATCCCGCACCCGGTCGTCCAGAGGCCCGGTCAGCACCGAGTCCAGCAGGGCCCGCGCGTCGGCGTCGCGCAGCCCGGCCACGTCGAGTTCCGGCAGCCCGGCTAGTGCCTCACCCGGATCGCGCGCCGCGAACACCATGGCGACCGGGTCGGCCGCCAGCCGCCGCGCCACGAACCCCAGCGCCTGCGCCGAGGCCCGGTCCAGCCACTGGTGGTCGTCCACCACGCAGACCAGCGGCCGCTCCCCCGCCACCTCCGAGAGCAGGCTCAGCACGGCCAGGCTGACCAGGAACCGGTCCGGCGGCGGCCCGGCGGACAGGCCGAACGCGATCCGCAGCGCCTCCCGCTGCGGTACTGGCAGCTGGTCCATCCGGACCAGCAACGGCGCGCAGAGCTGATGCAGGCCGGCGAACGCCAGCTCCATCTCCGACTGCACGCCCGCCGCCCGCAGCAGATGGCACCCCTGGGCCCGCCGGGTCAGGTAGTCAAGCAGCACGGTCTTGCCCACGCCGGGCTCCCCGCGCAGCACCAGCACTCTGCTCTCGCCGGCCCGGACCGCGTCCACGAGCCGGTCCAGCAGACCGCGTTCGCGGTGCCGGTCGGTCAGCGGAGTCACGCGTCCCCGGGCCGGGCGAGTACGTGATGGGCCGACGCGTGAGCCCAGTCCGTTCGGGACATTGCTTTTCCTTCAAGCCGAATGCCAAAACCCGCCGGTGGCCGATGCTTGTGTCCCGATTTTAGGCGGCGGCGTCCGCGGTTTCCAGCGCGCACCGCAGCCGCCTGAGCCCGTAGTGGACCCGGGTCCGCAGGGTGCCGGGCGCGACGCCGAGCTCGGCGGCGACATCGGCGTAGGGGCGGTCGCGCAGCACCGTCTCGATCACCGCGTCCCGGTGACGGGCGCCGATGCTGCACAGGGCGTCTCGCAGCTCGGAGCGCAGGATGAGCCGGTCGATGTCGCTGAGCCCGCCGGCGGGCGCGTTCTCGTCGGCCGGGACGGACGTCAGCGGGGGTCGCCGGACCCGCGCCTTGACCATGTCGATGGCGGTGTTGCCGGTGATGACGAGGAGCCAGTTCACCAGCGGGCCGCCCGCGGGATCGAACGACGCACACGCCCGCCAGGCCCGCAGGAAGGCTTCCTGGACGACATCTTCGGCCAGGTCGGGGTCGACGACGACGCGGCGGGCGCGGGCGAGCAGGCGAGCGTGGTACGCGGCGTGCGCGGCTGCCATGCCCTGCTCGGTGCAGAGTCCGGCGCAGTGTGCTTGGGATTTCATGACCCGAGCGTCGCGCCGGGACCCCGGCCGCCTCATCGGTGAGCGCTGCCCATTCCTAGCGGCACGGCTGCCTATCCGAAAGGCGCGGACGTGCCTACGCGCGCAGGACGTGAACGCGGCGCGCGGGCGCGACGTGCTCTCCCGGTGCTGTCGAGTTGCCTGGAGGCTGGCCATGAATTCCCGGTTGTACTGGACGTTCGCGATCACGTCGCTGGCGCTGTTCGCGTTCACGCTGGACCGGCTGGTGGTGGCGATCGCGCTGCCCGCCATCCGGACCGACCTCGGTGCCCAGGCCGCCGACCTGGAGTGGACGGTGAACGCCTACACGCTCAGCTTCGCCGTACTGCTGCTGACCGGCGGCGCGCTGGGCGACCGGTTCGGCCGGCGGCGGATGTTCATCATCGGCGTGGCGGTCTTCACCGCGGGGTCGGCAGCCGCCGCATTGGCGCCGACGATCGGCGCGCTGGTGGCGGCCCGGGCGGTGCAGGGAGTGGGCGGCGCGATCTTCACGCCGCTGACCCTGACGATGCTCGCGGCGGTGACGCCGCCCGCGCGGCGCGGCACCGTGCTCGGCGCCTGGGGCGGGATCGGCGGCCTGGGGGCGGCGCTCGGCCCGCTGGCGGGCGGCGTCCTGGCCGGCAGCGTCGGCTGGCGCGCCATCTTCTGGCTGAACGTGCCGCTCGGCCTGGTGCTGATGCCGCTGGCCCGGGTGCGGCTCGCCGAGACGTACGGCCCGCGGCGCCGGCTGGACCTGGCCGGTGTCGCGCTGGGCAGCGCCGGATTGGCCGGCGTGGTCTGGGCGGTGATCCGGGCCGGAGCGGCGGGGTGGACGAGCGCCGAGACCTCGCTCGCGCTGGGCGGCGGGGTGACGCTGCTCGCGTTGTTCGTGTGCTGGGAGGTGCGGACGCCGGCCCCGATGCTGCCGATGCGCTTCTTCCGCAGCCGGGTGTTCACCGCCGGCGCGCTGGCCTGCCTGGCCATGTACGCCGCGGTGTTCGGCGCGCTGTTCCTGATCACCCAGCTGCTCCAGGCGGGGATGGGCGCGACCCCGCTGCAGGCGGGCCTGCGCACGCTGCCGATGGCGGTGATGCCGCTGCTGCTCGCCCCCGCCGGCGGGGTGATCACGGACCGGATCGGCTTCCGGCCGCTGATGATCTGCGGTCTGGCCCTGGAGTCGGTCGCGCTGGGCTGGCTGGCCGTCGTGGTGACCCCGGACGTGCCCTACGGCCTGCTGGTCGCGCCGCTGGCCCTGGCCGGCGCGGGGGTCGCGGTGTTCTTCGCGCCGCTGACCACCGCCATGCTGTCGGCCGTCACGCCGGAGGAGCAGGGTCAGGCGTCGGGAGCGGCCACCGCCATCCGCGAGCTGGCCGTCGTGCTCGGGGTGGCGGTGCTGGGCCTGGTCTTCGCCGGGCACGGCGGCTACGCCTCGCGCGCGGACTTCACCGCCGGCTTCGTGCCCGCGATGTGGCTGGCCGCCGGGCTGGCCGCGGCCGGCCTGCTGGCCGCCGTGGCGCTGCCGCGCGGCGCCGGCCGCAGGCGGACGCGGGGTCCACGGGCCCTTACCGATCCGCTGGCCCGATGCGACAATGATGCACGTGACGCCGTCTCTGCTGGAGCGGCAGGCTGAGCTGGACATGCTCGGCACGGCCGTGGCACGCGCCGGCACGGGACGGGGTTCGGCCGTACTCGTGCTCGGCGAAGCCGGCGTCGGCAAGACCAGCCTGGTCAAGGCGTTCCTGTCGGCGGCGGCCGGCCGCGCGCGGGTGCTGGCCGGAGCGTGCGAGGACCTGCTCACGCCGCGGGCGCTGGGCCCGCTGCGGGACGCGGCCCGGTCGGCCGCGGGCGGACCTCTGGCCGCGGCGCTGTCCCCGCAGGTTGACCCCGACCTCGTGTTCGCGGCCGTGTGCGACGAGCTGGCCGCGCCACCGTCACCGGCCGTGCTCGTGGTCGAGGACGTCCACTGGGCCGACGGCGCGACCCTCGACGTGCTGCGGTACCTCGGAACCCGGGTGCAGGGCCTGCCGGCCGTGCTGCTGATGACCTACCGTGACGATGCCCTGGCCCGGGACCACCCGCTGCGCGGGGTGCTCGGCGCGCTCGGCAGCACGGCGGCCAGCCGGCTGCGGCTGACGTCGCTCACCGCGGACGCGGTCCGCGCGATGGCCGCCCCGACGAGCCTGGATCCGGACGAGCTGTTCGAGCTCACCGGAGGCAATCCGTTCTACGTCAGCGAGGTGCTGGCCAGCCCGGGTTCGGTGGTGCCGCCGACCGTCGTCGACGCGGTGCTGGCCCGGGTGCGCACGCTGAGCCAGGAAGCGCAGACGGCGCTGGACCGGCTGGCGGTCATACCGTCCGGCGCCGAGGTGAGCCTGCTCCGCGTCCTGGTCGGCGACCTGACGCCGGTCGCCGAGGCGGAGCGGGCCGGCGTGGTGGAGGTGCGGCGTGACCTCGTATCGTTCCGGCACGAACTCGCCCGCCGGGCGGTCGCGGAGTCGCTGCCGGCCAGCGTCCGGCTGGAGCTGAACGCGGACGTGCTGTGCGCCCTGCTCACCGGCCCGGACAGCGACCCGTTCCGGATCTTGCACCACGCGGTGGAGGCCGGCGACGACACCGCCGTCATCACGCACGGCGAGGAGGCGGCACGGGAGGCCGCCCGCGTCGGCGCGCACCGGCAGGCGGCGGCCTGCTACGCCCAGGTCCTGGCGCGCGGGCACCGGCTGTCGACCGACCGGCGGGCGGCTCTCGGCGAGGCGTACTCGTGGGCGCTGTCCAACAGCAACCAGCTGCACTTCGCGGTGGCGGCGGCCGCCACCGCCGCCGAGCTGTGGCAGCAGGACGGCGACGATCGCAGGCTCGTCCGGGCCCTGGTCACCTTGTCCCGGCAGCAGTGGCTCACCGAACGCACCGCCGCGGCGCGCGCATCGGCGGAGCGGGCGATCGAGCTGGCCCGGCCGTTCGGTGATAGCTACCAGAACGCGCTGGCCACGGCCAACCTCGGCGGCCTGCTCGTGGTCATCGACCGGGAGGAAGACGGGCTGCCGTACCTGGACCAGGGGCTCGGCATCGCCGAACGGTGCGGGGCCGACGCCATCGCCGCGCTGTGCCGCAACTACCAGGGATCGGCGCGGCTGCAGCTGGGCGACCTGCGCGGGCGCGAGGACCTGCTGGCCAGCATGGCGCAGGCGGCTGAGCTCGGCAACCACGAGTTCGTCATGCGGGCGTACTACAACCTCATCGAGGGACTGTGGCGGCTCGGCGAGTACGGCGAGGCCCTCGGGTACCTGGAACAGGCCGAGAACTTCGGCCGGGACCGCGATTTCCGCGTCCACGGGTACATGTTCGCCGCGCGCCGGGCCCGGCTGGCGCTGATGCGCGGCCAGTGGGCGCAGGCCGAGGCCGGGCTGCGGGACCTGCTGGACGGACAGGACGACCCCGGCATGATCGGCCGCGAGACGGTGCCCGTGCTGGCCCGGGTGCTGGTGCGGCAGGGCAGCGCGGACGCCCCGGAGTGGCTCGCGCGCGCGGCCCGCCACGCGGCGACGGCCGACGTATTGGAGTGGCTGGTGCCGACGGGCCTGGCGCACATCGAGCAGGCGTGGCTGACCGGCGACCACGGCCGGGCCGGGCCCTACCCGGGCTTGCTGCTGGAGCGCACGGACCGGCCCGGCATGGCCGTCCAGCGCGGCGAGCTGCTGCTGTACCTGGGCCGGATCGGCTACCCGGCCACGGGGTTTGACGGCTGCCCCGAGCCGTACGCCGCGGCGCTGGCCGGCGACTGGCAGTCGGCGGCGGACGCGTGGCTCGCGGCGGGCGACCCGTACGAGCAGGCCGTGGCCCTCGCCGAATCCGGCCAGGTCGAGCCGTGCCTGGAGGCGCTGACGATCCTCGACGGCCTCGGCGCGGCGCCGGCAGTGGCGCTGGTGCGCAGGCGGCTTCGGGGCCTGGGCGTCGCCCGGCTGCCGCGCCGGCCGCAGCCGGGCACGCTGGCCAACCCGGCCGGGCTCACCGATCGCCAGCTGGAAATCCTCCGGCTGGTCGCGGCCGGGCTGTCGAACGCGGAGATCGCGCAGCGACTGGTGGTGTCGACTCGCACCGTGGACCACCATGTCTCGGCCATCTTGGCCAAGCTCGGCGTGGCCACCCGGCGCGAGGCCGCGGCCCGGGCCGCCGAACTCGAGGCGTGACCGCGAGGATTTGCCGGTTGGCGGCGTGAACATCCGCCCTGGCCGTGTCGTGCTCTGAGCGACATCCACGACACGAAGGACCTTGCGTCATGTCTGTATCCGACACCGCCGTGGCGGTGGGCGCGGTCGCCGCGGTAGCCGCGGTCCGGCCGCAGAGCGCGCCGCTCGTCCGCGACGCGGTGCCCGCCGACTACCCGGAGATCCGGCGCGTCATCATCGCCGCGTACCTCCAGTACGCCGACCTGATCGCGCGGGACGTCTTCTCGCCGTACCTGGCCGACCTGCTCGACCTGGACACGCACGCCCGCCACGGGCACCTGATCGTGGTTGAGGCGGGCGGCCAGATCCGCGGGTTCGGGGCGTTCTACCCGGACGCCACGGCCCAGGGGCTGGGCTGGCCGGCCGGCTGGGCCAGCGGGCGCGCCCTCGCCGTCCACCCCGGCGCGCGGGGGCAGGGTGTCGCGCGCGCCCTGATCGCCGCGACCGAGCGCCTCGCGCAGGAGTCCGGCGCCCCGGTGTTCGCGTTCCACACGGCCAGCTTCATGACCGACGCCATCGCCCTGTACGACCGGCTCGGCTTCCGCCGCGCGCCGGAGTTCGACTTCGACATGGCCGCCCGCTACGGCGGGACCGGCGCCACGCCGATCACGTCCCTCGCCTACCTGCGCCAGCTGGCGCCGACCCGCGCCGCGTGCGCGTAACCCCTTGGAGGATCTGATGAACACCAGCACTCGCATCCGGCGGGCCAGCTCACCCGCCTACTACCTGGGCCGTCCGGCGGCCCTCTGGCTGGCCGCGTTCGCGCGGCGGCCGGGTCCGGGACCGGCGGATCGTACGCCGGCTTCGTGCGCCAGCGAGGTGCGCGGCCCGGCTCCGGACTACTCCTGAGGCGGACACTCCGCAGACCGGCCGTTACGGATCAGCCGGTCTGCGGATGTCTTCCGTCCGCGCCGCTGGTCACACCGGCGGTGCCGCACGCGCCGCCCGGCCCGTTCGCAGCCGGAGGCCGCAGCCCTCGCGAATTCAATGAACGGCCCTCTCTACCGCATCTATCCGGTAGAGAGGGCCGTTCATTGCATCGGGGTTGGTGCTTGGGGTACGGGTGTGGTGGGTTGTTATGGGGTGGTTTGGGGTGGGGACGACTGGGCGTTGAGGTGGGTATTAATGTGACAACGTGCCCACCGTTTGGTGCAGAGTGCCACGTTCATGACAATGGTCGACCGGGGGTCTTGCGGGCGGTATATGCCGGTTGCCGGCTGTTGGCCTGACCGGCGCGGGGGCGGCGAGTACGCTTGCGCAGGTGTCCGCGATCCGCGGCCGCGAGGCGGAGATCGCGGTGCTGACAGAAGCGCTGGACCTGGTCGAATCCGGTCGGCGCGCGGTCGTGCTCATCGAGGGCGAGGCCGGCATCGGCAAGACCCGGCTGCTGGACGCGGCGCTCGAAGACGCGCGGCGGCGTGGCATGCAGGTGGCGGCGGGCCGGGCGGAAGAGCTGGAAGGCATGCGACCGTTCGGCCTTATGACCGGAGTGTTCGGCTGCACCAGGTCCGCGACGGATCCCCGGCGGGCGGCCATCGGGGAGCTGTTGTCCGGCGGTACCGGGGAACGCAACCCGATCACGGTGACCAGCGACCCGGGCCTGCGGTTCCGGGTCGTCGACGCGCTCGCCGACCTGGTGGAGGAGCTCGCGCTGGCCGGGCCGCTGGTGATCGGCGTGGACGACCTGCAGTGGGCCGACGCGTCGAGCCTGCTGACGCTGGCCGCGCTGGGGCGCCGGGCCGAGTACCTCCCGGTGGCCCTCATCGCGTGCTTCCGGCCGTCGCCGCGATCGGCGGAGCTGGACCGGCTGGCCGCCTCGCTGGGGGGGCCGCCGGGCCGGTACTTGAGCCTGGGCGGTCTCGGCGCGCAGGCAGTGGCGGACCTGGCCTCGGACGCGGTGGGCACGACACCGGGCCAGGGGTTGCTGGCCGGGCTGGCCGGCGCGGCGGGCAACCCGCTGTTCGTGACCGAGATGCTCGCCGCGCTGGCGCAGGAGGGAATGATCGAGACGGCCGGCGGGCGGGCCGAGGTGGCGCAGACGGCGCTGCCGCCCACGCTGCGGCTGACCATCCTGCGCCGCCTCAGCTTCCTGTCCGACGACATGCTGCAGGCGCTGCGGTTCGCCTCGATCCTGGGGGCCAGCTTCACCGTTACCGACCTGTCGGTGACGATGGACCGCCCGGTGGTCGAGCTGTTCGGCGTGCTGGCGGAGGGAATCGCCGGGCGGGTGCTCGAAGACGACGGCGACCGGCTACGGTTCCGGCACGACGTCATCCGCGACGCCATCTACGAGGACATGCCGGCCACCATCCGCCACGGCCTGCACCGCGAGGCCGGGCAGCGGCTGGCGCGAACCGGGGCGCCGGCCCTGCAGGTGGCCGAGCACCTGGCCCGCGGGGCCGCCCGCGGCGACACCGAGGCCGTCGGCTGGCTGTCCCGGGCCGCCCGGGAGGCCGCGGCGAAGTCCCCGGACGTGGCGGCGGCGCTGCTGGGCCGGGCGGCCGCGCTGGCGGCGCCGGAAGATCCGGGCCGCGACCGGCTGCTGGCCGAACAGGCCGGCAGCCTGATGTGGGCGGGCCGGGTGGCGCGGGCCGAGGAGGTCTGCCGGGCGCTGCTCGAGCGCGACCACGATCCCGCGGCCGAGGGAGCGGCCCGGATCTGCCTGGGCTACGCGCTGATGGCGAGCGGACGGCCGCAGGACGGGCTCGCCGAACTGGAGCGCGCGGCCTCTTCGCCGCTGCTCACCGCGACCGAACGATCCGGCGCCCTGGGCTGGGCCAGCATCGCGCGGATGTGGCTCGGCGACCTCGATGGCTGCGAGGCCACCGCGGAAGAGGCCGGGGCGGCGGCCGGGGAGTCCGGGGACCACATGACGACCACGATCGCCAGCTCCATGTCCGCGATCGTGTCCCTGTACCGCGGGCGGCTCGGCCGGGCGGCGGAGCTGATCGACGGCGCGGTGCGGGCGGCCGACCGCAGCCCGCACCGGGAGGGACACCGCTATCCGGTCCACGTCGCCCGGGGTTACGTCCTGATCGAGCTGGACCGCCTGGCCGACGCCAGGGCCACGCTCGAGGCCGGCAGCCGGATCGGCGAGGAACTCGGCCTCGGCTGGCATCAGGGCAGCTACCACGTGCCCAGCATCATGCAGTACTTCGTGACCGGGCAGTGGGACGAGGCCGTGGTAGAGGTCGAGGCGAGCATCGAGCTGGCCGCCGGGACCGGCGAGAGCTTCGGGCTCCTGGTCGGCCGCAGCGTGCTGGCGCTGATCAGCCTGCACCGTAACGACATCAGGCGGGCCGGGGAGGCCATCAGCGAGTACTCCGGGGCGACCACCCGCTTCCGCTCGCAGTGGGCGCTGTGGGCGCGCGCCCTCATCCTGGAGGCCGACGGCAAGACCGCCGAGGCCTACGCGACGCTGGCCGACTGCTGGGACCGGTGCGCCGAACTGGGCCTGGTGCTGGAGTACCGGATGATCGGCGCCGACCTGGTGCGCCTGGCCCTGGCCCGCGCGGACCAGGGACGGGCGCGGGAGGTGACGGCCCGCGTCACCGAGCTCGCGGAGCGCAATCCCGGCATCGGCTCGCTGGCCGCGGCGGCGCTGCGCTGCCGGGGCCTGCTGGACGACGACGCTGGCGCGCTGCGCGCCGCGGTCGACGCCTTCGCCGCCGGAGCGCGGCCGCTCGAGCTGGCGCTCACCGCCGAGGAGGCCGGGGCGGCGCTGGCCCGGCGCGGCCTGCCCGGCCAGGCCCGGCAGCTGCTCGACCGGGCGACCGAGATCTACGAGCGGCTCGGCGCGGCCCGCGACCTGGCCCGGGCCGAGGCGGTGCTGCGCGGGGCGGGCATCCGCCGGGGCAGCCGCGGCCGGCCGCGGTTCGGCTGGGACAGCCTCACCCCGACCGAGCGCACAGTGGCCAGCCTGGTGGCCGAGGGCCTGTCGAATCCCCAGATCGGCGACCGGATGTACATCTCGCACCGGACGGTGCAGACGCACCTCGCCCACGTCTTCGCCAAGCTCGGCCTCACCTCCCGCGCCCAGCTCGCCGCCGAGGCCATCCGGCGGGAAGCGCACTAACGGCGAGGGTGGCCAGCGCCCCGGTTGCTGGCCAGCCCCGCCGGTGTCAGGAGGCGAGGGAGCCGGGCGCGGGCAGCCGGAAGATGCGCCTGCGGGCCAGGTCGAGGACTGGTGCGGGCAGCCCGCTGAGCACGGCCAGCCGCCGCGAGTCCTTGCCGCACAGGTAGACGGCCCGCGGCCGCGGGGCGGTCAGCGCCCTGGCGATGGTGGCCACCCCGGCGGCGATGTGGCCGGGCTCGGTGACGTCGAGGATGACCGGGGTGATCTCCCCGCCCGCGGCGGACCGGGCCAGCCGGTCGCCATCGGCCGGCTTGCGGATGCCCGCGTAGACATGCTGGCCGTCCCGTGCGAGCCGGAGCGCGGTCGACCGGCCGATCCCGGACGAGCACCCGGTGACCAGGGTGTGCTTGCGTGCGCAGTTCATGATTCCTCCGTATCTGGGGCGGCGGCCTGCGGTCCGGCGGGTGCGCCCATCACCTGGTAGAGCACCCGGAGCAGGCCGAGCCAGCCGGTAAAGCCCAGCTCGGAGTCGTCTCCGCTCACCCGGATACGGCCGGCGGGCGGGTCAAGGGCGTCTAGCGCGATGCGGACCTCCACCCGTTCATCCTGGCCGGGCGGCCCGTCCGCAACATCGGCTAACTGGCCGATGTCCAACCGGA
>Ga0081540_1002523_pt1 | contig 14863 bp, 15 predicted proteins | sample TabmetS2T1R1_FD_71024 | JGI IMG/M metagenome (GOLD analysis project Ga0081540, IMG submission 71024) | Tabebuia heterophylla rhizosphere microbial communities from the University of Puerto Rico - S2T1R1 | ecosystem: Host-associated > Plants > Roots > Rhizosphere ... | reverse complement strand
AGCGCAAGCAGCGCGATGAGAGCCAATCTGGTCATTCTCTGTGTCTCCGTGAGGTGATGCTTCCTACCACGATTCGCAGGTTCGGCCGGTTAAGGTCAAGCCCGGGCAAGGCCCGGTTTGGCCGGAAAAACCATCATTTTGTGACGTTTTCGTGGGGCGGCGCCGCCTTAGGAACGTTTACGGCCGTGCGCGGTTGTCTGCCCGAAATCCGGGATTCGAGGCGGGCAATGACGCAAAGCTACATCATCGAGGTCAGCTCGCAGGCCGCGGGCATCGTCGTGCGAAGCGCCGGAGGCTACGTCTTCTTTGCCGCCTCCCGCCTCTTCAACAGTCTGGACGGCAAGCTCTTCCGCAATGCACGCGAGGCCGAGCGCGCCGCCGCGCGCCTGGCCACGGGCGTCACGGCTGGTTAGAGCTTGGTCGCCGCCCGCGACAGCAGCTTCCAGTCGCTGCCCTGCTTCTGCCAGTTCATCAGGATGGAGAGGTTCTGCGGGGTCTTCTTGCCGTCGGTGAATTCCTGCTCGCCGACGAAGTTGAAGCGCACGATCGCGGCCGGGCCGACAATCCGGACTGTGGGATTCTTGTATTCCAGCGACGTCCACTTGTAGTTCGCCTTGGCGACGCCATCGAGGAGCTTCGCCTTGTCGTCGAGCTGGCCCAGCGAATGGCTATAGCTCAGCTCTTCTGCCAGGAGCGAGGCGAGCGCCTCGGCATTGCCGGCGGCCTGCGCTGCCCGGAAGGCCTCGACGTTCTTCAAGACCGCATCTTCATCTGCGCCGGCAAACGCGGGGACGCTCATTAACCCAAGCGCGACGGCGGATAGGGCGAGCTGGCGGCGATCGAGTTGCATAGTTTCCTCCCTGTTGTCGTGAAGGCTTGTTGTGCGCGTAGTCTCTCAGCGGCCCTCCCGTTTGTCGAGCAGAGCACCCCGGTCGGAGCGAAATGATTTCAAATCATTTCGCGGTTGCGAACGGGGGTTCTGCAGGTCCCTTAACCTTGTCCAGATTTCATCTTGCTGCAGCCTTGGCCGCGTTGACCGGGCCCGCAAACCGCCGCACCATCAGCGCCATGGCCGGATTGTCGCATCGCCAGACCGAAATCCTCAACCTCGCCCGCGCCACCGGCCGGGTGATGGTGGAAGACCTCGCGCGTCGTTTCGAGGTGTCGGCGCAGACCATCCGGAAGGACCTCAACGACCTCTGTGACCAGCGCTCGCTGACCCGCATCCATGGCGGCGCCATCATCGCCTCCGGCGTGGAAAACCTCGCCTACGAGGCGCGCCGCTTCGTCGCCGCCGAGGAGAAGAAGGCGATTGGCGCGGCCGCCGCCGCGCGCATCCCCAACGGCTGTTCGCTCTTCATCAATATCGGCACCACGACCGAAGAAGTCGCGAGCGCGCTGACTTCGCATGAGGACCTGCTCGTCATCACCAACAACCTCAATGTCGCGATGCTGCTCTATCGCCATCCGCGCATCGAGGTGATCGTTGCGGGCGGCACCGTGCGCCGCGCCGACGGCGCCGTGGTCGGCTCGACAGCCACGCAGCTGATCAGTCAGTTCAAGGTCGACTACGCCATCATCGGTGCCTCCGCGATTGACGAAGAGGGCGCTCTGCTCGACTTCGACTATCGCGAGGTGCAGGCGGCGCAGGCAATCATCGCCAACGCCCGCAGCGTCATGCTGGTGGCCGACTCCACAAAGCTGCGCCGCAGTGCCGCGGTGCGCATCGCGCACCTCTCGCAGATCCAGACGTTTGTCACGGATTCGCCGCTGCCCGCAGGCCTTGCGAGCATCTGCCATCACCGCGGCATCGAGGTCGTGGTCGCGATGGACAAGCCGGCCTCCGACATGGATGACGCTGAACCGGGCTCGCCGCCGCCCGCGCTGCGGAGCGTTTGAAAGCCGTACGGCTATTCCGGCAGGCCGGCCTTCCGCAAGCCTTCAGCATATAGCGCCGGCCAATGGCCTCTTCGGCTAGACGCACGGAAGTCGGGCCGGATCTGCAGGATTCGGCGCACGGTCCCGGTGGCTTCCTCTACTCTTCCAAGATGCGCCAGTGCAGCCGCCAGGCAGCAAAGCGCCGGCATGAAATCCGGATGCTGACCGATCGCCTTCCGCGCTGTGGTTACAGCTTCGTCGAATCGACGAAGCCCGATATAACAAAGGCTTGTCATCGCAATGATGAAGTGTCGCATCGGATCGAGCGGGCTAAGGCGCATGGCGTGCTCAAAGCTGCGGAGCGCCTCGTCGGACATGCCCGAATAGATGTAGACGAACCCCCGGTAACTCCATGCGATCGCGGAATTTGGATTGAGCGAAACCGCCTGGTCGACCATCTCCGCAGCGGTGATGGGGTCGCCCGATATAAAGGTCTTAGCCCAGCCCACGCAGGCCAGTGTCTCCGGATCGTTCTCGTCGATGCTGAGGACCAATTGGGAAAGCCGCAACGCTTCCTTGACGTCGGACTGAGGATCAACGCTCCATCCCTGAAGCAGATTGAGAGTGTGGCAGAGGATCGCGAGCGAAGCCGCGGCGCTGTAGCGAGGATCGATTTCGAGGGCTCGGTCAAGCAGCCGAATAGCCTCGGCCACTCCTTCGCGGGTCATTGTGTAGTAATGTGGAGTCGCCCGCAGATAATGGTCGTAGGCGCTGAAATTGTTCGGCCGCCGCGCCGCCATGTCGATCTCGACCTGCAGCAGTTTTGGTGCAATCGCCGAGATGACATTGACCGTTATCTCGTCTTGCAGGGTAAAGACGTTGCCAAGCTCGCCCTCATAACGATCTGCCCAAAGATGCGTCCCGGTAGCCGCGTCGATCAGCTGACTGGTGATGCGGACCTTCCCAGCCGCCTTGCGCACGCTGCCTTCCAGCACATAGCGGACGCCAAGCTCGCGCCCGATCTGCTTGAGATCGACGGCTCTGCCCTTGTAGATGAAGCTCGAATTGCGCGCGATGACGAACACCGATTTGAAGCGCGACAACGCTGTAATGATGTCGTCAACGATGCCGTCGGCGAAATAGTCCTGCTCAGGATCGGAGCTGAGATTTGCGAAGGGCAGGATCGCGATCGAAGGCTTGTCGGGGAGTGCCAGGGCTTGTTGCAGCGGTTCGACGCTGTGGGTCGCAGCGTCGTTTGCGGCCTCATTTAGCTCTTTGATCTCGCCGACAAAGCGAAATCCCCGTCGCGGCAGCGTCTTGATGAGACGCTGAGTGTCGCCGGAATCGCCGACCGCGGTCCTGACCGCATTCAGCCGGGTGGTCAGCGCCGTGTCCGAGATGGCGCGCCCCTTCCAGATCGCCTGGATGATGTCGTCCTTGCTGACGACGCGCTCCCGGTTGCGGATCAGGTAGTCGAGCAGGTCGAACTCCTGCGGGGCAATCGACACCGCTTCCGTTCCGCGATGCAGTTCGCGCCGGTCGGTGTCGAGCGCGTAACCTTCGAACAGATAACGCAAAACGGCGCCCTCGGGCCGGAATTTCCGGATTTGCACATCGCAAGAATAAGGCCGCGGTGACGAAAAAGTAAGCCGCAGGTCAAGCGCGTCCGTCCGCTCTCCGTCACCTTGTGGGCAGGTCATATGGAGGCACGGCGATGAGCACGACGTTCGCTACCATCAATTCAGCGCAGCCTGCCCGGAAGCAGCGCGCCCTGGCCCTGTTCGATCGATGCCGGGAAGCCATTCAGAGCCGGCGGCAACGCGCGCAATTGCAAGCCGCATTGTCCGGCCTCACCGATCACGAACTTCAGGACATCGGCATTGCGCGGGGCGAAATCGATTTCGCCGCGTCGTGCGCTGCCGCCGGTCTCGACCCGCGCCATGGCGCTTCTCCGGCCACGCGATAGGGGCGCGGACCCGCCCCATAGGGCACGCCTTTCGCGTTGGACGAACCGGCCGACGCTCGAACCTTAACGTTTCGCTTGCTTTCGCTTTTCGTTGTGATCTAATCCCAAACGAAAGCCAAATCGCCCAAAGCGAAGAAGGCGATTGCCGGGGAAGCGTTCGTTGGATCGGGTTTACGACCTCGCCATCATCGGAGGCGGCGTTAACGGCTGCGGCATCGCGCGCGATGCGGTGGGTCGGGGAAATTCCGTTTTCCTTTGTGAAATGAATGATTTGGCGAGCGGGACATCGTCCTGGTCGACCAAGCTCGTGCATGGCGGACTGCGCTATCTCGAATATTACGAGTTTCGCCTGGTCCGCGAGGCCCTGATCGAGCGCGAAATCCTCTGGCAGATCGCGCCCCATATCATCCGCCCCCTGCGTTTCGTTTTGCCCCACCACGCCGGATTGCGTCCGGCCTGGCTGCTCCGCCTCGGGTTGTTCCTCTACGACCATATCGGCGGGCGCCATCTGCTGCCGCCGACCCGCTCGGTGGACCTTGCAAAGGATGCGGTCGGCAAGCCGCTGAAACCGGGCCGCTACAAAAGGGCCTTTGAATATTCCGATTGCTTTGTCGACGACGCGCGCCTCGTGGCGCTGAACGCGCGCGATGCGGCCGACCGCGGCGCCGACATCCGCACCCGCGCGCGCGCGGTCGAGATTCGGCAGGTCGACGGCATCTGGCACGTCACGGTGGAGAACACGCTGAACGGCGGCCGCAGCACCATCACCGCCCGCGCGCTGATCAATGCCGGCGGCCCTTGGGTGGAGCAGGTGCTGTCGGCCGGCGCCGGCGTCAATGCGAGAGCCAAGGTGCGGCTGGTGCAGGGCTCGCACATCGTGGTGCGCCAGCTCTATGCGCACGATCGCGCCTACATGTTCCAGAACGCCGACGGCCGCATCGTGTTCGTCATTCCCTACCAGGACGACTTTACCCTGATCGGCACCACCGATCGCGACTACGAAGGCGATCCCGCCAAGGTGAAGGCGACGGGCGAAGAGATCGAATATCTCTGCAACTCCGTCAGCGAATATCTCTCCAAGCCCGTGAAGCCGGCGGACGTGGTCTGGAGCTACGCCGGCGTGCGTCCGCTCTATGACGATGGCGCCAGCGAAGCCAAGGCGGCGACGCGCGACTACGTCTTCGAGCTCGACACGCCCGGCGGCGCGCCGCTGCTGTCGATCTATGGCGGCAAGATCACGACCTATCGCCGCCTCGCCGAGGAGGCGCTGGAACGGCTCGAGCCGTATCTGGGCAGCACCAAGGCCAAGGAAGGCTGGACCGCGACGGCGCCGCTTCCCGGCGGCGACATCGACGTCTCGGCCGTCGTGGCGCTGACGGCCGAGCTGATGCGCGACCATCCGTTCCTCGCGCACGCGCATGCCAACCGCCTCGCACATGCCTACGGCACGCGTGCGACAAAGTTGCTCGCCAGCGCCAAATCGATGTCCGATCTCGGCCAGTCCTTCGGTGCTACGCTCACCGAAGCCGAGGTGCGGTACCTCATGACAAACGAATGGGCCGTGACCGCCGATGATGTGGTATGGCGCCGCTCCAAGCTTGGCCTGCGCCTGACGCCTGCTGAAATCACCGCCCTCGACGAATGGATGGCGGCGCATCGCGGCGCGGCTGAGCGCCCGCTGCGGGAAGCAGGAGGGCGGACATGAGCGTGACGCTCGACCATGTCACCCGCACCGTCGACGGCGTGCCGCACATTCGCGACGTGTCGCTGACGCTGGAGCGCGGCACCCTCAGCGTGCTGCTTGGACCGACGCTGTCCGGCAAGACCTCGATCATGCGGCTGCTCGCCGGTCTCGACAAGCCGACGACCGGCCGCGTGCTGGTCGACGGCAAGGACGTCACCGGCATCGACGTGCGCCAGCGTTCCGTCGCGATGGTCTATCAGCAGTTCATCAACTACCCCTCGCTGACGGTCTACGAGAACATCGCCTCGCCCCTGCGCGTGCAGGGCCGGCCGAAGGAAGAGATCGACCGCCGCGTCCAGGAAGCGGCGAAACTGCTGAAGCTCGAACCCTTCATGAACCGCACGCCGCTGCAGCTCTCCGGCGGCCAGCAGCAGCGCACCGCCATTGCCCGCGCGCTGGTGAAGGGCGCCGACCTCGTGCTGCTCGATGAGCCGCTCGCCAACCTCGACTACAAGCTGCGCGAGGAGCTGCGCGCCGAGCTGCCGCGCATCTTCGAGGCCTCGGGCGCCATCTTCGTCTATGCCACCACCGAGCCGTCGGAAGCGCTGCTGCTCGGCGGCAACACACTGTGCATGTGGGAAGGCGAGGTGCTGCAGCACGGCGAGACGCCGAGGGTCTATCGCCATCCCGACACCATGCGCGTCGCGCAGGTGTTTTCCGACCCGCCGCTCAACATTGTCGGCATCGAGAAGAAGAACGGCAGCGTCGCCTATGCCGGCGGCGGCGAGGCGCCCGCGACCGGCCTCTATGCCGCGCTGCCCGACGGCCGCTATCGCGTCGGCTTCCGCGCCCATCAGCTCGAGGTCGCCAATGGCGCCGCTGGCCGTCACGTTTTTCCCGCCACCGTCTCGGTGACCGAGATCACCGGTTCGGAAAGCTTTGTGCATCTGCATCGCGAGTCATCCAACTGGGTCGCGGTGCTGCACGGCGTGCATGAATACGAGCCCGGTCAGAAGCTCGACGCGGCGCTCGATCCGAGCAATATCTTCATTTTCGATGCGGCCAATCGTTTGGTCGCATCTCCAAAAAGCTCGTGAGGGAGATGCGAGATGGCCCGCATTGACCTCGTCGACCTCGCACACTCCTACAGCGGCAATGATGCGCCGCCGGAATCCTTTGCGCTAAAGCCGGTCACCATGACCTGGCGGCAGGGCGGGGCTTACGCGCTGCTCGGTCCTTCCGGCTGCGGCAAGACCACGCTGCTCAATCTGATCTCCGGCATCGTCACCCCGTCGCGCGGCAAAATCCTGTTCGACGGCGCCGACATCACGCAGGCGACGACCCAGAAGCGCAACATCGCGCAGGTGTTCCAGTTCCCCGTCATCTACGACACCATGACGGTCGGCCAGAACCTGGCCTTCCCGCTGAAGAACCGCGGCGTGCCGGATGCCGATATCGTCGCGCGGGTGAAGCAGATCGCCGATCTGCTCGACCTTACGCCTTATCTCAATCGCAAGGCGACGCGGCTCACGGCCGACGCCAAGCAGAAAATCTCGCTCGGCCGCGGCCTCGTCCGCTCGGACGTCGCCGCCGTTCTGTTCGACGAGCCGCTCACGGTGATCGATCCCGAACTGAAGTGGCAGCTGCGCTCGAAGCTGAAGGCGCTGCATCGCGAGCTTGACCTCACCATGATCTATGTGACCCACGACCAGACGGAAGCGCTGACCTTCGCCGACACCGTGGTGGTCATGCATGACGGCCGCGTGGTGCAGAGCGGCACCCCGGCCGAACTGTTCGACAAGCCCGCGCACACCTTTGTCGGCTATTTCATCGGCTCGCCCGGCATGAACATCGTAGCCGCGCAGGTGAACGGCCGCGAGGCGCGCATCGACGGCCACACCATTGCGCTCAACCGCAGCTACAACGGCCTGTCTTCCCAGGCGAAGATCGAGATCGGCGTGCGCCCGGAATTCGTCGATATCGCTGCGCCCGCGCCGGGACTGCTCTCGGCCAATATCGAGCGCATCGACGATCTCGGCCGCATCCGCTTCGCGCGGGTTCGGGTCGGTGATGCCAGGCTCGCCGCGCGCGTGCCGGCGGGCTTCTCGCCCTCGGGCGGCACCGCGGGGCTCGTGTTCGATCCTGCGCATGTCCACGTCTATGCCGACAGTCTTCTGGTCGAGGGAGCCGCCTGATGGAGAAGACGGTCAACCAGAAGGCCTGGTTCCTGGTGCTGCCGGTGTTCCTGATCGTGGCGTTCTCCGCGATCCTGCCGCTGATGACGGTGGTGAACTATTCGGTGCAGGACACCTTCGGCAACAACCAGTTCTTCTGGAACGGCGTCGGCTGGTTCAAGGAACTGCTCGATCCCCACACCGATCTCGGCGAGCGCTTCCTCGCCTCGGTCGGACGTAACCTGCTGTTCTCTGCCATCATCCTTGCGATCGAGGTGCCGCTCGGCATCGTCGTGGCGCTGTCGATGCCGCGCCAGGGCTGGCAGGTCGCCGCCTGTCTCGTCATTCTTGCGCTGCCGCTGCTTATTCCGTGGAACGTGGTCGGCACCATCTGGCAGATCTTCGGCCGTCCCGACATCGGCCTGCTCGGCTATGTCCTGAACAGGATGGGCTTCAACTACAATTACGTCGCCAACGACCTCGACGCCTGGTTCACCGTCATCATCATGGATGTCTGGCATTGGACCAGCCTGGTCGCGCTGCTCTGCTACGCCGGGCTGAAATCGATTCCCGACGCCTACTATCAGGCGGCACAGATCGACGGCGCCTCGCGCTGGGCGGTGTTCAAGGCGATTCAGCTGCCGAAGATGAACCGCGTGCTGCTGATCGCGGTGCTGCTGCGCTTCATGGACAGCTTCATGATTTACACCGAGCCCTTTGTCGTCACCGGCGGCGGGCCGGGCAACTCGACGACTTTCGTCTCCATCGAGCTCGTCAAGATCGCGCTCGGCCAGTTCGATCTCGGCAAGGCAGCCGCGCTCTCGCTGGTCTACAACCTCATCATCCTGATCGTGTGCTGGCTGTTCTACACTGTCATGACCAATGCCGGCGCCGACCGGCCGGCGAAGGAGAGTGTCGTATGAGCACGCTTCCCGGCCGCCGCATCATCATGGTGGTTTTCCTGGCCTTCCTCCTGTTGCCGATCTACTGGCTCGTCAACATGAGCTTCAAGACCAACAACGAGATCGTCACGACCATGCATTTGTGGCCGTACAAGCCGACGCTGGAGAACTACCGGATCATCTTCACCGACGAGAGCTGGTATTCAGGTTACATCAACTCGCTGAAATACGTCATCATCAACACCATCATCTCGATCTCGGTTGCGCTGCCCGCGGCCTATGCGTTCTCGCGCTACCGCTTCCTCGGCGACAAGCACCTGTTCTTCTGGCTGCTGTCGAACCGCATGGCGCCGGCGGCGGTCTTTGCGCTGCCGTTCTTCAATCTCTATTCGGCGATCAATCTGTTCGATACGCCGTGGGCCGTGGCGCTGGCGCACTGCATCTTCAATGTGCCTCTCGCGGTCTGGATCCTCGAAGGTTTCGTCTCCAGCGTGCCGCGCGAGATCGACGAGACCGCGTTCCTCGACGGCTATTCGTTCCCGCGCTTCTTCGTGAAGATCCTCATTCCCCTGATTGCGAGCGGCATCGGCGTTGCGGCCTTCTTCTGCTTCATGTTCTCCTGGGTCGAGCTTCTGCTGGCGCGCACGCTGACGTCAGTCGCCGCCAAGCCGATCTCGGCGACCATGACGCGAACGGTTTCTGCGGCTGGCGTCGACTGGGGCCTTCTGGCCGCTGCCGGCGTGCTTACCATCATCCCCGGCGCGCTCGTCATCTGGTTCGTCCGCAACTACATCGCGCGCGGCTTCGCGCTGGGACGGGTGTGATCATGAGAAGTTTGAACCGCATCCTCTCCTTCACCTCGCCCCGCGCCTGTCCGCCGAAGCCTTGGCGAAGGCGGATGCGGGGAGAGGTCGATTTGCGAAGCAAATCGGGTGAGGGGGAGTCTCCGCGAGTCCACTTTGCCACCGACCTTGCGGATACAGCCCCTCACCCCAACCCTCTCCCCGCGAAGCGCGGGGAGAGGGGGCTCACCTCGCCGTGTGGATGGAGATAGCCACATGGAAAACATCGCATGGATGGCCTGGACGTTGCCGACCGCGATCTTCTTTGCGGCGCTGGCCTCGACCCTGGGCGTCATGACCTGGCTTGCGGTCGCTTATCCGGAAGCGGAGCGCGTAGGCGTTTTGCGCATCCCGACCACGCGCGGCGACCGCCTTTTCATCTCGCTGATTCTTGCTGCCGTCATTCACCTGCTCTGGATTGCTTTCGTCGGGACCGAGCCGATCGCGACGTTGCCGATCGGGGAGGGCGTTGAGATTTCGAGCCTCTGGCTCGCAACACTGATTTCGCTTGGCACGGCCGTTGCGATCTTTCGCACCGTCTGAACCAGGCGAAGGGGCTGATCCGGGACCAACCCGGACATGGGAGGGAGCATGATCCGGAAAACTGGAGACCGGTTTGCCGGCCAGGTCATGCTCAAAAGTAAAAGAGTTTTTCTGTCGCTTTAACGGAGGAAACCAAAATGCGACACTTGAGGAGAAGCAAAGACAGTCTCTTGGCCAGGACCAGCGCTGCGGCGCTGTTTGCGGCCACCATGACAATCGCCGTGCCTGCTTTCGCTGACGACGCCACGATCCAGAAATGGATCGACAGCGAATTCCAGCCTTCGACCTTGTCCAAGGCCGATCAGCTGAAGGAATTGCAGTGGTTCGAAAAGGCCGCCGCGCCCTTCAAGGGCATGGAAATCAACGTCGTGTCGGAAACCATTGCGACACACGAGTACGAGTCCAAGACGCTGGCCAAGGCGTTTTCCGAAATCACCGGGATCAAGCTCAAGCATGACCTGATCCAGGAAGGCGATGTGGTTGAGAAGCTGCAGACCCAGATGCAGTCCGGCAAGAACGTCTATGACGGCTGGATCAACGACTCCGACCTGATCGGCACTCACTTCCGCTACGGTCAGACCATCATCCTGTCGGACTACATGACCGGCGAGGGCAAGGACGTCACCAACCCGATACTCGACGTCAACGACTTCATCGGAAAATCCTTCACCACCGGTCCGGACAAGAAGCTCTATCAGCTTCCCGACCAGCAGTTCGCGAACCTCTACTGGTTCCGCTACGACTGGTTCTCCAATCCGGACTACAAGGCCAAGTTCAAGGCCAAGTATGGCTACGATCTCGGCGTGCCCGTGAACTGGTCGGCCTATGAAGACATCGCCGAGTTCTTCACCAACGACATCAAGGAGATCAACGGCGTCAAGGTCTATGGCCACATGGACTATGGCAAGAAGGATCCCTCGCTCGGCTGGCGGTTCACCGACGCCTGGCTGTCGATGGCCGGCAACGGCGACAAGGGCATCCCGAACGGCCTGCCGGTCGACGAATGGGGCATCCGCATGGAAGGCTGCCGCCCGGTCGGCTCGTCGGTCGAGCGCGGCGGCGACACCAACGGTCCCGCTTCGGTCTACGCCATCACCAAGTATCTCGAGTGGCTGAAGAAGTATGCCCCGCCGCAGGCGCAAGGCATGACCTTCTCCGAAGCTGGTCCAGTGCCGGCGCAGGGCAACATCGCCCAGCAGATGTTCTGGTACACCGCCTTCACCGCCGACATGGTGAAGCCGGGCATCCCGGTCGTGAACGCCGACGGCACGCCGAAGTGGCGCATGGCGCCGTCGCCGCACGGCTCGTACTGGAAGGACGGCATGAAGCTCGGCTATCAGGACGCCGGCTCCGCGACGCTCCTGAAGTCGACTCCCGCGGACCGCCGCAAGGCGGCCTGGCTCTATCTGCAGTTCATCGTCTCCAAGTCGGTGTCTCTGAAGAAGAGCCATGTCGGTCTCACCTTCATCCGTGAGTCCGATATCTGGGACAAGTCGTTCACCGAGCGCGCGCCGAAGCTCGGCGGCCTTATCGAGTTCTACCGCTCGCCCGCGCGCGTGCAGTGGACCCCGACCGGCAACAACGTGCCTGACTATCCAAAACTGGCGCAGCTTTGGTGGCAGAACATCGGCGATGCCTCGTCCGGCAACAAGACGCCGCAGCAGGCGATGGATGCGCTGGCCGCGGCCCAGGACTCCGTGCTCGAACGTCTCGAGAAGAGCGGCGTGCAGAAGGAATGCGGTCCGAAGCTCAACAAGAAGGAGACCGCCGAGTTCTGGTTCGCCAAGTCGGCGAAGGACGGCAACATCGCTCCGCAGCGCAAGCTCGCCAACGAGAAGCCGAAGGGCGAGACCATCGACTACGACGCGCTGATCAAGTCGTGGCCCGCCACCCCGCCGAAGCGGGCCGAGGCGAAGTGAGGGCGAAGCCCCACTGATGCAAAACGAAAGGCCGGGAGCGATCCCGGCCTTCTTTCCTTTTTGTCATTCCGGGCTCGCGCCAAGTGGCGCGCACCGGAATGACGATGGTTGAAGTGAGCGCTACTCCGCTGCTTCCGTTGCCGCCAGCGTCGGATAGTCCGTGTAGCCCTTCGCACCGCCGCCGTAGAACGTCGCCTTGTCAAATGCGTTCAGCGGCGCGCCCTTCTTCAGGCGCTCGACGAGGTCGGGGTTGGAGATGAACGGCTTGCCGAAGGCGATCAGGTCAGCGGCGTTGGCATCGAGCTGCTTGTTCGCGAGCTCGAAGTCATAGCCGTTGTTGGCGACATAGGCCTGCTTGAACCGCTTGCGCAGGCTGCCGTAGTCGAACGGCGCGACATCCCGCGGCCCGCCGGTCGCGCCCTCGATGACGTGGATGTAGGTAAGCTTCAGCGCGTTGAGGCCGTCGACGATGTGGTCGAACAGCGGCTGCGGATTGGAGTCGGAGACGTCGTTGGCCGGCGTTACCGGCGAGATGCGGATGCCGGTGCGATCTGCACCCGCCACCGCCGCCACCGCCTTGGAGACTTCCAGCATCAGCCTGGCGCGGTTCTCGATCGAGCCGCCGTAGGCATCGGTGCGCTTGTTGGTACCGTCCTTGGCGAACTGGTCGAGCAGATAGCCGTTGGCGCCATGAATTTCGATACCATCAAATCCTGCAGCGAGCGCATTCTCGGTGCCGCGCTTGAAGTCGTCGATGATGCCGGGGATCTCGGACAATTCGAGCGCGCGCGGTTCGGAAATCTCGGTGAAAGTGCCGTTGACGAAGGTCTTGCCCTTGGCGGTGATCGCGGATGGCGCCACCGGCTTGCCGCCGTTCGGCTGCAGCGAGACATGCGAGACGCGGCCGACATGCCAGATCTGGATGTAGATGCGCCCGCCGCGCGCGTGCACGGCATCGGTCACCTTGCGCCAACCCGCAACCTGCTCCCTGGAGTAGATGCCGGGCGTGTCCTGATAGCCCTGGCCCTGCTGCGACACCTGGCTTGCCTCGGTAATGAGCAAGCCCGCGGAAGCGCGCTGGCCGTAATATTCGATCGCGAGCGGGCTCGGCACCATGCCGGGGGGCACCGCGCGGTTGCGCGTCAGCGGCGCCATCACCAGGCGGTTGGGCAGCGTGATCTGGCCGAGCTTGAAGGGCTCAAACAATTTTGACTGGCTCATGTTGGGCTTTCACAAAATGGAAGGTGAGGGACAGTTGGGCATCACGGCGGCGAGCGCAATGCCCCAGCCATTCGGCCCTTGCATCCTACCCCCGCACGATACCGCCCATATGTCCAGCATCCAGGAACAGCGTGTGGCCGTTCACGTAGGAAGATTCGTGCGAAATAAGAAAAAGCGCAGCATAGCCGACCTCCCAACCGGTGCCCTGGCGGCCGAAAGGCACTGTGATGGCGCGGTCAGGCCGCCGGCGGCTGGCGTCGCGGCCCATCGGGCTGTCGATGAAACCAGGCGCGATCACATTGCAGCGAATGCCGTTCGCCTCGCCGGCCCGCGCAATGGCGCGGCCGAGCGCGATCTGCGCGGCCTTGGAGGATTCATAGGCCGGGTTGCGGCCATTGGCGCGCTGGCTCGCCATCGACGAGGTCAGCACGATCGCGCCGCCCGGCGCCATCATGGTGAGGGCTTTTTGTGCGAACAGCATGTGGCTGCGCACGTTCACCGCATAGTCGCGGTCCCAGGCTTCCGCCGTCATTTTCGCCAGCGGCAGCCCGCAGGAAATTCCGACATTGAGCGCAAGCCCGTCCAGTCCCCCGAGCTTTTGCGCGCAGCGCTCGACGGCAGGCGCAATCGCCGTGCTGTCTGCGACATCGACCACTTCGGTGAACGCCTTGCCGCCCTCGGAGGCGATCTGTGCCACCGTGTTGTCGGCTGCGTCCTTGTTGACGTCGATGCACGCCACATGCGCGCCCTCGCGCGCGAACAGCACGCTCATCGCCCGCCCGTTGCCGATTGGTGGGTCTTCATCGACGATCTTGCGCTGCCCCGCGCCGACCACGATGATCCTGCGGCCGGAGAGCCGCCCGCGGCCTGGCGCGAGTCCCAGCGTTTCCGGATGCAGCGATGCGGATGGATCAAGCTGTCGCGGCGCTTGCGTGGTGGCGGACATTGGCGTGCGCTCCCTTTGATGGTTTCTTGTCGTTGCTCGTTTTTACCCTCTCCCCTTTTGGGAGAGGGTGCGATCGCGAAGCGAGCGCGGGTGAGGGGTCTCTATCCGCGGAGACAGACCCCTCATCCGGCTCGCATCTGTCGATGCGAGCCACTTTCTCCCACAAGGGAAGAAGGTGAAAGGGAAATCATTTCACCCCAAGAAAATCCCGCTTGCCGATCTCGACGCCGTTGTGGCGCAGAATGCCGTGGGCGGTGGCGGCGTGGAAATAGAAGTTCGGGAAGGAGAAGCTGGAGAGGAATTGCTGGCCCGTCAGCGTCAGCTGGCTGCTCGGGCCGACCGGGAAGGTGACATTGCGCGCATCGGCACCCTCGAACTGTGCCGGCTTGAAGGACTTCACGTAATCAATCGTCCTGGCGATGCGCTGGCGCAATTCCTCAAACGACTTTTCGGTGTCCTGCGTGCTCGGCACGTCGCTGCCGGTGAGCCGCGCGCAGCCCTTCGCCGCGAAATCGCATGCGGTCTGAATCTGGCGGGTCAGCGGATACATGTCCGGATAGAGCCGCGCCGACAGCAGCACATCGGGCTGGACATTTTTCGCCTTGCAATAGGCTTCGGCCTTTTCGAGCAGGCCGGAGAGGCTGCCGAGGATCTGCAGATAAGCTGGCACGGTGGCGTCGTAGAAGGACATGTGATGCTCTTTTCGTGAGGTGGAAATAGCAGATGCAGGAAACTGCATGCCCGAAATGGGGCGGAGCGCAGCGGAATACAACGCCTGCTGCAGCGTG
>Ga0081540_1002522_pt1 | contig 14869 bp, 13 predicted proteins | sample TabmetS2T1R1_FD_71024 | JGI IMG/M metagenome (GOLD analysis project Ga0081540, IMG submission 71024) | Tabebuia heterophylla rhizosphere microbial communities from the University of Puerto Rico - S2T1R1 | ecosystem: Host-associated > Plants > Roots > Rhizosphere ... | reverse complement strand
TTTCGGCCAGCGGCGCCAGCGCGCGGGCGGTATTGGCATTCCAGCCGGCGACGCGGACGCTCCACATCTCAACTTCCGTCACCATCGCATCGTCGGCGACCCGCGAGATCACGAACACCGGCAGCGCGGCCGGATGATCGGCGCGTTCGAGGAACGGCAACCGGGCGATGATCTTTGGCGCACCATCGGCTTCAAGCGCGAGCCACCACGGCGTGCGGCTCGAGGTCGCCGAAACCAGCGCCAGATCGCCCTTGGATTTCGCCACCGACTCGACCGCCGCCTGCGCGCTGAAATGCGAGACATAGGGCGTGGTGAAGCCGAAATGAAACCGCGCCGAATCCCGCATCGCGGACTCGCCAACGGATATATCCGCATGCACCGAGAAAGGCGCCTGGACATACGTGAAGGTCGAGATGATGACGCGCCAGATGCTCTCGATGGTGTCGAGCGGAAGGATGCCGCGGTGACGTTCGACCAGGTGCCGCATCATGCTGGCCTCGCGCGCCGGGCGGAACGCCGAGCCCACTTCCTGGGTCTGCTTCACCTGGATCAGCCGGTCGATGATGTCGCCACGCGCCATCAGCAGGCGGTGGACCTGCTCGTCGATGGTGTCGATCTCCTTGCGAAGCTCCTGCAGCGAGGGCGGAGCCGGGGGGGCCTTTGACATGTCCAAACTCGGCAATTGTGTTCCCCCGGGCCGCGCTTGCGCTGGCCGCGAAGGGGTGAAGAACCGTTCTCTCTCATGGGACGAGGCGGCGCAAGGGCCCTCGGAGAGCCCCGGTTAACCATCCGGCTGCCTTGACGGAATGCCCGCCCGGCACTAGTTTTACCTCACTCCGTGGTCATTTGAGCCGGCCGGCTTGCAGCCACGTTAAACAACTCGCTAAACAGGCCGGGGACAGAATTGATCCCGGCCGAACCTTTCGTTCAGGCCGGGTTTTTTATGGCCTGATTTCTGTTCGGGAGAGCCTCCGCGAGGAGGAAGGTCGCCGCCATGACAAACGTGCATCCGATATCGGGCCCGTCGATCCATAGCGAGGAGCGCGCCCACGAGGCCGATCATCCGACGTCGCTGGTGGCGAAGTTCGGCATGGATCAGCCGCTGAAACTCGATTGCGGCGTCGATCTCGCGCCGTTCCAGATCGCCTATCAGACCTATGGCGAGCTCAACGCCGACCGCTCCAACGCCATCCTGGTCTGCCACGCGCTGACCGGCGACCAGCACGTCAACAACGTGCATCCCGTCACCGGCAAGCAGGGCTGGTGGGAGACCATGGTCGGACCGGGCCGCCCGCTCGATCCCGCCAACTACTTCATCATCTGCAGCAACGTGATCGGCGGCTGCATGGGCTCGACCGGGCCGGCGTCGATCAATCCCGCCACCGGCAAGCTGTGGGGCCTCGATTTTCCGGTCATCACCATTCCCGACATGGTGCGCGCGCAAACCATGCTGATCGATCGCCTCGGCATCCAGACGCTGTTCTGCGTCGTCGGCGGTTCGATGGGCGGCATGCAGGCGCTGCAATGGACGGCGGCCTATCCCGAGCGCGTGTTCTCGACGCTGGCGATCGCCTGCTCGACGCGCCACTCGGCGCAGAACATCGCGTTTCACGAACTCGGCCGTCAGGCCGTGATGGCCGATCCGGACTGGCGCGGCGGCCGCTATTTCGACGCCGGCACGCATCCGCATCGCGGCCTCGGCGTGGCGCGGATGGCGGCGCACATCACCTATCTCTCCGACGCCGCGCTGCATCGTAAATTCGGGCGGCGGATGCAGGATCGCGAACTGCCGACGTTTTCGTTCGATGCGGATTTCCAGGTCGAGAGCTATCTGCGCTATCAGGGCTCGTCCTTTGTCGAGCGCTTTGACGCCAACAGCTATCTCTATCTGACGCGGGCGATGGACTATTTCGATATCGCCGCCGACCACCACGGCGTGCTGGCGCAGGCGTTTCGCGGCATCAAGACCCGTTTCTGCGTGGTGTCGTTCACATCAGACTGGCTGTTCCCGACCTCGGAATCGCGGGCGCTGGTGCATGCGCTCAACGCCTCCAGCGCGCGGGTGTCGTTTGCCGAGATCGAGACCGATCGCGGCCACGACGCCTTCCTGCTCGATGTGCCCGAGTTCTTCGACATCTCCCGCGCCTTCCTGCAATCCGCAGGCAAGGCGCGCGGGCTTGGCAAAGCGTTTTCAAGCGAAGTGGATGCCGGTTCGCGTGAAGAAAACGCGTCAAGAAAAGACTCTACAGGTGGCTGACATGGCGCTTCAGGAACCGGCTCTGCCGCTCGGCGGCGTCGCGCCCGATCGCATCGGGAAATATCGCACCGATCATCTGCTGGTCGCTGAAATGATTCCGGCTGGCTCGAAGGTGCTCGACGTCGGTTGCGGCGACGGCGAATTGCTGCAGCTGCTGGAAAGCCGCGGCATCGATGGTCGCGGCATCGAACTGTCGCGCGAGGGCGTCAATGGCTGCGTCGCCAAGGGGCTGGCCGTGGTGCAGGGCGACGCCGACACCGACCTCGTCAACTATCCCGACGACGCCTTCGACTACGTGATCCTGTCGCAGACGCTGCAGGCGACGCGGCAGCCCAAGGCAGTGCTGGAGAATTTGCTGCGCATCGGCCGGCGCGCCATCGTCTCGTTCCCGAATTTCGGCTTCTGGAAGATGCGGCTGCAGCTATTGGTCGGCGGCCACATGCCGCGCACCGAAAACCTGCCCGCCACCTGGTACGACACGCCGAACATCCATTTCTGCACCATCAAGGATTTCGTCCAGCTCTGCGGCGAGATCAACGTCAAGATGGAGCGCGCGGTGGCGCTCGATCTCTACGGCCGCCCGGTGCCGTTGAACCTGCCCTGGTGGGTGTGGAACATGTTCGGCGAGCAGGGAGTGTTCCTGCTGAGTAGGGGCGGGGCGAAATAGTCTCGGTGTCATTCCGGGGCGCGTCGAAGACGCGAACCCGGAATCTCGAGATTCCGGGTTCGATGCTTTGCATCGCCCCGGAATGACGGTGACGACATCGACCTCAGATCCCGCACAGCCGCCGGCGTGCCAGCCGCTCAATCCAGCCTTGACGTCAACTGCAGGGTCTCGCCATCCCGCGGTATCAGGAGTTGCTGCGGCGAGACGCCCTGTTCGATCGAATGCAGCCTCAGTTGTTCGCGGGAGATGGTGGCGTGGTCGAGCGAGTCCATGTGCGTGGCGATCACCACGGCGTCAGGCGCCAGCCGGCAGGTCGCGACGGCCTCCACAGCATCCATCGTGATGAGATCGCCGTCCCATCGCGCCCCGCAAGCGTGGATGATGATGATCTCGGGCCTTGTGCCCGCGATGATGGTTTCGACGGCCGGATAGAGCACGGTGTCGCCGGCCCAGTAGACCGTCGGTTCGTTCCTTGCCGTGATGCTGAAACCCATCACCGATCCCATTTTCTTCACGACTGGTCCCAGGCCATGGCTGGCCTCGCGGCGCTGCAGGCGAATACCGTTCCAATCGATGATCTTGGCGAGAGGCAGGATGTCGCTGAACCCATACGAGCGGATCTTGTCCTCGTCCCCCGGCTGACAGACCAGCGGAAGATCTTTCGGCACCAGCGATTGCGCCACCGGATCGAAATGATCGGCATGCAGATGCGAGACGATGACGAGTTCGACGCCGTCGAGGATTTCTTCCGGGCTTGCCGGTAGTTCGACCAGCGGGTTGAGTGCACGCCCGGTAAACGATGGGCGCGATCCCTTCGGGGCAAAGAACGGATCGATCAGGATGATCCGGCCCTGGATCTCCAGCTTCAGCGTGGCGTTGCGCAATAGCCGCAGTTTCATCGTGCTGCCCTCTCAGTAAGATTTATCCGGCGCGGGCGTCTCCCTCGGGGCCGTTTCAATCCCTGACATTGCGTGGATAGGTCAGTCGCGCGGTGTCGACCATGCCGAGGTCGATCGCGAGGCTGACGATCGGAGCGGTCTCGCCGGTGCGTGCGAGGATGTCTCCGTCGGGCGTCACGATCCAGCTACCGCCGGTAAGCGTCTCGCCACGGCGGTTGGCCGTCACCACGAACGCGCCCGCGGCGATGGCCGTCATTCGGGCAGCCACTTCCCAGCGGGGGTGGCCGCCGGTCGCGCGCGGCGCGGCGATCACTTGAACGCCCGACTGCCCAAGACGGCGCGCCGCCGTGCTCACCATGAGTTCGGTGCACACCAGTTCGCTGAAGCAGAGCGCACCATCGCGCACGGGTTCGGCGTGCTGCGAGCCGCGGTCGAACCAGGTTTCTTCCCACCCACGCTCTTGCTGCGGCAGCAGCGCCTTGGCCCGGCCGCGAACCAGGCCGCGCTCCGGCGTCCACAGGAAGGTTTCGTTCCATCGCCGCGGGCCGTCCGCGACGGCGCGCGTCCCCACGATGCGCTTCGCAGCAATGCGCCGCAGGTGCTCCTCGAGCGTCGCATGCGTTGCGACGGCCCGGCTCCAGACCGTTTCATCGAAAGTGGGGCTGCTCCAGAAACTGTCGACACCGGCGAGTTCGGGGAGGACGAGCAAATCGACCGGCCTCTTGTCGTGCACCTCGGCAAGCCGCTGCCACATCTTGGCGGCCAGATCGGCCCGGTCGGGGAATTCGCAGGTCGAAATCAGAAAGGTCATGCTCGTCTCCTTGCCGGGACGAAAATGAACCTGATGATGCCATCTTGCCAGTGGCACGAATGCCGTATAGCGTGAAGATCATGCCAGGCCAGCCGATCCGGTCAAATCGAGGTAAATCCCGCAGGGAGGGCGCGCAGCGCCTCGTCGCGGTGCTGGCCTATGACGGCGTCAGCGCCTTCGAACTCGGCCTGACGCTGGAGGTGTTCGGTCTCTCGAATATGGGCCCGGACTGGTATCGCGTCGTCGTGTGCTCCGAGCGGCCGGGGCAGCCGCTGGCGGCCAATAACGGCCTCAAGGTCATCGCCGACGCCGGACTGGGCGCATTGGCCCGCGCCGATACGATCATCGTGCCGGGATCGCGCGACATCGTGGAATCCCCGTCGGTCGCGCTGCTCGACGCGCTGCGGCGTGCGCACCGGCGCGGCGCGCGCGTGGCCTCGATCTGCGCCGGCGCGTTCATCCTTGCTGCCGCCGGCCTGCTCGACAGCCGGCGCGCCACCTCGCACTGGGCGCATACGGATAAGCTTTCACGCCGGTACCCGCGCGTGCAGGTCGATGCGAATGTGCTCTATGTCGACGACGGCGATATCATGACCTCGGCCGGCCGCGCGGCGGGGCTCGACCTCTGCCTGCACATCGTGCGCCGCGACCACGGCACGGAGATCGCCAACCACGTGGCGCGGCGGCTGGTCATCGCGCCGCATCGCGAAGGTGGTCAGGCGCAATATATCCGGCAGCCGGTTCCCAGCATCGAAGGCGATGCGCTCTCCGAAGTATTTGCCTGGGCGCAGCGCCATCTCGATCGCGATCTGACGATATCGAGCCTCGCCGCCAAGGCGCGGATGAGCCGGCGCACCTTCATCCGTCGGTTCGAGGATGCGACCGGGATGTCGCCTGGTGAATGGGTGGTGCAGGCGCGCGTCGCGAAAGCGCGGGAGCTGCTGGAAGCAACGCGGATCCCGGTCGAAGGCGTCGCGACGGAGACCGGTTTTGGCTCCGCCGACGCGATGCGGCATCATTTCAGGCTGCGGCTTGGCACCAGCCCGGCGAATTACCGGGCTGCCTTCCGCGCGCCGGTCAACTAGTCATCTGGAACGCAAGTTCGTCACATTAGTTGATAGCTCGAATCCCTACAGAGGAGAGTGCTCGTGGCGAATGCAGGTGAGCGAGGCCGGCCGATCGCGCCGTTGGCGCTGAGTCAGCAGGAGCGGGCGTACTTGGAGAGGCAGGTTCGTCGTCATCGTGTTGCCCGGTCGCTATCTGAGCGATGCCGCGCGATCCTGCGATGCGCGAATGGATTGTCAAGCAAGTCTGTGGCTGCCGAACTCGGCCTCCACGAACACACCGTTGGCAAGTGGCGTCGCCGATTTTTGAAGGATCGCTGTGATGGCCTGCTTGACGAGGCCCGTCCTGGCCGGCCTCGAACCATCAACGACGATCAGGTTGCTGCGGTGATCGAGCGGACGTTGCGGACGACGCCGGCCGATGCGACGCACTGGTCGATCCGCTCGATGGCTGCGGAAACTGGCTTTTCCCACACCACGATCCGCCGAATGTGGGCGGCGTTCGGCCTGCAGCCGCACCGTAGCCAGACATTCAAGCTGTCGAGCGATCCGCTGTTCGTCGACAAGGTACGCGACATCGTCGGCCTTTACCTATCCCCGCCGAACCGAGCCCTTGTCCTCAGCATCGATGAGAAGAGCCAGATTCAGGCGCTCGATCGCGAACAGCCGGTCTTGCCGATGATGCCGGGTATACCGGAGCGTCGTACGCACAGCTATGTGCGGCATGGTACGACCACGCTGTTTGCCGCGCTCGATGTCGCCTCGGGGTTCGTTATCGGCAAATGCTACAGGCGCCACCGGGCAGTCGAATTCTTGAAATTCTTAAAAGAGATCGACGCTCAAGTTCCTGAAGGCCTCGATGTCCATATCGTCATGGACAACTACGCCACCCACAAAACACCCAGGATCAAAGCGTGGCTCGCCCGTCGGCCGCATTATCATGTCCACTTCACGCCGACTTCCGCGTCATGGATCAATCAGGTCGAACGCTGGTTCGCTGAACTCACCAGAAAACAGATCCAGCGAGGTGTTCACACCTCCGTCAGGCAGCTCGAGGCCGACATCCGTACCTTCATCGACCTGCACAACAAGAACCCCAAGCCCTTCAAATGGACCAAGTCTGCTGACCAGATTTTGGCTTCCGTCAAACGTTTCTGCCACAAAGCCCAGCAGACCTTATGTGGCGAACTTTAGATTCACGTGACTAGGGCGCGGGCTCATAAGTCTCGGCTATGTCCGCTTCGGTCCGCTAACGACCGCTTTATGCAGACGCACCGAATGACGCGAAGGGCCAATAGCCGACATCCGCCGGCCTTCACGGGTTCATCAGTTCGATGTCGTTGAGAACCCATGATCGGTCGAAGAACGGTTGGGTCGGGCCATAAAGTCGGAAGTAAGTGAACCATCCTTTTCCGGGGTTTGTCTTAATCCAGTTCTTTTCCCTACCCGCAACTGGAGGTCTTGGTCCGAAATAAAGATCGACCGAGCCGTCCGGGTTCTTCGCGATCTCGTCGCGGGAAGAGCGATCCGGATACGATCCCGTGTCGATCAGGCATCTTGTTTCGTTGTCATAGACGCTGAATGACCAGAACTGCGCAACTGGCGCATTGGGAGGCACGGTCAGCTTGTAGGTCTTAGCACCATCGAGCCAGTTGCCTTCCTTGTCTTTCTGCGCCTCCAGATAGACTTGACCGAAACCCACGGTGCGCCCGAGCATCCCTTCGGTCACACCGACCGCCTCATAGAACCAAGAGCCGCGCTCGTCGAGCTGGGTGTAGTTTGGGACTTCCTGCGTCACATTTTGCAGGAAGAGCGAGAACTCCCACTTCTTGCCGGGCCATACCGTTGAGCCGTCAAATCGCTTGGCATAGGAGTTGGCTCTCGCCATCACTTCGCCCACCAAGGCCGCCTCGGTCAGGATTTTCTTTTGCCGTTCATCAGGGTTGAACGGCTTGCCCTTCTCGATGCCAAGCGGCTTGAGCATCGCAAGCATGAGACGGTCCCGTTCGAGCGGGGGATTTTCGTTGACCATTTTGGCGACACCGGCCCAGTAGTCGAGACCACGCGGCTGCGCCGCGCTCCACTTCTTGTCTCCGGGCCGTACCGGCTTCGGCTGAGGCGGATTGTCCTTCTGCGAATACGGATAGATTTTCAGGCTGGCCATGAGGGCCTTGGCTTTTTCCACGTCGTCGCCGACGCCGCGCTGGCCGGACCAGATACTCCACGTGGGGGAGCGCACGACGATGAAACCCTCTGGCTTGATGTCTGGATGATCTGGCCCCAACACGAGAAACTTTGCACCCGCACCCTTTTCTGGCCCTGTCTGGCCTGTGTCGGTCAACGGCCTTTGCCAAAAATCGAGAATGCCGCCTGCGGTTGGCCCCGGTGGGATTTCGACAACCAGCGGGCCCGTGTCCTTCATGTTCGGAAAGGCTTGTGCGTAAGGCGTCGTGGCGTTGGCCGTCAAAATTCCCAACTTGTCCTTGAAGTCGAAATAATCGACGTATTCGAGATTTCCGGCACCAAGCGTTTCGTGGCTCTGGCGCTGCCATTCGAACATCGCCATCAAAGGAAGCGCCCACAGGTATGCCTGCACGGCCCGCTGGTAATCCATCTCATCATATACCTTGCGAACGGTTTCATCGGTGGGAAAGCCGTTGACAAGCTCAAGTTTGCCGAACCGGGTATCGACTGATCCCGTGGTGGGCAGGTTCTGTGCGTAAACGCTTGTCGTCGCAAGCAATGACACCAAGACGGCGCTTGATACCTTGAAGTGCACAGGCATGCGCAGGCTCCTCCGATTGGCGGAAGTGATTTTTATTCGCGTGGCAAACTCGTGCTATTGGGCCGAGGGCCAATGATCGTTGATCTACCTCAATGCAGCGGCACCCACAGTCGCCTCTTCGGGGGAGCCCGAAGTCCGCTGTGGGTCAAAAGCGCCGTTTTGGCAGCCAAGCCGTCACTTCCGGTCTACCCTGAGCAGCAGACGTCGTGACCGGCTGTTGGAAGGTCTCTGAAGGGCCATTAGCGGAAGCGGAGCGTAGTCGATCAACTCAACGGGGCACACCATACGAAAGCGCTCGCCCTGTTCGGTCAGACTGCTTCTAAGTTTGCCGGACACCTGAAGAGACCTTACGGGATAAGAGCCGCAGGCATGGGCCCCGTTGGCAGCGGAATAAAATGATGCTGCTGCCCCTGTACCATCGCCAAGAGCGCCAAAATAATTGCAACGGCAGCCAAGAGCCTGGCCATCAAAGAGCCGCGGGAACTGTGTTCGTGTACGGACGAGACTTTAACTCGGGACCTATTTGGAAACGGCACCGTTCAACTGGGCCGTTCACAGAAAGCCGATGTTGGCCATTGAGCAGAAAAAGGTCGGACGCCCATGGTCAGTACATACATGCGGAGGAAACCACCACCGTGAACATGTCGACGTCAAATTCGCTCTCTAGGCTCATTCCAAACCGCCCCAGCCATTTGCCCTGAGCCATGTAGGCCAACTTCTCTCGCGCCATCGGGCATTCAAACTTGAGCTTGGCCAGATTTTGAAGGTGATGGACCATCTCGTGAACCAGGACCGACTGGTCCGCTGGTGATATTCCAATCCAGTCGTCCGGAAGAAAGATCGTTTTCGAATTGTTGTCGTAAAGGGCGACCACCGTACGGTGAGCTCGTCGATCGATGCCCTCGTCCTGCGTGAAACCCTGCCAATGCGCACGATCCGCAGCGCGCATCGTTTCAAGTTTCGCTCTCGAGGTGAATTCGATGGCCGGGCGATCCTTGATGGCGGGCAGATCGAAATTCGAAGAGAGCCAACTCACAATTTCATCCAACAGGCCTTGCGCAGATCGAGTTGCATCGGGTCGAAGCTGAACTGAAGATGGCTCGGCGGCGGCGCTGGGCTCTAAATCATCACGACAATCGGCTTTAGATGAGCCAGCTAACGCTAAAGAAGCAATGGCGACGACTAAAAGCAGTTGTTTGAACATGAGAACCTCCCAAGAGGTTGCCTATTCAATCTTCGAAACGGAAATTCTCTTCAAATAGTCAGCCAGCGCTATCGAACATAGCGCGTCATTTGCGATGCTGCAGTGAGCCTGTTCACAGTCCGAGTATTGCACGCTACGAGATCAGCCAGACCGTTGCGTCACCCAGAACGCGAAAAAAGTCACCGCCGCAAATATTCCCTCGAACTACAATTTGATAAGCACCAAGTTTCGGCAGGTGATGTCCGCCTAGGGTCATTTTCGACGGATTCGACCGGGGCGTCGGCTGGCTTATGTTCGCTTTGCCCCGACAGCGTCCGGAGCCTGGTCGGTCGAGAGGGTTACGTTTGGCCCCTACACCACTTGCTGCAGCCGTTTGGTTCGGTGGCGGAGAGCCGGCTTCTGGACCCGCATCATAGATGCACTTGCCACCGCCCAGGTTGGTGCTGTCCAAATGATCGGAACCTCCACCGTCCGCGTGCATCGGCATGCGGCGTGCATCACCAGCAACCCCTCGATGCCCTCGCGGATCGCCAAATAAATCTGCGCAGCCTGCGGAGTCGTTCTCGCACGATCGAGCTGGATGGAGAGGGGAGCCATGGCGCGCTGGTACAGCCAAAATCACCAATCTTGGTACTGTTTTATGACCGGACGCTGGTCATCTATTCGCTGACACCGGCGACCGGAGCAATCTCGATCCATCAGCCTTAGTGGGAGCCCCTGACCGAGGAGAAAATTATCATGAAGGCAATCATTGTGACGGACCAGGCCGCGGGAACGGCCGGGATGAAGCTGGTGGAGCGGCCCGAGCCGCAGGCAGCGATAAACGACGTCATCGTTCAGGTTCGTGCATCGGGATTCGTCCCGACTGAGCTGGAGTGGCCCTCGACCTGGACCGATCGCCGCGACCGTGACCGAACACCGTCGATCCCCGGGCACGAGCTGGCAGGAGTGGTCACCGCTCTCGGCTACGGCACGACGGGGCTGTCGATCGGACAGCGTGTGTTCGGCCTCGCCGACTGGTATCGCGACGGCACCCTGGCGGAGTATGTAGCGATGGAGGCCCGCAACCTCGCGCCGCTCCCGGGCGACGTCGACTTCACGGTGGGCGCGAGTCTGCCAATATCAGGCCTCACCGCGTGGCAGGGACTGTTCCAGCACGGCCGCCTTCAGGCAGGGCAGAGCGTACTCGTGCACGGCGCCGCCGGCGCAGTCGGTTCGACGGTGACGCAGCTCGCACGAGAGTTCGGCGCCCATGTGATCGGCACCGGGCGCGCCGCCGACCGTCAGAAGGTGTTCGACTTCGGCGCGCAGGAGTTCGTCGACCTCGACAACGACGACCTGGAAGGCGTCGGCGGTGTCGATCTGGTGCTCGATGGCATCGGCGGCGACATCGGGAAGCGGTCTGCAGGCCTGGTTCGAGCTGGAGGAACGTTGGTGTCCATTGTCGGGCCGGCCGAGGCGCGGCCCGACAATGGCGTCGCGGTCGACTTCGTCGTCGAGGCCGATCGTGCCCAACTGAGTGAGATCGTCCAGCGGGTGCGGGACGGACGACTGCGAACGAACATCGACACCGTTTCGACCCTCGACGAGGCCGTCGCCGCCTTGAACCCAACCAAGCGACGCAAGGGGAAGACGATCATCCGCATTGGCTCCTGAGCGACGCACTCCCGTTGAGTACCAGCCGGCCGGCGCTGTCCGGGTCAGCCAGCTCGCGAGTGCGACATGAGCAAGCGCATACAGCGAAAACACTCTTGTACTTCGACCTATCCCCTCACCCACAGGAATTACCCATGACCGATGGAATCACCTTGACCGACGGAATCACGATGACCAAGGAAGCCGGTCTTAACAGTGCGGCCGCCGGAGGGCTCGGCTTCAGATTGCTGGCCAATGACCTCGCGAGCTGCGAACGCTCGACCTAAGCTGAGGGACTAGGTCGTGAGCAGCGCGCAGCGGCGGTCGCCAGCGGCGTCGCGCCCGCGATCGCCGGCGCGATCCTCGATCATGGATCCTGGCGGACGACCTTTCTGATGCTCCTGCCCGTGGTCGCCGGCGCGCTGGCCGTCGGTGTCGCGTGGATACCCAAGGACTCCTCGACCAGCCACACCCGGGTCGACGTCGGTGGCGCAGTTTTTTCGATAGTCGGGCTCGGCGGGCTGGGCGCGGGGCTGACCAGCCTAACCAACGGTTCCGGCCTGGACCTTTGGGTGGTCGTCACCCTGATCGTCGGGCTAGGCGGATTGGCCGGCCTCATCCTGACCGAACGACGATTGGGCGACAACGCCATGCTGCCCCCGTCCCTCTTCACCTCGCGATCGGTCGTCGGCGCGAACCTGTTCACTGCGCTTCTCTACGGGCCTTTCACGGTCATGCTAACTTTGATCCCGTTCGTGATGATCCGGGGCGCGCATCTGCCGACGCTTGTGGCGGGCCTGGCCTTCATTCCCCTGCAAGTGCTGATTACGGTCGTCTCGCCGCTCGCCGGCATGCTCTGCCGCCGGTTCGGCCGGCGCTTGCCATTGTTCGCCGGCGGCGCCGTCGTCGCCTTGGGATGCGCCATGGCGCTCCGTATCGGTCCGAACGCGACCTATTGGGCAGACATCTTCCCCAGCATCCTGTTGCTGGCGCTGGGCATGAGCCTGGCGATCGCGCCGTTGACGACCCTCGTCCTCACCTCCGTCGAGCCCGATCGCGCCGGAACCGCGTCCGGCGTCAACAGTGCGGTCTCGCGCGCCGGGTCGCTGTTCGCCATCGCCCTGCTCGGCGGCGTCTTGCAGCACGGCGGCCCCCAGCTGTTTTCTGGATTTCACATGGCGATGGCTGTCGCCGCGGCGGCGTGCGTTCTTGCAACGCTCGCGGTGTTCATTATCGAGCCGGGACCTCACGTCGACTTCATCCCGCGAGGCTGACCCGTTCCGTGTGTGTCATCAGCGGCCAATCCCGTGCCGCGAAATCTCGCGACACTGATACAACCGCGAAACAGAAAGTGTTCGACCGCGCCGGTTACGTCAACGAGCTTCGATGCTAGATCACGAAAGATCTTCCTTTGGGGCTGGAAACAAAATAGTGGGCGCGATTATCTTCGACTTCGACGGCGTCATCGCCGACAGCGAAGCGATTGCCAATACCGTACTGGCGGAGACCGTAACCGACTTTGGTCATTCGACCACGCTCGACCAGGCGCTGACCCGATATTCCGGCCGGCGGTGGGACGACGCATTGACCGAGATTGAGTCCGCGATCGGAAAGCCGTTGCCGGGCAATTTTTCAGGCGACCTCAAACGCGCCACCCTGGAAAGATTTCGCACCGACTTGAAGGAAGTCAGCGGCGCGAGAGATTTCATCAAGCGCTTCTCCCACATCCCCCGATGCATCGCCTCATCAAGCTCGCTCGATCGCCTGCAACTCTGTCTTTCGGTGCTCGCGTTGGAAGCGGAATTCGGCAACCACGTCTACAGCGCCGATATGGTGGCGCGGGGCAAGCCCCACCCTGACATCTTTCTGTTCGCCGCCGACAAGCTGGGCGTGAGGCCGGATCAATGCCTCGTCATCGAAGACAGCGCGGGCGGCATCCGCGCCGCCGTTGCCGCCGGCATGACCGCTGTCGGCCTGTGCGCCGCCAGCCACATTCGCGAGGGCCACCATCTCAAGCTAAGGGATGCAGGCGCGGTTCATCTGGCGCATTCGTGGTCGGACGTCGAACATTTCGCGCAGCAATTCCTTCAATGCTAGCCGTGCGCGAGGCGTTGCGGATCACGATCAGCGCTCGCTCACGGACCAAAACAATCAAAGGTTGAATGAATTGCATTTCGTCGCTATGGAACCGCGACGGAGGTCGCGATGCATCCAGCCAGACGATTGCCATTCGACGAATTGCTTGCAGGTCTTGAGAACGCCCGGGTCGCCGGGCATGTCGGGTATCGTGAATGCCCGGCCGGACGGCGGCTGTACATCTACACGAACCGCTGCGTCTACGAGAACGGCTGGGATGACTTCTCCCTGCTGGCGCGCGGCCTGATCCTGCATCCCGCAACCAGGCGCGTCATCGCGACGCCCTTTCCGAAATTTTTCAATGCCGGCGAGCGCGGCGCGCCGATTCCGGCCTTGCCGTTCGAGGTGTTCGAAAAGGTCGACGGCTCTCTCGGTATCCTGCACCACTTCGACGGAGCCTGGCGCGCGTCGACGAAAGGCGCGTTCGATTCCCGGCAGGCGCGCTGGATCGAGAGCCAGATGCGCGAACGCGATCTGTCCGCGCTGGTCCCAGGCGCGACCTATCTGGTCGAAGCGGTCTATCCGGAAAACCGTATTGTGGTGCGTTACGACACGGCGGAACTGGTGTTGCTCGCCGCCTATCAGGAAGACGGTTCGGAAATGACCGTCGATGAGCTTGTCGAGGTCGGATCGCGGCTTGATTGGCGGGTCGCCAGGCGGCACGCGTTCACATCGCTGGCCGATCTGGTCGAACGCGCGAAGTTGCTGCCGAAGACGGAAGAAGGATTCGTCATCCGTTTCGAGGACGGCCTGCGGCTGAAGGTGAAGGGCAACGAATACCAGCGCATCCACGCCCTGATCTCGCGCTGCACGCCTCTGGCGATGTGGGAGGCGATGTCCGCGGGCGATGACCTGGACGCGATCCGCCGCGAGATGCCCGAGGAAGTCTGGGTGGACTTCGACGCGATCAGGTCGCTCCTTGCCGCGCGCATCGACGGCATCACGGCAAAGGTCGCCGCGACCGCCGAACGATTTGCGGCGGCGACCGACAAGGAGGTCGGACTGCAATTGAAATCGCTGGACCCGGAGGTCCGGTCGCTGATCTTCGTTTGGCGCAAGGCGGGTGGCAGGCTGGACGATCGCGCCAAAAGTGTCCTGCTCCGGATGATCCGGCCGACCAATAATGTGCTGCCGGGATACGAACCGTCCTACGCTATGACACGCATCACCGAGGAAATGTCCTGACGGGCCGGCGCAATACTGTGCCCTTCATCCAGGTGGTCGCCAGCCTTCAGGCGTGCCAATTTGGCCGATGACTCCGTGCAGGATTGCACGGCCTGATTCTCGACGTGGGGAGAATGTGTCTTGAGCGCGATGGCGGAAGCGGCTGATCTCTCCTATCTCGGCGACCAGCGATCTGGACGGGCCGGCGCCCAACAGGACACCCTGAAATTCGCGGAAGCAGCGCTTA
>Ga0081540_1002520_pt1 | contig 14874 bp, 16 predicted proteins | sample TabmetS2T1R1_FD_71024 | JGI IMG/M metagenome (GOLD analysis project Ga0081540, IMG submission 71024) | Tabebuia heterophylla rhizosphere microbial communities from the University of Puerto Rico - S2T1R1 | ecosystem: Host-associated > Plants > Roots > Rhizosphere ... | reverse complement strand
CGCTCGACGGCGACCATCATCTGCTCGGAGGGCGTCACGCCGATCGACGCGACCAGCACGAGGAACGCGACGTCGTCCGACCGAGCCCCCGCGATCGGGGCGATCCAACCGCCCTGGCTGTACCCGAAGAGGCCGACGCGCTCCGCGTCGATCGCGTGAAGCACCGCCAGTGCGTCGTCGGCCTGGAGGTCGAACCGCCCGCGGGTCGCGTCGCCGGTCGACTCGCCTTCGCCACGGCGGTCGAAGGTGACGACTCCGATCCCGTGCTGCGGAAGGACTTCGTGCAGGTGGCGGAGCAACGGCGAGTCGCGCGTGCCCTCACCGGCGCCGTGCAGCCCGACAAGCGCGGTCTCGCCGACCGGCGAGTAGCTCGCGGCCAGCGTGAAGCCGTCGCCCTCGATCTGCAGCTCCTCCACGCTCACAGGCCCAGCTCCGGTGGCAGCGGCCGCGCGTGGACGAGGACGAGCGTCGTGGTGGGCCGCGTGAGCGCGACGTAGAGCTCACGCAGCCCCTGGCCCTCGACCGCCTCCTCGACGATCTGCGCCGGCTCGACGACGATCACGTGGTCGAACTCCATGCCCTTCGCCTCGCGCGGGGTGAGGACGGCGATGCGGGTGTCGTCGAACAGCGCGGTCTCGCCCTCGCCGCGCAGCGACGCGGGCGCGATCACCGCCAGCAGGCCCTCCGCGCCGGCCAGGTGCGCCGCCTCGTCGAACGCCGCGGCCAGCGGCTCCTCCGCCTTCACCACGCGGGGCGGCTCGGCGCCCGTGCGGTAGGCGAGAGGCGGCACGACATCCGGCGCGATCCGCTCGAGCAGCGGAAGCGCGACCGACATGATCTCGCGCGGGACGCGATAGGCGTGGCGCAGCTCCTCGACCTCCGCGCCGTCACCGCCCGGGAGGTGGGGGAGCAGCTCGTCCCAGCGTGCGTAGCCGACCGGGCCGGTCGCCTGGGCGATGTCGCCGAGAACGGTGAACGCGCCCGCCGCCCGGCGCGAGACCATCCGCAGCTGCATCGGCGTCAGGTCCTGCGCCTCGTCCACGATCACGTGGCCGTAGTGGGTCGGTTCGCCGGACAGGATCGCGCGCGCCTCGTCGAGGAGCGGGAGGTCGGCGTCGCTCCAGCCGCTGCGGGCCCGCCGCAGCAGCGCCTGCTCGTCCGCGTCGAGGATCCCGTCGGCCGCCGCCGCGAGCGACTCGCGCGAGGAGAAGAGGCGCCGCACGACCTGCTCCGGCTTCGGCGCCGGCCAGGAGGTGTCGAGGAAGCGGGTCAGCCGCCCGTCGCGCCTCAGCGCCCGTTCGACCTCCTCGAACGAGCGGAACGCCTCCCCGCCGAGCCGCACCCCGTAGTCCTCGTAGAAGCGACGCAGCACATTCATGCGGAAGCGCTCGCGCGCCGCCGCCGAGAGGCCGAGCTCGGCGCGCGCCTCCTCGAGCAGCTCGGCGGCCTCGTCCACCTCGACCCCGACGAAGCGGCCCTCGAGCCGCACGACGAGCTCCTGCGGCTCGCCTTCCGACGCGAGCTCGGCCGCGCGCCGCAGGACGGCGGCCAGCCGCGGGTCCGCCTTCAGGCGCTGCACCTCGAGCGGGTCGGTGCGGCTGATCTCGGCGCCCTCGACGAGCTCTGCGACGGCGCGCTGGTCGACGCTGTCCTCGCCGAGCGCGGGGAGGACGTGTGAGACGTACTCCATGAAAGCCGGGTTCGGGCCGACCACGAGAATCCGCCGCAGCTCCGAGCGGTGTGCATAGAGCAGGTACGAGGCGCGATGGAGCCCGACAGCGGTCTTGCCCGTGCCCGGGCCGCCCTGGATCACGAGCGGCGGCTCGGGCTCGCGGGCGATCAGGCGGTACTGGTCGGCCTGGATCGTGGCGACGATGTCGCGCATGCGCGTGTCGCGGGCGCGTTCGAGCTCCTCGAGCAGGAAGTCGTCCACTGCTCCCGCGTCGGCCAGCGAGCCGTCGAGCGCCTCGTCGCTGATGTCGAGCAGCTCACGACCGCGTGTGCGGAAGCGGCGGCGGAGCGTGATGCCGTGCGGCGCCACCGGCGTCGCCGTGTAGAACGGCCTGGCCGCCGGCGCTTGCCAGTTCACGACGAGCGCGCGGCGGGCGTCGTCGTGGACCCACCGCCTTCCGACGTACAGCGCCTCCGCGGTTCCCTCCGCGTCGATCCGGCCGAAGCAGAGCCCCCGCTCGGCGTCCTCGAACGTGCGCAGGCGGCCGGTGGCCCAGTCCTCGATCGCCTGCTGTGCCTCCTCGGTCGCCCCGGCGGAGGCGGTGCGCAGGAGTGTCTCGCGCATGCGGTCGAGGCAGTCGTAGGCCGTGTCGAGGTAGGCCTGCTCGGCGGGGAGATCGGGGTGCGTCACGGTGGTGAATCTACTCGTCTGCGTTCTACATATGTGATTTACCTATACTGACCGGCATGACACGCCGACACCACGCACGCTCCCGCAGCCGCAGACTCGTGCGGCCGGGCCACTGGCACGTCCAGGCGCGGGTCGAGCGCTTCGTCGAGCCGTCGCTGCTCTTGCTGCTCCGCGAGCGTCCGCTGCACGGCTACGAGCTGCTCGACCGGCTCCCGGAGCTGGGGGTCGAGGGGCGCGTGGACATCGGCAACCTCTACCGCCTTCTGCGCGGGCTCGAGCAGGAAGGGCTCGTCGCCTCCGAGTGGAGCGACGAGCTGCCGGGCCCGGCGAAGCGCACCTACGAGCTCACGGACGAGGGCCGCCGTGTCCTCGACACGTGGGCCGAGGCGCTGCGCCGCGCGCAAGGGGCGATCGGAACGTTTCTCGACCGCTACGAGGAAGGGAGGTGAACATGTGCGGACACAAGCACCACCACCGCGGCTTCGGCCGGCGCGGACGCCGCTTCCCCAACCGTGAGGAGTGGATCCGCCGGCTCGAGGAGCGCCAGCGCGACCTCGAGCAGGAGATCGCAGACCTCTCGGACGTGATCAAGCATCTGAAGGCCGGCGACACCCCGGAAGGGGCTACCGCGCTCTAGCTCGGGCTTTCGGGCCCCGTCTCGGCGGGGCCTTCCGCCCGTTTGCTGTTGCTATTCTGGCTTCACCACATTTCACCGGTTTGGCGAAATGGGCGCGCGGCGCCCATTTTTCGTAAGTGGCGAACATTTCAGTCGGGGGAGACATGCCAACCGTCTACGACAAGGAACGGACACTCGAGCGGGAGATCAGCGGCAAGGTCGAACAGGCCCTGCCCGGCGTCGAGGTGCTCGCGGTCGAGCTCAGCGGCCCCGAGCGCTTCACCGTCTACGTCGACCGGCCCCAAGGGGTCGACCTCGCGCTCTGCGAGCAGGTGACGCGCGTCCTCTCCGACTACCTACGCGAGTACGGCGTCGACGTCTCCTCGCCCGGGCCCGAGCGGCCGCTGCGGACGCAACAACACTTCCAGCGCGCGCTCGGCAGGCACGTCAAGCTGAAGACCGAAGGACGGAAGCTCCGCGGCGAGGTCACGCGCGCGGGCGACGAAACGGTGACGGTCGCCGCCGACGGCGGCGAGGTCGACATCCCGTACGGCGAGATCGTGCGGGGCAACCTGATCGAAGAGAAGGAAGGGCGATGAGCAGGGAGATCATCGAGCTCGTCCACGAGCTCGAGCGCGACAGAGGCATCGAAGGCGACACGCTGATCACGGCGCTCGAAGACGCGTTGCTCGCGGCGTACAAGAAGACGCCGGGCGCGTCCCGCCATGCCGTGGTCGAGCTGGACCGCGACGAGGGCGACTTCCGCGTGTTCTCGATCGAGCTCCCGCCCGACATCGAGGAGCGGCTGCTCGAGGAGGCGCGCGAGCGCGTGCTGACCGAGCTCGAGCAGGCCGAGGCCGAGAACGGCGAGCGCTCCCACGTGCTCGTCACCGACGAGGACCTCGACATCGACTGGTCCGAGGTGCCCGAGGAGCAGGTCAAACGCGAGGACGTCACCCCCGAGAACTTCGGCCGCATCGCCGCGCAGACGGCGAAGCAGGTGATCACGCAGCGCATCCGCGAGGCGGAGCGCCAGATCATGTACGACGAGTACGTCGACCGCGTGACCGAGGTCGTGACCGGGATCGTCCAGCAGGCCGGAGACCGCAACAACGTGCTCGTCGACCTCGGCAAGGTCGAGGCGCTGCTGCCTCGCTCCGAGCAGGTCGACGGCGAGCGCTACGAGCAGGGCTCCCGCATCAAGGCCGTCATCACCGAGGTTCGCAGCGGGACGAAGGGCCCGCAGGTGATCCTGTCGCGCCGCGACCCGGAGCTGATCCGGACGCTGTTCGAGCTCGAGGTCCCGGAGATCGCCGACGGCCTGGTCGAGATCCGCGCCGTCGCCCGCGAGCCCGGGTACCGCTCGAAGATCGCCGTCGAGTCGCACGCCCAGGGCGTCGACCCGGTCGGCGCCTGCGTCGGCCCACGTGGCTCGCGCGTGCGCATGGTCGTCTCCGAGCTCCGCGGCGAGAAGATCGACATCATCCCGTGGAACCCGGAGCCCGCGCGCTTCGTCGCCAAGGCGCTGTCGCCGGCGCGCGTGCGCGAGGTCTACCTGGACGACGACGCGCGCGACGCGACTGTCGTCGTGCCCGACGACCAGCTCGCGCTCGCAATCGGTAAGGAGGGCATGAACGCCCGCCTCGCGGCCCGGCTCACCGGCTGGAAGGTCGACATCAAGTCCGACACGGAGTTCGCGACCGAGGAGGCCGAGGCGGCCTTCGCGGGCGAGGGCGACGAGGGCGACACCGAGTTCACCGGCCGCTGCGCCGCGGTGCTCTCGACCGGCAAGCGCTGCCCGAACGCGGCCCTGCCGGGCTCGCGCTACTGCGGCGTTCCCGCGCATCAGGAGCTCGCGCTCCGCGACGACGTGCAGGAGGACGAGGAGCCGATCGTCCAGGAGGCGGAGCCGGAGCTCGAGGCCAAGGCAGACGCCAGCCCGCCCGAGGCGGAGAGCATCGGGCCGGACAGCGTCGAGCCGGTCAGCGAGGAGGAGGAGCTCGAGTCGGCGGCGCCTGCGGACGCGGTCGCGACGGAAGATCCGAGCGCGACGGCCGTGCTGAAGGACGAGGGCGAGATCGAGTTCGATGCCCCACACCCGCAACAGGCACCGCCCGAGAAGGAGTCGATCCCGGTCGAGCCGCTCGACGAGGCAAAGCCGGCCGAGGAAGGGGCCGACAGCACTGCGTGAACGAGCCGATCAGAACCTGCGCGGGCTGCGGACGCAAGGCGCCGCAGGCCGAGCTGCTGCGGTTCGTGGCGATCGGAGGCACGCTGACGCACGCGCCGAAAGGCCCCGGCCGCGGCGTCTACACCTGTCGCAGGCTCTCGTGCTTCGAGCGGGCGCTGGACCGGCGCGCGTTCAACCGCACGCTGAGGCAGACGGTGCAGGTCGATCCGGAGCTGACACGTCTCTACACTTGAGCGCGAATGGCTGACCGTCCGAACAGACCGAACCGCCCGATCCGGCCCCGTCAGGGCGCGCCGGCGGGGCGCCGCAAGCGCCGTGTGGTCATCGACACCGGCGCCGCCCGCCCGCGCCAGGACGGCCGGCAGCGCCGCGACCAGCAGGAGCAGAAGCCGAAGGAGAAGACCCCGGTTGCACCGCTCACCGGGCCGGTGACCGTCGAGTCCGGGGTCACCGTCAAGGATCTCTCCCAGGCCCTCGGAGTCCCCGTTCCGAAGCTGATCACGATCCTGATGGGCCTCGGAGCGGCGAAGACCGTCACACAGTCGCTTGCCGACGAGGAGGTCGACCTGATCGCGACGGAGGTCGGGCGTGAGGTCAACATCAAGCACGCTGCAGACGAGGAGCTCGAGCCGGAGGTCTACGAGGACGACGAGGCCGACCTGACCGCGCGGCCGCCGGTGGTCACGATCATGGGCCACGTCGACCACGGCAAGACGACGCTGCTCGACGCGATCCGCCAGACGGCGGTGGTCGAGACCGAGGCCGGCGGCATCACACAGCACATCGGCGCCTACCAGGTGGTCCACGGCGATCGGGAGATCACCTTCCTCGACACCCCCGGCCACGAGGCCTTCACCGCCATGCGCGCCCGCGGCGCGAAGGTGACCGATATTGCCGTGCTGGTCGTCGCCGCAGACGACGGCGTGATGCCGCAGACGAGGGAGTCGATCGCCCACGCGCGCGCCGCCGAGGTGCCGATCGTGGTCGCGGTCAACAAGATCGACCTCCCCGACGCGAACGCCGACCGCGTACGCACGGAGCTCGCGGCCGAGGACCTGCAGCCCGAGGAGTGGGGCGGGACGACCCAGTTTGCGCTCGTCTCGGCCAAGCAGGGCCAGGGCCTCGACGACCTGCTGGAGAAGGTGCTGCTGGTCGCCGACGCCGAGCTCGAGCTGACGGCCAACCCCAAGGCGGAGGCCTCCGGGCCGATCGTCGAGTCGCGCCTGGACGTCGGCCGCGGCCCCGTTGCGACGATGCTCGTCCACCGCGGCACGCTGCGTGTCGGCGACGCGATCGTCGCCGGCGACGCGTGGGGCAAGGTCCGCGCGCTCTACAACTTCAAGGGCGAGAAGGTCAAGGACGCGACGCCGGGCGACCCGGTCGAGATCCTCGGCTTCGACCATCCGCCGCCCGCCGGCGAGTACGCGAAGGTGGTCGAGAACGAGCGCGCCGCGCGCGGCTTCGCGCAGACCCGCGGCGAGCGGCTCCGCCGGGAGCAGTTCGCCACCCAGCGCCCGACCGGCGTCACGCTCGAGACGCTGTTCCAGTCGCTGCAGGAAGGCGCCGTCCAGGATCTGAACCTCGTGCTCAAGGGCGACGTGGTCGGCTCGGTCGAGGCGGCGATCTCGGAGCTCGGGAAGATCCAGCACCCCGAGGTGCGGGTGAACGTGATCCACCAGGGCGTCGGCGGGATCACCGAGAACGACATCATGCTCGCCGCCGCGTCGAACGCGATGGTCGTGGGCTTCAACGTGCGGCCGAACGCGGAGGCGCGTTCGCTCGCAGTCCGCGAAGGCGTCGAGGTCCGCACGTACCGGGTGATCTACCAGCTCACCGAGGACATCGAGCAGGCGCTGGTCGGGATGCTGAAGCCGGTCACCGAGGAGCGCACGCTGGGCGAGGTCGAGGTGCGGCAGCTGTTCCGCGTCTCGCGTCTCGGGACGATCGCGGGCTCCTACGTCACCAGCGGCCAGGTTCGACGCAACGCGAACGTGCGCGTCGTCCGCGACGGGACCGTGATCTACGAGACGCGGATCGCGCAGCTGAAGCGCTTCAAGGACGACGTGCGCGAGGTCGAAGAGGGCTTCGAGTGCGGCATCCTCCTCGAGGGCTTCAACGACATCAAGGAAGGCGACGTGCTCGAGGTCTACGAGACGCGCCAGGTCGAGCGCACCGACCTCGAGACGCCTGCGCCGACCACCGCCTAGACCGGGCGGTTCGGTGTCGGCCGGCTACGTCGGCATCCTCTCCGCCGAGCTGCACTTCCCCGAGAACCGCTCGCTGAAAGGCAAGCGCAAGGAGCTGCTGTCGGTGAAGGCGCAGCTGCAGCGACGCTTCGGCGCGTCGGTCGCGGAGGTCGACCACCACGAGCTGTGGCAGCGTGCGCGGCTGACGCTCTCGTGCGTCGCCCGCGGCCACCGCGAGGTCGAGGAGCTGCTGGACGGAGCAGAGCGCTACCTCGCGGGCCAGGCGTTCGAGCTCGGGCTGGTCGAGCGCGAGGTCGTCACTTTGGACGACTGACGACCCAGAGCCCCGAGTTCAGGTCGGATACCAGCACGTAGTGCGGCATCACGTACACGCCCCAGACCGCCGTGCAGGTGTCGCCCGGGCAGAGCAGGCCGTGACGGTCGCGCCCGGGGAGCGGCTGGAAGCGCATCAGGAACTTCGGCTTGCGGGGATTCTTGAGGTCGAAGAGCGCGGCGCCCTGGCCGTACCACGAGAAGTAGGCGTAGCGGCCGGCGGCCTTCGAGTCGTGGACGCTGTCCTCCAGCGGCAGGCCGGTGAAGGTGCCGTTGGGAGAGAGCCGTCCCGGGAGCCGCACCGTCGCGAGCCGCACCGGGTGGGCGGGGTCGCCGATGTTCCACACCACGGGCCGCCCGCGGATCGTCTCGTGCGTCTCGAGCAGGATCCGCTCGCCGTTCATCAGCCAGGCCGAGTGCGCGTTGCCCTGGCCGCTCGCCGTCCGGCCGAGGTAGCGCGGCTTCGAGGGGTCGGAGATGTCCAGGATCACCGTGCCGAGCCACCAGTACGAGAGGTAGGCGCGGGTCGCGCTCGCGTTCGTGATCACGGAGTGCACCAGCCGACGGTGGTCGGTCCCGGGCGGGGACGTCAACGGGGTGCAGTCGCCCTGGTCGCGGCAGGCGCTCCACCCGCCGACCTCGTCCGGCGAGCGGGGGTGTGTGACGTCGTAGATGTGGAAGCCGAACGACTCCCGCGTGAGCGCGAACTCCGCGGCGGCCTCGGCCGTGTAGACCCACGCGTGACCTCGCGCAGCGGCGAGCCAGATCTCGTGCGAGCCACGGGGCAGCGTGCGAACGAGCGCCAGCTTGCGCGGATGCGCCGGCTTCGTCACGTCGTACAGGCCGAAGCCGCCGAAGCCGTCCTTGCAGGCCTGGAAGCTCGTCACCGCGAGCACGCCGTTGAACCCGGGCGTCTTCACCCGCCTGACGATCGTCTTCTCGGTCCACGTCCCCGCCAGGCGCGCGAAGGTGGCGATGCGCCGCGGATGACGTGGGTTGGCGAGGTCGTAGACGCGAACCCCCTGAGCCGGGCAGTCCTGCGCCCCTCTGCGGCTGGAGAGGTAGGCGTAATGGCGCTCGCCGACCACGTCGGCGCTGTAGCCGCCGCCGGGATTCGCGTGCCCGATCACCTTGAAGCCCGTCGGCGCAGTCTTCGCCTGCGTGCCCGCGTGCGTCGCCGCGGCTGTCGCGACGACTGCCAGCCAGACTCCGAGGAAGAGCCGAACCGCCACTGGCAGCTAGGACGGCCGTCGGGCTCGAAGGTTGGAGCGAGCCGCTTGAATACCTCGAATGAGCGACCGCATGCGCCGTGTCAACGAAGCCGTCCGCGAGGTGATCTCGGAGGCGCTCGGCGAGCTGAAGGACCCGCGGATCGGCTTCGTCACCGTCACCGGCGTCGAGACGTCGCCCGACCTGCGGCACGCGCGCGTCTTCGTCAGCGTGCTCGGCTCCGAGGCGAAGCGCAGCAAGACGCTCGACGGGCTGACCGCGGCGCACGGCGTCCTGCAGGCGCGCCTCGCCCGCGAGCTGCGAATGAAGCGGACTCCCCAGCTGGCCTTCGAATACGATCCGACCGTCGAGCGCGGGGTCCGCATGACCCAACTCATCGATGAGCTCGCCCCAGACGCAGAGGAGGAGTGACCTGCAGGCGGTCGCGGACGCGCTCCGCTCGAACGACCGCTTTCTGCTGGTGACTCACGAGAATCCCGACGGCGACGCGCTCGGCTCGCTGCTCGCGACGAAGCTCGCGCTCGACGCGATGGACAAGGACAGCGAGATGTACCTCTACGGCGACGCGCCGCTCCCGCGTGAGTACGGGTTCATGGCGCTCGAGAGCCTGCGCCGCGAGCTGCCCGACGATGCGGGGGAGCGGGTGCTGGTCGCGCTCGACTGCGCCAACGAGTCGCGGATGGGGCCCTTGCCGGAGCTGCTGGAGCGCGCGCCGCTCACGCTCGACATCGACCACCACCACGACAACTCCCGCTTCGGTGACGTCAACCTCGTCGTCGGCGACGCCTCGTCGACCGGCGAGGTGCTGCGCGATGTCTTCGCGGAGCTCGACGTGGCGCTCACACCTGAGATCGCGGAGGCGCTCTATACCGCCGTCGTCACGGACACCGGCCGCTTCCAGTACGCGAGCACGACCCCGAAGACACTGCGGCTCGCGGCAGAGCTGGTCGAGGCCGGGGCGGACGCGCAGCACGTTTTCAAGAACGTCTACGAGTCGGTCGAGTTCGTGAAGCTGAAGCTACTCGGGCGAGCACTCGAGCGCGCGCAGGTGATGGAGGGTGGCCGCCTCGTCGTCTCCCACCTGCTGCGCAGCGACTACAGCGACCTGAACGTCGCCGAGGCGTACTCCGAAGGGATCATCGACTACCTGCGCGCCGAGGGCGCCGAGATGGTCGCCTTGATCCGCGAGCCGCCGCGACGCGATGGGCCGTTTCGGCGCGTGAGCCTCCGGGCGTCAATCGACGAGCTCGACGTGTCGGCGATCGCGGCCAAGGCCGGGGGTGGCGGCCACCGCCAGGCGGCCGGCTTCTCTAGCGACGACTCCATCGAGAAGATCGCGGACTTCATCCACCGCGAGTTCCGTGCCGCCGCGGGCACTTGACCCGAGCGGGCTCTTCCTGATCGACAAGCCGGAAGGGCCGTCCTCCTTCGCTGTGGTCGCGGACGTGCGGCGGCGGACCGGCGCGCGGACTGGGCACACTGGCACGCTCGACCCGTTCGCCACCGGGCTGTTGCTGGTGTTGTCCGGCAGGGCAACTAAGCTGGCCTCGTGCTTCGTTGGACTGGACAAGCGGTACCTGACCGACGTCGACCTGCGCACGGTCACGGACACGGGCGACCGCGAGGGCTCGGTGCTCGAGGAGCAGAAGCCGCCGGGCGAGGGCGAGCTGGGGCGGCGGCTCGCGGGCCTCCGCGGCGAGGTGGAGCTGCCGGTCCCGGCTGCCTCGGCGGTCAAGATCGGCGGTGAGCGCGCATACCGGCTGCACCGCCGCGGCGTCGCCGTCGAGATGCCGCTGCGGAGGTCGCGGGTCGACGCGCTCGACGTCATCTCCTATAGCGAAGGAGTTGCGCAGCTCGACCTGCGCGTCAGCTCCGGAACCTACGTGCGCTCGATCGCCACGGCGCTGGGCGGCCACTGCGCGTCGCTGCGGCGAACCGAGGTTGGCCCGTTCCGGGTGGAGGAGGCCGACCCCGAGCGGCTGATCCCGGCCGACGAGGCGTTGGCTCGGCTCGGACCTGCGGGCGCGGCGGCTCCGGAGGCGTGAAGGTCGTTCGCAGCCCAGGCGAGCTCGACGCTCGGCCCCGGGCGGTGGCGCTGGGCACCTTCGACGGCGTCCACCGCGGCCACCGGCGAGTGCTCGAAGCCGCGGTCGCGGCCGGCCAGGCGCCGACGGTGGTCACCTTCGACCCGCACCCTCGCGTTGCTTTGGGCTACGGCGTCGAGCTGCTGACGTCGCTCGAGCGGCGCCTCGAGCTCCTCGCCGAGGCCAGGATCGAAGAGGCGCTGGTGGTCGAGTTCGACCTCGAGCTCGCGCAGCTCGGGCCGGAGGAGTTCGTCGAGCGCGTGCTGCTCGCGATCGGTACCGACATCGTCGTGGCGGGCACGAACTTCCGCTTCGGCCGAGGACGGTCCGGCGACCTCGAGCTCCTGCGAGGGCTCGACCTGGACGTCCGCGCGGTCCCGCTGGTGGAGGGCGTGTCATCGACGCGCATCCGGGACCTGCTTCGCGCAGGCGAGGTCGAGCGAGCGGCGCGGCTGCTCGGCCGGCCCACCGAGATCGAGGGAACGGTCGTCGCGGGCGACGCGCGAGGCGGCACGCTCGGCTTCCCCACGGCGAACCTGCGCCCCGAGCCCGGGCTACTCGTGCCGGGGTACGGCATCTACGCGGGCGTGGCCGACGGGCACCGAGCCGCGATCTCGATCGGCACGAATCCACACTACGGTGGCGGCGAGCGGCGGATCGAGGCGTTCCTGCTCGACTTCGACGGCGATCTCTACGGCCAGAAGCTGCGTGCGCAGCTCTGGGAGCGCCTGCGGGACGAGCTCGCTTTCGAGAGCGAGGACGAGCTAGTGGCACAGATCGGTCGCGACGTGGAGGCCACGCGACGGGCGCATCCGCCGCTGTGAGCCCGCAAGTCGAGCCTCGAGGGCGCATCCATCTTCGAGTGCAACGACCGAGAGACCGCGACGACGACCAGCTGGTGCGCTGCCTCGATTGCGGCACCGTCTACCCGCTTCCGCCCGGCCTACAGGCGGCCGACGCCTGCCCGCAGTGCGGCGGCGTCGGCTGGATCGCGCTGGCCGCGCTCAAGCGGGTCGACCAGGAAACGAGCAGCTAAGCGCAAGTTTCGCCACCTTCGGGGCTCTTGTGGACATGGAGCTCTACGAGGGATACGAAAACCGGCTGGTGAACGCGTTCGCGCGAGTGCGTTGTCTCGACTGCGGGAGCCCGTACACCAAGCCGATGAGCCGCGGGACCGCAGCCGCAAATCCCGGGTGCCCCGAATGCGGATACCTGGGCTGGTCGCCGTTCAGCGCGGGGGAACGATCGACGCAGAGCCACTTCGGCGTGGATCCCCGGCCGCGCCGCCTCGCGTAACGACGCTGACGCCGCCGAAGTAGTGGTGTCGCTCCGGCCACTCGCGGACCTCGACCCCTAGCTGCTCCAGCGCCTGCACGACCTCTTCGCCGAGCCCAGGCTCGAGGTTGACCAGACCGTCGACCGGGTGGAGCCGCGGGCGGGAGACGGCCTCGCCTGGAGCGAGCCCCTCGTCCAGGATCCCGGCAACGACCTGAACGAGCGCGCTGCGGAGGCGCGTGCCGCCGGCGGCTCCAGCTGCGAGCGCGGGGCCGTTTCCGTCCAGCGCGAGCAGCGGGGACATCATGCTCGCCATCCGCTCGCCCGGCTCGAGCGGGCCGCGAATCAGATCGGACTCCCCGAGCATGCTGTTCAGGTGGAGGTCGAGGCCGGGCACGAAATCGCCCGAGCCGAGGCCGAGGCTCGAGGTGACGACACAGGCGTTCCCCTCCGCATCGACGATCGCGAGGTTCGTGGTGTCGCCGTCGCGGTCAGGACCTACGAGAGTTCGGGCCAACGTGACCGCGCGCTGGGCCGGCGAGAGCCCGCGGAGTGTCGGGAGCCGCACGAGCGTGTCGCCGATCGGTGCGAGCCCGGCGCGCGTCAGGACCTGCGTGCCCGCGAACCCGTACTCCACCGGTTCGCCCCATTGCGCCTCGTAGGAGCGCAGGTCGTCGCGTGTGACCAGCCCGCTGCGTTCTTCCATCAGCGCGAGCAATGCGTCCGCGAGGGTTCCGTCGTACATGCTCCGCGGCCCCTCTTCCGCCAACGCCTCGAGCGCCGGCCCCAGCCCGGGCTGCAGGAGCCGCTCGCCTGCCTGCAGCAGCCGACCGCCGGGCGAATAGATGCGCGCACCGGTGTCCATGGTCATCACGGGCGCGAGCATGGCCAGGCAGGCCGCATGGGCCGGCGGAAGCTCGACGCCGTCACGCGCGAGCCGGAGGGCGGGCTCGACCAGCCGTGCCCACGGCAGCCGGCCGTGCTCCCGGTGCAGCAAGCCGAGCCCCGCGGGAAGGCCGGGAACGCCGCAGGAGGCAGGGCCGACCGCATAGTGCACCAGCTCGGCGCCGAACGGCACCTGGAGCTCCACGAGCTCGGCATCGCGCGGCGGCTCCCCGAGGCCCGGCACGGCGACGAAGCAGTCGAGGTTCCGCGCCCGGCCGGTGGACGCGTCGAAGTAGAGTGCGTGCCCGCCGCCGAGGAGGCCCGTCATCACCGTTTCGGCCACACACGACGCGAGCGAAGCGGCAACCGCCGCGTCGGCGGCCGAGCCGCCCTCGGAGAGGATCTCGACGCCCGCCTCGACGGTCGCCGGATGGCCTGCTGCGACTGCCGCCTGCACTGTGGGGAGATCGTGACGCTTTCGTTTGGCTCCCGTCACCATGGGCGCGCCGAACATGGCTACGCTCGCAGCGGGGAGGAGGGTCGTGGCCACCGGGCGCGCCTGGCTGCGAGCGGGGCCGGCGAGCGGCGCGGAAACGGCGTGGTTGCTACCCTTCCGGACCAGACCGGGTCTCGGCCGTTCGCGTGTGCTTCCGCGCGGCGCGCTTGGATCGCGGAGACGCGTTAGAAGGAGGACCGTTTGACCCTCACCAAGGAAGCCAAGCAAGAGATTGTCGGGAAGCACGGCCGCAGCGAGCAGGACACCGGCTCGGCCGAGGTGCAGATCGCGCTGCTCACCGCGCGCATCAACGAGCTCACCGAGCACCTGCGCACCCACCCGAAGGACCACTACTCGCGCCGCGGACTGCTGAAGCTCGTCGGCCGCCGGCGCAGGCTGCTGCAGTACCTGCAGAAGCGCAACCTCGAGGGCTACCGCGCCCTCATCCAGGAGCTCGGCCTGAGGAGGTAGGCCGAACCAGACCACACACCAACCCGCCGGAGGGTGGAAGTTTGAGCGAGCACCGGCATCCGCCCGATGTTCACTCAAACCTCCACTCTCCAACCAGAAGTGGAGGAACCACATGGCAACAACGACTGAGCCCCGGACCGCGTCGGTGTCCGTCACCGTCGGCGATCAGGAGCTGACCTTCGAATCCGGCAAGCTCGCCAAGCAGGCCGACGGCGCCGTCGTCGTCCGCTCCGGCGAGACGATGGTGCTCGCAACGGCGCAGGGCAAGATGGAGGCCCGCGAGGGCGCCGACTTCTTCCCGCTCACCGTCGACGTCGAGGAGCGGATGTACGCGGCCGGGAAGATCCCGGGCGGCTTCTTCAAGCGCGAGGGCCGGCCGACCGAGCGCGCGATCCTGACCGCGCGCATGATCGACCGCCCGATCAGGCCGCTCTGGCCGAAGGGCTACAAGAACGAGGTGCACGTCGTGTGCACGACGCTCTCGGTCGACCTCGTCACGGCCCACGACATCCTGTGCATCAACGGCGCCTCCGCGGCGCTGATGGTCTCGCCGCTGCCCTTCATGGGCCCGGTCGGGGCCGTCCGGATCGGCCGCATCGACGGCCAGCTCGTCGTGAACCCGTCGCTCCCCGACGTGGAGGAGGGCGAGAGCGACCTCGACCTGATCGTCGTCGGCACGCCCGACGCGCTGACGATGGTCGAGGCCGGCGCCGACGAGATCCCCGAGGAGACGATCCCCCAGGCG
>Ga0081540_1002519_pt1 | contig 14874 bp, 16 predicted proteins | sample TabmetS2T1R1_FD_71024 | JGI IMG/M metagenome (GOLD analysis project Ga0081540, IMG submission 71024) | Tabebuia heterophylla rhizosphere microbial communities from the University of Puerto Rico - S2T1R1 | ecosystem: Host-associated > Plants > Roots > Rhizosphere ... | reverse complement strand
GCGCGGACCACCAGCTGTGTGCAGAGAGGTCCCGGCGCGCCGCGGCCACCAGGAGCCGATACGGCGCTCGCACCGCCGGCGAAGGGGGCAGCAGCCGGGCGAGCCGATGCCCGTCCCCGGTCGCTGTGGACGTGGCGGGATCGTCTCGATCGCGGTCGGCTGCCAGCCATCCGACCAGCCGGGCGAGGCCGGCGTAGCCGGCAGGAGGTCCCGTCACGTCCGCCGAACGGCGGCCCAGCTCGGCGGCGGCGATCGCCGCGCCGCTCGCCGACGCCTCGGCCGCGGCTCCGATCCGGCGCACCAGGTACTCCTCGGCGAGGGCGCACGCCGCCAGCGGATAGGTGATCGCGGCCGCGACACCGCCGTGCAGCGTGAGGTCGCAGGAGTGCCGGAGGTACGCCCGGGTCGCGTCCGTGTCCGGCATCTCTCCCGACACGGTGATGAGCCCCGCGGGCGCGCGCAGCAGCGAGGAGACGGTGCCTTCCTCCGTTTGGGGCGTCAGCATCGTCCGATACCGGTTGGGGTCCTGGTACGAGCGCAGCGTCTCCCACGCCGCCGCCTGAGCGCCGTCCGCCATCGCGGACGGGGGCGGCCCGGTGCGCTGATCGGGCGGCTGCATGCGGCTCCCTTCCGGCCGATCGCTTCCCGGAAGGACCAGCGCCGCCGAAACGAGTGGATCATTCGAAGGCGGACTCGTGCTCCGAGGTCAGACCAACGTCACCCTGGTCCGGCCGGAACCGCAAGTGAAGATTCCCTTCCCCGAGGTTTCAGCCGTCAGCGAACAGAGCGCAGCCGACCCGAAGTCGTCCGAGCGACAGCCGTCCGGTTGACGGCCGTTGCGATCGACAGCCGTTCCGATTGACAGCGCCTCGGCGCGTCACGAGCCTGACCGCGTGGTCACCTTGCCCCCGTCCCGTTGGGTCGACCTCGACGGTCCGGTGCACTACGTCGACTTCGGCGGCCCGGACGACGGGCCCCTCGTCGTCTGCGTCCACGGCCTGGGCGGCTCGCACGCGAACTGGCTGGCCGTCGCTCCCCAGCTGGCCCGTCGCTGCCGCGTGGTCGCGCTCGACCTGGCGGGCTTCGGCCTCACCCGGGGTGGTCTCCGCCAGACCACGGTGCACGCGAACCGTGACCTGCTGCACCGCTTCGTCACGGAGGTCGCCGGCGCGCCGGCCATCCTCCTGAGCAACTCGATGGGCGGGTTGATCGCGGCGCTCGAGGCCGGTGCCCACCCGGACGCCGTCGCCGGCGCCGTGCTCATCGATCCGGCCTTGCCCGTGTACGTGTCGTCCGGCCCGGACCCCGGGGTCGCGGCGCTGTTCGCGGCCTACTACGCCCCCGGGGTGGGCTCCTTCTTCCTGCGCGGCCGGCGACGGGTGCGTACTCCCGAGCAGATCGCGCTGGAGACGCTCCGGCTGTGCTGCGTCGACCCGCGCCGGGTCCCCCGCGACGTGGTCGAGGCACATCTGGAGCTGGCCCGCCGTCGCGAGGCCTACACCGAGATGGATCAGGAGTTCCTCGCCGCCACCCGCTCGCTCGTCCTGGCGCTGGCGGCCCGACGGCGTTACCTGAGGCTGCTGACCCAGATCCGTCGACCGGTGCTCCTGCTGCACGGCGGCCGTGATCGGCTCGTCGCGGTCAGGACGGCTCGCCGGGTGGCCGCGATGAACCCCGGGTGGCGGTACGAGGAGGCCCGTGACATCGGGCACGTCCCGATGCTGGAGGCCCCGGACTGGACGCTCGACCGGATCACCGACTGGATGGCCCACGAAGGAGCGACGGCGGTCGAGGAAGCGCGCCGCGCGGTCGCCCAGCAGCTGGCCTCCGAGAAGTGACCGGTGCAGCCCGGGCCGTCCGGCTACCCGGTGTCCGGCGCTCTGGTCCTGCCCAGGTGGCGCTGCGCGCCGACGTCGTACGCCTCGGCCAGCCAGGCCTCGACGTCGGAGTCGACGTCCGCCGGCGCTTCGAGCCGGAAGACGTGCACGTGGTTGCGCGGGCTGATGGTCTGAATCGTGCGGAACCGTGGATGCGGCAGAACCCGGGCGAGGACGACGTGTCCGTCGAGCCAGCGCCGGCGCGGCGTGAAGGCGGCGAAGCTCATTCGGACCTGAAGCGCGACCCGCGTCTTCTCCGGGAGGACAGTGAGCGGCCCGCGACCCTCGGCGGCGTGGACGACCGCGTCGAACGTCCGGCGCACGACGGGCTCGGAGCGGGCGAAGAGCGGGTCGAGCTCGTGCCGGCCGCAGGCGTGGGACTGATGGCGATTCGCGAACAGCCGGCCGCACTGCCCGCACTGCCACATCGGCGGGATCCAGGCCGTCTGGCCGGTCATCCCCCCAGCGTAGGGCCCCTGTCCGGATGCCGGACGGTGGATGCTTCGAGCTGGGGAACAGAAGGAAGTCCCCGCTAGGTTCCCCTGCCATGGCGCGCATCTACGACGACGTGACCCAGCTGATCGGCAACACTCCGCTGGTCCGGCTCAATCGGATCACCGACGGCGCGGCGGGGATCGTCGTCGCGAAGCTCGAGTTCTACAACCCGGCGAGCAGCGTCAAGGACCGCATCGGCGTCTCGATGATCGACGCTGCCGAAGCCGCCGGCGAGCTCAAGCCCGGCGGCACGATCGTCGAGGCCACGAGCGGCAACACCGGCATCGCGCTGGCGATGGTCGGGGCGGCCCGCGGTTACCGGGTCGTCCTCACGATGCCGGAGTCGATGAACAGGGAGCGCCGGGCCCTGCTGCGCGCCTACGGCGCGGAGCTCGTCCTCACGCCGGCGGGCGAGGGGATGAAGGGTGCGGTCGCCCGCGCCGAGGAGATCGGCCGCAACGAGGGCGCCGTGATGGTCCGCCAGTTCGAGAATCCCGCCAACCCCGAGATCCATCGCCGGACGACCGCCGAAGAGATCTGGAACGACACCGACGGCCAGATCGACGCGCTCGTCGCGGGTATCGGCACCGGCGGCACGATCACGGGCGTCGGGCAGGTGCTGCGTGAGCGCAAGCCCGAGGTGAAGATCTTCGCGGTCGAGCCTGCCGCGTCCCCGATCCTGAACGGCGGCCAGCCGTCGCCGCACCCGATCATGGGGATCGGCGCGAACTTCGTGCCGGCGATCCTCGATCGCGGCGTCTACGACGAGGTTCTCGACGCCCCGACCGATGCTGCGATCGACTACGCGCGCCGTGCGGCCAAGGAAGAGGGGCTGCTCGTTGGCATCTCCTCGGGAGCGGCGATCTGGGGGGCTGTCGAGGTCGCGAATCGTCCGGAGTACGCCGGCAAGCTCATCGTGGTCGTGATCCCGTCGTTCGGCGAGCGCTACCTGTCGACGATCCTCTTCCAGGACCTCCTCGACTGATCCCGGTCGAACGGTGTTGAGGACCACACCTGCGCGGGCCGGCTGGCGGGTCCGGCTGCGCGAGGACATCGACGCCGCGGTGGCCCGCGATCCCGCCGTCCGGAGCCGGACGGAGGTCGTGCTCGCGTACCCGGGCCTGCACGCGATCTGGGCCTATCGACTCCATCACGCCCTGTGGGTCCGGGGTCACCGCCTGATCGCGCGGCTGGTCTCGCAGGCCACTCGGGCCGTCACCGGCATCGAGATCCACCCCGGCGCGGTCATCGGTCGGCGGTTCTTCATCGATCACGGCATGGGCGTGGTCATCGGCGAGACCTCCGAGATCGGCGACGACGTCATGATCTATCACGACGTGACGCTCGGCGGCCGTAGCCTGCGGAAGACCAAGCGCCACCCCACGATCGGCGACGGAGTGACCATCGGGGCCGGCGCCCGAGTGCTCGGCCCCGTGCTCGTCGGCAAGGGTGCGCAGATCGGCGCCAACGCCGTCGTCGTCCGAGACGTGCCGGACGACGCGATCGTCGTCGGCGTGCCGGGGCAGGTCCGGGTGCTCCCGAGGCCGCAGGGCGAGGCAGCTCCGGACGCCGACGCGCCGGTGGATCCCGCGATGTGGATCTGAGCTCGATCTACCCTCGCCGGGTGGACGAAGCGCAGAACGGGGAGGCGACCTCGCCGTCGGTGCGGGTGCGCCCGGACGAGACAGAGGAGGAGCGGGCCGACCGGAACTTCGGCGACATCCTGCAGGAGCTGCGGGTCACCCAGGCCGGCGTCCAGATCCTGCTCGGGTTCCTGCTGACGCTGCCGCTCCAGGCGCGGTTCGGCGAGCTGGACTCCTACGAGCGAAGCCTGCTCGTCGTTGCCGTGCTCCTGCTGGCCACGGCGACCGCCTTCGTGATCGCCCCGGTCGCGTGGCACCGCGCGCTGTTCAGGCATCAGCTCAAGCCCGCGATCGTCGACGCGGGCAACGTCTTCGCCAAGGTCGGCCTGACCGCACTCGGTCTCGGAATCGTGACCTCGATGTTGCTGATGCTCGACCTCGTGCTGCCGCGCTGGGCAGCCGTGACGCTGGGCGCGGCGCTCGCCGTGCTCCTGCTCGGCCTCTGGGCCGTCTCGCCCGTGCTGCGCCGGCGCGACCTGGACCAACGCTGACGGCCCAGGGCTCCGCCCATCCCGAAACGTTGCCGGTACCGTCACGCCGTGGCGGACATCCTCACGTTCGGTCTGGTCATCGGTGCCGTCTGCGCCGTGCTCCTGCTGGCCGTCGTGTCCAACCGGGTCGGCGATCGCTTCGGCGTCCCGGCGCCCGCCTTGTTCCTCGTCGGGGCGGCGGTGGCGTCCGACCTCGCCCCGAGCCTTGCGCCTCAGCACATCGAGACCGTCCAGCGGGTCGTCACCGTCGCGCTCATCGCGATCCTCTTCAACGGCGGCCTCGAGTTGGGCTGGCCCAGCTTCCGGGCCAACGCCTCGGCGATCGTGTGGCTCGGGGTCGTAGGGACGTTCGCCACGGCCGGGGCGCTCGCTCTCGCCGGGCACCTGCTCTTCGGCTTCGACTGGAAGCTCGCCCTGCTCATCGGCACCGCCCTCGCGCCCACGGATCCCGCGGTCGTGTTCTCGGTGCTCGGGCGGCGGGAGGTCTCGGGTCGCAGCGGAACGATCCTGGAAGGGGAGTCCGGCGCGAACGATCCTGTCGGCATCGCCCTCATGGTCGCTCTGTTGACGGCCACGTCGGCGGGCAGCTCCGGTCCGGAGGTCGCATGGACGGTGGTCGAGCAGTTCGCCCTCCAGATGGCGGTGGGAGCGGCGATCGGGCTGTTCGGGGGCCGCGTCATGGTGTGGGCGCTGCGCAGGCCGCTGCCCAGCGAGGGTCTCTACGTGATCAGGTCCATCGCCTTCGTCGGCCTGATCTACGGCGCCGCCGTGCTGGCGCGGGGCTCGGGCTTCCTCGCCGTGTTCCTCGCCGGGATGGTGGTCGCCGACGCGCGGGCGCCGTACAAGCGGGACATCGAGCGATTTCACGCCGCGACCGCGAGCCTGGGTGAGATCGTCGCGTTCACCGTGCTCGGCCTCACGATCCACCTGGGCGTGCTGGTGACGAGCAACGCCTGGACCGTCGGGCTCGCGCTGGCGCCGCTGCTCGCCTTCGTCGTCCGGCCTGTGGTCGTGGGTCTCGTCCTCTGGCCGGTGCGGCTGACCCGCGAGGAGCGCCTGTTCGTGCTCTGGGCGGGCCTCAAGGGCGCCGTCCCGATCCTGCTCGGGACGTACATCCTCACGTCGGGCCAGCCGGATCCGGAGCGGGCGTACGACATCATCTTCGTCGTCGTGCTGTTCTCCGTGGTCGTGCAGGGCGGACTCGTGCCCGTGGTCGCTCGGCGACTGCGGCTACCCGTGCGGATCGTGGAGCAGGAGCCGTGGGCGCTGGGCATGCGCTTCCGTGACGAGCCCCGAGGGCTTCACCGCTACACGATCGTGGCGGGCGCTCCGGCCGACGGCTCACGCATGGAGGAGCTGACCCTCGGCGAGGACGTCTGGATCAGCCTCGTCGGCCGTGAGGGCTCGCTGGTACAGGCCCGTGGAGAGACGACCTTGCTGGCGGGGGACGAGGTCCTCGTCCTCGCCGATCCGGCGGAGGCGGACAGCGTCGCGCGCCTCTTCACGCAGCCGACGAGCGACGGGGCGCCCTGAACCCGTTACGCGGAGCGGCCCTCCGGCTCGTCCGAGACCTCGGCGTCGCCGTCCCCGGTGCGCTCTTGCTGCGCGACGGCGGCTTCGATGGTCTCGAGGCTGAACTCCGGGCGCTGGATCGGCTCCCACTCCATGGCGACCGCGCCCGTGAGGCATTCGTCGATCGACAGCAGCACGCTGTCGCGGGCGAGGATCAGGGCCCGCCGGTAGGTGGCCTCCGACATCTGGGAGCGGGCCCCGGCCAGCGCGTGCTCCACGTCGGCCCGCTCCTCGCCGTCCAGGTCACGAGCCGCGTACACCTCGGACTCCAGGTCCTCGGTCGGCGGCCTGGCGACGACGTCCGAGTCCGCGTGCTGGCGCATGGGCACGCTGGCGGGCGAGGCAGGCGGCTCCGCCGCCGCCACCGGCGCCGGTGCGCCCGCGGTGTCCTGCGTGGGCTCAGCTCCACGGCTCACGGAACGCAGGTTACCCCGGCTTGGTACGGAATGCGGCACATTCGTGTCGGTATGCTCACTGTCAGTCATAATCCGTTCCCTGCCTGTGCGGCGTCGTGTTCACGCTGTTCCTCCTTCGGTGTCGCCGGAGGAGGAACGCCGCGGCGTCTCCAGCTGCATCGGAGTGTGTCAGCGGCCCGGACGTGGCGCACGGCGAATACGTGGGCCGAGCCGTCTCGGCGCATCCGTTCGATCACATTCCTGACTCTGCGTGATGCACCAGCTGGTCCTCGTGACCGGAGTCTGGACGTCGCGGCAGTGGGCCGGGTGTCTGCGAGGTCGGGAACCGCATGCCCGGGCCGGCGGTGGGCAGAATGGGTCCGCACGTCCGGGAGGGCTGTCCGAGAGGCCTATGGAGACGGTCTTGAAAACCGTTGGGGCGGTAGCCACTCCGTCCCCGGGGGTTCGAATCCCTCGCCCTCCGCAGCAGCACGAACACGGCTGTGACCAGGAGAAACGGGCCAGCTCCGGCCTTTCCTCCCGGGCCCGTGACTGCCCGCTCCTCACCGTCGAGAGCCGCTCGATGGGGCACGCAAGGGGGACGATGGGGCACCAGGGGGCACGGCGCGGTCTCTCATTTCATCGGGGCTGGGGTCATCGCTGCGGTCAGGACGGGGCATCCTCGGGTGGGTGTCGTACGACCCACGATCTATCAGGGCGCCGCTGCCATGACCGGCGTGGCCGGCCAGGCCTACTGGCCGCAGCTCGAGGCTGTTCTGGACTAGCCACGTGAGCGAGGCCCGACTGATTCTTACCTGCGGGTTGCCCGGGGCGGGTAAGACCACGCTCGCGAGGCAGCTGGCCGCGGACCGGCGCGCCGTGCGCCTCACCAAGGACGAGTGGCTATGGGCTCTCGGTCCCACCCCGTGGGCCACGACGACTCAGGAGAAGGTGAACCACGAGCTCTGGCAGCTCGCCCAAGAGATCTTGCGTCTGGGCCTGAGCGTCGTCCTCGATTTTGGATGCTCGACGCGGGTCGAACGTGACCAGTTTCGATCCGTTGCTCGTGGCCTTGGTGTCGGTGTCGAACTGCACTTCCTGGATGTGCCTGTGGATGAACTCTGGCGGCGCATCGAGGCCCGGAACTCGGAGCCGCCCTGGGACAGCGCACCGATCCGTCGCGCTCACCTTGATGAGTGGGTCGCCCTCTTCCAGGCGCCCGATGCTGCCGAGCTCGCTTTGTTCGACCCCCCACCAGACTCAACTGAGCCACCACCCGGGGGCGATGCCGGAAGCAGCTGACCTGGTAGCGCAGCCATCACGACCCCTCGTCCAGCTGCGGGCGGGGGACGCTGGCGCTGCCCCGGCAACTCGGGAGGGGCTGCCGTCGCTCAGCGCGGCCCGGACCATCGCCCAGGAAGACGGCACCACCCGAACAGCGGCCAGCCCAGGGAGGGCGCTCGGACGGGTCAAGTCGCACGCACCACCGCTGCTTGACCCGAACGGGCCGTAGCCCGACCAACACTGGACGCGCGGGTGGGGCCGCCGGATCCCCAGGCGTGCGTCAGGCTCACCTGCTCGGCCGCGCGCGGGGACCGGCGACCCAGCTCCGCACGCCCATCGCGCGCGGGCCGCGACGCGATCCCGGTGTCCGACCTGAACGCCGCCGCCCGCAGCGTCCCGTCGATCGCCGCCACGTCGATACTGCCGATGTGGACGTGGAAGCGCTTCGCTTGAGGATCTATCACGGGTTCGCCGCGGAGGGCCGTGCGTTCGACGTCGATGCTCTGAGCGACGCCGTGGACGAGGCTCCACACGAGGTGGTCCTGGGGCTGAGAGAGCTGGCCGAGCTGCGGCATGTCGTGCTGGCGGAGACCGGGGGCGACGTCCGGATCGTGATGGCCCATCCGTTCTCGGCCGTGCCGCTGGGATTCTCGGTGATGGGGCCGAGGACGTTGTGGTGGGGAGGCTGCGCGTGGGACGCCTTCGCGATCCCGCACCTGGTTCCCGGCGCGCCGGAGGTGCTGGTTGCGACGACCTGCCCTGGTTGCGGCCGAGCGCTGGCGTGGCGGGTCGGCCGCTCGGCACCACCTGCCGGGAGGGAGGTGGCCCACTTCCTCGTGCCCGCAGCGCGCATGTGGGACGACGTCGTGTTCACCTGTGGGAACCAGCGGCTGTTCTGTTCCGGCGCGTGCGTGGACGCATGGCTGGCGTCGGCCGGATCGCCGCGCGGATACGTCATGGACCTCCCAACTCTCTGGCGGCTGGCGGAGCATTGGTACGACGGCCGCTTGGCGGGCGGCTACGTGCGGCGCGACCCCGCCGCCGCGGCGGACTACCTGCGAGAGGTTGGACTGTCGGGATCCTTCTGGGGGCTCTGACGATGCCCTGACGATGCCCGGAACCGGCTGGGTGACGGAGCGGACGTACTGTGACGTCATGACCACGCCGGACACGCCGATGGAGGGCGACACGCTGGACGTTCCGATGGCACGGCTGGACGGAACCCCGAGCACGCTGCGCGAGATCGTCGGACCGCAGGCCACGTTGGTCGTCAATGTCGCCTCACGCTGCGGTTTGACGCCGCAGTACGCGGCGCTCGAGCGCCTCCAGGAGACGTACGGGTCGGCCGGGCTGACCGTCGTCGGCATTCCCTGCAACCAGTTCGGCGGCCAGGAGCCGGGGACGAGCGAGGAGATCGCCACCTTCTGCTCGACGACGTACGGAGTGACCTTCCCGCTCACGCAGAAGGTCGAGGTCAACGGGCCCGACCGGCACCCGCTGTACCAGCGGCTGGTCGGAACGCCGGACGAGCGGGGTCGCAGCGGCGACATCGCCTGGAACTTCGAGAAGTTCGTCGTCGATCGACACGGCCGCGTCATGGCCCGGTTCAGCCCGACGACGACGCCGGACGATGCCCGCGTTCTCGCCGCCGTCGAGGCAGCGCTCGAGTCCTCCTGACGCGTCGGCCCGGGGTCGTCGCTGCTCACCGGTCGCGGTCGCAGGTTCCGGGTGCTGACCCCCGGGCCGGGTGACAGCGCGTCGGTCCTGCCGGTTCGCCAGGCGACCATGATCATGGAACCGCCTCCGCGTGACGTATCCTTGTCCTTGCTCGCTCTCGGCGAGCCCCCAGCGGTGTGGGACGTGAGCGGGAGGCGCGGCATGTCGGGGACGCTTGCGCTGCACCCGGTCGGGGAGCTCGACATTCGTCAGGCGGCGCGGCTGCGATCGGAGTGGTTCCCCGAGGTGGACGAGCGAGAGCCCGAGCTCGTCATCGTGGATCTGTCCAACGTGACCTTCGTCGACGTGACCGGGTTACGGATCGTCGCGGGGCTCGTGCGGCGCCAGCGGGATCGCGGCGGTTCCGTGGCGGTCAGCAACGCCTCCGCGATGGTTCTGTACCTGTTGCAGGCGACGAGCCTGAGCGATCTCCTCGATGACGTCGACGCGCTCGTCGACGGCGATCTCTTCGACCTGGACGTCCTCGACCGGGACGTCCTCGACCGCGACGTCCTCGACCGCGACGTCCTCGACCGGGACGTCCTCGACCGCGACGTCCTCGACGACGAGGTCGTCGGCGGACCGTAAAACACCCTCGCGTGGTCCGCCCGTGACCCACGATGCACACGTGGGTCTTCCGGCCATGGACCTGTCCCGGGTGCGCGCCGTCCTGCTGGACATGGACGGCACGCTCGTCGATTCCGACGCCGCGGTGGAGCGGGCGTGGGTGGCATGGGCAGGCGAGTACGGCATTCCGGTGGCGGAGACGCTGGGCATGGCCCACGGCAATCCTTCACTTCGGACGGCCCGTCGGCTGCTGCCCGGTCTGGACGACGCCGCCGCCCGCGCCGCCGCGCAGCGCCAGCTCGACCTGCAGTACGACGATCTCTCCGACGTGCGTGCCGCTCGCGGCGCCTCCGAGCTGCTCGGCGTCCTGGCGCGGCGGCGCCTGCCCTGGGCCATCGTCACCAGCGCGGACCGGCGGTTGGCGAGCGCCCGCCTGCAGGCGGCCCGGATCGACCCGCCGCTCCTCGTCACGGTCGAGGATGTGAGAGCGGGCAAGCCGGATCCTGAGGGGTTCCTGCTCGCGGCCCGTCGCCTCGACGTCGAGCCGGGGGCGTGCCTCGTGGTCGAGGACTCCGAGCCCGGGATCGCGGCCGGACGCCGCGCCGGGATGCTCGTGGCGACCCTGCGTGGGCTCCCCGGGGACGTCGCGCTGCACGACCTCGGCGAGCTCGCCACGTTGCTGGCGCGGTCGGCGCCGACGTCGGCGTGATCGCTGATCAGGAGTGGCCGAAGGGCGCGTCGTCGTCCGCGGACGAAGGCAGGGTGCGCGCGCGGACGGCGGCCGCAGCGTCGGCGCTCGTCACGACCGGGACGATCTCGAGGTCGGCCAGGTCGGCCCAGCGAGCGGCCCATAGCGCGAGCATGGCCGCGTCCGGCGCCGACATGAGCTGGAAGCATCGGCCCATCCCGACGTCGACCCAGCTGTCGACGTACTCCACGCCGTCCGGCAGCAGACGGCCCGATTCCGCCGCTCGCGCATAGATCGCCTCGACGTTGCCGAGGAAGCGCTCGATCACCATGAACAGCACATGCCCTCCCGAGATGTGTCAGCAGCTTGGCAGCTCCGACGCGGCCAGGGCAGTCAGGACCGACTCGAGCGGAGGTACGTCGCCGTCTCCTCGTCCGCGGGGTAGAAGGCCTCGATCGCGAGATCGTCGAGCGTCAGGTCCAGTGGAGTCCCCAGAACCGCGGTCATCGACACGAACGACAGCACGCGATCGGCGACCTGGTAGCGCAGCGGGACGACGACGTCCCCTGCGGCGGGCGTCGTGATCCGCGGCACGGGTTGCGCAGACGGGAGCGCGGCGAGCTCCCTGTACAACCGCGCCAGCTCGATGTCCGCCGTGACGGACGCCTGGCGTCGCAGCCGGTGGAGCAGGTGTGCCTTCCACTCCCCGAGGTTGGCGATCCGTGGCGCCATCCCGTCGGGATGCAGGCTCAGCCGGAGCACGTTGACCGGCGCCTCGAGCAGCTGCGGCGCCACACCGGCGAGCAGCGTGGAAACACCCGAGTTCGCGTCGAGCAAGGTCCAATGCCGGTCGATCAGCACGGCCGGGTACGGCTCCAGACCGACCAGCACGGAACGTACCGCTCCTCTGACCGCGCTCAGCTCGGGGGACTCCAACGGCCGTTCCCGGTAGGCCGGGGCATACCCGCCCGCGAGCAGCAGCCGGTTGCGCTCGCGCAGAGGCACGTCGAGCTCCTCGCAGAGCAGCAGAATCATGCGGCTGCTCGGCCGTGAGCGGCCCGTCTCGACGTAGCTCAAGTGTCGTGTCGAGATCTCGGCCTGCAGGGCGAGCTCCAGCTGGCTGAGCCGCCGCCGCTCCCGCCATTGCCGGAGCAGCACGCCGACCGGCGCCGTCTCCGTCGCGCTCCGCACGCTCATGGGCCCAGCCTGCGGCCGGCCCGTGCGCGCGTCCATGACCTCCGACGTCATCGACCACGGTACGGGCCGCCGTGCAGCGTGGTTCCGCGTCGGTGGATCGGCCCCCGACAGTCCACGGAGGACACCATGACTGACCAGATCACGATCGATCACCAGGATGTCGCGAGCGGTTACCTCGCCGTGTGGAACGAGACGGACGACGACGCCCGGGCGGCGCTCGCCGAGCAGGTGTTCGTCGACGCCGTCAGCTACGTCGACCCGTTACTGGACGTGCAGGGCCGAGACGCGCTGGTGCAGGCCATCGGCGCCGTGCAGCAGCAGTTCGCCGGATGGCGCTTCTCGCCCGCGGGCGCGGTCGACGGCCATCACCGGCTGCTGCGCTTCGGCTGGGAGCTGGGTCCCGCCGGGCAGCAGCCGGCACCGGCGGTGGGGTTCGACGTGGCGATCATCGGCGACGACGGCCGGATCGAGCACGTGCTGGGCTTCCTCGACCGAGTCCCCGCCTGACGTCGAGTGACCGACCTCTGTCGCGAAATCGGGCCCATTCGCTCGACGATGACCCCGATTTCGCGACAGAGGTCGGTCAGGTCTGAATGGTCTTGTGCTCGGCCCACTTGTCGAGCAGGGATGGCAGCTCCTTCTGCACGAAGTCGTAGAAGTCCCGCATGCCGGCCAGTCGAGCTCCTGCCGGCGTCTCCTCCCCGCCCGCCGCGACGACCCCCTGCCGGGCGATGTCGGCGAGCGTCGTGATCAGGGTCATCTTCTCGAGCGTGACCTCGTACCAGGAGTCGTCGACGAGCCGATACCGGTCGCGGCGCGAGCGGGGCACCGGGTCGCGGGAGACCATCCTGATGTGCGTGAGGTACCGGACCGCCCCTGAGATGGCCGCCGGGCTCACGCCGAGGCGCTCGGCGAGCTCGCCCGCAGTGAGCGAGGGTTCGTCCGCGGTCATGAGCACGAAGAGCACGCGCGCGGCCATCCGTGGCAGCCCCCAGTCGGCGAGGATCCGACCGAGCTGCTCGACGATCTCGCGGAGAGCCTGCTCGTCGCGTGCCGTGTCATGGGTCTGCGTCACACGATTACCTCGCTTCACAACTGTGTGAAGCAAGCGTAGCGTCAGAACCGTGGAAAATGCGATCGAGGTGACCGGTCTCGTCAAGACGTTCGGGCGCACCCGCGCCCTCGACGGGCTCGACCTCTCCGTCCGCACGGGCGAGGTGCACGGCTTCCTCGGGCCGAACGGCGCCGGCAAGACGACCACGATCCGGGTGCTGTTCGGGATGCTCCACCCCGACGCCGGCGACGTCCGGCTCCTCGGTGGTGACCCGTGGCGGGACGCGGTGAGCCTGCACCGGCGGCTGGCCTATGTGCCGGGGGATGTCACGCTGTGGCCGAATCTCACCGGCGGCGAGGTGATCGACCTGCTCGGCCGGCTGCGCGGCAGCCTGGACCAGAAGCGGCGCCAGGAGCTGCTCGAACGCTTCGACCTCGATCCGCGCAAGAAGAGCCGCGACTACTCCAAGGGCAACCGGCAGAAGGTGGGGCTCGTCGCGGCGCTGGCCTCCGACGTGGAGTTGCTGATCCTGGACGAGCCGACGTCCGGCCTCGATCCGCTCATGGAGGAGGTCTTCCGCGAGGTCATCACCGAGGACGCCAAGCAGCAGGGCCGCACCGTTCTGCTCTCCAGCCACCTGCTGTCCGAGGTGGAGGCGCTCTGCGATCGGGTGAGCATCATCCGGCAGGGGCGGACGGTCGAGACCGGCACGCTCGACGACCTCCGCCATCTCACCCGGACGTCGATCATCGCCGAGCTCGTCGCCGCCCCGGACGGGCTTGCGACGCTGCCCGGCGTGCACGACCTGCAGGTCGACGGCACGCGGGTGCGCTTCCAGGTGGAGCCCGCAGAGCTGGACGCCGTGCTGCGCCGGCTGACCGGCATCGGCGTCCGCAGTCTGGAGAGCCGGCCGCCGACGCTGGAGGAGCTCTTCCTGCGACACTACGAGGCGGCGGAGCCGGTCGAGGCCGCGCGATGACGCCGTTCGCGGGCACCTGGGCGCTGGTGCGGCTCATCCTCCGGCGCGATCGCGTGATCATGCCGGCGTGGGTGCTGGTCCTGGCACTGCTCCCGGTGTCGACGGCCTCGGCGACCGCAGCCCTCTACACGACGGACGCGGCCCGGCAGGGCTACATCGACGACTTGGGCAAGTCCGCCCTGCTGATCGCGTTCTACGGACCGAAACCGCCGCCCAACCTCGGCGCTCTGGTCTTCTGGCGGCTGGCCACCGGGATGCTGATCATGGCGATCATCGGGGTGCTTGTCGTCATCCGGCACACCCGGGTCGAGGAGGAGGCGGGTCGGCGGGAGCTCGTGCGATCGGCGGCGGTGGGGCGCTATGCCGACCTCGCTGCGGCGATCCTCGCCACCGCCGGGGCGAGCCTGGTCGTCGGTCTGCTCGTCGCGTTGGGCATGATCGGTGAGCACACGCCGGCCGCGGGATCCTTCGCCATGGGCCTGGCGTGGGCGTCCGCCGGAATCATGTTCGCCGCGGTCGGGGCGATCTGCGCGCAGCTGACGCAGAGCGCGGCCATCGCCCGCGGGCTCGGTCTGGTCGTCGTCGCCGGGTCGTTCGCCCTGCGCGCGATCGGCGACGTCGCCCTGCAGCAGGGGAGCGGGCCGACGTGGCTGTCCTGGACGCCGCCGTTGGGGCTGAGCTATCAGGTGCGGGCATACGCGGAGAACCGGTGGTGGGTGTTCCTGCTCGTCGCCGCGCTGACGGCGCTGCTCGCGGCGGGGGGCTTCCCCGCGTCGGCGGGGCCGCCCCCCGTGCCGGGGGCGGCGGCGACGGCCGGAGCTCGGCCCGCCGCGAGGGCCGGAACCCGCCCGGGTGGCCGAGGGGGCCCAGGGCCACGCCCAGCGCGTCGGCCGAGAAGGGCCGGGTCAGCAGGGTC
>Ga0081540_1002518_pt1 | contig 14876 bp, 15 predicted proteins | sample TabmetS2T1R1_FD_71024 | JGI IMG/M metagenome (GOLD analysis project Ga0081540, IMG submission 71024) | Tabebuia heterophylla rhizosphere microbial communities from the University of Puerto Rico - S2T1R1 | ecosystem: Host-associated > Plants > Roots > Rhizosphere ... | reverse complement strand
GCCGGAAGCGTGGTCCCCAGATCCGCGCCGGAGACGCAGAACTCACGGCCGATATCCGGCGCCTGGTGGACACCCGGCCAAGCTATGGATACCGGCGGATCGCCGCGCTCCTCAAGCGCGAGCAGCGAGCCGCCGGCCTCGATCCCGTCAATGCCAAGCGCGTCTACCGGCTGATGAAGAAGAGCGCCATGTTGCTGGCCCGGCATACGGGGCGCCGCATCCCACGCGCCCATGACGGAGCAATCATGACAAGCCGCTCCAATCTGCGTTGGTGTTCGAACGCGCTGGAGTTCACCTGCTGCAATGGTAGGATCGTGCGGGTTGCCTTTGCCCTGGACAGCCATGACCGCGAGGTCATCAGCTGGCCACAACGGCTGGGATCTCTGGCGAGATGATCAGGGATGTGATGGTACACTGTGTGGAGCAGCGGTTCGGCGACATCCGGCTCCATGCAAAGTTCAATGGCTGTCTGACAATGGCTCGATCTTCGCCGCCTACCGCACCCTTGCGATTGCCGCTGCCCTGAACCTCGAGCCTTGCTTCACGCCGGTCGAAAGTCCCGAAAGCAATGGCATGGCCGAGGCATTCGTGAAGACGTTCAAGCGCGATTACGTTCGTGTGAACCCGTCCCTGACGCGCGCACCGCGCTGATGCGGATCGACCGCTGAATGGAGCATTACAACTCAGAACACCCGCATTCCCGCTGGGCTATCGTTCACCGCGGGAGTACATTGCATCATTCAAACCAGCTGAGTGTCCGGTCTCACGGGGCCAACTCCAGCATGCAAGTCGTGCGCATATGAGGAGCACGGCAAAAAAACCCGACCGGCGCACTTCGATCGTCTAATAATCCAAGCCCAGCTCACCCTAAAGCTGGGCCTTTTTCTTGGTAGACGGAGGGGCCATTGTTTGAACAACGGAAAACGCATTGGACCACACTAATAGGTCAGACGGCCGCACATCCTGCAGCCTTCGCAGTTGTCGTGGGCTATGCCATTTTGTGGCTCGGCCTTGACCGCCGCTCGTTCGATTTCAACGCAGTCGCAACTCTCATCGTTTGGCTTATGGCGCTTTTCATTCAACGCGCCAACAGGAGAGACACACTCGCTTTGCATGCAAAGCTGGACGAATTGCTGCGAGTGGACCATCGCGCGCGCTCCGAGCTGACCCGACTCGATGAGCAAGAGCCAGAATTGATAGCCAAGCACCGCGACAAGGAAGTGGCAGATCAAAACAAGGGTTGACACACATACGCCCTACGACAAGAAGTCGAAGTTATCGGCAACCATTATCGCGTAGAAGTACGCTGATCAAAATTGCCATCATACTGGAATTTCTTCAGGTAGTACTCGCAAATTAATGCCTTCGAATTTCGTTTCTCGCACGATATGCGAAGTCCCGAATTTCGGGCCGCCAAACTAACATATGATAGTGGTAGCGCCACTTAGATACGATAGTTTCTCAAAACCGGGGCAGGCGTCATTTGATTTTCAGTTATTGTGAGCCCGGCGGGCCGTTGATTGTTTCAGCGGCCTTTTTCCAGATTGCTGCCGAATCGATTCCGAAAACTCCCTGATCGTCGGAAACTCTGATTTTCTTGCCGGGCTTGATTTCCGCCGGTTTGGAAAACGATTGTTAGCACCCGATTAGGCTGCGGCCGGGCGATGTGTCGGACGTCTTTTGTTCACGCCACCAAGTCGGCGACAGTTGCCTTGGATTGCATGTCGATTGTTTCTAACGGGGCTTGGCCTTTAGCCCCAACGCTTGCGCAAGTTTCCTCGCTTTGCTGGCACTTTCACGGGCTTTGGCCTGGCCCATCGGGACGACGACGGAATGGATATTTTGCCCGCCGGGTGGTGGTCCTTCTTCTGCGGAGATGGAGAGATCGGCCGCAGCAAGAGGAACGCCTGATGACAAGTGCCGTTAATGAGCGTGAGTTGAATTAGTCACGTCATGTCGCAGGCTCGCATACTTCGCAGGTGTTTCTGGCCGCTGCGCCTTAATAGATCCGCAAATGCGCGCATCGTTACGTCGTCATTCGCGGGCCATCCCAAAGGAGGTCGGCAACTATGAAATGGGAGATATCGGACCAGTCGATCGCCGGGCATGCACGGCAGAGCGCGTTCATGCTGGGGGCTCTCGGGGTTGTTTTTGGCGACATCGGAACAAGTCCTATCTATGCATTTCGGGAATCGATCAAAGCTTCGCAAGATCCCGGCAACCCGATCGTTCTCCTGGGCGTATTGTCTCTGATCTTTTGGGCCGTCACCTTAGTCGTCGCGGTCAAGTATGTCCTTATTGTTATGCGAGCGGACAACCAAGGCGAAGGTGGGACGATGGCGTTGCTCACCCTCGCGTTGCCGGCCTCCGGACCCTTTCGGGGATGGCTACTTTTCGTAGGGCTCGCAGGCGCATCGCTGTTTTTCGGTGATGCGATGATCACACCGGCGATATCGGTGCTTAGCGCAATTGAGGGCATCCAGATTGCGACGCCCGCACTTACCACTTACGTCGTCCCGTTAGCCGCTTGTGTCTTGATCGCATTGTTCCTGATCCAACGCCATGGGAGCGGCAGAGTCGGGCACTATTTTGGACCGATTATGGCCTTCTGGTTCGGAGTTCTGGCAATTGCCGGGCTGTGGAACGTGCTAAAATCACCCGGCGTGTTGATGGCGTTGGATCCTCAATACGCCGTTGGCTTTCTCGCCCACGCAAACGCTTGGGTCGGATTTACTGTGCTGGGATCCGTCTTTCTAGCGCTTACCGGGGGTGAAGCGCTTTACGCCGATATGGGTCATTTCGGGCGACGCGCGATTAGAATCGACTGGTTTATCCTGGTAATGCCGGCGCTTGTGCTCAACTATTTCGGTCAGGGCGCGCTCGTCCTTTCGAACCAAGAGGCCGCGCAAAACCCCTTTTTTCTGATGTTTCCCGCTCCACTTCTCATTCCGCTGGTCATCTTAACAACTGCAGCGACAATTATTGCAAGCCAAGCAGTCATTTCGGGTGCATTTGCTCTGGTACAACAGGCGATACAACTTGGTGCAATACCTCGGCTCGATATCAAACAAACGTCAGAGGAAGCTTACGGTCAGGTATATCTGCCGCAGATCAATTGGCTGCTGGCCTTGGCCGTGCTGGCTCTGGTTTTTGGCTTCCGCACTTCTGATGCGCTTGCGAATGCCTATGGAATAGCGGTCGCTGGCGACATGCTTGTCACGACAATCCTCGTCACAACAATCGCCCGAGGCGTCTGGAAATGGCCATGGCTGATGGTGGGACCGGTCGCAGCCCTCTTTCTCTTACTGGACCTGGTTTTCGTCGCTTCCAATGTTCACAAGATACCGGACGGAGGATGGTTTCCACTGCTTGTCGGAGCAACGGCCTTGACCCTCATGTTGACTTGGCGGCGGGGACGAGAGGTGGCGCTGGCGCGCCGAGAGGAAGACGCCATAAAGCTCGAAACATTCTTGGTGAAACTAGACAAGCCAAATCATCTTATTAGAGTGCCCGGCACGGCAGTTTACCTGACGACACGTCAGGACGTCATGCCGGCTGCATTAGCCCTCAATCTCAAGCACAACGGCGTGCTTCATGCATCTCTAATCTTTCTGAAAGTAAGCACCGCGCGGATCCCGCGTGTGGCAGAACACGACCGCATGACATGCAATGCGCTGGCGCCGCATGTGCAGCAAGTCGAATTGAAGTTTGGCTTTGCGGAGAAGCCTGAAGTTCTGGCTGCTTTGAAAGCGCATGCAAGTGTACTAGGTGAAGATATCTCTACGGCTTCCTTCTTCCTAGGAAGGGAAGTTCCAATCCCTGCGCTACGACCAGACGTACCACTTTGGCAAGAACAGCTCTATGCGTTCATGACACGCAATGCGGTTCGGGCTCCGGATTATTTTTTGATACCGCCGACAAGCGTGGTAGAGCTCGGCACCAAAGTAGAACTCTGAGTGTGTTAGCACGGAGCTCTGGCTTGAAAAAATGTTGCAGTCACCTCTATTGCGGGTACCGTTTGCGAGTGCCCTCCCCTTTGAACTCGTCAGATGACGGCGTTGCCGCTTCTCAGTCGTCCGTGAAGAACCGCCAACGGCTTGATTTGAAATCGGAAAGAGCATGGAACGGGCAGTAGGATTTGCCGGGAATCGAGATTGCGAAGGGGGATTCCTTGCAGTCTGATTCGTGATTCTGTGGTCGGCAAGGGCTTCGGACGAGAGAGCGATGCGACCAAAGGAACGACGGGAGACAGGACAGACCGACCTGTTGCGCTCGCGGCTGGACGCGATCATCGACATGAACCATGCGCTGGTGAAGCTTTCGCGGACGATCGACTGGTCGTTCTTCGAGCTCCTGAACCGGGCGCGCGAGATCCTGGTCCGGCTCGCCAAGGGCGCCGGCATCAAGCTGCGTCAGTCCTATGGGCGGGTCGGCAAGTTCGCGCTCATCAAGCAGCAGCGCTATGCCCATGCCAAGCAGTTCAAGCGCGCCAACCGGGCCTTGAAGACGCTGCGAACCTATCTCGGACGCGTCATCCGCGACATCGCCCGCAAGCTCGACGGCAACGTCGGCTTGCTCCATGAGATCGCTCTCGACCGTATGCTGACACTGGCGCGACGGGTGCTTGACCAGAAGCAGCACCAGCGTGGACCGAAGGTCTACTCGCTGCACGCCCCGGAGGTGGAGTGCATCGGAAAGGGCAAGGCGCATTGGCCTTACGAGTTCGGGGTCAAGGTCTCCGTTGCCACGACGCTATCGCACGCCAAAGGCGGCCAGTTCGTCACCCACGTGAAAGCGCTGCCCGGCAACCCCTATGATGGCCATACCCTCAAAACCGTGCTCCCGGACATGGAGGCGCTGATCGGCAACGTCATCGAGCGCATGTTGCTCGACAAAGGCTACCGCGGTCACAATGCCCCACCCGATTACAAGTTCAGGGTGTTCATCTCAGGCCAGAAGCGGCGCGTCTCGTCCAAGATCAAACGCGAGCTGCGCCGTCGTTCCGCCGTCGAGCCTGTCATCGGCCATCTCAAATCCGAACGCAATTACCTCTGGCACCGCCATGGCGATGAGCGAATGAGACCGGCTCATATCCCACAACGGGATTAGGAAGAACAATTCGCCTGGCCGCCAAACAACCAACCGCCATACCCGCCGTTGCGGCAACAGATTCTCAGGGCGACGCTATTATATGCTGCGGCTATTGCTATCGTGCTAGTCATGTTGGAGACTTTTACGCCAGTTCCAATTCTCAGTTGGTTGGCATCAACTCTGGCTCGTCTAAGCGGCGTCAAGGCCGCCTGACGGAATTGCCGTGTCTCGCGATCGCTGGAAGCATTGCGTCGCGGTTGTTCGGTTTGAGCATTGCCTCATGCGAACCGCCGCGTCCGAGTGCGCCTTTGTGCAAACTTCGGATTGGGCTATCGTCGTCGAGGACAAGGACAAAGGCGTTACTTTCCATTATGGTCTCTCGCGCTTCCACAGTGTGAGCGGAATTGCTAATGAGTTCCACAATAGCTAATTGAATAATGCCTTCAATCGTTGCCACAAGGTTTTATTTGGGCGCTCGCTGTCAGCTGTCGAACGCGCTGGCTGCGTGGCAGAAGGGGGATCAGACGCGGGAAACGAATCCATCAGACCCTTCTCGAGCTGGCGATGGGCTTCGCGATCGGCGTTGAGTGCTTGACGGGGATCAGCCGCATATTTGTCGTGCGGTGCGGGATCAAACTGGTCGGCCATATCAGCGCTCCAAATGCTCGCTTAAACCAGCGGTGGGTCTTTACGTCTTGAAGAAGGTTAACCACACAGCGCCCAAGAGCGCGCATGCCAGTCCAAGGCTCACGGTAAGCACCACGAAAATGCTCGGACCGGGCTCCGCCTGACGCGCCTCCTGGCCGTCTCGACGATTTGCACTTCCTTGTCCTCTCCCATGAGCTCACACCATAGCGACTTTTAATTGCCCATCGTCGTATTCCGAGGCGCAAGCATGTGCAAACGGCCCGCACCGTCCCTTATTCTCGGGGCTGTGCTGCGGCTTCCTTGGCGATTGCCGTAAGAGTTGCCGGCCTTGCGGACAATGCCGGTGAGCTCCCCTTCGGACATCTTGGACCGGCGCCGCAGAATGCGGACCTGCACGCGGTCCCGAAGATCGATAGCGTTTCGAAAGTAGGTCGGCTTGCGGCGTTGCACGGGGCTCTCCCTGAGAACGGATCGGAGGGGTTGATCACGGCAGGCCGGGTGTTACGCCGACTTGCCGTGACCGGTGACTGTCCCGCTCCGCGCTGAGATTCCGCTCCGGACGCTAAACGCGAGCTGTCTGGTCCCGTTCCAACTTCTTCAACTAAAATCTAAAGCTGGTACGGTTCAGGACTGATCAGCGATGATGGTGGCTGGCGGCCAGCATCGGGAACTCGTCTTAAGCCGCTTCGTCAAAAACCGCCGCTTCAACCTCCTCCGTCACTACCTTGAAGAAGGCGAGTGCGGCATTGCCGAACTGCGTCGAAATCGCAACATCAGCAGCATCTCGTCCACGGGCCATCACGATACGACCGATACGCGGGACGTTGTGCCGCGCATCGAAAGTAAACCATCGCCCGTCCAAGAACACTTCAAACCAGGCGCTGAAATCCATGGGCGCCGGATCCTTCGGCACACCAATGTCTCCTAGATAGCCGGTGCAATAGCGGGCGGGGATGTTCATGCAGCGGCACAGCGTCACTGCGAGATGGGCAAAGTCGCGGCAAACGCCGACCTGCTCGGCGTGGCCTTCCGAGGCCGTGCGCTCTCCCCTCGCATGGCGATAGCCGAACTCAATGCGTTCGTGCACATAGTCGCAGATGGCTTGTACCCGGGCCCACCCGCCTGCGATTGGTCCAAAGAGTGACCAGGCGAGGTCTGAGAGCTTCTGCGTGTCACAGTAGCGGCTTCCATAGAGAAATGGCACGACATCGTCCGGCAGGTCATTGATCTCCCATTGCCGCGCGTAGGGGGCGACCTCGTCAGGCAACCCGCTATCTTGAATGAGGAAGTCGTTGCGGATTTCCAGACGACCAACAGGCGCCACAAACCGGGTCCACACATTGCCAAAGTGATCACGGCCATGCCGCGCCATCAGGGGCGGAGACAGCTGGATGCGGTGCTCGCTCAGCAAGTCCTTCTCCCGCGAGGGATGAACCGAGAGCAACAACACCATCGGCACTTCTTGATAACAGTCGAATGCGATCTCGTATCCTGCCCGGATCTTCAATGTCGGTCTCCTCGTGCAACAACAGCATCCGACAAGCTCAACGGTATCAATTCGTTCCTCGGATCGGCGCAGAAAAAATGGGCACGACCTTGCGCGCCGTCCGCGATCCGTTCACTTTGATACACAAGCCGCTGCGGCAACCTGCGTAACGTCCGGCGCACAAAGCCCCTAACGTGCTGACGACTTGCTCTCCGGGACCACCCGCCAAATCGCGTTGCCGACATCGTCCGCAACCAATAACGCGCCCAGCTTGTCGATGCGAACCCCGACCGGACGCCCCTGTGCCTCTCCTCTGTCGTTGAGAAAACCGGTCAGGACATCCCGAGGCTCGCCCGCCGGCATGCCTTCCTTGAACGGGACAAAAATTACCTTGTAACCCGACCGCGGTTTCCTGTTCCAGGAGCCGTGCTGACCAATGAACGCGCCACCGGTCATCTCTGGTGGGAATAGGTTGCCCGTGTTGAAGGTGAGCCCAAGGGAGGCGGTATGCGCGCCGAGCGCGTAATCCGGCGAAATCGCTTTTGCAACGAGATCAGGCCGCTGAGGGATCACGCGCGCGTCGACGTGTTGACCGAAATAGCTATAAGGCCAGCCGTAAAAGGCGCCCTCTTTTACCGATGTCATATAATCTGGCACCAAGTCATCGCCGAGCTCGTCGCGCTCGTTCACAGTGACCCACAGTTCACCGCTTTGGGGCTGCCAGGAAGGGCCGTTGGGATTGCGCAGGCCTGAGGCAAAGACGCGCCAGTTTCCACTGGCACGATCGACCTCCAGGACGGCTGCGCGGTTTGCCTCGGCTTCCATACCGTTCTCGGCGACGTTGGAATTGGAGCCAACCGTAGCGTAGAGCTTGGTGCCGTCCTTTCCAGCTGTTAGATCCTTGGTCCAGTGATGATTGATGGGACCGGCAGGGAGGTCAACGAGCTTTTCGCCCTTGCTATTGATGGTCGTGTCTCCCTCCCGATATGCGAATTTGCGGATGGCGTCGGAATCGGCGACGTAGAAATCATTGCCGACCAGGACCATGCCAAACGGCGAATTGAGCCCGCTGAGAAAGACGGTTCGCATTTCCGCTACGCCGTCGGCGTCCGCATCGCGCAACAGCGTGATCCGGTTCGCGCTCGGGACGCCCGCCCCGGCCCAACCTTGCAGCTGTTTCATGATGAAGGCCTTGATGCCCTTGCCGTCTTCGGGCTTGGGCGGCGCATTGCTCTCGGCAACGAGAACGTCGCCATTAGGCAAAACATATATTGTGCGGGGATGATCGAGGCCGGTGGCAAAGGCATTGACCGCCATGTTGCTTGCGGCTTTCGGTTTGGCACCGGCAGGCCAACCGGTCGCAGTCGCAATGTTGACCGTCGGAAACCATGATTTTTGGGGTGCGGGGAGCTTTGGGGACGCGCCGTAGCTTTGTTCCGCGGTAGTCGTGTCCCGCGGGTCATTGCAGGCTGCGAGCTGCAGCGCGAGGCTCGTGATTGCCGTCATCAAGGCGAGACATCGTTGCATGATTTTACCTCGTTAACGGCTGATCAATCTCAAGGATGCGGGAAAGTTCAATTCACAAGCTCGGTCACCGCACGATTTAGAGCAAGCACCTTCCGCTAACCTCACTAAAGGGAGGCGCCCCTTGGTCAGCATGCGCGGTGTTCAGCGACATAGACGAGTTCCGCACATCTCGGATTGTCCCGGTTCCGCGCGTAGTGCCCTATTCACAGGTCGACCGAACGCCTAGGTTGCGGAGAAGAAGCGGCGGCATGATCCTTAGGCGGGCTGGCCCCTGGCGCCGAACGGCGTGACAAGGCTGGTTTAGGAGCCAAGACGGCCAAATGACGCTTAACGGCAAGCCGACCACGGCGGCCATGAACAGCAAAAGGTCGGAGTGAACTGAGGGCCCGTACTCATTTCCTGGAGCTTTCAGGATGCGAGCCGCTTGTGATCCGAGTGACGGCCCATCCAGCCAAAAAGACCGCCGCCTTCAGCCTGCTGCAAGGCAAACGCGAACTGCTGATCTGTGAACTTTGACTTCTTCATCGGCCTCGGTCTTGTCTCACGATGAATGCTCAACGAGGCAAGGCGCTTATCGGTTCCAAGGGCAGGCTCTCGCTTGCCCATCAGAATGGCTTCGGGCTTAAGCCTTCGTGCTGGTTCATCCAGGTCAAAAGCGCTGCGAGCGCGATGATGACGCCAATCCCCGCCAAAGAAACGGCGACCTGCGCGGTCACTCCATCGGAAAGACGGCTGAGGAAAGCACTAGCCGCAAACGCGAACAACACGCTTGCGCAATAGATCGGCAAAGCGTTTTCTCCGCAGCGCATTACCGCGAGGAAAAACACATTCATCCGACGTGGCGATGTCGATGTGGTGAAATACGCGACGACGAACGCGATGGCAATGAAGTGCAGCACCCTTAGTGGCGAGAGACTGCTCTTGTCGATGGGGTAAAGGGCGTTTCCGAGTGCGGCGGGCACCATGGCCTCAAGCGGCTTGATCTGCCAGCTAAGAGCGATGAACAAGCTCAATCCGAGATAAATCAATGCGGCGATCAGTGCGGACCGCAAGTGCACGAGTGCCGTTAGATCACCCCTGCCCCGATAGGCATACCAGGCCCCGAAGACAAATAGCAGCTGCCATGCGAGGGGGTTGAAATATAAGCCGCCACTGGGCCAGGCAGCGACATTCCAATCGAAGAACTGCACCATGACGTAAAGAAAAATGGAGAGCGCCAGCGCGACATTCGCGTTGCAGAGCATAAGCCAAAGGAGGGCGGGAAAGGCAATGTGCAAAAACACAAAGGTCGGCAATATGTCGGTGTTGACGGCGGCATACTGCAAAAGCAGCGCATGCAGCAATGTCGGACCCGGCTCACGAAAAAACCACCCGGTATTGGTCTCGTCAAGATAGCGCGTGCCTCCGCCAACCAGCCAGATGGCCGCAAAATACACGACAAGAAGCAGCAGAAAGGCGGCATAGATCTCCATCGCGCGCCGCACGCAACGTGCAATGATGGTGGGCCACCCCTGCTTGGCTAGCGCGCCGCCGTAAGCGACCATGCATGTAAAGCCCGAGACGAAAACGAACACTTCACTGGCATCGCTGAAGCCATAGTACTTCAGTGTTATCCAGCTGAGCGGATTATCAGGGATATGGTCTAGGAAGGTGAACCAGAGGGCCAGTCCTCGACAGGCATCGAGACGCAAATCGCGCTCATCAACGGGTGCCTGATGTGGGCCAAAGCGCATGGCTTGGGTTTGGCTGGAATGAAGTCGATCGGGTTGCGCGTCGTTGTCACGAAGCGTCATCAGTTGCGAATTCCTCGACTTGTCCATGGTTGGTCAGCCGGCTCGCCTGGGTCGAGCGTAACTTTTGTCGCAATGCCTCCTCTGCGCTCCCCAAGAAGCATGAGGAAGCGCTGCTTTCTTGTCGAACATCGCGGATATTCGAGCGATCTTGCGCTGATCGTCCCTTGGACGGTCAACCTTCCGCATCTGTTCGGAAATCAGCCGCGCTAGTGCCGATTTCCTTTGGACTTATTGGGTCAAGGCCCACGGCAGCGGCAGGATTTGTGGCGGCCGCAGCCGTATTCAGGGAATCAGCGACCGGCGCCATGATCATCGTCCAGGGCAGCATCAGAACATCAAGCCAGAAAACCATCGCTTGCATTGGCCAAAAAGCGGGATGCATGGAAACCTCCCTATTTGTAATGCAATGCATCAAAGCTTCGGGCGTTCCATTGATGTGGCCGTCAATCGCATTGTCTGGAAAATGCCTATGCTCACCGGTTTCCATCCCAGCAAGCAATGCCCAACCAAACGAACATCCGCGCGAAGTGTGGACCAGCAGCCGGCAACGTCGTGAGCAAAAGTCCGCCTACCCAAGCAGGCATTAACACAGTCGATGCAAAAACCTGATTGACGCTCGAAGCGTGTCGGTCTTTCGGTCCGGTGCCACTCGATCGCTTTTGCAAACGCTTTCTTTCGCTGTTTCGGTTTCCACCGCTAGCTCATGATCGTCAATGTTGGCACGCAAAAAACGGCATGAGCACACCGCATTTGAGTCTTCTGTTCTGCCTATGAGGCAAGCTTCAGTCTGGCAGGACTTCTACCTTAAAGGTACGGGCGTCCGAAACGCAGTCCGGCCCGCTTCCGTGATGCGATAGAGATATTCGGTATTTGCGTTTAATCTCCGTTCGATCCAACCAGCCCGTAGAAGGTTGCCCAGCAGTCTTTCACCAACAGGAATCATCCTAAGGATCGGCACCCAATTTCCCGACATCAGAACTTGCAGGACTTCGCGCTGACGATAGGTGGGGTAGGGCTTTATCATGTGAGTCCGATCTCGACGCGAATCCGCGAATGTCAGCAATGAACGCTTCCTACATTCACTAGCCAATCGAACTACCTATTTGTGCGTCGCTAGCGCCTCGACCTGCTGTTTTTCTTAGATGCCTTGGACTTTTTGGAGGCCTTCTTGGATGTGCTTTTAAGAGAGCGTTTTCGTTTCTTGCCCGCATTCTTGGTAGTGAGCTTCTTTTTACCTTTCTTGGCAATTCCCTTTGGCGCAGCCTTCCTCCGCGTTGCACGTCTCTTGGCCGCAACTGGTTGAGCATCCGCCGCGGCATGCTCAGCTATCTCGTCCGCAGTCATCGGCGGTGCATTAAAGTTTTCCTCAACCGGGGGAACGGCAGTTTCGATACGATTTGAAACCGCCGGCGGTTGCTTGGCAATTTCGGTTAGGGATAAGGCAGCATCCTTCACGCTTTCTGTTATCGCGCTAACCGTCGAACCCAAAAGGTTGCTAACGGTTTGGGTAACACTTGGACCTTCCGAAGCTGACGGCTTGGCACCTTCCTGAGGCGCTTGCTTATCATCTTCCATCGCGACCTCCATAATTCAGATATCCTAGTTGATTCGCGGGCGATAAACCGGGATTTCAGAGTGCAAGTGAGTGCGAGCGCGGAAAGACCGGTTGGCATCTCAGCTCGACCTCTTCTTGGGGACCTTTTTGCCTTTCTTGCGCGCCTTGGAAAGGCCGATGGCAATCGCCTGTTTTCGACTCTTGACTTTACCTCCCTTCCCGCCTGGACCGCTCTTGGCCGTGCCCTTCTTGTAAACGCTTCATCTCGGTTTCGACGTCCTTGCCCGCGGTGCGCGAGTAACGACGTTTTTTAGCTTTTTTGGCCATAACGTATCTCCTTGTTGGATGGAATAATTGTGTCCTGCTACTCCGGTTCCAATCAAGCAGCGTCAGTGCAAGTTTTCCATGTTGTTAACGGCCGGATGGCAAATCCGTATATTTTAGAGCCGTTCATCCATCGCCATTTTGTCGATCATTGACCGAATGAATCTTCCGGTCGCTAACCATGCGTGGCCGACAATCGAATTACCGCTGGCATGTCGGCGGTCTGACGGAGCTCTCGAGCGGTCCGACACTGAAGACGCTTCAACCGTGAAGTTGCCGCCCTTAGCCGTAGCACCTCACGCATGAGGCCAGACTGACCAAACTAGATTTCAATCCAGCGGAATTTGCCTCATTCGGCCAGGCGCTGTCACTATCCGCGGTAAATTCCGTAAACGATCCTAAAATCGTCGGCCGCCTGAATCGCTACGATGACTCCATCGGCAGGCAGAAATACCTTCTCCAGCTTTGCCCGATGCGGAAGTCATCTTTGAGCGGTCGACTGAGCTTGGGAAATGGGCTTTGCCGCTTTACATGACGGCGCCTTCGGTTGAGCTGCACCGTCGAGATGCAATGGTCGGGTGGGCGTGTCAATAGGCTCGTGCCCGATGCGTTCATATTCCGCTATAACCTGAGCGCCGATCAGCAAAACTAGCGCTGCGATCTCGATACTCAATAGCACCGCTATAGCGGTGGTCAGAGAGCCGTAAACAAGCTGAATTTGCGACATTGTCATGTAGTACCACGCAAGAATGCGGCGAGTAAGTTCCCAAAGCAATGTGGCAGTCACCCCGCCGATCAGTGCGTGCCGCAACGACAATCGTCCTACAGGCATGACGAAATAAATTGCCGTGAGCAGAAATATCTCTCCAATTACGCCAAGAATATAGAGTAGAAAAAGCGAGATCTGATCTAGCGAGCGAGGCTGACCTAAAATCATCACGCTTTTAGTCCCCACGAATTGCAGCAGTCCTGACAGCACCGTAACAATCAAAAGCCCGACTCCCAGGAATAGAATAAACAAGTAAGGCATGATGGCCGAAACCAGAAAATGTCTGCGTCTGACCTTAACGCGATGGTGAAAGATTACAGACATCGCATTTTCCAGGATCGTGAAGGCCAGCGCGCTGAAGAAAAGCATTGTGATAGATAAAATGGTTCCGACGACTTGTTTTTGGGCAAGGAAAGTTCGGACTTCGCTTACCAACGCGGTAGACTGTCCGGGAACAAGAAATTCAAGATATTCTCCTAGAGTAACGAGAAGGCGGTCTTCGGGAATCACATGAGAAAGCGCTAACAGAATTAGGATGAGCAGGGGCACCAACGATAACAGCGTGTAATATGCAACGGCTCCAGCGAGAAGTACTCCCTGGTTCGCGCGAAATTGCTTGATCACTCCGAGAGAAAAAACGCCCGGGTGACTAAGTATTTTCTTGAAGTTCTGACCTGCCTCCCACATTAGATTATCCTCCTCAACTGGAATTGCAGATGGCGACAGGCTCATTGCAATGAGTTGACAATTTCGAATGACAACTGTCCGAATGCCTTGGCCACATTCCAAGAGCATGCAGCAAAAAAAATCGAGCGGTTAACCAAGGCGAACAGGGAACGGGAGCGCCTTTGCCAGACCAGGAGCAATTCTCCGACTTGGTGTCGCGATTTGGCGAAGCCTTCCTCGTTTAAGAGCGGCAAAGCTCCGAACTGGAAAAACAAAAAAACAGTGGCTTCGAATGGATGATCCCAATCCCCCCGGACCGGGGACGCGCTCCCGGGCGCCAAACCGGGGACAGCTAATCGACGCCGCGCCGCTTACTTCGTTCCCCGACACGGTGCCGCGGCCGGCGATCCGTCGTGTGTAGGCGCAATGGACGGTCGGGGCGTTCAAAGAACTCAAAAATCTCAAGTTGGCCGATCAATCTGCTGCAGTTATGGATAGCCAGCTGGCTCAGTCTCGAACTTTCTCAGCCGCCCGCGGGTCCATCTGCGCCCGCGCGTTCCTGACCGCCCAAGCCTGGAATTGCCGGAACAGTATTTCATGGTCGACCTCCGCCTGAATGTTCGGAGCGGCTGGGTTTTCTTGCTCTGATACCTCAAAGTGTGGCTTTGGCGGTTCAACGCCATGTTTGTCGAGCCATTGCTGCGCGAGCGGAAGGCGATTCCAGCCAGCGAGCGGTGCCGAGAGCGAAACCTCCTTCCACTTGGGATGAAATGGCGGGTTTTGCAAAGCAGCGAATTTCGTGAAGAAGGCATCGACGAACAGGGCGAGCCTGCGACTGCGATCGGTGTTAGGTGCCCAATTGTATGCTGCAAGCACCGACGGCACCGCGATCGTGTCCACGGTCTCCCCTTCGGCAATCAGGTTCGGATAGTCCTTCGAAGTCAGCGTCGTTGGCAGATAATCACTCTGGAGGTCCTTCGAATAGTCAACCGCAGCGAGATGAAAGCGTCCGTCATT
>Ga0081540_1002517_pt1 | contig 14879 bp, 12 predicted proteins | sample TabmetS2T1R1_FD_71024 | JGI IMG/M metagenome (GOLD analysis project Ga0081540, IMG submission 71024) | Tabebuia heterophylla rhizosphere microbial communities from the University of Puerto Rico - S2T1R1 | ecosystem: Host-associated > Plants > Roots > Rhizosphere ... | reverse complement strand
ATCTCCCCTACCCGCTCGGAATATTTTTTTACGAGTACGTTCTTCTTCAGATCGCCGATCCGGCTGGCCAGGGTCTGCTTTGCGGCCAGGATTGCCCGACGGCCGAAATCGAGGATCTCCACTTCTTCATAAAGCTCTTCCCCGACCTCATAGTCCGGCTCGATCTTGGTTGCATCGCTATAGGCAATTTCCGCCAGGGGATCGTTCACCATGCCGTCTTCAACGATGGTCCGGCGCCGCATGATCTCCAGGTCACCCTTTTCGGCATTCACAATAACGTCAAAATTCTCGTCGCTTCCGTATTTCTTCCGCAACAGGGTTTTGAACACATCTTCCACCACTTTCATCATGGTGGGACGATCTATATTCTCGGCTTCCTTGAAGTCCTGGAAGGCTTCAATCAAATTGATACTTGCCATAGCACTGAATTTAAAGCTCTAGAAAACTACTTGAATTTTTGTTGTTTTTATGTTATCGAATAAAAAAGTATGATTGATCACCTCTTTTTTCTTGTTCTTGCCCCGGACCTCCTCTACTATAATGCCGTCCTCGCTCACTTCCAGCAGGCGGCCTTCCTTTTTGGAGCCATCCTGGAGCACCAGTTCCACCTGGCGGCCGATGTTCTTCCTGTACTGACGCAGCAACTTCAATGGCTCGTCAAGACCGGGGGAGGAGACTTCGAGGGAAAAATCGCCCGCAGGAAACAACCCGGACTCCTCCAGCTTTTTGTAGAGCGCCCTGTTGTACTGTACGCACTTCTCGATGGAAATACCCTGATCCCCATCGATATAGACTTTTACATTATTGGTTGGCTTGATCCGGACGTCCACCAGGAAATAACCGGATTCCCCGGCCAAAAGCGCCTGCACCAAACCTTCTACGGCTTTGATTGTTTCGTTGACCATCCTATTCCTCCGGGAAAAGAAGAAGGGAACGATCTCGTTCCCTTCTCTTGTTTCTTTTTAATCCCTGCAAAGGTATGATATTTCGACGCCTTTCCCCAAATATTTTTACTTTTAAGAAAAGAAGAAAATGAGTCAGCCCGATAATTTAGGATCCTTTTTCGCCGAAAATAAGACACTGATAAAAGAATATTTGGAGACCCGGCTGGAGATCTACCGGCTGCAAAGCCTTCGCCTTTTCGCGCGGTCGGCGGGATATTTTGCATGGATCCTTCTTTCCCTGTTCCTGGCGTTCCTTTTTCTCCTTTTTGGCGGAATGATGACGGCTTTCTGGTTTTCGGAGATGTTCCACAGCCAGTTCAAGGGATTTGGACTGGTGACCCTGATGATCCTGGTCGTTTTTATCCTCCTGGCCGTCTTTCGCAAGACGCTATTCGTAAATCCTGTGATTCACAGTGTTATCCAAAAATCCAAAGAAGAGGAGGAAAACAATGCCCAAGCTTAGCAATGCGGATCGCAGCATGGATGCACTCGACCAGGAGATCCGGCGGCTGCGGGTTAAGTCCAAACAACTGGAAGAAAAGATCGATGAGAATTTCAACTATTTCCAACAGCACTCCGGCAGCATGTTTGTTCGCTCGCTCCTGCCCCGGAAGATCGATGGGGAAGAACTTACGGGCGTGCGGCTTTTCGATTCCATCCTGGAGAACGAACGGCTTCAAAATATCATTCTGAAGCTTGCCGATATCATTGCCGAAAAATTGGGCGATGGGCTTAACTGGTTGACAGCCAGAGTGTTTAAAAAATGATCCCCGGCTTTAACAGGCTTGGGATCCGCCCATGGCGGATCGTCCGTCAGGACAGACATTAGCGCTTTGCAGGAGATGAGCTATTTTTCGATGAGCGCATCTCCTGCACATACTTTCGAACCTTTGCCTACCTTAGCGGGTAATATAGTTAGGCAATATACTTATGGCTTTATCGGAGATATTTTTCCTGGCAATCGTCTTTTACCTGCTGTACCGGTTCGTGTTCAACTTCCTCGTACCCGTTGCACGGACGACCCGTCAGGTGCGGCAGCAGTTCAGGAATATGCAGGAATCCATGCAGCAGCAGCCTCAAGGCCCGGCGCAGGCTGCGGAAGCGGAGCGCCAGACCGCAAAACAGCCGGTTGGGGAATACATCGATTTTGAAGAAATTAAGGACTAGGCCCTCACCACTGAAAATCCAGCAAACTTATCCCCGGCCGTAAGAACAGTCCTTTCAGTCCTGCATGCTCGGCTCCTTCCACATTGACGATCGCGTCATCCACAAACAGCGTTTCGGGTCCGTTGAGGCCGTTCTCCCTGAGGATATGCTCGTACGAGGTCTTATCGGGCTTGCGCAACCCCAGCAGGTGGGAATAGTACGTCTTCTCGAAATGGTCTTCGAGCGATCCCGATCCGAAGGTCCGGGCATAGATGTCCCTAAGCGCAGCCAGGTGCATTGCATTGGTGTTGCTGAAAAGAAATAACCGGTATTTCTTTCTCAATTCTTTCAGGAGTTCGATCCGTTCCGGCGGAAAGTCGAGCAGCAGGGCGTTCCAGCCATCGATGATGGCCTGGTCGGAAGCGGTGAGACCGCCCGTCTCGCGGATGGCGTCGATGAATTGCCGGTCGGTGATCTTACCTACCTCATAGTCCTTGAAAAACGCGGCGGCGTGGCCGTGGCCGAAATATTCGCGGATATTTTTCAGCCCCAGCGAGACAAACGCATCTGTCGTCCGCTGGTTGTCGAGATTAATGATAACGCCGCCGAGGTCGAAAATAATGTTCTTGATCCCTCGCATAGTCAATTAGTAGTTCCCAAATATAGGTGGAAAAATCCCACTATCGACCAGCGATTAGGGTGAACGGTATTTCTTTTACATTATGTGAATCGCCACCGACAAAAAGCCGGAATTCGCCGGGTTCGTAGATATGTTGCAATTTGTCGTCATAAAACCGGAGCTTATCCACATCGATGGTGAAGCTGACCCTTCTCGATTCTCCCGCTTTGAGAAAGATCTGTTCGAATCCCTTTAGTTCTTTCACCGGCCGAACGACACTCCCCACAAGATCCCGGATATACCACTGGACGGTTTCCCGGCCATCGAAGCGTCCCGTGTTGGAAACGGTAACGGTAGCCGTTAGGGCGCCGCCGGCCTTGAATGACGGGGCGCTCAGTTGCAGGTCGCTATACACGAAGCGGGTGTAGCTTAGACCGAACCCGAAAGGATACCGGGGATCGTTGGGCAGATCGGTATAAGCCGAGACATAATTGACATCACTGTCGTTTTTTGCGGGCCGGCCCGTCGCGAAGTGATTGTAGTAGATGGGGATCTGGCCTTCGGTCCGCGGAAAGCTGATCGGCAATTTCCCGGAGGGGTCATAGTCCCCGAAGAGGACATCGGAGATGGCGTTGCCGGCCTCTATGCCCAGCCACCAGGTATATAGAATGGCGTTGGCGTGATCGGCCGTATAGTTGAATACGGTCGGGCGACCCGCACTGATCAGGACGACTACGGGTTTACCGGTCTCGCAGATGGCGTGGACGAGTTCCTCCTGTACTCCCGGCAAATGGATATTGCTGCGGCTTTTGGCTTCCCCCGTCATGTCCCTTGCTTCGCCGATATTCATGATGACGACATCCGCCTGTTTTGCGACCTCGATCGCTTCGGCGAAACCGGTCCGCGAGGAGTCGGTGATCCCGCAGCCCCTGGCATAAAGAAGCCGGGCGCCATCGCCCAGTTTGTTCTGGATGCCGGTCCAAAGCGAGACGATGCGTGCGGAATCGTCGGCCCAGTCATAGGACCAGAAACCAAGGTTTTCCCTTACCGACTTCACCAGTGGACCAATGAGTGCAATGGTCTTCGTTTGTTTTGAGAGGGGCAGCAGCTGGTTGTCGTTCTTCAGCAGGACGATGCTTTTCTTCGCTACATCTTTTTCGATGGCTAGATTCTCCGGATTGTTCCACTGTTGCCGCTCGCGTTCCACATTGCAAAACCGGTATGGGTCGTCAAACAGTCCCAACTCGAATTTCTTCGTAAGGATACGCCGCACCGCGTCGTCGATCAATTCTATCTTCACCTTGCCCTCGCGGACAAGCGCCGCCAGGCTGACGATATAGCTCCGGCTTTCCATATCCATGTCGCAGCCGGCCGTGACGGCGGCCAGCGCTGCATCCTTATGATCCTTTACAAAGCCGTGGGGGATCATTTCCCCGACACTGCCCCAGTCGCTGACGACAAATCCACTGAACTTCCACTTCCCCTTCAGCACATCCCGCTGTAAATACGCATTGCCGGTAGCCGGGATACCGTTGAGATCGTTGAAGGAGTTCATAAACGTCGCGGCGCCGGCCTCTTCGGCGGCCCTGAAGGGCGGCAGATAGATCTCCCAGAGAGTACGCAGGCTCATATCCACGGAGTTATAGTCCCGGCCGCCGATGGCGGCGCCATAGGCTGCAAAATGCTTGGCGCAGGCCATCACGGCATCCGTATCCCCCAGTTTCTTTCCCTGGAAACCGAGGACGCGGGCCCTTGCGATACAGGAGCCCAGGTAGGGGTCTTCGCCTGCGCCTTCCATCACCCTGCCCCAGCGCGGGTCCCGGGCGATGTCGACCATGGGCGCGAAGGTCCAGTGGACACCTGCCGCCGCGGCCTCACGCCCCGCCACGCGGGCGGAACTTTGAATGGCCCCGAGGTCCCAGGAGGCTGCTTCCGCCAGCGGAATGGGGAAGGTGGTGCGGTATCCGTGGATGATATCCTGACCGAAAAGCAGGGGGATCTTCAACCGGGAGCTCATCGCCATCTCCTGCAGCTGCCGCGTATGTTCCACTCCGGTGACGTTGAGCATGGAGCCAAGCCGGCCGCGACGGATCTGGTCCTGTTTGTCGCCGTCTTTTGTAATGGGACCGGTTGCCTCCCAGTCACCGTTGTATTGGTTCATCTGACCGATCTTCTCGTCGAGGGTCATCAGCTTTAATACCGAATCCACCTTTTGTGGGATGGTTTTTTTCTGGGCCTGGGTCGACAGCGCTGCGATGGACAGGAGGGCTGGGAGGAGAATGGAGGGCTTCATGGTTTGTTTATTTCGTCCAGTTAACCTTTGCCGATTTTACGTCGCGGGAGTTGCCGCCGATCATGATCACAAAATCGCCCGACTCCCAGTCATATTTCAGATCGGCATTGTAAAACTTCAGGTCCTTTGGAGTGATCGTGAAGCTTATCTTCCGGGACTCTCCGGCCTTCAGGCTGATCTTTTGAAAACCTTTCAGCTCGCTCACCGGGCGGGTGATGCTGCCCACGAGATCGCGGATATATAATTGAACCACTTCCTTTCCATCCACCGGTCCGTCGTTTGACACGGTTACCGTAGCGGTCAGGATCTGGTCCCCCTTCAGGTTGCTGCTGCTCAGGCTGAGGTCGCTATAGTTGAAATGTGTATAGCTCAGCCCGTAACCAAAAGGATAGACGGGATCGTTGGATACATCGAGGTAGTTGGAGCGGAACTTCTGGAACCAGGCGCCTTCAAGCGGCCGGCCGGTATTCTTATGGTTATAGTACAGTGGCACCTGGCCTATGTTCTGGGGCCAGGTCGTCGACAGTTTCCCGGAAGGGTTCACCGTACCAAACAGGACATCGGCAATCGCGTGACCGGCCTCCGAGCCGCCAAACCAGACGTTCAGGATGGCCGGTGTGGCGTCGTTCTCCCATTTGATGGCCAGGGGCCGGCCGGTAAACAGCACGAGTACGACAGGCTTCCCCGTTGCCAGGAGGGCTTTCAGCAGATGTTGCTGTGTCTCGGGGATACCGATACTGCTCCGGCTGCTGGATTCTCCGCTCATCTCGGCGGACTCGCCAAGGGCTGCGACGATGACGTCGGCCTGGCTGGCGGCGCTTATCGCATCGCGAATGATCTCCGCTTCGGGGCGATGGTCCCGATGGAGATTCTTCCCAAACATACCGGCGCGTTCTTCGAAGAGGCTGTCCTCATCCAGGTTGGAACCCTGCGCATAAATGATCTTTGTCGCGTCACCGGCCATATCCTTCAACCCTTGCAGCAGGGAAATGGATTTCTGGAAGTCCGCGGCGACACTCCAGGTGCCGGGCATATTCTCTTTGTTGTCGGCGAGGGGCCCGACGAGGGCAATGGTGCCGCTCTTCTTCAGCGGGAGCACATTGCCCTGGTTCTTCAGCAGGACAAAGCAATCGGCCGCGATCTGTCTTGCGGTTGCCCGGTTGCCTTCGGTGAAGATCTCGGTGGCTGCGCGGTGTTCGTCGCAATATTTATAGGGATCGCTGAACAGACCCAATTTATATTTTGCCTCGAGGATGCGTCTGCAGGCCTGGTCGATATCCGCCTGCGTGATCTTGCCCTCCTGCAGCGACTTCTTCAGCGTCGTCAGGAATCCTTCACCTACCATGTCCATATCGATACCGGCTTTCAGGGCAAGGGCGGACACCGTTTGCAGATCGCCCAGACCGTGCGGGACCAGTTCATTGATACCGGTATAGTCGGTGACCACGAATCCCTCAAAGCCCCACCGCTTGCGAAGGACATCGGTCATCAGCCACCGGTTGGCCGTGGCGGGCGTGCCGTTGACATCATTGAAGGAAGCCATCACGCTGCCTGCACCGGCGTCGGCCGCGGCCTGGTAGGGCGGGAGGTATTCATTGAACATCCTGACCGCACTCATGTCTGTGGTATTGTAGTCCCGGCCGGCTTCGGCGGCGCCATAGAGGGCATAGTGCTTGACACAGGCCATGATGTCGGACTTGCCGGAAAGATCACCCTGATAGCCTTTGACCATGGCCTTCGCGATCTGCGAGCCCAGGTAGGGATCTTCGCCGTTACCTTCGGCAATTCGTCCCCAGCGGGGGTCACGGGCGATGTCGACCATGGGGGAGAAGGTCCAGCAGATGCCGTCTGCGCTGGCTTCCATAGCGGCGATGCGGGCGCTTTTCTCGATCTCGCTCATATCCCAGCTGCAACTCAATCCGAGTGGGATCGGGAATACCGTTTCATACCCGTGGATAACATCCATCCCAAAGATGAGGGGTATTTTGAGCCTGCTCTTCTCAACGGCAATGCGCTGCACCTCTTTTATTTTGGCGACGGATTTGATGTTGAACAACCCGCCTACAAGCCCCTGTTCGATCTTTTTTGCGATGCCGGAATTCCCGGCCTGGCCGGTGGTTATGTCCCCGGCGCCGGGAAGGTTGAGCTGGCCGATCTTTTCGTCGAGGGTCATCTTGCTCATCAGGGCGGTGACAAAGGCATTCATTTTTGCGTCCGTGGCAACCTGGGCGCGGGCGCCGATGGCGGTGAAAAGGAGACAGGCAATAACGGTTTTTGCTGCTTTCATATTTGAATGGTCGTTTAGTTGACTTTTAATACCGTGGTTCGCGGAGAAATGCCATTCTCGTTGAGAGCCTCGATTGCAAAATAATAGGATTTTTGATTGTCCATGACCTTGAACCAATATTCATTGGCGTTGTAGATCATGATACTGTTGTACAGTTTATCAGGCGCCGTACCGTAATAAAGATTATACGCATAGGCATCGCTTGCGGGCCGCCATTTGATCCAGGCATTGCGCTTGTCTTTTTCGGTGCGCAGGACAATGAGATCTTTTACGGGCGCCGGCTTCTTTCCTTCGCCGGCGCCAAAGACGCGCAATCCGCTGATCGCGAATTTCCCGGAGGGCATATGCCGGTTTTCCATTTTTATCCACCGGGTGCGGACCGGATGGGTTAATTCAATATAATCGTGGGGCACATCCGTCCGGTTCCGGGATTTATCTACCAGCACTGTCCATTTCTTGCCGTCGTCGGAGGCGTAGAGGACATACTGATGATAAATATCCGTTTGTTTGCCAAGAAAGTTTGCGTCCTGGTCGGCATAATTGATCTGGATCGCGTTGACCGTGGATGGGCTTCCCAGATCGGTTTGGATCCATTCGCCGGGGTCGCCGGTGGCGGCGCTCCAATAGGTTTTTATGTTTTCGTCAACCGCGAAGTTGGCAGCGTAGGACCCGAGTGTCGAGGATACCTGTACGGGTTTGTTGTAGTTGAGCAGCATCCAGCCCGTGAATTCTCCGCCGGGAAGAAAATGCGGATAGTCACCGTAGCTGGTGTTGCAGTACATTACGTCGTCTCTATCAAATCCGGCAGGCCAGATGCCGATACGGCGTTCGAAATTGTTCTTGACGGCGATGGTGATCGTGCTGACATGCCAGTAATTGCCCCGGAGATCCTGGAAGGTGGCGCCGTGGCCGGCGCCGCGGGCGAAACCACCGGCCTTGAAGGACAGGGGATCGGACTGCGGGGTCCACCGGTTGCCCAGGGGCTGATCCCCTACCACTACCCCATCGGCATAACCACTGAACTCCGTACCGGGTGCGCCATATTGCAGATAATATTTCCCGTTGTGTTTTGTCATCCACGACCCTTCGATAAAGGGATCGAGAAAGGTGTTGTCGTAATATTCGCCAAATCGTTGCCACCCATACCGCCAGTCCTCGAGCTTGTAGGTCTCCTGGCGCGTCCCGATGGGCCGGAGAGTGGCGCGATCCAGCTCGATACTGTACAGGGGGAAAGCGTTACTGCTGCCGTTGTACATGTAAAGCCGGCCGTCGTCGTCGGTGAAGAAGGCGGGGTCCCAGCCGCCGATGTCAAAGGAGTCGACCAGTGGCTTCCATTGGTTACCCTTGGGATCGGTGCTCATCCAGATCGTGAAATTGCGGGTGTAGGTGGATCCAAAGACAATCATCGTGTCACCCAGGATGCCTACCGCCGGGGCGCAGAGTTCGTCATAACCCGAGTTCCAAGGCCGAAGGAATTTCCGGGAATTGAAGTGCCAGTCCAGCATGTCATGGCTCCACCAATAGCCCCACTGGTTGGTGCTGAAAAGATAATAGTCGCCTTTGTAGGTAACGATCACGGGGTCGGCGGTCGCCCGGTGGCGGCCCCATTCGCTGAAATTGGGAATCGGCGTATAACCGTAATCGAGGTTGACCGGGTTGCAGTAGCTGTGTTGCTGGGCGATTGCCGGAATAGCAAAGATTATGGCGCAAAAAAGGTAGAGGAACCGCATTATACGACAGGAAATTTAAAAGTTGATTGCAATTGTATTTTCTGTCCATTTGCGCCGGAGGTGCGGGCCGCTTCGATAATTTCCAATACATGCAGGGCATGCTCTGCCGCGATCAGGGGCTCCGTACCGGTCACCATTGATTCTGCGATCACGGATGCTCCCTGTTGCCATACATATGTTCCCGGGTCTTCCACATAACGCATGGGGGTTTCGGCTTCTGTGGTGGCCAGGTCGACGCCGAACGGCGCCCAGTCGTAGCCGACGAGTCCCATATTCCCTTTGGTGCCCCAAATAGAGATGGTATGACCTTGCTGACCTTTCCCTTCATGACCATAAGGATCGAAATAATTGAATCCGCACTGCACATGCGAAATGACGCCGTTGCCATGATCCATGAGCACCATGGCATTGTCCTCCGCCTCCACTTTTATTTTCCCCTTGTTGTCGACGGTGCGTTCCGGGGTTACGATGCTGGTCATCGCCATGACTTGTTTGGCAGGACCCAGCATGCCGGTGAGTGTTGCCAGGTTATATACTCCGAGATCGGGCAGGCTGCCACCACCTTTCTCATAAAAAAAGGCCGACCAGCCGGGTCCCAGGTGGCCGTAATGAGCGTGGGCACAGGAGACTTTCCCTAATTTCCCTTCCCTGATGGCTTTTGACATAAAGGCAAACTGTGGGCTGTTCACAACGGCCGGCGCTCCCCAGATGCGCAAGTGTTTCTGTTGCGCCAGGTTTAGTAGTTGCCTGCCTTCGCGGTAGGTATTCGCCAATGGTTTTTCGCTCCACACATTACGTCCTGCCTCCAGTGCCTGCTTATTTAGCCTCCCGTGTTCCTGCATATCGGTGAGGGTCAGCATCAGGTCGAATTTTGGCCCGGCCAGAAACGGATCGATATGCGGAAAGCTTGCGGGGATATTGAATTCCCTGGCCCTGCGCTGGGCCCGCTCATAAATGATATCGCAACAGCTGACCACTTCAACATAAGGAGATTTGGAAAGATGGGGCAGGTATTGGCCCGATACGCTTCCGCAGCCAATGATGCCGATCTTTATCTTCTTTTGACCGGTCGCCAGCGCAAAGCCTTCCAGCGACGAAAGCAAAAATGCGGCGCCGGCCATGGCAGTGCGCTGCAAAAAATCCTGACGTGATATGGGTTGCATATTCAAAGTTTTAGTTAGCGATCTATGCTCCATTTTCCCGGGCCGGTGAAAAAGAATACCATTGCCAGCAAAACGAACAGGAAGGGATGCTGATCTTCGTACCAGATCTTGCCATGCCCGATAAAAAACGCTATATATATCATCGTGCCGGCGAGAATGATGCAGGCTACCCTCGTGAGGACGCCGGCGGTGAGCATGATCCCCGACACGAATTCGGCGCTTTTGCCTATGTAGGGCAGTAAGGAAGACATCCCGGTATTCTTGAAAAAATCCCATTGGGTATATTCCTTCATTTTCGCAGGATCGAAAACTTCCCATCCGTGATAGATCAGGAACAGACCGGTGATGATCCTTATCAGACCCAGGCCTTCCTTCTGCCAGACCGGCGCGGCGGAGAGTATTCGTTTCATGACAGGTGGTTTTACTTCAACGCCTCGTCCTTGTCTTTTTCAAGGAAGCCGGCCGATTCCGTTACTCCGCTGGCATCCCATTCCATCAAGGCTTCATCGGGCACGACGCGAACGGGTGTGGTGTGTGAGCCATTGGGTTCGTTATAGCCGGTATTTTCCTGGCGGTTATAGACGGAGATCAGGGACCATCTTGCCGTGTCGGAAAGATTGGCTTCCGACCGGTGGAGGAGGGTACTGTGGAAGAAAAGCGCATCCCCCGGCTCCAATTCCACATAGACCAGCGACATGGTCTTTAGTGCCAGATCGACGTAATGCTGCGAGGCCCCCACCTGCTCTCCCGCAAATCCGTGTTCTATCCGGCCCATCTTATGGGAGCCTTTTATCACCTGCAGGCAGCCGTTCTGTTTTGTGGCCTTTGTGATCGCTACCATTATGGAGATCATCTCGTCGGGGAAGAGGAATTCATTCTTATACCAATAGCCATAATCCTGGTGCCATTCCCAGGCGCCGCCCACTTTCGGCTCTTTTTGCATCAGTTTGCTATGAAAATGGCAGATGGGGGAATTCCCGTCGAGCAGCGTATCGCTGGAGTCCACCATGCGTTTGCTGCGGGTGAGCAGGCCATAGGCGTCATCCCCCGGATTGTACCAGAGCGTGAGCTTTGTTTTCTTCCCGGTCTGGTCGTTAAGGTCGAAAGCATGTTTTCGAAGAAGATCATCGCCCGTGGCGATCCCATATAGCTTTTCGATCTCGGCGGCGGAGAGGAAATTTTTGACGATCAGGTAGCCGTCCCGTTCGTAGTCGGCCTGCTGCAGTTGGGTTATTTGAAAAGGTTTCATATTGTTAACATTTAGAAGGTGATCGTTTGTTGTTGTTTTGAATTGGCAATGGTCATTGTTTGTGTCTTCGCCGCGTGTTCGGCGTTCCGCAGGGCCCGGAAAGTAGCAGGATCATACAGGTCTTCCATCCCTTCCAGCCCATCCAGCAGCCGGGAAGTATCCGGCCGGGCGCCGGCGACGGCCGGGAAGCCGTGAAGGATGACGCGGACCTGGTTGAATTGAGAAGGGTAATCTCCTTCCTGGTCACCGAAAATGATCTTCCGGCCCGCGGGGTCGAATTCGATGGTCCGGCGGCAAAAATGTCCCTGCCGGTACTCAAAGGTAGCACCATCGTCTTCATAATAAATGAACCGGTTTTTTTCCCCGCCATAAAAAATATGCACCTGCAGGGTATCGGTGGGTTTTTCCTTTGTGGACTGGACCAGGCTTTGCACCGGGAGGATAGCCGATGCTTTTACGAACAGGGGTAGTTGATAAACAGGATATTCCGAACCGATCTCTTTTTCCCCTGTGAGCAGACTATCCGACCACAGATCGTACCAGCCGCCGCGGGGTAGGAAGATCTTCTTGAATTTTTCCGTGCTGGTGAGCGGGGCGATCAGCAACGCATCGCCAAAGAGGAATTCGTATTGATAGGCCGGATCGAATACCCGGGGTTCGAAAGGGTTGTCGATGCAAAGGCTCCGGGCAACCGGGATGCCAGTTTGCGCCGTCTCATAGAACTTCGAGTAAATATACGGCATCAAGCGGTAGCGAAATCCGATATATGTCCGGGAAATGGCTTCAGCCTCCTCGCCATAGGCCCAGGGTTCGGAGGCGCTGGCAAAGAACTCCCGATGGTTGCGGACAAAGGGTGAGAAGACGCCTGTTTCCACCCAGCGTTTGTAGAGTTCCTTATTCCCATCGCCGATATACCCGCCAAGGTCGGGTCCGACAAAGGGCACGCCGGACAATCCCATTTGGCTATTTAAAAGTACCCCGCCCAGGAGGTATTCGTCTTTTGCCGTATTGTCGCCGCTCCACATCGCCGAATAGCGCTGGATACCCGCAAAGGCCGACCGGGTAAGAACAAAGGGCCGCCGGCCATCCCCATATTTGAGGGCCGACTCGAAGCTGCTGCGGGCCATCTGCATCCCGTAGACATTCTTTCCTTCGAGGGCGTTCGTCATATGGCCATCGAAATCGAAAACAAGATTTTCCGGGAGATAGCTGCCTGCCACCGCCGGTTCATTCATGTCGTTCCAATAGCCATGGATCCCGTTATCGGGAAGGAATTTCAGGTGGTCGATCCACCAGTTCCGCGCTTTTGGATCGGTGAAATCCACGAAGTGATTGGTGCTGGGTGCGATGTCGGATACGAAGGGCCGGCCGTCTGCATATTTCAGGAATACATCCTTTTTCAGCCCGTCGGCATTGGCTTCGTAGGTACTGTCCAGCTTGATACCGGGGTTGACCGATGCCGTCAGCTCGATTCCCATCCGTTTTAGCCGGGCGGCCATCCCGGGCATATCGGGGAAGCGTTTTTTGTTGATCCGGAAGGGTTCGTAGTCTTGCAGATAGTCCGCGTCGAGCACGATGCAGTCGATCGGGATCTGCTTTGCCCGAAAGGTTTCGGCAATCCACTCGACGGTAGCTTGCGGATAGTAGGAGCACCGGGACTGGTGGTAGCCCAGGCTCCAGAGCGGAGGCAGGGGCATTCTGCCGGTGATGGACGTATATTGTTCGAGGATACCGCCGATCGAAGGGCTGTAAAAAAAGAAATAATCGGCGTCACCGCCATCCGCGTGGATCGAGGCGAACTCGGGCGTGGAGAGGCCAAAATTGAAAAAGCTGCGATAGGTGTTGTGAAAGAACAGGCCATACAGCTGCTGGTGATGAATACCGATGAAAAAGGGAATGCTGCTATACATCGGCAGCCGGGGATCGCCATATTTATAGTTGTCGAAATTGCTCAGCGTGACGCCGGTTCCCCGCTTGTCCAGGTTGCCGAGGGATTCCCCGAGTCCGACGAATCGTTCGCCGGGCTGGAGTTTTTTGTAGATGCCGGGCTTGTCGCCGGTAAAACTTGTCCCGAGGCCGAATCCGGGCATGTCTTCATTGATGATGTTGCCTTGTTTGTCTTTGAAGCAAACGCGGAAACCGGGCGATTTATCGATGACGACAGTGAGCAGGGATGTGGAAAGGGTGATACGGTCCTCCTGCTCGCGGACATCGACGGGGGCCGATGTTGGGGGTTGCCGGGAGATAAGGGAGTAGGAAAAATCCCGAAATGCCTTGTTTTTCGAGACGCGAACCCGGATGATCCCGTCCCCCCAGGCGCGGACCTCGAAGATGGCGGCGGCAGTCCGCCCGCTGACGCCCCCGGGGGTCGTTTTATACGAGAGGATGCTTCCGACACTTTGCGGACGGGCGAGGTCGGGATAACCGATGAGCAACACGAAACAATATAGCCAGTGGATCCTGTTCATCTTAATTTATTCTGGGCGATTGAAATCCCAGCCGCTTCAATCCATTCTTTACATCGGGTATCCGCATGAATAAATTCCAGATAAGGCCGCTGCGATAGTTCTCGATCATGACTACAATGGGGCCCTGGTCGATCGCCAGGTGAGTTTTTGCATACCAGTTGTGAGACTCACTAAAGCCGTCTGCGAAACCAAAAGGCCCCCAGATCTTGTCGCCCAAATCGTAATAGAAATGTCTCAGGGCCTGCATGCTATACTCGGGTGTGTATGGAAAAGAAGAAAGAGCGGCGGTGGGTTGGATCACACCGCGGTCGTCCTGGGGGCAATGCGCAACATATCCCTTGTAGCTGTCTCCCGCGGTGAGGCCCCAGCAGCCGGCGCCATAGCCTTTGAATTTTTTGGGGTTGTCGATGCAGTAAGCCCGGTTGATCAGGGTATGGTTGCGGGTTTGTTCGGCGTAGTCGATCTCGTGATCGTCCTTCAGGCCATTGGGATCGATCCCCATAAAGGTATATTGCTCGAAGAACAGGGGACCGCCCCATTCGAAATTGCCGAGCGGGAGCTTGATCCCATAGTAATCTTTACCGTTACGCCATGAGGCGCTGCGAACCCAGGAATTTTCGTAAAGCTCTTTGGAGATGGGGTGGGTGGGTGAGGCAGCCGACATGACATAGGTGATGAGAGCTTCATCCCAGCCGTAGACGGGGAAGTTCATGTCGAAATCGTTGTCGGGGCTCCAGTGCCAGTACAGCTTTTTATTATCCCCGTTGCTATGCCAGTTCCAGTCGGCTACCGACCACATGGCCGTGATCCTGTTGCGGAAGTATTTTTCCAGCGGGGTGTTGCCGTTGAAATATTCTCGGGCACAGAGCAGGCCCATCATCAGGTAAGAGGTCTCGACGATATCCGCGCCGTCGTCCAGGCGGCCAAAGGCGATGGTCTTGCCGGTGGCGCCGTCCATGAAATGCGGATAGATGCCATGA
>Ga0081540_1002516_pt1 | contig 14883 bp, 12 predicted proteins | sample TabmetS2T1R1_FD_71024 | JGI IMG/M metagenome (GOLD analysis project Ga0081540, IMG submission 71024) | Tabebuia heterophylla rhizosphere microbial communities from the University of Puerto Rico - S2T1R1 | ecosystem: Host-associated > Plants > Roots > Rhizosphere ... | reverse complement strand
CCACTTCATGCGTACGCTGATCGAGCGCGTGCCGAATTCCGACAAGGCGGTGTTCTCCGTCCACTGCCACAACGACCTCGGCATGGCGGTGGCGAATTCGCTGGCCGGCATCGCCGGCGGCGCGCGCCAGGTCGAATGCACCGTCAACGGCATCGGCGAGCGGGCGGGCAACGCCGCGCTCGAAGAAATCGTGATGGCGATCAACGTCCGCAACGACAAATTTCCGTACTGGAACAGGATCGACACCACGCAGTTGACGCGCGCCTCGAAACTGGTGTCGGCGGCGACCTCGTTCCCGGTGCAGTACAACAAGGCGATCGTCGGTCGTAATGCGTTTGCGCATGAAAGCGGCATCCATCAGGACGGCGTACTGAAGGACGCCTCGACCTACGAGATCATGCGGCCCGAAATGGTCGGCCTGAAGCAGTCCTCGCTGGTGCTCGGCAAGCACTCGGGCCGTCATGCGTTCGTCCACAAGCTGGAGGAGATGGGCTACAAGCTCGGCCCGAACCAGCTCGAAGACGCCTTTGCGCGGATGAAGGCGCTGGCCGACCGCAAGAAGGACATCTACGACGAGGACATCGAGGCGCTGGTCGACGAGGAAATGGCGGCCTCGCACGACCGCATCAAGCTGACCTCGCTGACGGTGATCGCCGGCACCCACGGCCCGCAGCGCGCCACCATGAAGCTCGATGTCGACGGCCAGACCCGGATCGAGGAAGCCGAGGGCAACGGCCCGGTCGATGCCGTCTTCAACTGCATCAAGGCGCTGGTGCCGCACGAGGCCAAGCTGGAGCTCTATCAGGTCCACGCGGTCACCGAAGGCACCGACGCGCAGGCCGAAGTCTCGGTGCGGCTCGCCCATGAAGGCCGTTCGATGACCTCGAAGGCGGCCGATCCGGATACGCTGGTGGCCTCCGCAAAAGCCTATCTCGGCGCGCTGAACAAGATCGTCATGAAGCGCCAGCGCGACATGCCGACGCAAGCGGCGGGTTGAGGGGCAGCGTCATCTCACCACTGCCGTCATTCCGGGATGGTGCGTTAGCACCAGACCCGGAATCTCGAGATTCTCAGGTGCGCAATTGCGCACCATAGTTCGATGCTGCGCATCGCCCCGGAATGACGTCGATAACCAACAAACAAAAAACGCGGCGTCGTTGACGCCGCGTTTTTCGTTACCCCGATTGGGGAGCTCTCGTTTATTTCTGGCTTACGCGCGGCAACTGGACGGCAATGTGCGGGGAGCTGCTGACCACCTTCGGCGCTCCGTCCGCGTAGGCCAGGTTGCGCTCGGTCAGGCTACGGATCGTTTCCAAAAGCAAAAAATATTTTTCGGAGAGCATGGGCAATTCCAGTTCTGCGATGGTCTCGCCGCTGTTCTGGCGAGACACAGGGGATTCGTGAGCCTGCTATGTTGAGGTGATTCGATTTCAGGAAGATTTCTGGTGCATCGCAAAAATGGCTTCGTCGGCGGGGCGCAATGTTTCATCGAGGCCGCCCCGACGAAGCAGTGTTTACCAAATCGTTAATCGCAACCGACCGTTGCCGCCCTTCAAAGATAACGGCTCGGTGAAAACGCACCCACCTCGAACGGCGGTTGCGCGCCGCTGATCATGGCTGCGATCGCAGCGCCGGTGGCGGGGCCGGTCGTGAAGCCGATATGCTGGTGGCCGAACGCAAGCCATAGGCCGGGATGCTGCGGTGCGGGACCGATCATCGGCAGGCTGTCAGGCAGCGTCGGCCGCGCCCCGCGCCAGGGTTCTGCAACGGCCTCGCCGAATTCCAGGACACCGCGGGCGAGGGGCACCACCGCGTCGAGCTGGGCAAAGGAGGAGGGCGCATCGCGCGACGTCAGCTCGACGCCGGTGGTGACACGAATGCCGTTTTCCATCGGCGTCATCAGGAAGGCGCCGTCGGCGTCGTTGATCGGGCGCGACAATGGGCGCGCCGCATTCGGCCTGAACTCCTGATGATAGCCCCGCTCGACCGCCAGCGGCACGCGATAGCCGAGCGGCCGCAACAGTTCGGCCGACCACGGACCAAGCGCGACCACGACATGACGCGCGCGGATGGCGCCGTCCGCGATCACCACGCGCCAGCCGTCGCCGTCCGGCTCGATGGCGCGGATCTCGGTTTTGCGGAGTTCGCCGCCCGCGCTCGCAAACATGCGCGCATAGGCTTTCACCACGTTACCCGGCGAATTCACTGATGCGGTCTGGGTATGCAGCAGGCCCACCTTGTAGACGGGCAGGATGTTGGGTTCGAGCGCGGAGATCGCCTGGCGGTCAAGCAGCGTGCTTTCGATGCCGTATTCCGCCAGCTTCGCCTGTTCCGCCTTTGCGGTGGCGACAGCATCGCTGCGCCAAACCTTGAGCCAGCCGGTCTCGCGGATTCGCTCCGGCGCACCGGCTTTCACGATCCATTCGCGATGCAGCTTCAGCGAGGCGCGGATCAGCCCGCGCAGCGCCAGCGCTCTCGCCTTGGTGTTATCGGGCCTTGCGTTGGCCAGAAACCGCACCAGCCAGCCGGCGTTGCGGATCGCCCAGCCGATATTCCAGCGCAACGCGGCGTGCCGGTTCGTCAGGTATTTCGGCAGCGACTTCCACAGCGACGGCTGGTTGATCGGAAAGATCGAACCGCTGGTGAGAATGCCGGTGTTGCCATAGGAAGTCTCGCTGCCCGGTTCGCGGCGGTCGACGAGCACGACCGACATGCCCTGCTGCCGCGCGGCGTAAGCCGTCGACACGCCGACGATGCCCGCGCCCAGCACGACGACATCCACTTGCCCGGTCGTCAAAGTGTCCGTCATTCGTGCATGAAACGCCGTTCTGAAGTGCCTTGATCGGGCACTATAGGTTCCGTATTTTCGAATGCCAACATGCACAAATGCAAGCCCCGCCGCCTGCTGCCGTCATTGCGCATCGACCTGATTGCGCCATGATCTTCGCGGCGGTGGTCGTTCGTATCGTTCGCATGGAGATATCAGCATGACAGACGGGGCAACCAATGGCGGCGAAGCGGCGTTGCCAATGCTGTTCCAGCCATTTGCGATCCGAGGTCTCACGCTAAAAAATCGCCTCGTGGTGCCGCCGATGGTCCACTATCGCTGCGACTCCGGAAATACTTGCGGCACCTTTCACCTCGTGCATCTCGGCCGCTACGCGCTGGGCGGCTTCGGCCTCGTCTTTGTCGAGGCGACCGCGGTGGAGCAGGTCGGGCTCATCAACGAGCATGATCTCGGCATCTGGAACGATGCGCAGGTGGAAAGCTTCAAGCCGCTGATCGCCTTCATGCACCGTCAGGGCACGGCGATCGGCGTCCAGCTTGCCCATGGCGGCCGCAAGTCCTCTTCGCAGACGGCCATGCAGGGCATGGGACCGTTGACCGAGGAGAATTTGAAATCAGGCGCCAAAACCTGGCAACCGGTGGGACCGACGGCCGAGCCGGTCGCCAAGGGCTGGCTGACGCCCCGGCAACTGACGACGGCCGAGTGCAAGGCGATGGTCGGCACCTGGGCGGCCGCCGCGAGGAATGCGGTCGCCGCGGGATTCGACACCATCGAAATCCATACGGCGCATGGTTATCTGCTGGCCTCGTTCCTGTCGCCGGTGTCCAACACGCGCAACGACGAGTATGGCGGCGACCGGGCCGGACGCATGCGCTTGCCGCTCGAGATCGTCGAAGCGGTACGCCGCGAAATGCCGGCCTCGATGCCGCTGTTCGTGCGCGTCTCGTCCGTCGACGGCACGCAGGAAGGCTGGAACATGGACGACACCGTCGCTTATGCGCGCGAACTCAGGCAACGCGGCGTCGATGTGATCGACTGCTCCTCCGGCGGCATCTCCGGTGCAGCCACGGCGGCGCAGGTGACGCGCAGTCTCGGATTCCAGGTTCCGTTTGCCGAGCGCGTTCGCAAGGAGGCCGATATCCCGACCATGGCAGTCGGCATCATTCTGGAGGCGGAGCAGGCCGAAGCCATTCTTCAGAACGGGCAGGCCGACCTGATCGCCATTGGCCGCCAGTCGCAGTTCAATCCCAACATCGCGCACCACTGGGCTCACGAACTCGGCATCAACACCCGCTTCGAGGACTGGTCGCCCGAATATGGCTGGTGGCTCGAGAAGCGCATCCGAACCCTGGAAGGTTTTGCCACGCCGACCGGCATCGTCAAGCGCCGCTCGTGAGGCTGGCGGCCGGCCAGGCATCGTACTCCCGCTCTGATGCCGCGTCGGAGTTTGCGGTCAATCCGGGTTGCCGTTGAGGTAGTTCACGGTCACCATCGCAAGAGCGCGGACGCCGGTGACCAGCGCCTTCTCGTCGACAAAAAAATTGGGGCTGTGGTTTGGAGCAGCGGTGGCCGGATCCTGGTCGCGCGGCACGACGCCGACGTAAAAGAACAAGCCAGGCACCTCATTGAGGAAGAAGGAGAAGTCCTCGGCGGCCCCGGTTGCCGGGACGACTCCTGCGTCATTCTCGGCCGCACGCATCAGCACCGGCGCCATTCGCGCGGTCATCTTGTCAGGATTCACCAACGCATCGTAGAGCTCGATGATCTCGACTTCGGCCTTGGCGTTCGCACTCGCCGCGATGTTTTCCGCGACCTGGCGGATGTCGCGATGCACGCCCGCCCGCACTTGCGCGTCGAAGGTGCGGATCGTTCCCGTCATCTCGACCGTTTCGGGCACGATGTTGAAGCGTGAACCGCCATTGATCGTGCTGATGCTGACAACCGTCGGCGCTTTCATCAAATCGGTGCGCCGACTCACGATGGTCTGGACGCCGAGAACCACCTGCGCAGCGGTGGTGACCGGATCGACCGTACGCCATGGATATCCCGCGTGTCCTTGCCGTCCGGTGACCTTTATCCGCAGTTCGTCGGCACTTGCCATCGCGGCGCCCGAGCGATAGCCGATCCGGCCGCTTGCAAGTCCTGAACTGACGTGCAGGCCGAACACGGCGTCCGGCTTTGGATCCTGGAATGCGCCTTCCTTTATCATCTGCTTCGCGCCCCAACTTTTGCCGGTCAATGCGGCGTAGAGGCTCGGACCTTCTTCGGCGGGCTGGAACAGGAATTTGACCGTACCGGGCAGTTTGTCTTTCATGTCGGTCAGCACTTCGGCGGTGGCCATCAAGATCGCGGTATGTGTATCGTGACCGCAGGCGTGCATTACGTCGACCTCGCGTCCGAGATATTTGCCCTTGGCCTTTGACGCGAATGAAAGCCCGTCCGGCTCCTTGACCGGCAGTGCATCCATGTCTGCCCGCAACGCCACGACGGGCCCGGGTTTGCCTCCCTTGAGCACCGCGACAACGCCGGTGCGGGCCACGCCGGTTCTCACCTCGAGGCCGAGTTTCTTCAGGTGTTCGGCGACCAGGGCTGCCGTACGGCTTTCCTGTTCGCCGAGCTCCGGATTCTGATGAATGTCGCGGCGCCAGGCAATCAGCTTGCCCTCGATCTGAGCGGCCCGCTGCCGAATTTCCTGCTCGAGATCCGGCACCGCCGACTGCGCGTTAAGCGAAGCTGAACATAATGGCGTTGCAAGAAGCGCAAGCGCCAGGACGAAACCGGTCCGGTGGGGCATGGGGAGCTCCCTGGTGTGCAGCAAAATCGAAACGGCGGCTGGCAGACTACCACGCGCCCGATGGCGCGTCACGACCGGGAATGGGCCATAGGCCCGCGTCTGCTGGCCGACATGCCATGCTCCGCGCTCCGCTATGTGCATCTTGCACGCGAGGCCGCGGTGCAGCGTTAGCGCCCTTGCGCCAGCATCGATTGTTCGATCGCCGACTCTAGTCGGTCGATGGTGAAGGGCTGTTGAAGCACCGGGTGCTGGCCAAACCGATCGGAGGTAATGTTAGAACGACAGCGATGACATAGCGCTCTTCATCGGTCGTCAGGACCACCACGCGCGGAACGCGTCAACCGGATCAATCGCATAGTCGCGCAAATTGTATGTGAAACGTCCGCGGTTTAGGTGTAGGCTGGACTGAAACGAGGGAGGTGCGACGATGCTCAAGGAGAATTACGTCGCCAAGCAACAGCGGATCGGCCAGCGCCTGTCGCGCGCGATGGCTCGGGCGCACATAGATTGCCGAGAACTCGCCGCACAGACAGGTTACAGTGAAGCACAGATCGTGCAGTGGGAGCGCGGGCGCGCGCGCCTCTATCCGAGCGAACTCATAAAGCTGTGTCATGCGCTTGACGTGAAGCCTGAGTGGCTGCTGTGTTGGGAACGCCGCGTTCACTGACCGGCGTCTTACGGCCATTAGGATCCGCTCCGTGCCAAATGACCCAGAGGACCCGCGGCCGTGCGGCTTCTCTTCGATTGCCGTCATCACCTGCATCGAGATACTGGCGCGCCGCCGGCACCTGGCACGACCACCGGTCGGTCCGTCAGCCGCGTGAAGATAATCCTAATGCGGTGCGTTTAGGACAGAGGAGGGCGAGTTGCCGGTGCCGAACAGTGAGGCCTTGCGCCTAGCCTTTCGCGGCGGGTACCGGCGGCACCGGCAGAATGATCTCGGAAGCGACCTTCCAGTCCCTCCCGACGCGAAGCCAATTGACGATCATTAGAAACGGCCTGGCTGTTCCATCCTGCCCAGCATAAGAGACCGTGATGTTCATCGGCACGTAGGACTCAGCGACGTCGCGCGTCAGGCCGACGACCTTAAGCTTCGAATAATCTGGCTCGAGCACGACCGGACCGGAGCTGCCGATATCATGCAGCTTTTTATCAATCGCCTCGTTGCCCCAAAAGCCTGCCCAGTTCCCCTCGGACTGTATCGCGCTTTTTGCCACCAATAGGGCCGAAGGCGATTGCCAGAACATCTCATGCAGGCCCTTGAAATCGTGGTTGTTGGCCAATTCCATCAGCCTGCCGAACTTCGATTTTATCGTGCTGAGGGTCGCCGCATCCAGCGGCTCTTTCCTGACGACGGGAGCAGAAGCGACACCCCCGGTGAAAAGAGCCGAGGCAGCGAAAGTGACAAGAAGTATTTTATGCATGCAGGAATTTCCCTTCCAACGTCTGGCTCGCGTCATGACGGCGCTCGTCGCGGTCCCGGAGCGGTACGAGTTACCGCTTCCATCGGCCGGCGACGTCATCGGGACTTTTAATTTGCACATTCGCGTAGCAAGGTCGTGATTTTCGCATCGAGATCTTGCGCGACGGCAAGGGCTTCCGAGCTGCCGTAGTGCCGGAGATAACTTTCCATTTTGTCATAAGCGACGTGCACGCCATCGGGACGCTCATCAATGAGCACTGTGACTGGAGCGTAAGATCCAGCATCGGGCACGTGCTTCACCATTTCTTTCATGATGAGTGGATTGCCGACGACGAACCGCATGATTTTGGGCGCCTTGGATCCGGTTTCGCGACGCAGAATGTCGCCCAAGTCGAACTCTGCGAAGAGCATAAGATCCGTTCGGCCGAGGCCGCTTCGTACAACGCGCTCCAAATCCCGGAAGGAATTTGTCGCCCTTGTCTCCTTGAAAAAGTCGGCCATGTTGGGTTGTCCGATCGCCGACTTGAGCGCGGCCACAACAGCGTCGAATGGTTTTGAGCTCGTGAGGGTGAAACGTTCTACCTCGACCTTAGCGATTGTCATTTGTTCTCCGTAACAACTCTCATGGATAAAGTGCGTCTGATCGCGTTGAACGGGTCATGCGGCCGCGGGTTGTGAATCCAGGAAGGTCCGGACGTGGCTTACGAACATCTGGTGATGTTGAAACAGGGCGCCGTGCCCTGAATCGGGATAGAGGATCAATTGAGCGTTGCTGAGTTCCTTGAACATTGCGTAAGCGTTGTTCGCGGGCAGCATGGTGTCGTGGCTGCCGCTGACCACAAGAGCGGGCTGGCGGATGGCACGCAGAATGGCGTGCTCAGGATCAGGGGTGGCGCACCAGATGATCAGCGCCTTGGCCTGCGGATCGGTCACCGCGCTGCCGTTCTCGGTGTCCCGATCATCCTTGCGCACCTTCGTCCGCTTCAGGAATGCCAGCCCCGACGACCGGCTGGCGGACGAGTTTGTGAAGAACAACGGCAGGCGGGGGTCCGGCGCATCGGTTTGGGAAAACGCCTGCTGCAGGACCGCCAACAGATGTTCCTCTCCGCCTTTCGGCGCGGTGCCGACAAGAATGAGCTTCCGGACCAGCCGTCCGTGCTCGGCGGCGATCTGTTGGGCGACGCAGCCGCCGAGAGAAAAGCCCAGCAGGTCGACCTCGGAAAGGCTGAGCAGATTGATAAAGGAGACTGCATCTCTCGCCATCGCTGCGATATTGTCAGGCGTTTGGCCTGTCGAGAGACCGACCCCGGCGTTGTCAAATGCGATTACAGGGCGATCGGTGGCGAGAGCGTTGACGACAGCGGGATCCCATCCATCGATGTTGCCCGAGAAATGCTGCAGGAGGACCAGGGGCGTTCCGGTAGCGGGGCCGAGACGGCGATAGGCGAAGCGTATTCCGTGGCCCTCGATGTAACGGGTCGGCGCGGTTTCGAGCGTGGCGCCGTCCCGGCTCGCGATGTCGAATTGAGTCATGTCATCCTCCGGATGCCTGGCATAAAATGATTGAGTGGGGGACCGGTGTGGCGCAGCGACCGAGGACTTTCCTCCAAGATGTCGCTGGCTTCGCCAGATTTGGCCTTTTGGCGCCATCGCGGTCCAATGTGTTTTGCATTCTGCTGAGCGAGCAGGCGCGCTCCCGGCGCGTAAGCGCCGGGAGCGGTACTTTCACTTCGCGAGCGTTGCCTTCTCGATGACCTCAGCGACTTGCTGCGCATGAACGACGAGCGAAGCATGACTGCCGGCGACGTCCGTTATCTGGGCCTTCATCCTGTCGGCGAAAAACTTCTGGGCCTCGGGTGCGATCACTCTGTCCCGGGTGGTGATCACGTAGAACGTCGGCTTGTCCCGCCAGGCGGCCGTATCGACCGGAGCCTCGAACGCCTTGACGCTCAGCGGCAGCTGATGGTTCGCAAGAGATTCGGCAATTTTCAGGGGAAGGTCAGCCGCGACCGCCGAGGGAAACACCTTGGGATCGATGCGGAGGTTGCCCTTGTCGTCAGGATGTATCGCCGCGGCACCTTCGGTCGCAGGACCGCTGTTGGCGAGGATCGCCAGAGATTGTCCCACGTCGGGCGCGAAAGCGGAAACGTAGACGAGCGCCGACACCTTCGGATCGTTACCGGCTTCCGTAATGACCACGCCACCCCAGGAGTGGCCGACGAGGACGGTCTTGCCGTTCTGCTCCGCAAGTGCACGCTTGGCGGCATCGGCATCAGCCGCAAGGGAAGTGAGCGGATTCTCGACGAGCGTGACGTTGTAGCCCTTCTTCGTGAGAATGTCGGCAACGGGCTGCCAGCTCGTCTGGTCCACGAAAGCGCCGTGCACGAGCACGATGTTGTGGATCGCTCCCTTTGGCAATTCGGAGGAACGGACGGAGCCGACCAATGTCGTTCCAGCCAGAAGTACGGTGGCGGCTGAGAGGAGGATATTTAGCATTGATTGTTCCTGTTGGAATGTCGGACGAACACAGTCCGGTGGAATGGACAGGCGTTTCCAGCTAGGTCGCGGTTCTTCCATCTGCCGTTGGCGAAATGGTTGCCGTACGTAACGTCGGCCCGCCGCGACATGACCTAGTTTGCCGACCCCTCGGACGATAGAGATCAATCGTCCGGATGTTGTGTCCAATCGTCCACCGGTCTAGTGTCGGTGACATGGATATACTCGCCCAAGTGCTCGATCGCGTTCGCCTCGGCGGGACGCTGCTCTTTCACTTCGAGCTCGGCCATCCCTGGCATCTTGAGTTGCCGGCGCGCCCCTACGCTCTGTTTCACTATCTCAGCCAGGGCTCAGCGACCCTCGCGCTCGGACAGGAGCAGGAAATCGAGATGACCGAGGGCGATTTTGTCGTCATCACACGCGGAGAGCCCCATGTGTTTTATTCGGATCGCCGGGCCGAGCCTTTGCGGATTATGGATATCGATCGATCGTCGCCCCGTCTTGGCGTCGTTCGTCACGGCAGCCGTGCAACGCCGCTCTCGATCTTGATTTGCGGCAATTTCACGGTTTCACGGCCGCTGTTCGGCAGCGTGCTGGAGCTACTTCCACCCGTGCTCCTGCTGAAGCCGACGGCGGACGGTGGTTGGCTTGAAGCAATCCTGCGCCGCATGGTCAGCGAGTCCGCGCTCGAGCGTCCTGGCCAACGCGTCGCGCTTTCACGACTGACGGAAGTGCTCTTTGTCGAGGTGCTCCGAAGCTGGATCGCGTCTCTCAGTCCCGGACAAGGCGGCTGGCTCGGGGCCATATCTGACCCGCATATCGGACCGGCGCTCAAGCTGATTCACGAAAACCCGGAGCGGCCCTGGACGCTGAGCGACCTTGGCCACCGCGTGGGGCTCGGCCGCTCGGTATTTTCGGCGCGCTTTACCAAGCTCGTCGGCCAGTCCATGCATCGTTATGTGATCGAACGCCGGATGGCGGAAGGGGCGTTCCTGCTGGAAACCAGCGATGAGCCGATCGCACGGATTGCCAGCCGGGTCGGTTACGAGACAGCGGCGGCGTTTTCGAAGCTGTTCCATCGATATCACGGCCTATCGCCTGGCCGGTACCGAGCAGCTCGACGCTCTGACCGCGGCGAAAGGCAAGGGGACGCTCAGGAAGCAGAAGTGGCCGATTGACCCTTTGCGGAATCGCGGCTTGCTCCGCGTGGCAGGCGCCACCGACCGTGGCGTCCGCGGAGTTGCGCATTCACAGCAGCGGCATTGGACGGGCGTTCGCGGCGCCAGCGGTCTCGTCCCGCTCGGGCGGCAGGCTGAATTCAAACACGGCTCCATAGGGCTCGTTCGGAGACGCCACTAATCGTCCGCCGTACGTCAGGATAATCGAACGGCAGATCGCCAGGCCCATGCCCATGCCCTCGGGCTTGGTCGTATAGAACGCCTCGAACAGGCGATCCACACTGCTCGGATCCAGCCCGACCCCGGTGTCGTGCACCGCTACCGCAACGGCCCCGGAATCATCAAGATAGGATCGGATCCGCAGTTCGCGCGGCCGCTCCGTGACCTCCTTCATGGCGTCGATGCCGTTCATCATCAGATTCAGCAGGACCTGCTGCACCTGTACCCGGTCGCCCATCACCGGCGGAAGTTCGGGCGCCAACTCGGTCCTCAGCAGAATCCCGTTCCGGAGCACTTCACCATGGACAACGGCGACCGTGTCCTGGATCAGCTCGGTCGCGTCCACACATTCCCTGACGATGGCTGTCTTCTTGAGGAGCGCGCGCACACGCCCGATCACCTCGCCGGCGCGATGCCCGTCCTCGACGATATGCTCGAACGTCCTGCGCGCCTCCTCGAGTTTGGGCGGCTGGCGGTCGAGCCAGCGCAGGCCCGCATAGCCGTTGCTGACAATGGCGCCAAGCGGCTGGCTGACCTCGTGGGCAATGGAGGAGGTCAGCGCGTTCATCGTTGTCACGCGCGTGATGTGGGCGAGCTCCGCCTGGGCCTTGTGCAGCGCCTCCTCGGCCCGCTTGCGCTCGGTGATGTCAGTGATTGTCACCAATACGCGATCCAGGTTGGAAGGCTGGGGCGGAAAGGTAATCGCGAGCAGGACCGTCAGTCTGTCTCCCTTCAGTGTTTGGAGAACCGTTTCGGCTGAGAAATACGGGCGCTCTTCCGCGACAGCGATCAACTCCCCGGCAAACGCTTCCAATGTTTCGGTGGTGAATACGGCATCCAGCGAGTGGAGGAGCTCATCCTTGCTCTGCGCCTTGAACAGTTCGACCGTTGCATCGTTTACATCGACAACCTTCGCAGACGAGATGGCTTCTCGTACGAACTCCGGATGTGCTGCAAAATACGCATGGAAGTTTTCAACGCCTTCGGCTCTGAGTTCGTCGATGGCCGCTTTGATCTGAGAGAAATCCTCCTCCCAGATCGACACGCCCGCCGTCCGGAAGATGCTCTTGTATCGTCTTTCGCTCTCCCGCAGCGCGTCCTCGGCACGCTTGCGATCGCTGATGTCATTGTTGGTCTCCAGGATCGCGACCGGAACGCCACGTCCATCCTTTTGCAGGGACCACCGACTGGCCACGATCGCCTGCGTGCCATCCTTCCTCGTGTGGACGAGTTCTCCTTCCCAGCGGCCGGTGCGGAGCAACCCTCCCATGACCGCTTCGAGCGGCATAGGGAAGATCGTGCGCATGAGTTGGTGAGAGATCCTGCCGATGGCCTGCGCCTTCTTCCACCCGTACTGCTCCTCGGCGCCGTGATTCCAGAAGGTGATGACATCCTTCATGTCGCGCACGAAGATCGTATCGTGGGTGAGGTCGAGAAGTCCTGCCTGCTCGCGCAACATCATCTCTTGCGATCGGCTTTGCACGGCGAGGAACGTCACAACGCCGATCGCCGCAAGGCTGAGAACGCGGTTCGAAACGGAGATGGTTGCCCAGGAGTCGCCGTATGGCGTCAGAAAATGAGCGAGCACCGACAGCGCCATGCAGCCAAAGGATACGAGCACGATCTCGCGCGTTTGAAGAAACCGGGAAGACAGCAGCACAACGCCGACGAACAGCGTGGAGATCACCGAATCGGCAGGAGTGATCGCGTCGAAAATGAAGATCCCAATAGCGATGGCAACGCTAAGGACGAGAGAAGTACGCGAAGTGACCGTCTTCGGCGAAGTCGCATTGTCGTCCATTGATTCTGCTCCGGCCCCTGTCAGGTCTCGAAACGGCTATGGAAGTCGCCGCGTGATCGCGGGCGGACATCTGGCAAGCTGACGCGTCCGTTTCAGGAGCGCCCAGCACAGGCTGCCTGCTTCCATCGCCATCATTTCCTGCCTGCGACAAGGGCAGCTTGTCCCGACGCTTCCGTGGGCCGCAAGACCCAAGAGTCTCGTCCAAGAGTCTTGTCCAAGGGTCTTGTCCAAGGGTCTTGTCCAAGTCCTTGTCCCAAAGAGCAAGAAGAGTAAGCATTGCTTCCATAGTTGTCACGAGCGGCCCCTTTCATTTCGAAAGTCGCCTGTTGACCCTTCCGAGACATGCCGACCCCCATGATGAATGTCCGCATTCGACGCCAGATTCTCCTCAGTTTGACCCATGTAAGACATGCGCCGTTGAGAATTTTCGCAGCGCAAATTGAGCGCCGCTCCCTATTTTGCTCGTCGCCATTTGCTGTTTTGATGGCCTGATCTGATTGCAAAGATTGACGTGGCCCCGGGCCATGGAGGCAGGTTTCATGAGTGATGCAACTTCACAGACCGTCTATTTCTATAATCGTCATCCCATCTCATGCGAAATCATCCTTGCGAAACTACGCGCAAGCCGTGGCCATCTCGACGGCTTGCGTCCTGAAGAGCTGTTTCCTCATGACCAAGATCATTATGGCGGCCTCGCCGCGACAGATGAATTGGCGCGTGGAGCGCAGGTCAGCAATGGATCGCGCGTAGCTGATTTCTGTGCGGGTCTTGGCGGCACGGTGCGTTATCTGGCTCACAAATATGGAGCCGACGTTACCGGTATCGAATTGACGCCAGCGCGCGTCTCGGGCGCACAGGAGTTAACCAGACGCGTTGGCCTTCACGGTACTGCGCGGATTGTCGAGGGCAACGTGATGGACGTTCCGCTTCCTGACGCGAGCATCGACGCTGTCGTCAGCCAAGAAGCATTTTGCCACGTTCCTGATGTGAAGAGAGCGGTTGCCGAAGCTTTTCGTATTCTGAGGACAGATGGCCGATTGGCATTCACAGATTGGATAGCTAATCAGCCGCTTACCGCTGCTGATGCGCAATTGATGTGGGAAGGAATGGCTATTCAGCCTCTTCGGTCGATCCCCGAATATCGCAGTCTGGTCGAAAGCGCTGGCCTCAGAGTGATTTCGACGAAGGATTTGACGGAAGAATGGGGACCAATTCTGAAGGAACGACTGGCAATGTATCAACTGCTGCGTGAAGAAGCCCGACAGGCTGGCACCCCAATGGGGCACGATGCATTCCACAAGTCCTACATCCGATTTGTTGACCTCATTCAAGAGCGCAAGATGGGCGGCGTGAGAATAGTGGCTACGAAGTAGCAAGCCCGTGATTGAGGTCCGCTTGGTTGTGCATAGCGGACCAAATTTGCTCACGCTGAGGTCTTCGCATTTTGACCCGGAGCGGACACCCCTCATCGCGACTTGTGCTGCTGCCGAGCGGCAGCTCACCTAGTTCAGCTGCGCTAGAAACGTGTTTATCGCGTCGGCACCTTGTTTTGGCTGCTGGCACATCCACCAATGACCGGCCCCTTGCAAAATTGCGACCTTTGCGCCGGCGCGCTTGGCACAACGGCGCGCGAGCGTCTCGCCGCCGCAATAGTTGTCTTCCGTCGCGATCAGCGCCAGGCCAGGCTTGGCGGCTGCCCGGGGCAAGCTGCTACCGAGATCGCGCATGACAGGTTGAGCGGCCGATCTGTATAGCGCCAGGATTGCCTTACCCATGTCCTTGTTCGCACCAGCGGCCACTTTCTGGGCGATCGCCGGGGTCATGCCCAAGCTCTCGTACCGTTGGGCTCGCGCCTCGACCGGCATGGCTGCCCTCTGCGCGACCGCTTGCTCGCCGATTTTCGGCGTCTGCCAGGTCTGCGCCACGTCGTGCCAGACGTAGTCCGCGTCGAACGCGCCCATAATATCGCTCATCCAAGATCGCACCAGACCCGGACAGTCCATTGCGATGCGCACGACATGTCCCCCGCCCCAGTCATGCCCCACGAGATCGACTGGCTGCGCCAACGTCTTCAGTTCGCCCTCAAGCCAGTCGCGATAAGCATCAATAGAACAGTCAAAGCCGGGAGGAATGGCGGACCCGAATCCGGGTGGAGAAAGACGAACAACATGATGGTCTCGCAGA
>Ga0081540_1002515_pt1 | contig 14885 bp, 11 predicted proteins | sample TabmetS2T1R1_FD_71024 | JGI IMG/M metagenome (GOLD analysis project Ga0081540, IMG submission 71024) | Tabebuia heterophylla rhizosphere microbial communities from the University of Puerto Rico - S2T1R1 | ecosystem: Host-associated > Plants > Roots > Rhizosphere ... | reverse complement strand
GGCGGCCTGCGTGGTGGGGGCAGCGGTGGCGCCGGGGGTGGCCGGCGCGGTGGGGGCAGCGGTGGCGCCGGGGGCGGCCTGCGCGGCGGGGGCGGGTTCTGCGGCGTCGGTGCCGGCCGCGGGATGGGTGCCGGCCGCGGGATGGGTGCCGGCGTTCTCGGCCGGGCTGGCGGCCCAGACGGCTTCGGCGCGGGCGGCGGTGGCCCGCGCCTGCAGCAGCTTGACGATTCTCTCGGCATCGGCCTCGGAGGCGGATACCGGCTCGCGGGCCGGCGCGGCGCTGGCGTAGGAGCGGCCGAAACCGACCGGGACCGCCGAGGCGGAGCGGCGAGCGCCGCGGCGCGCCCTGGCCTCGGCGGCGAACTGGCGGCGCCGCGAGTAGTGGATGGCCCAGGCGCTGATGACCTTGTGGTGCTCGCGGTCGGCGGGGGCCGCGCCGGGCGGGCCGCCCCAGGCGCAGTGCACGCGGAGCAAGTCGACCAGGTCTATCTCGGCCACGCCCGCCCAGCCGATCCGGTGATCGCGCAGCGGGTTGCGGACCGTCACCCCGGCGTCGTCGGCGATGATCCGGGGCCGCTGCGCGGTGACGTAAGCGGCGCCGGTAGCCAGCAGCAAAACGGCCGCCGCGACCACGGACAGGTGGTCGCGGCCCTGCGCGGCGAGGTCGATCCAGTTGCCGACGGCGAACAGCAGCCATACCACCCAGACCACGACGGCGGTCGGAGAGCGGAAGATCTGCGGCTTTTCCACCCGCTCAGGGTATCGCCGCCGTGGTCACGCCCCGGTCACGCCGGGCAGCGGCTGGGCCACGATCGCGCCGTCGTCCCACAGCGCGGTGATCGCCGTGGCCGCCATCACCCGGACCCCGACGCCGATGGCGCGCTCGTCCACGTCGAAGGTCGGCTGGTGGATGTCGTGCGCCGCGACCGTGCCGGGCACCCGGGTACCGAGCCGGGCCAGCGAGCCCGGGATGGACTCCAGGTACCAGGCGAAGTCCTCGCCGCCCAGGCTCTGCGGTGTCTGCACGACCGAGCCCGCCCCGAGCGCGTCGAGTGCCGCGGACGAGATCATGGCCGCGCTGGCCTGGTCGTTGACCGTGGGCGGCACGTACCGCTGGTAGTTGACCTCGGCGTTGACGCCGTAGGAGTTGGCCACCGAGTCGATGAGGCCCTTGAGCAGGTCGGGCGCGCTGTGCCAGGCGTCGTCGTCGAGGCAGCGGACGGTGCCCTCGGCCACGCCCTGGTCCGGGATCGCGTTGGCCACGGTGCCCGCGCTGACCCGGCCCCAGACCAGGCTGAGGCTGGCCCGCGGGTCGACCCGCCGGGACAGCGCCGCGGGCACCTCGGTGAGGATCTTGCCGAGCGCGTAGACCAGGTCCGCGGTCAGGTGCGGCCGGGCGGTGTGCCCGCCGGGCCCGGACACCCGCACCTGGATCCGGTCGCAGGCCGCGGTGATCGCGCCGGAGCGCACGCCGAGCTGGCCGGCGTCCAGACGGGGGTCGCAGTGCAGCGCGAAGATCCGCCCCACCGACGCCATCCCGCCCGCCGCGAGCACGTCGAGCGCGCCGCCGCCCGCCTCCTCGGCGGGCTGGAAGACCAGCCTGACCCGTCCCGGCAGCGCGCCCGCGGCGGCCTGCTCGGCCAGGAACAGGCCGGCCCCGAGCAGCACCGTGGTGTGCACGTCGTGGCCGCAGGCGTGGCAGACATCTGGCACGGTAGAGCGGTAGGGGACGTCCTTGTCGTCCATCATCGGCAGCGCGTCCATGTCGGCGCGGAGCGCCACCACCGGCCGTTCGGTCAAAGGCACTTGCTCCGAGCCGATGTCCACCAGCATGCCGGTGCCCTTGGGCAGGATCACCGGCCGCAGCCCCGCCGCGGCCAGCCGCAAGGCCACCCGGCGGGTCGTGCGGTGCTCGTTGAAGGCCAGCTCAGGGTTAGCGTGCAGATCGCGGCGGAACTCGATCAGCTCGGCTTCGTGTTCCGCCAGGAACGCATCCAGATCCGCGAGCAGATCACTGCCCTGCTCATCTCCGGCCATGGCCACCATCCCCGTGCGTGCAGAATCTGTCTTCGGCGAACTCGGTCACGAGGGCGTCTACCACGCTGATCAAGTCCCCGGTTCGCGCGTAGACGGCTCGCTGCCGTTCGTATGAGGCGCCGTGTTCGAGCACGTCCGAGACGACGGAGAGCTCGTCCTGGCAGCCTAGCCTCGAGGCTACCGGCTCCAGCTCGGCGAGGAGCTCGAAAAGCTCGTCGCGGAGCGGAGCGGTGGCGCCGGCCTCGTCAGTGATCACGATCGCGTCCAGCCCGTACCGGGTGGCACGCCACTTGTTGTCCCTGACCACCCACGACGACGGGCAGGGCAGCGTGTAGCCCCGGTCCAGCTGGGCGTCGAACAGCTGGACCAGGCACTGCGACAGCGCCGTGATCATGCCGACCTCGCGCAGCGTGGGTACACCGTCGGACATGCGGATCTCGACGGTGCCGAAGTCCGGGTGCGGCCGGATGTCCCACCAGACCTCCTTGATGCTGCGGATGGTCCCCGCGCGGAGCAGGGTGTCCATGTAGTCCTCGAACTGTTTCCAGTCCGTGAGCCGATGGGGCGGACCCGCCGTGGGCAGGGCGCCGAATGTCACCGACCTGCTGGAGGCAAGCCCGGTGTCGTACCCGCACCAGAACGGGCTGGACGCGGTAATGGCGAGAAAATGCGGAAGGTAAGCGGCCAGGGCATTGACGATCGGCATCGCCTTTCGCCCGTCGCGAATCCCCACGTGGACATGCAAGCCGAAGGTCTGAATCCGGCGGGCAAGCCACTGCATTTGCTCAACAAGCTCCGCGTAGCGCTGGATAGGCGCCATCGTCGCGTCTCGCCAGTCACTTACGGGGTGCGTCCCGGCGCACGCCAATAGGATACCGTGCCCGGCCGACATCCGCTGGAGTTCGGTGATCGTTACCGCCAGGTCGTCCTTTGCTTCGGACACGGTACTGCAAATGCCGGTGACCAGCTCAAGAGTGGACTGCATCAGCTCATGCCTGATGCGCGGGTGCTCCCCGGTATCGGAGGCCACGGGCAGCTCGTCGAGCAGTTTCCCGGCTTCCTGGCGCAGCAGCTTGGTCTCGCTGTCGATTAGCTGGACCTCCCATTCGACGCCGAGCGTCGCGCCACGGGAAGGATGCCACTCGATAGCCATGCCAGGACCCTTCGTGCTCTGTTTAGTTATCAGATTTCGCGGGGCTGATACTCGCCCCAGACATCTCGCAGCGCGTCGCAGACCTCACCGAGAGTGGCGTCGGCCCGCAGCGCGTCCCGGAGCGGGTACAGCACGTTCTCGTCGCCTCCCGCGGCGGTTTTGAGCGCGGAAAGGGCGCGCGTCACCGGCTCTCCGGCTCGCTCGTGCCGGAGACGGGCCAGCCGGGCCGCCTGCGCCGCCTCGATGGACGGGTCGACGCGCAGCGGCTGATAAGGCTCCTCGCCGTCGGTGACATATTTGTTCACGCCAACGACAATACGCTCGCCCTCGTCGATTTCCCGTGCCACCTGGTACGCCGCGGCCTCGATCTCGGCTTTCTGGAAGCCCTGCTCGATCGCGGCGGCCGCCCCGCCCATGTCCTCGATGCGGTCGATCAGGCTTTCCGCGGCCGCCTCGATGTCGTCGGTCATCGACTCGATCGCGTACGAGCCGGCGAACGGATCCGCGGTCGCGGTCAGGTCGCTCTCGTTGGCGATGACCTGCTGGGTCCGGATCGCCAGCCGGGCCGCCTTGGTGCTGGGCAGCGCGAGCGCCTCGTCGAAGGAGTTCGTGTGCAGCGACTGGGTCCCGCCGAGCACCGCCGCGAGCGCCTGCAGGCTGACCCGGATCAGGTTCACCTCCGGCTGCTGCGCGGTGAGCTGCACGCCGGCCGTCTGGGTGTGGAAACGCAGCATCTGCGACCGCGGGTCTTCGGCCTTGAACTCCCCCTTCATGATGCGCGCCCACAGCCGCCGCGCGGCGCGGAACTTCGCCACCTCTTCGAGCAGCGTGGTCCTGGACACGAAGAAGAACGAGAGCCGGGGGGCGAAGTCGTCGACGGCCAGGCCCGAGGCGAGCGCGGCCCGGACGTACTCCTTGGCGTTGGCCAGCGTGAACGCGACCTCCTGCACCGGCGTGGCGCCGGCCTCGGCCATGTGGTACCCGGAGATGGAGATCGTGTTCCACCGGGGCAGCTCGCGGCGGCAGTAGGCGAACGTGTCCGCGACCAGGCGCAGCGACGGGCGCGGCGGGAAGATGTAGGTGCCGCGGGCGATGTATTCCTTCAGCACGTCGTTCTGGATCGTCCCGGTTAGCTGGCCGGGCGGCACGCCCTGCTCCTCGCCGACGGTCTGGTACATCAGCAGCAGCACCGCGGCGGGCGCGTTGATCGTCATCGACGTGGACACCTTGTCCAGCGGGATGCCGTCGAACAGGGTGCGCATGTCGCCGACGGCGTCGATGGCCACGCCGACCTTGCCCACCTCGCCGTGCGCGACGTTCGCGTCGGAGTCGTAGCCCATCTGGGTGGGCAGGTCGAAGGCGACCGAGAGCCCGGTCGTGCCCGCCTCGATCAGCTCGTGGTAGCGCTGGTTGGACTCCTGGGCGGTGGCGAACCCGGCGTACTGGCGCATCGTCCAGGGCCGGTCCACGTACATCCGCGGATACACCCCGCGAGTAAATGGATACTCTCCCGGCCTGCCAAGCTTCTCTTCGGGCCGGAAATCCGTAAGCTTGCTTGCGTCGTAGACGGGATCGACGGGAAGCCCTGACTCGGACGTGCGCTCCATGTCCTCAGGTTACTTCGGGGTGGGCGGGCGACCCAGAATGGAGAGCGGGAGGCTCATGCGCAGCGTGCTGGCCGCGGTCGGGGCGGTGCTGGCCGCCGCCGCGATCGCTGCCCCCGCCGCGGCGGCGTCCCCGTCTCCCACGGCGACCGGGCCAGCTATCGGCCCACCTATCGGCCCAGCTATCGGCGGCGCGCAGCTTTCCGGCCGCGGGGTGGTGGTCAACTACCCGTCCGGTGCGGTCCCCCGGCTGCCGAAGATCAAGGCCTCGGCGTGGGTCATCGCCGACGCCGGGACCGGCCAGGTGCTCGCGGCCAAGGACCCGCACGGCTGGTACCGGCCGGCCAGCACGCTCAAGGTGCTCACCGCGATCGCGCTCATCCCCGCGCTCAACCCGAACGCCACCGTGGTGGCCAGCAAGCAGGCCACTACGGTGTCGCCGAACATCGTGGGGCTGATGCGCGGGCATTCCTACAAGGTCTCCGACCTGTTCACCGCGCTGCTGACGATCTCCGCCAACGACGCCGCGATGGCGCTGGCCCAGGCGACCGGCTCGCTCAGCCGGGGCATGGCGGTGATCAACGCGGAGGCCAGGCACCTGCAGGCCGACGACACCGTGGCCGTCACGCCGAACGGGCTCGACGCCCCGGGTCAGCACACCTCGGCCTACGACCTGGCGCTGTTCGCCCGGCAGGGGCTGCAGATGCCGGCCTTCCTGAAGTACGACCGGACGACCAGCGGCCAGTTCCGGATCAGCAAGAAGAAGTCGGTCGGCCTATGGAACCAGAACACGCTGCTGGCCACGTACCGGGGCGCATTGGGCGGCAAGATCGGCTGGACCAGCGCGGCCGGCGCCACCTACGTCGGGATGGCCAGGCGGCATGGCGTCACGCTGATCGTGAGCCTGCTGCACTGCCCGGCGCTGACCGAGATCAAGGCGGGCAAGAGCCTGCTGAACTGGGGCTTCGCCGTCGACGGGAAGGTCAGGCCGGTCGGCACGCTGGTCGGCCCGGAGCAGCCGCCCGCCGCCACCCCGGCCCCGTCCCGGCCGGCGGTCACGGCCGAGCGGGCCGAGCGGGCCGACCGGGCCGAGCGGGCGCAGTCGGTGGGCTCCGGCCCTTCGGTTCTGGTCGCGGCCGGGTTCAGCGGCGTGGCGCTGCTCGTCGCGGGCATCGGCTTCGCCTATAACCGCCGGCGATCACGCTGCTAGGGTGGCGGCTCAGCCGGCGGGCTTGAGCAGGCCCATGTGGTCGCGGACGGCCGTCATCGTCTGGCCGGCGACCCGGTGCGCGCGGGCGGCGCCGTCGGCGAGGATACGGTCGAGCGCGGCCTCGTCGGCGAGGATCCGCTCGGTCTTCTCCTTGATCGGAGCGAATGTCGCCACGACCCGTTCGGCTAGATCCTTCTTGAACGCCCCGTAACCCGCGCCCTGGTACTTGGCCTCCAGGACGGCCACCGGCGCCTCGGCCAGGGCCGAGTAGATCCGCAGCAGGTTGGTCACGCCGGGCTTGGCCTCGGGGTCGGCGCGGACCTCGGACCCCGGGTCGGTGACCGCCCGGGCGATCTTCCTGCGGATCACGTCCGGGTCGTCGAGCACGTCGACGATGCCCTGCGGGGAGGACGACGACTTGCTCATCTTGGCCGTCGGGTCCTGCAGGTCGTAGATCTTGGCCACCTCGGCCAGGATGTACGGCTGCGGGGGCACGAACGTCGGGCCGTACCTGTGGTTGAACCGCTGCGCCAGGGTCCGGCTCAGCTCCAGGTGCTGCCGCTGGTCCTCCCCCACCGGCACCTGGTCGGCCTGGTACAGGAGGATGTCCGCGGCCTGCAGGATCGGGTACGTGAACAGGCCGACCGAGGCCTGCTCCTGGCCTTCCCTCGACGACTTGTCCTTGAACTGCGTCATCCGGCTCGCCTCGCCGAACCCGGTCATGCAGGACAGGACCCAGCACAGTTCGGTGTGCTCGGGCACGTGGCTCTGCACGAACAGCGTGCACCGGTCCGGGTCGAGCCCGGCGCCGAGCAGCTGGGCGGCGGCCACCCTGGTCCGGCGCGTCAGCAGCGCGGGATCCTGCGGCACGGTGATCGCGTGCAGGTCCACCACGCAGTAGAAGGCGTCGTGGGTGTCCTGCAGCGCCACCCACTGGCGCAGCGCGCCGAGGTAGTTGCCGAGGTGGAAGGAGTCGGCGGTGGGCTGGATGCCGGACAGGACGCGAAGCCGAGGGGACATGCGCTGGAGTCTAGCGGCGGCCCGCCGGCGAGCCGGAATCGGCGACGACCACCTCGACCCGCTGGAACTCCTTCAGGTCGGAGTAGCCGGCCGTGGCCATGGTGCGGCGCAGCGCCCCCATCAGGTTCATCGAGCCGTCCGGGACGGTCGACGGGCCGTGCAGGATCTGCTCCAGCGTGCCGATCGTGCCCACGTTGACCCGGGCGCCGCGGGGCAGTTCGGTGTGGTTGGCCTCGCTGCCCCAGTGGTAGCCGCGGCCCGGCGCTTCGGCGGCCCGGGCCAGCGGGGAGCCCACCATGACCGCGTCCGCGCCGATGGCCAGGGCCTTGGCGATGTCACCGCTGCTCGTCATCGACCCGTCGGCGATCACGTGCACGTAGCGGCCGCCCGACTCGTCCAGGTAGTCGCGCCGGGCCGCGGCCACGTCGGCGATCGCGGTGGCCATCGGCACGGCCACGCCGAGCACCTTCACGGTGGTGTGGCCGGAGCCGCCGCCGAAGCCCACCAGCACCCCGGCCGCGCCGGTGCGCATCAGGTGCAGCGCGGCGGTGTAGGTCGCGCAGCCGCCCACCACCACCGGGACGTCGAGCTCGTAGATGAACTGCTTCAGGTTGAGCGGCTCGGCCCGCCCGGAGACGTGCTCGGCCGACACCGTCGTGCCGCGGATGACGAAGATGTCCACGCCCGCGTCCACGACGGCCTTGGCGTAGCGCGCGGTGCGCTGCGGGGACAGGCTGGCCGCGGTGGTCACGCCGGCCCGCGCGATCTCCTCGATCCGGCGGCCGATGAGGTCCTCGGAGATGGGTTCGGCGTACATGGCCTGCAGCCGCCGGGTGGCCGCCTGCTCGTCCAGCTCGGTCACCTCGGCGAGCAGCGGCTCGGGGTCGTCGTACCTGGTCCACAGCCCTTCCAGGTCCAGGACGGCCAGCCCGCCCAGGCGGCCGATCTGGATCGCGGTGGCCGGCGAGACCACGCTGTCCATCGGGCAGGCCATCAGCGGCAGGTCGAACCGGTAGGCGTCGATCTGCCAGGCGATCGAGACCTCCTCGGGGTCCCGGGTACGGCGGGCGGGCACGATACCGATCTCGGCGAGCGAGTAGGCCCTTCTCCCGGTCTTGCCGCGGCCGATCTCCACGTCGGTCACTGGTTTCCGTCCTTGCCGGGCCGGGCGCTGTAGTTGGGTGCCTCGACGGTCATCTTGACGTCGTGCGGGTGGCTCTCGGTCAGGCCGGCCGCGGTGATCTGGATGAACCGGGCCTGCTGCAGGTCGGTGATGGTCCGAGCGCCGCAGTAGCCCATGGCCGCGCGCAGCCCGCCGACGAGCTGGCCGGCCACCGCGGACAGCGGGCCGCGGTACGGTACCTGTCCCTCGACGCCCTCCGGCACCAGCTTGTCCTCGCGCAGCACGTCGTCCTGGAAGTAGCGGTCCTTGGAGTAGGACTGCCCGCGCTCCCGGTTGCGCATGGCGCCGAGCGAGCCCATGCCCCGGTAGAGCTTGTACTGCTTGCCGTTGATGAAGACCATCTCGCCCGGGCTCTCCTCGCATCCGGCGAGCAGGCTGCCCAGCATGACGGCGTCCGCGCCCGCGGCGATGGCCTTGGCGATGTCGCCCGAGTACTGCAGGCCGCCGTCGCCGATAACAGGAACCCCGGCCGTTCGGGCCGCCTGGGCCGCTTCGTAGATGGCGGTGACCTGCGGGACTCCCACGCCGGCCACCACCCGGGTGGTGCAGATCGAACCCGGGCCCACGCCGACCTTGACGCCGTCCGCGCCCGCGTCCACCAGGGCCTGGGCCCCGGCCTTCGTCGCGACGTTGCCGCCGATCACCTCGATGTCGGAATTGGCCTTGATCTGCCCGATCATGGTCAGCACCGCCTGCGCGTGCCCGTGCGCGGTGTCCACCACCAGGAAGTCCACCCCGGCCTCGACCAGCGCCTGGGCCCGGCGCTTGGCGTCCTCGCCGACCCCCACCGCGGCGCCGACCACCAGCCGGCCCTTGGGGTCCTTGGTGGCGTTGGGGAACTTCTCGGACTTGGTGAAGTCCTTGACCGTGATGAGGCCCCTGAGGCGGTTCTTGTCGTCGACGAGCGGCAGCTTCTCCACCTTGTGCTGGCGCAGGAGCTTCAGGGCTTCGTCCGGCTTGACCCCGACCGGCGCGGTGACCAGGGGCATCGGCGTCATGACCTCGGCCACCTGGCGGCTCTGGTCGGTCTCGAACCTGATGTCGCGGTTGGTGACGATGCCGACCAGGACGTTGTCGCCGTCGGTCACGGGCACGCCGGAGATGCGGTAGCGGCCGCACAGGCTGTCCACGTCCGCGATGGTGGCGTCGGGCCCGCAGGTCACCGGGTTGGTGATCATGCCGGCCTCGGACCGCTTGACCATGTCCACCTGCTGCGCCTGCTCCTCCACGGACAGGTTGCGGTGCAGCACGCCGACGCCGCCCTGGCGGGCCATGGCGATCGCCATCCGCGCCTCGGTCACCGTGTCCATGGACGCGGAGACCAGCGGTACGCGCAGCCGGTAGCGGCGCGTGATCCGGGTGCTGGTGTCCGCCTCGCCGGGCAGCACCGTGGAGTGGGCGGGCAGCAAGAGCACATCGTCGAAGGTCAGGCCGACGGGGGCGAATTTGCCGTCCGGGCTCGGAGGGAGCTGATCAGTCATGGCACCTTCACCGGGAGTGGCAGCGGGGAATGTATCCATCCTATTGAGACCGGGGATGCGGAGGCGGGCCCGGGGGCGGGCCGGGCCCGGGGACGAGGCGGGGCGGTTCCGTGATCGTGGCCAGTTCGGGGCAAATAGCACCGGTTTCTGGCCATGATCATGAAAACGGGCGGAGGTCGTGCGGTCGGAGGCGCAGGCCTGGGGTGAGCGGGGGTGGGGTAAACGCAGCGCACCCGGCTCGGCGGGATGGCTGAGCCGGGTGCGCTTGGGTGTTGCCTTAGTGCGGGTGGCTGTGCCCGTGGCCGTTGGCCGCGGAGGCCTTCTCTTCCTCCGGCTTCTCGACCACCAGGGTCTCGGTGGTCAGCAGCATGCCGGCGATCGAGGCGGCGTTCTGCACAGCGGACCTGGTCACCTTCACCGGGTCGATGACGCCCTGGGCGGCCAGGTCGCCGTACTCGCCGGTGGCGGCGTTGAAGCCGTGCCCGGCGGGCAGGGTGGCGATCTTGGCCACCACGACGGAGCCTTCCTCGCCCGCGTTCAGGGCGATCCAGCGGGCCGGCTCGTTCAGCGCACGCTGCACGACCCGGACACCGGTGGCCTCGTCGCCCTTGCGGCCGAGGTCGCCGAGGTCGGTGGCCACGTGCACCAGGGCGCTGCCGCCACCGGGGATGATGCCTTCCTCGATGGCGGCCCGGGTGGCCGAGATGGCGTCCTCAAGGCGGTGCTTCTTCTCCTTGAGTTCCACCTCGGTGGCCGCGCCGGCGCGCAGCACGCAGACGCCGCCGGACAGCTTGGCCAGCCGCTCCTGCAGCTTCTCGCGGTCCCAGTCGGAGTCGGTGTTCTCGATCTCGGTGCGGATCTGCCTGATCCGGTCCTCGATCGCCTGCTTGTCACCGGCCCCGTCCACGATCGTGGTGTTGTCCTTGGTGACGACGATCCGGCGGGCGCGGCCCAGGTCCTCCAGGCCGATCGACTCCAGCTTGATGCCGAGGTCCTCGCTGACGACGGTGCCGCCGGTCAGCGTGGCGATGTCGGCCAGCATGGCCTTGCGGCGGTCGCCGAAGCCAGGCGCCTTCACGGCCGCCACGTTGAGCAGGCCGCGGATCTTGTTCACCACGATGGTGGCCAGCGCCTCGCCCTCGATGTCCTCGGCGATCACCAGCAGCGGCCTCTTCACCTGCGCGATCTTCTCGAGCAGCGGAAGGAAGTCGGCCATGGAGGAGATCTTGGCCTGGTGCACCAGGACGTACGCGTCCTCGAGCACCGCCTCGAGCCGCTCCGCGTCGGTGATGAAGTACGGCGAGATGTAGCCCTTGTCGAACTGGAGGCCTTCGGTGAACTCCAGCTCAAGGCCCATCGTCGGCGACTCCTCGACGGTGATCACACCGTCCTTGCCGACCTTGGCGAACGCCTCGGCGATCAGCTCGCCGATCTTGGGGTCCTGCGCCGAGATCGTCGCGACGTGCGCGATCTCGGTCTGCTCTTCCACGTCACGCGCGGAGGCGAGCAGCCGCTCGGACACCGCCGCGGCGGCGGCGTCGACACCGCGCTTGAGGTCCATCGGGTTGGCCCCGGCCGCGACCGACCGGAGGCCGAAGTGCACCATCGCCTGGGCCAGGACGGTTGCCGTCGTGGTGCCGTCCCCGGCGATGTCGTTGGTCTTGGTGGCGACCTCCTTGGCGAGCTGGGCCCCGAGGTTCTCGTACGGGTTCTCCAGCTCCACCTCCTTCGCGACGGTCACGCCGTCGTTCGTGATGGTGGGGGCGCCCCATTTCTTGTCAATGACGACGTTGCGGCCGCGCGGGCCCAGCGTCACCTTGACGGCGTCGGCGAGCTTGTCCACGCCGCGCTCAAGCGCGCGCCGGGCGTCCTCGTCGAACTCCAGGATCTTGGGCATTTACTACCTCAACCTACGGTTGGATCGAGTTCTCAGTCAGCGTGCCGACGCGCTCCGGCGGCCTGAGCCGCCGGAGCGCGCGGACACGAACTACTTGTCGATGACGGCGAGTACGTCGCGAGCGGAGAGCACGAGGTACTCCTCGCCCGCGTACTTCACCTCGGTGCCGCCATACTTGCTGTACAGCACCACGTCGCCGACCGAGACATCGATCGGCACGCGCTTGGTTCCCGCGTCGTCGAAGCGACCCGGACCAACCGCAAGGACTTCGCCCTCCTGGGGCTTCTCCTTGGCGGTGTCCGGGATCACCAGGCCGGATGCCGTGGTCTGCTCGGCTTCGAGCGGGCGAACCACGATCCGGTCTTCGAGCGGCTTGATAACTACCTTGGTGGCGGTCGTCACGATCTGACCTCCCCCTCCGGAAAGGCTAATGGCGAGTCGTTACTAGAGAGGGCGAACGTGGCGGCCTGCCGTCGCGGGTGCCAGACTGCCTCGTCGCATTAGCACTCTACTTCAGTGAGTGCTAATCCGGAACAGTAGTGCGCCCGGGCGGGCACGTCAAACGAGGGAGGCACCAATCGGATTGTTTCGCTCTCCGTACACAATGGTTACTAAGAGCTACTAGAGTCGACCAGTCCCCGGTGCCAACGGGACCGAACTGCCGGACGGAACGGCAGAGCCACCGGGATGGGCCGCCGCATCTGACGCCGCAAGGCGTTGGCCTGGGGGGATATCGTGAGCAGTATGTCCCAGGTGTCCTTGGCGCGGGAGTACGCGGAAAAGCTGGACGCGGATGATCCCCTGGCCGGGTTCCGCGACCGGTTCGCGCTGGACGACCCGTCCCTGGTCTACCTGAACGGCAACTCGCTCGGCGCGCTCCCCCGGGCCACGGTGCGGCGCCTCGAGGACGTGATCCGGCAGGAGTGGGGTACGGCGCTGGCCCGGTCCTGGGATCACTGGGTGGACCTGCCGGCCCGGGCGGGCGACGCGGTCGGCAGGCTGACCGGCGCCGCGCCCGGCCAGGTGCTCGTGGCCGACAACACCACGGTGAACCTGTACAAGCTGGCCTGCGCCGCGCTCGACGCAAGGCCGGGGCGGCGCGTGATCGTCACCGACCAGGACAACTTTCCCAGTGACCGCTACGTGCTGGAAGGCATCGCGGCCCAGCGCGGCGCCGAGCTGCGGATGCTGAGCACCGACATCGACCAGGGCCTGGACCCTGATACGGTGCGCGCCGCGGTGGACGAGGACACCGCGCTGGTCAGCCTGTCCCACGTGGCGTACCGCAGCGGCGCGCTGGCCGACATGGGGGCCATCACCGATATCGCGCACCAGGCCGGGGCGCTCATGCTCTGGGATCTGTGCCACTCGGTCGGCGCGGTGCCGGTCGAGCTCGACCGCTGCGACGTGGACCTGGCGGTCGGCTGCACCTACAAGTACCTCAATGCCGGTCCCGGCGCGCCCGCGTTCCTCTACGTCTCGGCCCGGCTGCGCGAGGTGCTGCGGCAGCCGATCTGGGGCTGGTTCTCCCAGCGCGACCAGTTCGCCATGGGACCCAGGTACGACCCGGCGGCCGGGATCGGCAAGTTCATGACGGGCACCCCGTCCATCGCGGGAACCGCCGCGGTCGAAGAGGGCGCCCGGCTGCTGCTCGAGGCCGGCCCGGACGCGATGCGGACCAAGAGCCAGCGGCTCACCAGCTACCTCATCGAGCTGGGGGATGCCTGGCTGGAGCCGCTCGGCTGCGCCCTGGCCACGCCGCGGGACGGCAGCCGCCGCGGCGGCCACGTCACGTACCGCCATCGGAGGGCCGAGAGGATCGTCGAGTTGCTCGCCGAGGCTAACATCGTCACCGACTACCGCACCCCGGACCGGCTCAGGTTCGGCCTGCCCGCGCTCACCACGCGCTACACCGACGTCTGGGCCGCCGTCGCCGCCACCCGGGCCATCATCGAGACCGAACCCTGCGAGAGCCATGGCTGAACCCGTCACCTACTCCGGTTACCTGCGCCTGGACCAGTTGCTGTCCGCGCAGCAGCCGAAGTCGAGCGAGCACGACGAGATGCTCTTCATCGTCATCCACCAGATCTACGAGCTGTGGTTCAAGCAGCTGCTGCACGAGTTCGGCAAGGTGCAGGCCGAGCTCGAGGCCGGCAGTACCACGCACGCCATGCGCACGCTCCGCCGGACGCTGGCCATCCTGAAGATCGTGGTCGCCCAGCTCGACGTGCTGGAGACCATGACGCCCACCCAGTTCACCCGGTTCCGCGACTGGCTCGGCACCTCGAGCGGGTTCGAGTCGGCACAGTTCCGCGAGCTGGAAGCCGTGCTCGGCCGCCGGGACCGGATGATGGTCGCGCAGTACGACCAGGGCAGCGCCGAACGGGAGCGGATCACGGCGGCGATGTCACGGCCGTCGCTGTTCGACTCCTTCGTCCGCTACCTGGCCGGGCAGGGCTACAACGTGCCATCCGAAATCCTGCGTCGCGACGTCAGCCAGCCCGGCGAGCCCTCAGACGCGATGCAGCAGGTGCTGAAGAAGGTCTACGACGACGACACCGACGCGACCGCGGTGTGCGAGCTCCTGGTCGACGTGGACGAGGGCATGCAGGAGTGGCGCTACCACCACATCAAGATGGTGGAGCGGACGATCGGCGGCCGGCGCGGCACCGGCGGCTCGGCCGGCGCGACCTACCTGCGGACCACGCTCGGCCAGCCGACCTTCCCCGACCTGTGGGCGGTCAGGAGCATGGGCTAGCCGCTATTCCCACTCGATCGTGGCCGGCGGCTTGCTGGTGACGTCGAGCACCACGCGGTTGATCTCGGGGACCTCGTTGGTGATCCGGGTGGAGATCCGGGCCAGCACGTCGTCCGGCAGCCGGGCCCAGTCCGCGGTCATCGCGTCCTCGCTGGTCACCGGGCGGAGCACGACCGGGTGGCCGTAGCTGCGGCCGTCACCCTGGACCCCGACCGAACGCACGTCGGCCAGCAGGACCACCGGGCACTGCCAGATCAGCGTGTCCAGCCCGGCCGCGGACAGCTCCTCGCGGGCGATCGCGTCGGCCTCGCGCAGCACCGCGAGCCGGTCGGCGGTCACCTCGCCGATGATCCTGATGGCCAGGCCGGGGCCGGGGAACGGCTGGCGGCGGACGATCGCGGGCGGCAGGCCGAGCTCCTCCCCCACCCGGCGCACCTCGTCCTTGAACAGCCAGCGCAGCGGCTCGACCAGCTGGAACTTCAGGTCATCCGGCAGCCCGCCGACGTTGTGGTGGGGCTTGATGTTGGCGGTGCCGGTGCCGC